>ENA-OFCX01000270-OFCX01000270.1-metagenomes-genome-assembly--contig:-NODE-270-length-28936-cov-4.114643_pt1 | contig 28936 bp, 24 predicted proteins | sample MGYA00153384_OFCX01 | MGnify analysis MGYA00153384
AATAGTGTCAAGATACTTTTTTTCATATTGCTGTCTGTCTTTTAAAATGGCTTATAACTCGTGTATATACGAACCTTTTGATCCATTTTCCAAAAATAGCTTTAAATTGTTGCAATTAAAAAAGCTTAAGTAAATAAATTAATAGGCTTAAAACCAATAAAATATAATAATTTTTAGGTTATTTCCAAATTTCAGAAACGTATTTCAAATTCGTTAATTGAACTATTAAATATTCTAAACAATACAAAATACGTATCTACTTTTATCGTGTCTGTGTACCAAACAATACAAAATACGTACTTAATTGCCTATTGAATCTAATGGGCTTTTGATATTTTTAACATCCTTTTTACTTACATGAATATACTTTAGCGTGGTTTTAATATCATTGTGGCCCAGTAGTTTTTGAATAAATATTGCATCAGTCCCGTTTTCCATTAAATGGGTAGCAAAACTATGTCGCAAACCATGTATGCCAATTGATTTATTTATTTTGGCTTTTTTCAATGCATCGGTAAATACCTTTTGAGCACTTCTTATACTATATTCACCTCCATATTGCCCTTCAAAAAGATAAACATTAGGTTTAAATTCTAAATAATAAGATCGTAATTGCTCTAAAATACTTTCTGGTAGGTTAACATATCGGTCTTTTTTACCTTTGGCTCTTTCTATAAAAGCTTGCATTCTTTCACTATCAATATCCTTTATTTTTAACTTAACTATTTCACTTACTCTCAATCCCATGCCATAACAAATCTTTAGCATAGTATTGTGTTTTAAATTGGTAGTGGCTTCAAAAATTTTTTTTATATCGTTGGCGCTTAACACTTTTGGTAAAATACTGGGTTTTTTGGGTCTAGGTATTTCAAAGAAAAATTTTTCTCGTTTAATTACTACTTCAAAGTAAAATTTAACTGCATTAATTCTAGAATTTAGTGTGTTTTCTGATAATTTTAATTCATTTACACAATACAAAAAATAACTTCTTAACCTCTCAGCGTCCAATTCATCTACGTTCCTTTCTTTTAAAGCATACAGTAATTGTGCAAATTCATTTCGATAGGTATTTATCGTATTTTTACTATATGCTTTTAATTGTAGAATTTCAACCATTTTACTCAAAGCAGGTTGGTTTATTTCATCGATATGCGATAGCACTTCTTTGCCTACTTTAAGCTTGTTAGTGATTTTAAACAAAGCTCTATAATAATTATTATCGTTAACATACCAGGCTTTTCTGGAACTACTCCATTTTACACCAATTAACTTTTTTACTCGCTGGTTTAATTCTGCATTTTTTACAAAATGAATAAAAATAACTTCTTTACCCACATGGTTCGCAGCTTCATATTTAATTTCAATTGCCATAAATTAATTTTTGGTAAACTAAGATATCAACAAATTTTAAATAAATTGATGTCAGCAAATCAATTACACACCTAACTTATAAAATTAAATAGTAGGAAACTAATTTATTCTGTCCTATTCTTTTCAATTAACTCTTTTGGTTTTTGTACTACACCCGGGTTGTCGAAAACATAGCGATAGGTAATATGTTTTTTAGCCGGATAAGCACCAGTAGCATCGTGTATGGATTGCATTTTTGGATTGAAATCACCAACCCAGGAAAGTTCGGTTTCGTCGTAATGTTTTTGTGGAAAGGTGTAGGCATGCAATTTCATGAATAGGGCCGATTCAAGTCCGAGCTTTTGAAATCTTGTTTTGGTACCCATTACTACTACACGCAAACGATCGGGTCGATTAAATTTTTTGGCATATAGAAAACGAATTTTTTCTATGACACCCAATTTACCTTTGAAGGGTTTTAACAATTGGTTGGCATCTGGCATAACTACAATAAAAGAAGCTGGCTCGTTGTGTACATAGGCAAACCAAATTAATTTTTCATCCATTATCGGAATAAGCTTCTCCAGATTTTCTTTGGCGTTTTGAGTGGTCATGGGCACAAAACCTTCGTGAAACTGCCAACCATCGTTATATATTTCTTTAAAATCTTCGACGTATTTATTAATATTTTTCAGGGTGATATGCTCAAATGTGTTTCCTTCTTTGTTGGCCACCCAATTAGAAATTTTGTTGAAACGCTCTGGAAAAGGAATTTTCATATTAATCATATTGGTTCTCTGTTCGAAAAAAGTTGCAAACTGATATTTTTCGAACAAGGCTTGATAATAGGGTGGGTGATAGTTCATTCCAATAGTTGGGTGCGTGAAACCCTCGACTAATAAACCCCAATAACGGTCGTTTTCGCCAAAATTAATGGGTCCGTCCATGGCTTTCATTCCTTTGGCAATTAACCAGGTTTTGGCGGTATCAAACAAGAGTTTTGCAGCTTCAAAGTCATTAATGCATTCAAAATAACCAATACCACCGGTAGGTTGCTCGAAATTGGATGCTTTATGATGATCAACAAAAGCGGCAATTCTGCCTATTAATTGATCATTTGAATCTTGTAAAATCCATCTGTCTATCACTCCATGGGAATGAAATATATTGGTTTCGGGCCTGAAAATATTTTCTATTTCTTTATCTAATGGCGAAACCCAAACCGGATCATTTTTATAAATAATGCGTGGAACTTCTAAAAATAATTTAGCTTTTTTAGGCGTATCTACTAAAGAGATTTTCATGGTTTAGTTGCTTGTTAAAATAAGAAATCAATTAATAAATGCGGTTCAGGCATTCAATAATTGATTTATAAAAATTTATGGGTAAGAAATGACAAACAAACAACAGGTTTTAAAACCGATCATCATTTTCGTCGAAATCTGAATTTTTCGAGAAATCGTCTTCGATATCATTCAACTCATCTACATCATCAATTTCATCATCGTTTACCAAAAAATCATCTTCATCTTCGTCAAGTTTATTTTTCCAATTTTTAGATTCCTTTGAACTCAAAGGCTTTAGCTTAGTTTTTTTAACTGATTCTTGATTTACAGAACTTTTTGATTTTTCTGCAACCTTTTTAATAGGTTTTTTAGGAGTTTTCATTTACTGAAAAATAGATGATAAAGGGTTTAAAATTGGTTTGGGTTAAGTATAAATGTTGCGAGAGATTTGTTAATTATTTTTCTAAAATGGATGTTTAAACGTCTAAAACAAAGTTGTACTATTTTTTTTAATTACAAAAATTTAACCAAAATATTATTGAAAATCATTTTGTCCAATGGTAGAATCGGGTTGAGAAGCTATATCTTTTAGTTTAGGCAAATCAGCAATTGAATTCAGTGAAAAATAATCCATGAACATCTTACTAGTTACGTACAATAAAGGTTTTCCTGGAGCATCACTTTTTCCTTCAATACTTATCAATTCTTTTTCTAATAATTTATGTACTGAATAATCGCAGTTTACACCCCGTATTTGCTCAATTTCTGATTTGGTAATGGGTTGTTTGTACGAAATTATGGCCAAAGTTTCCATAGCAGAAACAGATAGTTTTTTCTTTGATCGTTGTTGTTGTAAATATTGTATCCCTTTTTGGTAATCAGGTTTTGTGAAATACTGATAGCCAGCATCAATCTTTTTTAGTTGAAATGATGAATGCTTAGAATTAAACTTCTCCGTGATTTTTGCTAAACATTCTTCAATTTCTGTTTCTTCAAAATTTCTTTCAAAAACAAAAAGTAAGATTTCTGCTAATTCTTTTACTGTAACCCGATCTGCTGAGGCAAATAAAACTGCCTCTACGTGTAATTCAACTTCCTCCATTGCGAGTAAAAGTAGTATTGTATTTTAAAAGAAAGAATAAATGAAGCCTTTGTTTTTTTTAATAATTAATTACCTGTTGTTCCATTTCTGCGGGTAGTTCTCTAAATTCGTATTGCTGAGTTCGCAATTGAGGTTTGAAACCTGCATCTGCAATGGAATCCTGGATGCCTTGGGCAGTAAAGCGATGTGGAGCACCAGCTGCTGAAACCACGTTTTCTTCAATCATAATCGAACCAAAATCATTGGCTCCGGCATGTAAGCAGAGTTGTGCAGTTTCTTTACCTACTGTAAGCCACGATGCTTGAATGTTTTTAATATTTGGCAACATAATTCGACTAAGTGCAATCATACGCACATATTCGTCTGCTGTAATAGTGTTTTTTATTCCTCTTATTCTTTTTAATAAAGTTCCATCGTCCATAAATGGCCAAGGTATAAAAGCTAAGAATCCTTTTGCTGTTTCAGGCTTTTCAGCTTGTACTTCGCGTAGCCAAACTAAATGTTCAAATCGCTCATCAATGGTTTCAACATGGCCAAACATCATGGTGGCGGATGTGGTCAGGTTTAATTGATGTGCAGCTCGCATTACATCCAACCATTCTTTTCCTGTACATTTTCCTTTACTTATTAATCTTCTGACACGATCGTTCAAAATTTCGGCTCCTGCACCCGGCAACGAATCTAATCCGGCTTCAATTAATGTTTTTAAAACTTCGGTATGGGTTGATTTTTCAAGTTTAGTAATATGTGCAATTTCTGGTGGACCTAATGAATGCAGTTTTAAATTAGGATACAAACTTTTCAATTCGCGAAAAAGGTTTGCATAATAGGTTAAGCCTAAATAAGGATGATGCCCACCTTGTAATAACAATTGCTCTCCACCATATTTAAAAGTCTCTTCTATTTTAACTTTGTATTCCTCAATGCTGGTTATATAACTTTCTTCGTGACCAGGTCGCCGAAAAAAATTACAAAACTTACAATTGGCAATACAAACATTGGTGGTGTTTAGATTTCGATCAATAATCCAAGTTACCACGTTATCGGGCTTTTGGATTTTTCTAAGTTCATTTCCGACAAACATCAACTCGGCAGTTGAGGCATTGAAATACAAAAACTTACCTTCGTCGGCAGATAGAAATTCAAAATTTAACGCTCTTTTTAAAAGCTGATTTACATTCATAGCATTAAAAGTAGTTGGATATGTTTTTTGTTTTAATTGAGGTAATGTAAATATGGTATGTTTTTATCAATCTTCTATTTATTTTAGTTTATAATATTAAATACTTATAGATCAGTGTATTAATTTATATTTTGGGCTTCCCCTAAAAACAGGGCGGGCTATCCGCTATATTTCAATTCTGAGCAAAGCGAAGAATCCCTATTTAATTGTTTTTTAATTGAAAAAAATCCGCCTTTGGCGGACTAAGCCAAAGCACTCCGATGTCAAATTATTGTTTATTGAATTAAACCCCACAAACTGAACAGTTTAATCGTTTAACTAGACCAAAAATGCATTAATAGTAACAAAAATACTATTTTTAGAAATTTATAAATTAAAAATTTGAATGATAGATTATAAAAGAGTTGTTCTTTCCAATGGTTTGAAATTATTAATTCACGAGGATGCTACCAATCCGATGTGTGTAGTAAATGTTTTGTATGATGTAGGTGCTAGAGATGAAAACCCAGAGCAAACTGGCTTTGCACACTTGTTTGAGCATTTAATGTTTGGTGGCTCTGTTAATATTCCGGTTTATGATGAACCTTTGCAGCGTGTAGGAGGCGAAAATAATGCTTTCACAAGCAATGATATTACAAATTATTACATTCAAGTTCCATCGCAAAACCTTGAAACAGCACTTTGGTTAGAATCTGATCGAATGTTGAATCTTGCTTTTTCTGAAAAAAGTTTAGAAGTTCAAAAAAATGTGGTTTGCGAAGAATTCAAGCAACGCTATCTCAATCAGCCATATGGCGATGTTTGGTTATTGCTTCGAGAGTTAGTTTATCAGGTACATCCTTATCGTTGGGCAACCATCGGAAAAGAGCTTTCGCATATTGAAAATGCAGAAATTGAAGATGTGAAGGCATTTTTTAAGAAACATTACAATCCACAAAATGCCATATTGGTAATTGCTGGAAATGTGAAAGCCAATGAAATTGAAGAGCAGGCCGAAAAATGGTTTGGTTCTATTGATCGCGGGATTCGGTATGAACGAAATTTACCCAAAGAGCCTTTGCAAATAGAATCCAGAACTAAAACCGTTCATCGGGATGTGCCAGCTGATGCTATCTATAAAGTTTTTCACATGAGCGAACGAAAAAGCCACGAATACTATATTGCTGACATTATTTCGGATATTTTATCCAGAGGGAATTCATCTCGTTTTCATAAAAGCTTGCTCCGCGAACAAAAACTTTTTAGTGAAATAAATGCCTACGTTTCAGGTGATATGGATGCTGGTATGTTTGTAATTGAAGGAAAGTTAAGTGAAAATATTACCGTTTTAGCAGCTGAAAAAGCAATTTTAAAAGAGTTGCAAAACTTAGTTGATGAATACATTCCTGAACAGGAACTTCAAAAAGTTAAAAATAAATCAGAATCTACGTTCATTTTCAGTGAAATGAGTTTGTTAAATAAAGCGATGAATCTTGCTTATTATGAGTTAATGGGGGATGCCGGAATGGTGAATAAGGAAACAGAAGTTTATCAATCCATTACTGCTGAGGAAATAAAGAAATATGCTTCCCAGCTATTCGATTTAGGAAATTCATCTACTTTGTTTTACCTTAAAAATAATATTAATTAAAAATGATAGACCTACTGGATAGAAGTGTTGCGCCCGAGGCGAATGAAATAGAAAAGTTAACCATTGTAAAACCCGAGAAAATTATTCTTCCGAATGGAATTCCATTTTATTCCATTAATGCAGGATCTGAGGATGTAGTTAGAGTTGAAGTAATCATAAATGCAGGAAATTGGTTCGAAGAATCCCGTTTGTCTGCAAATGCGGTAAATTCATTGTTAGTAGAAGGAAATTCTACCATGACTGGTTCTGAGATTGCCGATTTTTTTGATTTTCATGGTGCGTTTTTGCAAACTGAGGTTGATTTTGATAAAGCATATGTGACTTTGTATTGTTTAAATAAACACCTAGAAAAATTATTGCCAGTTTTTACCGATGTGATATTTCATCCAACTTTTCCACAAACCGAACTGGAAACATTTATTGCCAACAACAAGCAAAAACTTGCGGTAAACAAAAAGAAAAATGATTACGAGGCTCGCAAATTTTTTAATGAAAAACTCTTTGGATCTAATCATCCCTATGGTTTTAACACAGAATTTAAGAATATTGAAGAAATAAACAGAGCAAATTTGGTGGATTTCCATCAAAAATTTTATACTCCTTCTAATTGTACGATAATTGTTGCTGGCAAACTTTATGATCATACAAAAACTAGTATTGCAAGGTATTTTGGAAATATAAACTCGGACAGTAAATTTGAATTTAATGATGTAACTTATCTCGAAAATTTAAATTTTGGTAAGTATTACGAAGAAAAAAAGGATGCCTTGCAAACTGCCATGCGAGTTGGTAAAAAGTTAGTAGGTAAAAAACATCCGGATTATATAGGTCTTCAAATTTTGAATACACTTTTAGGTGGCTATTTTGGATCTAGATTAATGGCAAACATTCGAGAAGAAAAAGGTTATACTTATGGAATTGGTAGTAGAGTTGTTTCTTTGCAAAAAGATGCATACTTTTTTATCAGCACAGAAGTGGGTAAAGAGGTTCATGATAGCGCTTTACAAGAAATTTTTAAAGAAATAGAACGTTTGCAAGTAGAACTTGTTGAAGATCAAGAATTAGATTTGGTTAGAAATTATTTATTAGGCACCATGTTAGGAAGCATTGAAAATGCGTTTTCGCATGCTGATAAGTTAAAAGGGATTCTGTTTTACGAACTCGACTATACGTATTATGATCGATATATTTATAAAATTAAAACCATATCTGCCGAAGAAATTCAGCAATTGGCTATAAATTATTTAAAAAAAGAAGAATTTATTTCAGTTTTAGTTGGCTAAAATATGGTGAAAATCTATTATACATTATTTACTTCCCTACTATTCGCATTTTCTTTTTATCAAGTTAATGCACAAACGCTTGGTACACCAGAAATTGATTCTGTAACCGTAAAAACAGTAATGACACCTGGTGGTTCTAAACAATTTGCAGAAATTACTTGGTTGGCTACTGTAGAAATAAACAGAGATAGTTACTTTATTTACAAAAATCTAAGTCCAGTGTTTATTACCCTGGATAGTGTATTATCTGGTCAAAATAGTTTCTTGTACCAAGATGCTAAATTAGCTACAGCTCAATTTACAAACTCTAAATGCGAAACAGAAAAAGAAACCTTTAACGTACTTGCATCACATTTCGACAATAAGTTTAACTCCTTATTTAGTAATCCTCATTCAACCATTTATTTATCAGAAACTAGTTTTGATCAATGTTCTCAAAACATAACATTGAACTGGAATAGTTATGAAGGTTGGACTCAAGGCGTAAGAACGTATCGTATTTATCTATCTCAAGGAGGAAATTCCTTTACATTAATTGATTCTGTAAATACAAATACTTACACCTTTAATAACTTATTAAGTGGAGTTGATAATCGCTTTTTTATCAGAGCAGTAGGATCAGATAATTCAAAAACTTCTAGTTCCAATATTAAAACATATCTGCCTTCTTTTGGTACGTTTCCTAATTTTGTATATGCTTATGATGCATCAGTAGCAGACAATAACGATACGATAAAGGTTAGTTGGATTGCAGATCCATCTACCTCTCCAATTAAATATACAGTAGAGAGAAGTAAAACCACATCGAATTTTTTGCCAATTGCTACCTTAAGTCAGCCTGGTAATTTTCAATTTTTATATTTTGAGACTGAAAAAAATGTAAATGAAGTTTATTATTATAGAATAGTTGCTCAAACTAATTGTCCAGTTAGCACAATTACTTCTGAAGTGTTAAACACAGTAGTTTTAACTGCGAAAACAAATCCTGATTTTAGCAACTTATTAAGTTGGAACCTAGTGGAAGGCTGGGAAAATGGAGCGCAACAATATGATCTTTATCGAAACGGCACATTACTAATTAGTTTGCCTGATGGTGTTACTAGCTATTTGGATTCTGATACAGCAATTATTTTAAATAAAACGGTAAATTGTTATAAGATTATAGCTCGAGAAATAGCAAGCAGTTTAGGCACTAATGGTATTGCGCAATCAAACACGAATTGTGCATTTCCTAAAAGTAATATTTTTGTTCCAGATGCATTTTCGCCAGGCGGAAAAAATCCAATCTTTAAACCAGTTTTGATTGGTATTGATCAAAAAGAGTATTCATTTAAAATTTTTGATCGTTGGGGCAGAATGATTTTTTCAACTAACAATCAAGAAAATGGTTGGGATGGAGATATTGCTTCTGGAAACATCATTAGTACAGGAGTTTATATTTATTTAATTAATGCTAAAAAATTAAATGGAGATTCAATTACAAAAAAAGGTACCGTAATAGCAGTGTTTTAAAATAAATAAATATCCAATTAATCCCAACGAGGAATGACCAAACCACGCTCATTACAATCATTGAAAAAAGCCCTTGGTGAATCAGTTTTAAACTATTTCAACAAAAATTCTTTAAAAGAATTAAACTATAAACAAATTTCTTCGGCCTTGTATGTAAAAGATTCTATGGCCATAAACCTGGTTTCGAAAATCTTGGAAGAAATGACAGAAAACGGAATTTTAACGGAGGTTACTAAAGGGAAATTTAAGTTAAAACAGGTTAACCAAGTCAAGAATTACATTGTCGGAAGAATAGACATGACGGCTTCTGGTTCAGCTTTTTTAGTTTCTGAAGAAATGACCGATGATGTTTATCTTGCTCCACGTATGCTACGCGAAGCTTTACATGGCGATTTGGTAAAAGCATTTGTTTTTGCAACTAATAAAGGCAAACGTTTGGAAGGAGAGGTGGTTGAAATTCTTGAACGAAAGAAAATGGAATTTACCGGAGTCGTTCAGCTTTCGCATAAGTTTGCTTTTTTGGTTCCAGATAATCGAAAAATGAACCATGACATTTTAATTCCATTGGATCAATTGAAGGGAGCAAAAGATGGAGAAAAAGCAGTTGCAAGAATCATTGAATGGCCAAAAGGTGCTAAAAATCCAGTTGGCGAAATTATTCATGTGTTAGGCAAAAAAGGAGAGAATAACACCGAAATGAATGCAATTCTTGCAGATTTTGGTTTTCCACTTTCTTTTCCATTAAAAGTAGAAACCGAATCAGAAGCTATCAATAATATAATTTCTCAAGATGAAATTGCCTTGCGGAAAGATTTTAGAAAAACATTAACATTTACCATTGATCCAGCTGATGCGAAAGATTTTGACGACGCTATAAGTTTCAAAAAATTAGACAATGGAAATTTTGAAATTGGGGTTCACATTGCAGATGTTTCGCATTACGTAAAACCGAATACTAGCCTTGACGATGAAGCGTACGAACGTGCTACCAGTGTTTATTTGGTTGATCGGGTAATTCCGATGTTGCCCGAAAATCTATCGAATGGTTTATGCTCACTTCGACCAAAAGAAGATAAACTATGTTTTGCAGCTGTTTTTATTATTGATGATAATGCCAAAATAATAGAAGAATGGTTTGGGAAAACGATAATCCACTCCGATAGAAGATTTAGTTATGAAGAAGTTCAAGAAATATTGGAAACGGAGGTTGGAGATTATTCAAATGAATTGAAAACCTTAAATCAACTAGCCTATAAACTTCGTGATGAAAAATTCAAAAATGGAGCAATTAGTTTTGAGACTTCGGAAGTAAAATTTAGGTTAGATGAAAGTGGAAAACCAATTGGCGTTTATGTAAAAGAGCGAAAGGATGCACATAAATTAATTGAAGATTTTATGTTGCTTGCTAATCGGAAAGTTGCTGAATTTATTTACACAAAAGGAGGAAAGAAGAATCAATATCCATTTGTATATCGTGCTCACGATGCACCATCGCCAGAAAACATTGAAACGTTTGCCACTTTTGCAGCCAGATTTGGTTATAAAGTAAGTACAAAATCAAGTAAAGATATTTCGAAATCATTGAATAAATTGATGGACGATGTAGTAGGAACAAAAGAGCAAAATGTTCTTACTTCCTTAGCAATCAGATCAATGGCTAAGGCTATTTACACCACTACTAAAAGTTTTCATTATGGGTTGGCATTTGATTATTACACCCATTTTACTTCACCAATCAGGCGATATCCTGATGTTATGGTTCATCGCTTGCTCGATTATTATTTAAAAGGTGGAAAGCCAAATCCAGTAGGAGATTTGGAAGAAAAATGCAAGCATTCATCAGAAATGGAGAAAAAAGCAGCCGAAGCTGAACGTGCTTCCATTAAATATAAACAAGCAGAATATTTAAAAGATAACGTTGGCGAAACCTACACAGGCATTATTTCGGGAGTAACAGAATGGGGAATGTATGTGGAATTGAATGAAAATAAATGTGAAGGAATGATTCGATTACGCGATTTGACAGATGATTTTTATGTTTTAGATCAAAAAAACTATTGCATAATTGGTCAACGAAAAAAGAAAGTTTATCAACTTGGTGATGAAGTAAGCATCAAAGTAAAAAGTGTCGATTTGGGAAAACGTCAAATTGATTTCACCTTAATTCAGGAATTATTTTAATTCATGCAATCATTATCTAGCTACTATCAATTAATAGAAAAGCAAATTGCTAATTCTATATATCCAAACCACCCAATTGAGCTTTATGAACCAATAAGTTATTTAATGGCAATAGGTGGTAAAAGATTACGTCCATCTTTGGTTTTGATGGCCTGTGAAGCAGTTGGTGGCGATATTCAAAAAGCGTTAAAGCCTGCTCTTGCAATTGAGGTGTTTCACAATTTCACCTTAATGCACGATGACATTATGGACAATGCTCCTTTGAGAAGAGGTAAGCTTACGGTTCATGAAAAATGGAATAAAAACACAGCGATACTTTCAGGAGATGTGATGTTGGTAGAAGCATATAAATTATTATTGGATGTAGAACCAACTCATTTAAAACAAACGATAGAGATTTTCAACAACACAGCTGCAGCCGTTTGCGAAGGTCAGCAGTTAGATATGAATTTTGAAACAATCAGTCATGTTTCAATTCCAGAATATATTGAAATGATAAGTCTTAAAACTGCTGTTTTGCTAGCTGCTAGTCTTCAGATTGGTTCATTAATTGGAAATGCTGATGAACAAACTCTAAATCATTTATATGAATTTGGTAAAAACATGGGCATAGCTTTTCAGTTGCAGGATGACTTATTGGATGTTTATGGAGATCCGGATAAATTTGGAAAAAAAGTTGGTGGTGACATCCTGACGAATAAAAAAACTTTTATGCTTATTTCAGCTATTGAATTAGCAAAAGAAGATTTATTAACGCAATTAAATTATTGGCTCGCAATCAAAGAGTTTGAGGAAAGTGAAAAAATTAATTCCATTATTGAAATTTATGATCAACTTGGAATTCGTTCTCTAGCAGAACTAGAAATTGATCGTTATTTTTCTATTGCGATCGAAAATTGTAATGCACTTGCTATTTCTCAATTAGCAAAAGATCACTTATTACAATTTGCTGAACGATTGATGATTAGAGAAAAATAGGAGTTGTTTGAATATTTGAAACAATAAATTCTAATTGCAAACCAGGATAAAAATTTGTGTTAAGAAGTATCGGCGTAATCCGCGTGCTATATTCCTTTCTTTAGAATGCGGATAACGCTGATAAAAAATCCGAGTTACGAAGTATCAGCGTAATACGTGTACTATTTTCTTTTTATTAGAACGCAGATAACGCAGATTAAAAACGCTGATAAAAAATCCGCGTTACGAAGTTTCAGCGTAATCCGTGTACTATTTTCTTTTTATTAGAACGCGGATAACGCAGATTAAAAACGCTGATAAAAAATCTGTGTTACGAAGTATCCGTGTAATCCGCGTGCTATTTCCTTTTAATTGGAACGCGGATAAAACGCATTTTAAATAAGTTTTTGCATAAAAAAACCCGAGTCTCCTCAGGTTCTTCAATTATGTTATAAATTATAAATTATTCAGATTCTTTTTCTAAACCTCCGTCTAACTCAGCTTTTAACTTTTCTAACTCATCAAACTTACCATCAGCCGCTAATTGCGATTGCTGTGCCCAGGTAGAAGGATTATGAACTGAATATCTTGAACCTGCTGCATCCAAAATTTCTTGCATACGAGTTGTTTCAATTTCAGCAAGTTTTGCAAATGTATCAATCCCTTCAGCAACAAATAATTCTGCTATTTTAAGACCAATACCTTCAATGATACTTAAATCATCTGCTTTTGCCTTTTTTGTTGCTTTCTTTTCTGTTGCTACAGTTTCTGTCTTTTCTTCAACTGCTTCAACTTCTTCTACTGCTTTCACAGCTGGAGTTTCTAAAGGTAAATCAGCTACCGGAGCAGCTTTTTTAGCTGGAACAGCTTTTTCTACTTTTTCGGTTGCTACAAGGGTTTCAACTTCTACTGCTTTTGCAGTTTTCTTAATTCTTGGAACAATCGACACCCATGACTTATTATCTTGTTTCTTACGAAATAATACCGTTCCATCTACTAATGCAAAAAGGGTATGATCTCTTCCAATACCTACTCCTTTATCAGGATGGTGTTTAGTACCACGTTGACGAACAATAATATTTCCGGCGTCAGCTAACTGACCACCGTATATTTTAATTCCTAATCTCTTACTGTGCGATTCACGACCGTTTCTGGAACTACCCGCACCTTTTTTGTGAGCCATTTTTTATAAAATTTATTCAATCATCAAATTTGATGAATTGATGATTGTTAAATACTGATACCTGAAATTTGAATTTTAGTAAAGGACTGACGGTGACCGTTCTTCTTTTTGTATCCTTTTCTTCTTTTCTTTTTAAAGACGATAACCTTATCGCCCTTTAAATGTGACACGATGGTGGCAGAAACTTTGGCATTCTTTACACCAGGCGCACCTACTGTAAATTTTCCATCATTTTCTACCAACAACACTTTGTCAAATTCAATACTAGCGCCTTCATCTCCTTGTAGCCTGTGTACAAAGATTTGCTGGTCTTTTGCAACCTTAAATTGCTGTCCTGCTATATCTACTATTGCGTACATTGTTTTTGGTTTTATAAAAATTTTATGAACGGCAAAAGTAAGAAAAATAAAAAAGAAAGCAAATATTGAATTGAAATTAATTTACAATCAATGGTTTTCTGTTTTTCGATCCAGATAAAGTCTTATTTATTGATAAAACCAATTGACCCATTCGCTCATTTAAATTAGAGTTTGATGAACTTACAGACCATTTTACTGATTTTGTTTTACGAGTATATGCCATATCTATCTCATAAACTACCCCCTTATCAACACCACCATATTCTTCTGAAACAGACTTTATTGCTGAAGGGATATCGAAAAAGTTCATATCAATCATTTTGCGATGAATTTCTTGAAGTTCTTCATTGGTTAACTTAACGCTGAATTTTTTTAAACTATCGTTAGTTTCTGTTTCAAAAATATAGATACCTGTACGGCTATCATACGAATTCAGCATATTATTACCAGGTCCATATTTATAGCTTATGTATTCAAATTCTTTAAAATTATAAGCAGCTTTACCAACCATTTTACTGTAATAATAAATGCAGTAAACCAAAAAAGGTGCAAAAATGCAGGTCAATAAATATATTTTTCTCGCTCTATCGCTCATTATATTTCTGTTAATGGATTTAAATCTGGATTAGCATTTTCATTAAACTCACCTTCCCACTTTGCAATTACTACCGTTGCAAGACAATTTCCAACAACGTTAACGGATGTTCTGGCCATGTCCATTAATTCATCAATCCCTAAAATAATAAAAACAGGCCATACAGGTAAACCAAAAGAAGCAACTGTACCTAATAAAATAACTAATGATGCACGTGGAACTCCAGCAACACCTTTGCTAGTTAGCATTAACGTAAATACCATTAGTAATTGCTGACCCAGGGTTAAGTTTATACCAGCAGCTTGGGCAACAAATATAGAGGCAAGAGATAAATACAAAGTAGTACCATCTAAATTAAAACTATACCCGGTTGGCATTACAAAAGCAACAATTTTTCTCGGAACTCCTAATTTTTCCATGGCTTCCATTGCTCTGGGTAATGCAGCTTCTGAGCTTGTAGTTGCAAAGGCAATTGATACTGGTTCTGCAATAGCTTGCAAAAATTTTCGAATATTTAACTTGATGATTAATGCAATAGGCAAAAATACGAGAAGTACAAAAGCTATGAGTGCTATATATAAGGTTGCTAGTAAGTGGAATAAATTAACCAAAATTCCTAAACCCATGTGACCAACTGTGTAGGCAATTGCAGCTCCCACACCAATTGGTGCAAAATACATGATGATATTTGTGAATTTAAACATCACTTCCGACAAGCTTTCAGCAGCTTTAAGCATTGGTTGGCGTTTTTTCTCATCAACCATCGCCAAGGCTATCCCAAATAAAATACTAAAAACTACTATTTGTAAAACTTGCCCATCGGCTATAGATTTTGCGATATTCTCTGGAAAAATATGAAGAATAATATCATTAAAAGTTTGTGGAGCTATTTTAGGAAGTTCTTCCTGGACTCCAGAAGGTAGTTTTATTCCCATTCCAGCTTTAGAAATATTGATTGCAAACAAACCAATAAATAAAGCAATGGTTGTAACTATTTCAAAATAAAGAATGGATTTCCATCCCATTCTACCTACTTGTTTTAAATCTGAATGACCAGCAATACCAACTACTAAGGTTCCGAAAAGGAGTGGAGCAATAATGGTTTTAATCATTTTTAAAAAAACCTTACTCAATACCTGAAGTTTGATGCCAAAATCCGGAAAATCGTTTCCAATTTCAGCTCCTACAACCATACTTATTAATATCCAGCTGGTTAATGATTTCTTTTTGATTCCATAAAAAACCAATCCCGAAATGGCAAGCCAACGAGTTATAATTAAGGCTTCGTTTGGTACCAGAAAAAAATCAAGATAACTAAGTGCTGCCAGAAAAAAAGCAACTGAAACGGTAACTAATGTATAAAGATGTGTATTGTATAATTTCATGTAGCTAATAGGAAAGGATTCAAATGTAATTATTTTGAACCCTAAACATAGTTTTACAAAAATTATCCTAATTTAAACTAAACAAAAACGATCTATTTTTGGATATCTGCAAATGGTTTCAGATCATAAATTGTTCTAACTGATTCAAATTCTGCTTCCATATCTAATTTAAGATCAATTAATTTGCCCGTTCTTACATCGAAAACCCAACCATGTATGGTAGGATAGTGGCTTCTATACCACATTTTTTGAACATGATCTATTTTTATGATATTAATACATTGTTCTCTTACGTTCAATTCTACTAGTCTGTCGAACCGTTTCTGCCGATCTGTAATGCTATCCAACTCCTCACTATGAAAGCGATAAACATCACGCAAGGTTTGTAACCAACTATTTAATTGCCCCATATCACTTGGATTGAGAGCAGCTTTTACACCTCCACTTTCATAATGACCGCAAATTATAATGTGTTTTACTTTCAAATATTCAACAGCATATTGTACAACAGCATTTATATTGCTATCAGTGCTTACTATCAGGTTAGCAATATTTCGATGAATAAATACTTCTCCAGGATTTAAACCCATCAAATCCTCTGCAGTAACTCTGCTATCTGAACAACTTATATAAAAAAATTCAGGGTTTTGACCTTTGGATAATTTGGTGAAATAATCTGAATCTAGGGAAAGCTTTTCTGCAACATAAGCATCGTTTTTTTTAAAATTTTTTCAAACATGGTTGAAGACTATAATAGTATATAGTTTTTAGGTTGAATTTTAGCTGGGATATTTTTTTTCCAAGCATTTCTAGCAAATCTATTTCTACATTTCTACAAATACTTGAAATTGGCGTATCATTTAATCCATTATAAAATGGATTTTCTGAAAATTCTCCTTTTTGTTCCATCGTATAAAACACCCGCGAAACTAACCTGGAAATTGGAACATTTAGCCATACATCAAAGTTAATTCCTTTGTCAATCGTGTTTACTGTTCACAAAAATCCAAATGAAATAATGTAATAAATAAAACCACAAACATCCTAGTAAATATGCTGTATTGCCGAAAAAGAGGAGTTGTTTTAATTCGTTCACAATAACCTTAAAGGTTATAAAATTCATTTAAATGTCTGAAAAAAATTGAATGTTTAAAATCATCAATTTTTTTATCTCTTTTTTGTTGAGTAAAATCTTTGTACTGAGAAGTGAGGATTAAAGCAGCTATATTTCCTTTATTTTTAATTTTTTCATAAATATCTAATTTTTCATGTTGAGTGAAAAGGGCAAGTAAAGCCTCATCACATTTAATCAATTCTTCATTACCAGCAATATTTTTTTGATGTAAATCTTCTTTACTTGTTGCCCAAATTATTTCTTTTCGTAATTGCAAACGAAGTACATTTATATATATAATATATTTACGAATTAAGTATTCCCTCTTTTTTTCATCTTGAATAATTGCCATAAAACTAGACGCAAATGAACGACTTGCATTCGTAATTTCGACCCAAAGAACACGAGCTTCTAAAAGTCGGTCGTACGCTTGATTATACTTAAAACCATTATAAAATGCAGCTGCTGTTCCAATTGTGGCTATCGGAACGAATGGAATAGCCAAGAATGTCCAACCTAAAAAACAATGTGCTCCTGTAACTAAAGTGCTAAGAATAAAAGTTCTCAGTAAGTTTCGCCAGGCAAAATTCCACATAAATGGAATTTCCATTGTTCTTCCTATATACATTTTTTAGTTTTAAGTAAATGATTTTTTCAAATGAAAAGCAATAATAAAAATAAAGATGAATTTGTATCAAGCTCTAATTTTCAAATTGTTAAACAATTATTAAATGAAATTAATTTTTTAGTTTAATTTATGAAATTGAAAATATATTTGTAGTAGCAGTTGAGCTTATAATTAGTTAAACAAAAACTTAATATAACTACAGGCTTATTTTATTCTTAATTTGCTAAAATATAGATTCAAATTATATGGAATCATCCTTCCACGCTCGCATGATCTCTCCCTATTGGATGCTCAATGGTTGCTAAATACCTTTCTGCGTCTAAAGCAGCCATACAACCAGTACCTGCAGCTGTAATTGCTTGTCGATAAATATGATCTTGAGCATCTCCGCTTGCAAAAACTCCTGCAACTTTGGTTTTGGTGCTACCAGGTATCGTTTTCAAATAACCGGTTTCGTCCATATCCAAATAATTTTTAAAAATAGCTGTATTTGGGGTATGACCGATAGCCACAAAAAAACCAGTTATTGCCAGTTCTACTTCTTGATGGGTATGATTATTTAAAAGCCGAACTCCTGTTACCACTTTGCCATCTCCCAAAATTTCACGCGTTTCAGTATGGAAATGCACATGAATATTCGGAGTTGACATTACTCTGGCAATCATAGCTTTAGAAGCTTTAAACTCTCCTTTTCTAACAATCATGTGTACATTTCTACATAATTTAGCCAAGTAAGTTGCTTCCTCAGCAGCAGTATCACCAGCACCAACAATGGCTACATCTTGTCCTTTAAAGAAAAAACCATCGCAAACTGCACAAGCTGAAACGCCAAAACCATTATATTTTTGTTCAGATTCTAATCCAAGCCATTTGGCCGAAGCTCCTGTAGCAATAATAACAGTATCAGCAGTTACCAATTTATTTTCATCAACAATTACTTGTAAAGGTTTTACAGAAAAGTCAACGGATGTAACATAGCCAAAACGAACTTCAGTTCCGAACCTTTCAGCTTGTTTTTGCATATCAACCATCATTTCTGGTCCCTGGGTTCCATTCGGATAACCAGGAAAATTCTCAACTTCGGTGGTAAGGGTTAATTGTCCACCAGGTTGTATTCCAGTATAGATTACAGGTTTCATATCTGCACGTGCAGCGTATATAGCAGCAGTATATCCTGCTGGTCCTGATCCGATAATCAGGCATTGAAGGTGTTCAGTTTCTTGTGACATATTTTAAGATAAGTTCAATTTCAAAACTACAATTTATTAGCTTAATAGTTTCAAAACCCTCTCGATAGAAACATTCAACTGATTTTAGCGAATAGTTCTATTTTTAAAATATGTTTGTATAGTGAAATTATTATAGGATAATCTGATTTTTTATTAAAAAAACATCTTTATTTAGAAAACAAAAATCCAACAAGCCGTTTTATATCGTAATCAAAAATATATTTTACTGATTCTTGTCAAATTCCGAAATACATAAAACAGCAATCTTGTTTTTTTCTCGCTCTGCAAATGCAGAAGCTAGTTTAAAACCATTTTCAGCGAAAATCCATTTTTCGGCGAAAAGAAAATTAGCCGCATCTTTAATAAACCAAACAAAAAAAGTTTTAGCTAAAAGTAATTTACCTCTGTTTTCATCAGATGAAAAAAGTCAAGAAGGGGTAACATTTGGGGAACGAATTTCTTCATCAATCGCAAAAATTTTCGATAAAGGTTTTCATAATGTATTAGTTATTGGGAACGATTGCCCAAATATCAATCTAAAAGATATTTCAGAATCAGTTTTAGCTTTAGAAAATAATGAATCGATAATTGGTCCTGCTATCGATGGTGGCGTTTATCTTTTTGGAATCCAAAAGAATAATTTTTCTGAAGCTGAGTTTACCCAATTACCTTGGCAAACTAGCCAATTAGCTTCCGGTTTTTCTATATTAATAGAAAGTAAAAAAAGTGTTTTAAAATTTTTGGCAACAAAGGCTGATATAGACCAATTACAAGCAATTTCGCAAAATACGATTCAAAAATCACCGATTGAAATTGCTAAAATTCTACATTCATTATTGGCAAGTTTCATTCCATATTTTCAAAAATCAACTTGCTTTTTTCACTCTCCCGCATTAAATCAAATACCTTTTTTTAGAGGACCTCCCGTAATTTTTTTTTAATTCCAATTAAAAAAATTAGAATAAAATTTCAATTAACAGATTGTTAATAAGTTAATTGATAATAATTTTTCATGTCAACCCCAATTAATTTTTAATTAAACAACATTGGTGATTGATTCATTTTTTTAATTAGAAAATTTCAAATTCATATTCTCAATTATTACATACTATTACTATATCATGAAATTAAAATTATACTCATTAATTTTTGGAATGTTTTTTTACTTCCCATTAATGGCTCAACAAATACTTGAAATAACATTAAAAGATAAAAAAACAAATACAGTTGCTGTCGGGGTAGCTATAACGTTAACCAATTCTCAAATTGGATATTCTGTGACCCAAGCCAGCAATGAAAATGGTAAAACCCGATTTACGGGATTAAGTACTTCTGGTGAATATATTGCTTCCGTATCCGGAAATTTATTATATGCCGATCAAAAATCAGCTCCAGTTTCACTTCGTTCAAATTTCAATCAATCTATTTCTTTTTCACTTACCGAAAAAGCTGCCATTGAATTACAACAAGTAAGCATTGAAGCGAATAGCATTACTAAGATAAATACATTAAACGGTGAAGTTTCCTCAACATTAACACAACAAGATTTAGAATCGTTGCCAATTGAAGCTAGAGACATAACCCGGTCTTTGTATAGATTACCCAATGTAACTCAAGCAACGGGTTTTTATCCAGAAGCACCGAATGTAAGTATAAATGGAGCAAATGGACTTTATACCAATTACTTAATTGATGGTATGGAGAATAATGAGAACTTTCTGGGAGGACAGAAGTTTGCTATTCCGGTTGGATTTGCAAAAAACGTGACTGTATTAACAAATACTTTTTCATCTGAATTTGGTAGAACTGGAAACGGGGTTGTAAATGTTACCAGCCGATCAGGAAGTAATGATTTTGGAGGTGAAGTATTTTTTATAACTCGGCCGGGCGCTGTTATCGATTCTGAATCTCCATTTGCACAACGCGATCTTTCAGGCAATTCTGTAAAGGATGGCTTTCAGCGTTATCAAGCAGGTTTTGGCTTTGGCGGAGCATTAACAAAAAATAAAACTTTCTATTATATAAATGCTGAACAAACAATTGATTTAAAAGATAATTTGTTGAATTCACCATCTTTGGGCGTTAATGAAACGGTAAGAGGGGAAAACAGATTTACCTATTTGTCTGGTAAAGTAGATCATATCTGGAATTCAAATTTCAGATCATCGCTGCGGGTGAACAGTGGCTTAATAAATATTGAAAGACAAGCTGGTGGTTTAGCTGGTGGAACTGCTTTTCCAAGTGCGGGAAATAGTCAAGATCGAAATTCTATTTTAATTGCAAATAGCAATATTTATTTTACAGATAATTTTTCGTCTGAAACAAATTTACAATTTTCTAGATTTAGATGGAATTATGGAAAAGCAAACAATGTAAATTCTCCTCAGATTTCAGTTTTAGGTCCAGACGATGCGTCATTAGCTGTTTTAGGACACCCTGGATATGTATTTGATGATACTGAAAATACTCAACAAGTACAGCAAAAATTTACTTTTTTAAGAGGTAAAAACACAATCAAAACAGGAATTGATGTAATTTCTTCTGATTTCCAGTTAGCGGGTGGCGGCAATCCAAATGGAAATTATACGGTTCGCTTAACTCAAGCTCAAGTTGATCAATTAAAAAGTTTAAATAAAGGTTCTGATATTTCTATTTCAGATATTCCATCGAATGTGGAAGTATTAAATTACAATGTAGAAATTAGACCAAATACTTTTGGAAAAAGACAAAATCAATTTGGTATTTATATAGAAGATCAATATTCAGTTACCAGTAAATTAAATGTAACTGCTGGATTAAGATATGATTATGACAATCTTTCTGTTGGCGGTTCAGACAAAGGCGATTATAATAATTTAGCTCCACGATTAAGTGCGAATTATAAATTATCAGACAAAAGCGTTTTGCGAGCTGGTTATGGTATTTTTTATGATAAAATATTATATGCCATATATAGCGATGCTTTACAACAAAACACGAATACCGCTGATTATAAAAAACAATTGCAAGCATTGAAAGATAAAGGAATAATTGCAGCTGATGCAGATTTAGATAAAATAACTTTTGACGGTAATTTTACTGCAAGTGCAAATGCAACTTATTTAGATGGACCTTCAGCAGCAAGTTTGCAAGATCAGCGCGAGAAGGCATTCAGCGGAGAACGAAGAATTCTTAATCCGGATGGATATCAGAATCCATACACTCATCAATTTTCATTAGGTTATCAATATCAAATTGATGAAAATAAATTATTTTATGTTGATTTGTTACATGCGCAAGCTAATAATTTGGCAAGATTGAGAGATTTAAATGGACCAACTTCTTACAAAGCAGAATTAAATAATAACACTCCTCGCACCGTTGCTGAGGCAGATTTAACTCGTCCAGTTGCCATAGAAAATGGATCTACAACTATTGGCGGACAAGTTTATACAGGAGTTGCCAGAAGTGTAACCGTTACAGAAATGGAAGGGAAATCAGAATATTTTGCAGCAAGTTTTAATTTATTAAAAGATAAAGGAACTGATAAATATTCTTACCGATTAACTTATACTTTATCTGAATTGAGAAATAACACAGAGGATATTAATTTTAAAGCAGAAGACAATAATAATTTCGGAGCAGAGTGGGGTCCATCCATAAATGATAGAACTCATGTTATGAATGCATTGTTTTTTTATTATCCTGTAAAAAATCTATCCGTTAATTTCACTTCACTTATTCAAAGTGGTCAACCAATCAACAGAATTCCAGATGCTGCTTTATTTGGTGGTACTACAGACTTGAATGGGGATGGTAGATCTTTTGGAGCTGCTTATGTTGGAAATAGTGATCGCCAGCCAGGTGAAACACGAAATAATGATCGTTTGCCATGGTCTAATAGTTTTGATGCTGGAGTTCAATATGCATTTCCATTTTCAAATCTTTCTCGATTAGAAATAAGAGCAGATGTTTTTAATTTGTTTAATGTGCAAAATTTGAGCGGTTATAGTAATAATGCTACTCAAAGCAATCAAATTCAAGTTGGAAGCAAAGCAACAGGTATTATTCAACAAAAGAATTATGGGGCTCCTCGACAATTTCAATTTACTGTTCGTTACGCTATTTAATTAGTATAATTAAGGCACAATTGAATTCCAATTGTGCCTTTTATTTTTTAAGTATGAATAAAAATTTCAGAGATTTCATTTTCATTTTATTGATTTTCTCATTTTCATGTAAAGAAAAAGCAAAAGAGCAATTTAATTTAACTAGTCAAACCTGGGAGCAAATTGAAAAAGAAGCTTCGGGCAAAACCGTTAATTGGATGATGTGGACAGGTGATCCTTCCATAAATGCTTACGTTAATAATTTCGTTGTTCCAAAAATTAAAGTCAAATACAACATTAATTTAGAGATTTCATCCGGTCAGGGAAGTGTAGTTGTTTCTAATTTATTAGCTGAAAAGGATGCTGGGAAAGAAGAAAGTGAACTGGATATGGTTTGGATAAACGGAGAAACATTTTATCAATTGCGACAAGTTGATGCATTATTTGGTCCATTTACAGATAAATTACCTAATTCAAATGCGATTGATTTTAGCAATAGATTTATTGGTTTTGATTTTCAACAGCCGGTAAATGGTTTTGAATGTCCGTGGGGAAATGTTCAAATGTGTTTAATATATGATGCTTACAGGTTGCCAAAACCACCTCAAACTCTAACAGAATTAAGTTCTTTTGTAAAAGCGAATCCAGGAAAATTTACATTCTCAAATGATTTTACCGGTATGACTTTATTGAAGGCATGGTTGATAGAATTCGCTGGAGGCGAAAAAGAATTAGCAGGTAAATTTAATGATGAGAAATATAAAAAATCATCCACTAAACTTTGGAAGTATATTAATGCAAATAAAATCAATTTTTGGAAACAAGGAAAAACATTTCCAAATGCAGTAGCTCCCTTACATCAACTATTTGTAAATAAGGAAGTTGATATAACCATTAGCAATAACGATGCAGAGGCAGAGAATAAAGTATTGCAAGGTTTTTTTCCTAAAACAACCCGATCATACGTACCAGAATATGGAACTATACAAAACTCGCATTATTTAGGATTGGTAAAAAACTCTACTAATAAAGCTGCTGCAATGGTTGTTATTAATTTTTTAGTTTCACCAGAGGCTCAACTTAATAAAATGAATCCAGCAACCTGGGGAGATGGAACTGTTTTAGATAAAAATAAATTAGATTCAGAATGGAAACAAAAATTTGAAAAAGCGGCAGAAAGAAAATATTCTCCCAAACGAAAAGATATAGAATCAAAAGCTTTAGCAGAATTAGATCCAATGTATATGGTAAGATTATATGATGATTTTAGAAAATTTGTAATTGAAAAATAGCAGAATAAACCTTGGATTTTTGTTTCTGCTTATTATTACCCTTATTCCACTAGGGTTGGGATTACTTTATTCATTATTGTATAGCGTTGGTTTAGCTGGTATTGGCAATGGATTTACCTTAAAATATTGGCAACAAATATTAAGTGATAGGCATATTTATTTTTCTTTATTTTTTAGTTTTTACATAGCTGTTTTATCCATTATTTCTATTATTATGATTTCGTTATTTCTTGCTTTAACGTTGAATAAAAAATTATCAAAGGGTTTTTTTTCTTATGTAATTCATGTTCCATTAGCCATTCCGGCAATAGTAGGTGGTTTTTTAAACTTTCAACTATTTTCAAGCTCAGGTTGGTTTTCTCGAATATTACTTGCTACTAATCTTATTTCTTCCAATACTCAATTTCCGGAAATAGTAAATGATGATTTTGGTATTGCTATCATTTTGACACATGTTCTTTTAGCTATTCCATTTTTCACTATTTATTTTCTTAAATTATATGAAGCTGAAAATATAGAGTCGTACAAATTGATTGCTTCTACTTTAGGTGCAAAAAAAAATCAAATTGACTTCCAGGTTATCATACCTATGTTGTTAAAATCTTCTTTTCCAATTTTACTTTTATATCTGCTATTTATTTTTGGCTCCTACGAAATTCCTTTAATTCTTGGAAGTCAATCCTCTGAAATGATTTCTATTTTAACAGAAAGAAAGCTTCAACGATTTAATCTGGATGATGTACCTGGAGGCTATGTAATAACAATTGTTTATTTTTTAATAACAAGTTCAATAGTTTATCAATCTATTCAATTTAAAAATAAAATCGAACATGCGTAAAATAGAAAAGTCTATTTTATTGAGTTTTATTGTACTGTCAAGTTTACTTCCGATAGCGTATTTGCTTGTTTTCTCTATTGCCGATCAATGGTTATTCCCTTTGATTTTTCCACCAAATTTCACCCTTCAACATTGGAATTTCATTTTTACCGGAGGAAATAATCTACTTTTTGGATTTCTTTTATCCATCTTTATTTCGGCTTTTGTTAGTCTAGTGGCAACTATAACTGGCTTTATCGCAAGCAGATTTATTGTTGAAAGTAAAAATCAAAAAGTCTGGCTGTTTTTCACCTATTTGCCTTTTGTGTTTTCGCCAGTTATTTTAGGGATTTCAGTTTTTGTTATTTTTCTTAAATTCAATTTGGCTGGTACTATTGCTGGTATTTTGCTAGGTCAATTATTAATTATTTTCCCATTTGCAACCTTATTTTTTGTTGGCTTTTGGAATAATACGCACAAGCAGTTAATTAATGTAGCAAAAACTACTGGAGCCAATATCTGGCAAATTTATCGATTGATATTATTGCCAATGAGTAAAGGAATGTTAATCCTTTGCTTTTTTCAGTCATTTTTAATATCATGGTTTGAGTACGGATTAAGCAATAGAATAGGAATAGGTAAAGTAAAAACACTTACCATACGGGTTTTTCAATATGTAAACGAATCTAATTCTACTTACGCTGCTTTAGCTTGTTGTTTAATTATTATTCCTCCAACCATTTTATTGATTCTTAACAAACGAATATTATTTAACCGAACCGTATAATGTTGAATGCTATTTCTTTAAACAAAAAATTTGGTGATGAGCATGTGCTGAAAAATATATCTGTAGAGGTAAATAAAGGAGAAACTTTATCTGTTTTAGGTAAATCTGGATGCGGAAAAACAACTTTACTTAAAATATTAGCGGGTTTAGAAGAAGAAGATAATGGAGAAATTTACATAAATCAACAATTAATTAACGACTTATCACCACAACAACGAAAAGTAATTTATTTAAGTCAAGAAACGCTTTTATTTCCTCACTTATCAGTTTTCGATAATATCGCATTTGGATTAAAAATCAGAAAAATTGAAAAAAAAGAAATTGAAAATTCAGTAAACAAAATGTTGAAAAGTCTTGATCTTACAAATCAGAGTAATAAAATGCCTCATCAAATATCAGGAGGTCAACAGCAACGGGTATCTTTTGGCCGTGCATTAATTATTAATCCTTCTGTATTATTATTGGACGAACCTTTTGGCAAATTAGATGCAGATACAAGAAAACAGATGCAGGATTTTTATCGTACTATAAGTTTACAGTTTTCTATTACATCACTATTTGTCACTCATGATTTAAAAGAGGCAATGACAATGGGAAATAAAATAGGATACATGGAGGCTGGACAACTAAGAATATATAAAACCATACATGAATTTATTAATGATCCAAAAACTGGAGCAGCAAATGAGCGTGATTTCTGGCGAACTATTTAAGTAAAAAACAATATGAAAAATTTTAATTCATTTGAATCTGTTTATTGGGTTTTTACTCAATTATGTAATGATAAATGCGATCATTGTTATAATACTTCTGGCCCACAAGGAAACCGAATGAACGATGATGAATGTTTAGCAATCATCAACAATCTTCCAGATCAAATTGACCGAATTATACTTTCTGGTGGAGAACCTATTGCCGAAAAGAAGCAGCTTTTCCTTATCCTAGATAAATTAAAGGAAAAATTTGAAGGCCGAACACAAATTATGTTGCAAACAAATGGCGATTTGTTGACAGGAGAAATTCTTGATACTTTAATCCAAAAAGGCGTAAATCGAATTGATATTGCTAGTATTGATAGATACCATAAACATGCTGGAAATAGAATTAAGCAATTAATAAGTTTGTTTTCTTCAAGAGATATGAGCGCAGAGGAGACTTCACCTTTAATAGATAAAGAAAATTTTATTCAACCAGTTTTAAGTTTTGGTTTCTGGGGAGCTACAGATGAAATGTGGCTGGGCGGAAATTGGGCAAGAGGTAGAGCCATGGAAAAGGATAACTGGAAAAAAGACGGCAAACACAACTTTTGCGCAATTTTATCAGGTGCAAAAGGCTTTTTAGGTGAAACAGATTTACCTCAAGAAATAAGTATTCAACTTTGGAAAATAAATCCATGCTGCCCTGGCACACTTTATCCGATGGGCGATGCTCGAATTGAAAAAGTAAGTGAGGTTATTTCAAGAGTTTCTAAATCAGAAATATTTCAGCAACTAAATCAAGGCAATCCATATGGAATGGGAGAAAGTATTGGTGTTTCAAGTGAATATGGTACAAGTCGTGCTGAAAAACTTCAGAATGTTTGTCTTTGGTGCGATGAGTTTTTTGCAAGACATTATGATATAAAAACAAATCAAGCAAAGATTACAGAAGGAGAACCATCCAATGATCCTATGATTTATTTGCCAGTTATTTCAACTTTTTAGATTGAAATTATTATTATTGATAAATCTTAAGTATTTCTTTTATGATTTATATTTCTTTGGCTTTATTAATTTAACCAATCTTTTTTACTTCAAAATTATTTCCTAATGTTTAAATTTTAAAAATTTCAATCAAAACTAATTGAAAATAGCCTAAACAATAACATATATTTGAAAAATAGTGTTTTTTCAACGCTTTATCTTTTGATTTTTTAAAATGGAAAAAATTCTCGTTACCACTGATTTTTCTTCTAATTCCAAATCAGAGTTTCATTTAGTCAATAAATTATCAAATTAATATGAACGTAGCCATTTATAGCATCCATAATTTTGAAAAGATTTATCTTGAAACTGCAAACAACCAAAATTATAGTTTTAAATATATTTCAAATGCACTTACTTTAGAAACTGCACAATTAGCAAACGGGTGTGATGCCATTTCAATATTTGTTAATGACGATGCATCGGCTCCTGTCTTACAATTATTAAGTAAAGTTGGAGTCAAATTCATCACCTTACGATCAGCTGGTTTTAATCATGTAGACATTATAGAAGCGAAAAAGCTTGGAATACAAGTCGCTCGAGTTGCTGAATATTCACCTTTTGCAGTTGCCGAACATGGTATTGCTTTAATACTTGCCCTTAATCGAAAACTTATTAGAGCTCATAACAGAGTTATGGAACAAAATTTTTCTTTAGATGGTCTTGTTGGTTTCGATATGAATGGAAAAACAGTTGGAATTATCGGAACAGGAAAAATAGGAAGCGTAACTGCGAAAATTTTGAACGGATTTGGTTGTAAGATTTTAGCTTATGATACTATTGAAAAAGATGAATTAAAAGTAAAATTAAATGTTCAATATGTTGATTTTGAAATACTTTGCAAACTTTCGGACATAATTGTTTTGCATGTTCCTCTATCCGACAAAACTAAATACTTGATAAATAAATCAAATATTGTATTAATGAAAAAAGGTGTAATGTTGATAAATACCAGCCGAGGTAAACTTGTAAATACAAAAGATGTGATTGAATCCCTTAAATCTGGGCAAATTGGCTCTTTTGGTTTAGATGTTTATGAAGAGGAGGAAGGGCTGTTTTTCAATGATAGATCAGAAGATATTTTATTAGACGATACTATAGCGAGATTAATGTCTTTTCGAAATGTTTTGATTACATCTCATCAAGCTTTTCTTACTGATACCGCATTAAAAAATATTGCAGATACAACTATTTATAATTTACTATCTTTTGAAAATTCAACTAAAAATACAA
>ENA-OFCX01000271-OFCX01000271.1-metagenomes-genome-assembly--contig:-NODE-271-length-28866-cov-5.693485_pt1 | contig 28866 bp, 28 predicted proteins | sample MGYA00153384_OFCX01 | MGnify analysis MGYA00153384
TGATTCGCTGTTGAGCCGACCCGTCGCTCTCGCAAAACGTAGGAAAGCGTGCGGTCAGCGGGATATTCGAATTTGCGCGCAGATTCGATGGCGAAGGTGAGCGCGGTGAGCGCTGAAGGGCGTACATACATGTCTTCATTGTACGATCCTTACTTACAGCTTTTGGAGAATAGCGCCGTTGACTCTGGGCTCAAGGCTAATTTTTTTAATTATCGACTTTATAAAAAAAATGCTTCTAGCCCATATAAATTGGCGCTTTCAGCAAGAAAGCTACTCAGCGTTAACCGCCGTCAATTCGAACGACGCGCTGCGCCCTTGCGCGTTCACCATTTTGAGCTTGAACGGCACGTAATGCCACGCGGGCACCAGCCAGAATGTGGCGCTGCCACTGGGTTTGCCGTCGGCGTCCGCCTTGCGACCACCCTTCCATACTTGGGCCGTGACCTCACCGGCGGGTGATTGAATTTGCTCATCCCCGGCACGTTGCAGCGTGTACACATCCATACGCCGCGAGGTGCCGACGCTGAAGGTGACGCTGTTGCCTTTCGGCGCGGCAAAGTAGAACTGCACGATCCAGGTGAGTGCATCGTGCGGCGCGCCTTCGAACGGAATCGGGTCTTTTTCCGGCATCCGCAGCAGGCCTTTTTCGTGATCAAAAATCGTCTCGCGCCGCTTGTCCGGGTTGCCGCGCTCTTCGGTGAATTTGTCGGGACGCAGACCCTCGCTGGTGATTTGCCCTTCGGACTCGCCAGTGAACGTGCCCGGATACAAAAGCGCTGCGATGCCGCGACCGCGTCCTTTGACGATGAGTTTGTAGCGGCCTGCGTCGTGTGTGAAACTCAAATTCACAGGCCCGACTTCAAACTTTTGCTCGCCCAAAAACGCGGTGTATGCCAATTCTATTTTCTTCGGTGGCATGCGCGCCGGAGGCTCCGGCGGTACGGCAGGCGCAGGGACGGGCGTGGGTTCAGGAACGACGACCGGCGCGGGCTCTGGTGCGGCTTCAGCGACCGCGACGGGTGCCGACGTGGGGCCTGACTCGGCAACCGGCTCAGACGCGGCAACGGCAACGGGAGAATCGGCGACGACCGCTGCAACATTCGCGTTGGGCTTTGATTTCGCCTTGGGTTTAGCGGCAGGTTTGACCACCGGAGCAACGGCCACCGGAGGCGGCGGCAAGTTAACAAACTTCGCCTTGATCGGCTGAAATTTTTCTTCTGGCGGCTCGACCTCGGCGAACGATCCGAGTGCCACATGCAAGGCAACGGATGCGATGACGGCGGCGACCAGTTTGCGCTGGGGCGTTGCCAACAATCCACGCCGTTTGACCAGCGCACGCGCCAGATCGTGGCGCGCAGCATCGTCGTCAGCGGCGAGTGCCGAAGACGCGCGGAGCGTGGCGGGAGACGTCACTACGAGATCAGACATGCAGGCATCAAACGCGCGCTGCACCGGTAGCGATGACGGGGCCGGTAGATTTCGGCAACGTGGTTACGCGCAAACCATTAACGCGCAATCGGTCTTCACAAAACAGACGCACCGCATACGGAAAAATTTGATGCTCCTGCCGCAGCACTTTGGCAGCTAACGTGTTCGTCGTATCGTCGTCGTCGACCTGCACCGCAGCCTGCGCGATGATCGGCCCACGATCCAGCTGCGGCGTCACAAAATGCACGGTGCAGCCGTGCAGCTTCACCCCTTCCTCTAGCGCACGCGCGTGCGTGTGCAATCCGGGAAAACTGGGTAGTAAAGACGGATGAATATTGATCAATCGACCAGCAAAAGCCTGAGTAAACACGGGGGTGGTGATGCGCATGAAACCAGCCAGTACGACTAAGTCGGGAAGGTATTCGTTCAACGCGGCAACGAGCGCTGCGTCAAACGCTTCACGCGATTCGAAGTCCTTGTGGTTAACCACAAAGGTAGCAATGCCCGCATCGTGCGCAATATCGAGGCCCAGAGCCTCGGCCTTGTTGCTGCCAATCACCACCACGTCGCCACCCAAATCGTTACCGAGCAGCGAGGCCAAGTTGGAACCGCGACCGGAGATCAGCACGGCGATGCGTTTGCGGTTCGTGGCACTCATCGCAGCTTCAAGTCCTCAGCGCTGTAGGTCACGCCAATCGGCTCGATGAGCACCCGCTTTGGCCCCGCTTCGACGACGCCTGCAACCCACGCCTCGATGCCGCATTCACGCGCAATCGCTGCGGCTTTTGCTGCTTGCCCGGCCGATACAAAAAATGCGAAACCTGCGCCCATGTTCAGCGTGCCGTAGGCGTCTGCGTTGTCCAATTTAGTCTCGGTTTGCATGAATGCGAGAACCGGTGGCACAGGCGGAACGGTGTGAATTCGATACGTCAATTCACTCGTATGACGCAGCAGTTTTCGCCAGCCGTGACCGGTGATATTGACGCAGTAATTGACGGTGACCCCGGCTTTTGCCAGCGCTTCGGTAACGGGCGCGTACAGCGTGGTGGGCGCTAGCAACGCTTCTCCAAAAAGCTGGCCGTTACCCAAGTCGGTTTGATAACCATTGGGCAACCGTTTGGCCAGTTTGCGAGCGAGCGACACGCCGTTGGCGTGAATGCCGCTCGACGCGAGGATCACGATGGCGTCGCCGGCCTTAAGGTTGTCGCCTAGCGACAAACGCGATTTCGGTTTGACGATGCCGGTGCACGACGCGCCCAAATCAATGGTGCCGCTTTCGACCACGCCGGCCAACGCGGGCGTTTCACCGCCGCCCCACGTCACGCCGCAGGTTTCGCAGGCGGCCTTCCAGCCTTTGATGAGGTCAGCGGCACGTTGCTTGTTGGCAAACCAGTCGCTGCCGCCCGCCGCCCAGTACGCTTGCACCACTAACGGCGTTGCGCCCACCGTGATCAGGTCGTTGACCGCCATGGCAATGGTGTCTTGCGCAATCGCGGCGTAAAAGCTTTTTCCCGTTTCTCGATACACCGCGTCAGCTACCAAAATTTTGGTGCCGAGACATTCAACGATCGACGCGAGATAAAACGGGCCCGCATCGAGCACGTAAGCCGACTCCCCGCGTGATGCTGCGATCTCGGACAGTCCGTGTTGATTGAGCTGCGTGGCGGTCGATTTGGCGCTTTGTTGCGCCAGCAATTTGATCGGGTCGACCTGATCGTAATTGACGCCCGCCATTGCGTAGGTCAGGGCGTCGACATCGGATGGGGTGTTGGAGGCAGTCATAGCTGATGGGCACGATCGTGATTTAATGCTGCCCACGATGAATGCAAAGCACGCAGAGGCGAAAGACGTGGAGAACGCGCAAAATCAGGACACCGCAGACCACGCAAAACAAAATTTTAGCCCGCTGCCCGCTGGCGGCCCGCAAGCCGTGCCCGCAGAGGTGGAAATCGAGGTCGCCATCGGGGTAGCGCCGACAACACGCCTGCGCTGGTGGGTGGAGTTAACGCCCGGTTTGCGGGCGTTGGCAGTGGTGGCGGCGTTGGTGGCGTTCGGCTTTTTGGTGAACGCGCTAGCCCCGGTGCTCACGCCGTTCATGTTTGGCGCGATTCTTTCGTATGTCGGGACACCCGTGGTGGCGTGGCTTGAGCAGCGGCGCGTGCCGCGCGCGGCGGGCGCTGTGATCGTCATCATTGCGATTGCGGCGTTTATGGGCGGACTGATGCTGGTGGTTGCTCCGCTCATCTCGTTCGAGATTTCGCGTATCGCTGAACAGCTTCCGGAATTGCTCACCAAAATTCAGGAGCAATGGCTGCCATGGTTGAACGTAACGTTCGGCACCGCGTTTTCGTTCGATCTGTCGCAACTCAAAACACTGGCGAAAGACAATGCGGGCGCGGTGGGCGACATTTCAGCGAAGCTGGCTGGGTCGCTGCAATTTGGCGGGCAAATTCTGCTGGGCTTAATCGTCAACCTGACGCTGGTGCCGGTGGTGATGTTCTATTTGCTGCGCGACTGGCCGCAGTTGATTGACGGCATTGACGGCATGATGCCGCGCACGATTCGCGCGACCGTGCGCGATCTGGCGCGCGAAATTGATGCCGTGCTGTCGGAGTTTTTGCGCGGTCAGGGCATGGTGATGCTGGCACTGGCGGCGTATTACTGCATTGCACTCAGCGTGGCGGGCTTGGAATTTTCGATTGCCGTGGGGTTGGTCACGGGACTGCTAGTGTTCATTCCGTACATCGGATTCGGGCTGGGCCTGATGCTCGGCATGCTCGCCGCGCTCACTCAATTCACCACGCTGGCGCCGATTGCGGCGGTGGCGGCAATCTTTATGATCGGGCAGATTCTGGAGGGCTTTGTGCTGGTGCCGTACCTGGTCGGCGACCGTATTGGCCTGCATCCATTGGCGGTGATTTTCGCGTTGATGGCATTTGGCCAGTTGTTTGGCTTTGTTGGTGTGCTGCTGGCGCTGCCCGCGAGCGCCGCGCTTTTGGTGGCTTTGCGCGTGTTGCAACGCGATCTGGCGGCGACTGAGGCCCCAAAGCTTGTTTAGGGCAGCGGTAGTTAGCAAAGTCCCGTTTGGGCGGTGCTGGCGGGATGCAGTGATAGGCGCTCCGAGCGCCGTGTGGCTAGCCACACAAGCGAGGAGCGACGACGTAATGCGCCCGCCAGTGCCGTCAAGAACGGGATATTTGCAATTTCTGCATCCCTTATTCATTTACCGATTGAATGATGACAATTTGCGATCAGAAAGTGCGCGGCTCAGCGCAAAGTGACCTACGTGACGAAGGTGACTATGTGAGGTTTTGTTCGTCACGTCAATCACCTGCTTCACCTTTGTCACTTTGGTTGCGGTTATGCCAGGTTAGGCTAGGGCGTTGATGCGCGACGCGGGACAAATTCCGTTTGAGTTTTTTGCGCCTGAAGCGCCGAGCTTTGGCAATTTTGTGGTGGGCGACAACGTTGAGGCGGTGACCCTGCTCACAACACTGGCCAACGCTGGGACGGGCAACAAACTGCACGCAGCCTACGTGATCTGGGGAGGGCCCGACGTCGGCAAGTCGCATTTGTTAACCGCATTTACAAACCGAGCTCACGCCCGCGGCCTGAGCGTGATGCGGCTTTCGGCAGACGGTGCATTCCCCGAAGATCCCTTCGTTGACACGAATGTGCTTTGCGTCGATGACGCAGATCGCCTCTCGCCAGAGCAGCAAGGCTTTTTGTTCACCGCTTTTAACCACATTGCGCAATCGGGCGGCTGCATTGTGGCTACAGGCCGATCAGCGCCCGGTTTGTGGCCGATGCGCGACGATATTCGCTCCCGTTTGGGCAGCGGTTTGGCGCTGGAAATTTTGCCGATTCCGCAAGATGGGCTGGCGCAGGCCTTGTCGCATTACGCTGCGAGCCGGGGTTTCGGCGTCAGTCAGGAAGTGCTTGCCTATCTGCTGAAGCACGCTCAGCGTAATTTAACCTCGCTATGTCAAACATTGGCCGGAATTGATCGCATGTCGTTAGCGCAAAAGCGTGCGGTGACGATTCCGTTGCTTAGGGCCTATTTGACACAGTCGCCGCACAGGAACGGTACGTAAACGTTCCTCGCAATGACGTTTTTCCCTATTCCTTGCGTAACATTATGGGTTGAGCTTAGAAAAAGTATTCGTTTTGGGGTGGCCTGAGTGACTTACGACAAGAGTGTAAGCAGGGGAGCTCCGGTTTGCGTTCTTTTTGTGATGTTTCATGTCAACCAACACAAAAGTGCGTTCGTTATCGGCACAGGCTTGTGAAAATCGAGCTACGCAAAAAAAACCAACTCTAGAGGATTTGAAAATGAGCAAACTGTTAACCGCCCTTATCGCATCAGCCTTCGCCGCTGTTTCTTTCGCCCAAGCTCCAGCTGCACCCGCTGCCGCACCCGCTAAAGCTGCTGCTCCTGCCGCTGCTCCTGCTGCTGCCAAAGAAGCCGCTCCTGCCAAAGCAGAGAAAAAAGCAAAAGCAAAAAAAGCAAAAAAAGCAAAAAAAGCCGCTAAGAAAGCTGCTTAGTTCGGCAGCGCTCTTCGGGCGCTTTCGGATAAAAAGGCACCCTCGGGTGCCTTTTTCTTTTCGTCGCTCCGCCGGCGACCTAGGTCGCAATTGACGACGTAACGAAAGTGACATAGGTGACGCACAACATGTCGCCTTTGTCACACAAGTCACGTACGTCGCAGATGGCACCTTGCACTTTGAACCTAGCGCACGGCCTTCTTAAGCGAAAATTAAGACCATGAAAGTCATTGTCGGTCTCTCCGGCGGCGTCGATTCCGCCGTCACGGCTTGGTTGCTCAAAGCGCAAGGCCATGACGTGCTCGGCATTTTCATGAAAAACTGGGAAGACGACGACAACAGCGAATACTGCTCGACTCGCGAGGATTTGGTCGATGCGGTCAGCGTGGCCGATCACATCGGCATCGACATCGAGGTGGTGAATTTCGCCACCGAATACAAAGATCGCGTGTTTAGCTACTTTTTGGCCGAATATCAGGCCGGTCGCACGCCAAACCCGGACGTGTTGTGCAACACGGAGATCAAGTTTGCGGCGTTTCTCGACCACGCGATGCGGCTCGGCGCGGAGAAAATCGCAACCGGGCACTACGCGGGCGTTCGTGAACTCGATGGAAAGTTTGAACTGCTCAAGGGTGATGACGACACCAAGGATCAATCCTATTTTTTGCATCGACTGACGCAGGCGCAATTGTCAAGAGCGATGTTTCCGCTGGCGAATTTGCCGAAACGCGATGTGCGGGCGATTGCCGAACGTGAGCGCATCCCGAATTTCGCGAAAAAAGACTCGACGGGGATCTGCTTCATTGGCGAACGACCGTTCCGCGAATTTCTGGAGCGTTATCTGCCCAAAACTCCTGGCGAAATGATTACGCCCGAGGGTGCGCATGTTGGCCAGCACCAAGGCTTGGCGTATTACACGCTCGGCCAGCGCGGCGGTTTGCACATTGGCGGCAGCCGCGACGGCTCCGGTGCGCCTTGGTATGTGGCCGGCAAGGACATGTCTGCGAACACGCTGATCGTGGTGCAAGGACGTGAGCATCCAGCGTTGCGCCGCACCGCCGTGCCAATGGTGAACACGCACTGGATTGCAGGCAGCGAGCCCGCCGAAGGCAATGGCTACGGCGCAAAAACGCGTTACCGCCAGCCTGACGCAGCCGCCGTTTACGTTCCTGCGGATGCGACGCATGCCAATGCGACGCTCAATTTTGATGAAGGCCAATGGGCCCCGACGCCGGGGCAATATGCCGTTCTGTATCACGGCAACGTATGTCTCGGTGGTGGCGTGATTGCGTAGTTTGCCGCCCGCCGCTGCTTTCAGCTTATTGCTGAAAACGCCAGCTTACGTGGGCTTACTGCCTAATTTTAACTAAGTCGACTTTTGCCAGTTATAGGCGTTAGCCCCTGTGTATAAAAGGCTACAGCAAAAAGCTGATTACGCAGTTGTACTCGTCAAGCGCTCGCCACAGGCGCGTCAAAGTGATAGCGTTCGAACTATGAAAATTTCGCAATTCATGAAGCAGTCAAAGCGTTGGGTCGCGAGCCTGTTGCTGCTCACGTTCACCTCCGCGAGCCTCGCTCAGGAGGCCACCATTCGCGTGTCGCGCAAAGCTACCGACCAATACGCGATCAGCAAGAGCGACGTGGTGATAACGACCAAGTACTGCCACGAATATTCGCGCGACGAGGAAGCCGTGCTCACGACGCGGGCGGAAGGCGCTGAAAATGCGCTGCTATTTGCGTCCGGCGCGCAGTGCGAGGTGGTGGCGGCGTCAAAGCCAAACGACAGCAAATTTGACCTGCTCGATTTTCTGATTCAGCTCGGATTGATGGTGCTGACCAAGGGGGCGACCGGCATCCCGAAGCCCAAGCCCAAGCCGAATTAGCGATCCACAAATCCGGTCAATACGCCCACCACGTTGTCGCCAATTTCGGCCACGGCGTAGCCCCCTTCCATCAGAAACAACGTCGGCAATTTGAGCCGTGCAATCTGCTCACCCAGCAGCGGATAGTCCGACGTTTTGAGTTTGAAGTGCGAGATCGGATCGCCCTCAAACGTATCGACGCCGAGCGACACCACCAGCGCGTCGGGCTTAAATTCGGCGATGCGTTTGATCGCGCAATCGAGTGCCGCAAACCACGTGGCAACCGAGCTGCCAGCAGGAAGTGGCAGGTTCAGATTGAAGCCGGTGCCCGCGCCGCCGCCCGTCTCATCGGCATGCCCAAGATAGAACGGATATTCGGTCATCGGATCGCCATGAATGCTGGCAAAAAACACGTCCGCACGGTCATAAAAAATGTCCTGCGTGCCGTTGCCGTGGTGATAATCCACATCAAGAATCGCCACCCGCACGTAGCCAGAATCGCGCAACGCCTGCGCGGCAATCGCGGCATGATTTAAGAAGCAATACCCACCAAAAAAATCGCGCCCCGCATGATGTCCGGGCGGCCGCGTCAACACGAACACCGAGGTCTCACCCGCATTCAGCAAGTCCACCGCCGTCAACGCGCAATCAGCGCCTGCGCGCGTCGCAGCCCAGGTGCCAGCAGTCAGCGGCGAACCTGCGTCAAACGAATACAAACCCATGCGCGCCGCGAAATTTTTCGGCTCAATGTCCGAACGCATGCCACGAATCGGCCATGCGGCAGGGAACGCATCGCCCGTGCCACCGAGCGCCCCATATTCCGCATGCGCCCCGCGAATGAAATTCACATAGCGCTCGCTATGAACCTTAAAAATCGCGCCGTCCGCGTGCCCATTGGCCGGTATCACAGCGCCAAGGCCCGCCTTCTGCACAGCAGCCAACACCCAATCCACCCGCTCCGGTTTTTCAAAGGCAGGCACCTTCTCGCCACGAAAAAATTCATGTTCAGCGCGATGCAAGAAATGGGCGGCGTTGTAAATCGTTTTCATCGCGCTATTTTGCCTCTGAGTGTCGCCCTGCGCGGCTTCATCGCCAAATGGATGCGACGAACCACCAATCGCGCAAAATCGGGAAGTTTCTTTCAAATTTCAGGGCACCAACATGACCGTACATCGAGGAGAGTTGCCGTCGCAGGCCGAGTTCAACCCGCTGATCCGCCCGTATCTTGTAATCACGATCGGCTTCACACTGTTCATGACCGTCTTGGGCATACCGCTCGCCATCTTCTGGTTTTTAGGCGTTGGGCAATGGTGGGCGCGGCACTATTTCAAGAAGCTCGAATGCGTGCTGTCCGAAAGCACGTTACGCTACCGCAAGGGCATTATTTTTCAGGTCGAGAAGACCATTCCGTTGGAAAATATTCAGGATGTCACGTTCATCGAGGGGCCGCTGCTCAAGCGATTCAATCTCAGCATCCTGAAATTTGAGACCGCCGGACAAAGCGCTGGGCAAGCACACGACATGAAGCTGGTGGGCATCATTGATGCACACCATTACCGGTCGCAGATTCTTGCGGCACGGGAAAAGCTCAAGCGACCGCAGCGATTTTCGCCTGCCACGATGGATGCGGCAGAGCGCGCGCAAGCTGAAGCGTTGCGCGCGATTCAGCACAGTCTGGAGGAGATCACCGCGCTGTTGAAAGAGCGTTTGCCGAAGTAAGCTGCGCAACTATGTATGCGCGCCAAAAGCACCACCGCCCGGTGTTTGAATAACGAAAACGTCGTCTTGCTCCATCGCAACTTCGCAGATGTAGCCATAGTCTTCGCGCGATCCGTCGGCGCGTTCCACCCAATTTTTTGCGGCATGACCGGGCTCGCCACCGTCCATGCCGTGTGGGCGATTGACGCGGTTGTTGCCAAGAATCGCTGCGGTCATGGGCGAGAGAAATCGGATGCGCCGATCAGCGCCGTCGCCGCCGTGGAACTCGCCTGTGCCGCCAGTGCCCGCGTTGATCGTGTGTGAGTCGACACGAACGGGATAGCGGAATTCAAGCACCTCGGGGTCGGTCAGTCGCGAGTTGGTCATGTGACATTGCACCACACTGGTGCCATGAAAGTCCGGCCCCGCGCCGGAACCGCCGGAGATGGTTTCGTAATACTGATAGGTGTCGTTGCCGAAGGTGAAATTGGTCATGGTGCCGTAGGCTCCGGCTAACACGCCGAGCGCCCCGTACAGGCAGTTGGTGGCGGCTTGCGAAACTTCCACATTGCCCGCGACCACCGCTGCGGGATACGCCGGGGAGAGCATACTGCCGTCAGGAATCACGATTTCGATAGGCTTCAAACAGCCCGCGTTCATCGGAATTTCGTCGTCCACCAGCGTGCGAAAAACATAGAGCACGACGGCGCGGCTGACGCTCCTCGGCGCATTGAAATTGCTCGGGCGCTGCGCTGAGGTGCCAGTGAAGTCAACCTTCGCAGTTCGTGCGTGGCGGTTGATTGAGACCTTCACCTGAATGTGACTGCCGTCATCAAGATCAACGCCGAATTCGCCGTCAGTAAGTTTGTGAATCACGCGTCGCACACTCTCTTCGGCGTTGTCCTGCACGTGCTTCATATAGGCAACGACTACGTCACGTCCGAAATGTTCGACCATTTTTTCGAGCTCAACTGCGCCTTTGTTGCAGCTTGCAACTTGCGCGCGCAGATCGCCAATGTTTTGTGCCACATTGCGAACAGGATACGCATCGTGAGTGAGAATTTGCGTCAGCTCATCTTCGAGAAACACACCCTCGCGCACGAGTTGCACGTTGTCGAGTAACACGCCTTCCTCTGAAATGTGTTTCGAAAATGGCGGCATCGAGCCCGGTGTGATGCCGCCGATATCGGCGTGATGACCACGCGCGGCGGTGTAGAAAAGCGGCGTCGTTTCACCATCCAGGAAAATGGGTTTAACCACCGTTACGTCGGGGATGTGAGTGCCCCCCGCGTACGGGGCGTTAAGCACGAACGCATCACCCGGCTTCATCTGGTCGGCGCGTTTCTGAAGAATCACCCGGACACTCTCGCCCATCGAACCCAGATGCACTGGCATGTGCGGTGCGTTGGCGACGAGGTTGCCCTCGGGGTCGAAGATCGCGCATGAGAAGTCGAGACGCTCCTTGATGTTCACCGAGTAGCTAGTGTTAGCCAGCGTGACGCCCATCTGCTCGGCAATCGCCATGAACAGATTGTTGAAAACTTCAAGTAAAACGGGATCAGCCGTTGTACCGATGGCGTGAGCACGTTCGGCTTTTTTCGTGCGTTCAAGGACAAGGTGATTTTGCGAGGTGACGACCGCGTGCCATTCGGGCTCAACCACCGTCGTCGCAATAGGCTCCTTGATGATTGCAGGACCGACAATGACGTCGCCGGGACGCAGATCTTCACGATAGAACACTTGCGTCGGTCGCAACGTGTCGTTGCTGAACACCTTGACTTCGGCACGTGCATGCAAACCTTCAACACGAGCTGCAAGATCAGGTACCGCTTCCTGCGCGGACTGCGCATGGCCAATGGCTTCTGCCGCGACCGCCTCAACTACGAGCGCACGACCCGGCATCAGAAAACCGTAACGCTGACGATAGGTCGCTTCGAATGCCTTGAGCAATGATGCCTGCGAGGTGGACACCTCCAGTGGCAACTCAATCGTAGTGTCGGTGCCGTCGTACTTGAGCGCAAGTGAATTCACTACGCGTACCTGTGCGGCCGTAAGTCCCTGCGCTTCCACGTCGGCGCGTGCATGGGTGCCGAGCGTAGTGAAATCGGCGGCAAGCGATGCCAGCAGCTCGTCGGACAATTTCTTCTCAACTGCCGCCTGCTTGAGCGTGCGCACGTCAGCGAGGCCCATGCCATACGCCGAGAGTACGCCGGCGAGCGGATGGATGTACACGCGCTGCATACCAAGCGCGTCGGCGACCAGGCAAGCGTGCTGACCGCCCGCGCCGCCGAAGCAGGTGAGTGTGTATTCAGTGACATCGTAGCCACGCTGCACGCTCACATGCTTGATCGCGTTGGCCATGTTTTCCACGCCAATGCGAAGGAAACCCGCCGCGATTTCTTCGGCTGATTTTTTTTGCCCGGTCGCGTGCAAAACCTGAGCAGCAAGCGCATTAAATTTCGTTACAACCACATCGACATCAAGTGTTTCGTCACCGTTCAATCCGAATACAGCGGGAAACAATTCTGGTCGCAACTTGCCGACCATCACATTGCAATCAGTTATCGTCAACGGCCCGCCGCGACGATAGGCTGCCGGGCCGGGATTCGCGCCTGCGCTCTCGGGGCCGACGCGGAACTTGCTGCCGTCAAAGGTACAGATGGATCCACCGCCTGCAGCAACGGTGTGAATCTGCATGATGGGTGCACGCAAACGAACGCCAGCGATCTCGGTTTCGAAGGCACGCTCGTACTCGCCCGCGAAGTGCGTCACGTCAGTAGACGTGCCGCCCATGTCGAAGCCGATCATCTTGTCGAAACCTGCGAGCTGCGTGACCGCTGCAGCACCGACGATGCCGCCTGCCGGGCCGGAGAGGATCGCGTCCTTGCCCTGAAATTTGTGCGCGTCGGTCAACCCGCCCGAGCTTTGCATAAATTGCAGACGCACATTGCCCAGCGCCGATTGCACCTGCTCAACATAGCGGCGGAGAATCGGCGACAAGTACGCGTCAACCACCGCCGTATCGCCGCGAGAAACGAACTTCATCAGCGGTGATACTTCATGCGACACGCTGATCTGCGTGAAGCCGATGTCCTGAGCGATGCGTTTCAACGCGGCTTCGTGCTGCGTATAGCGATAGCCGTGCATCAGGCATACGGCCACTGTCGTGAAGCCTATATTGAATGCCGCTTGCAGGTCGGCACGTGCTTTCACCTCGTCCAATGGCAACACCACATCGCCGTGGGCACCGATACGCTCGTCTACCTCAACGACTGATTCGTAGAGCAATTCGGGCAGCTCAATTTTTCTCACAAAGAGCTTCGGTCGCGCCTGATAGGCAATGCGAAGCTGATCACGAAATCCGCGCGTTACAACAAGTAACGTGCGCTCGCCTTTGCGCTCCAAAAGCGCATTGGTGGCGACCGTGGTACCCATCTTCACCGCCTCGATCTGATCGGCAGGAATAGGCTCGTCTGGCTTGAGCCCGAGCAACTCGCGCACACCGTGCACAGCCGCGTCTTTGTAACGCTCCGGGTTTTCAGAGAGCAGCTTGTGGGTGACGAGCGTTCCGTCTGGCTTCTTAGCCACGATGTCGGTGAACGTGCCGCCTCGATCGATCCAGAATTGCCATCGCGTGCCCGCTTGAGTGATGTCGTGCATGATTACTGTTTCGCTACAACCAATGATGAGTTAACCGCGTGTGTAGCCGTCGCGCCTAGCTTCTCGGCATCCACACCGCTACTCGGAAGCCTGAGAAAGAAAGCAGTGAAGAGCTCTCCCGCCTGCGTGCCCGCCTCCCGAATCCAATCGCGCGAGAAGCGCTCGCCAAGCAGCGTGAATGCTCGTTCGAGATGCGGCTGCATCGCCTCCACTTTGACGCCATTCGCTCTAAGCGCTTGCACGGCTTCTTGCGCAGCGACGCGACTCATCGCCCAACCGCGTTCTTCCGCCGCTTTTGCGGCGTCGCGCACGGCGAGTTGTTGAGTAGATGAGAGTCTCGAAAACGCCGCTGCGTTGACTATTACTGCGTTCTTCGGCGTCCAGGCATTGATTTCATAGAAGTACTTCAGATGCGTCCACACCTTGTTTTCAACGCCCGTCACGGAGGATGAAATCATGCTGTCCATACGCCCTGTTGTCAATGCGTCAGCGACTTGCACCATAGGCACGTCCACCGCACTCGCGCCGAGCAGCTCGGCGACGCGCACGGTTGTAGCGTTGTACGTGCGCATGCGCGCGCCCGAGAAATCTATCTTTTTTGTGATCGGTCGCGCAGAATACAGTCCCTGACTCGGCCAGGGCACGGAATACAGCAAGACGAGCCCCTTGCGGTCGAGCTGCTGCTCAAGCACAGGTCGTTGCAAATCCCTGAGCCGCTTCGCATCGGTAAGCGAGCTCACGACGAATGGCACAGCATCGGCGCCCGCAAGTGGAAACTCCTTTGATACACCGGTGAGAATCACTTCACCGAGTTCGACTTTACCCGAGCCGACCGCATCGCGAATCTCCGCGAGCTTGACAAGCGAATTGTTACTGCGAACATCGATATTGAGTTTGCCGTCTGTACGGCGCGAAACATCGTTCGCAAACTCTCGCAAATTCGTGGTGTGAAACGACGCGTCGCTGTAACCTGAGGCAAGTCGCCACGGGTACTGTGCAAACGAAACGCTCGCGAACATCATCAACACCACTCCAAGAAACGAATTAGAAAAACGCATCTTAACCTCCGTTGTAAATGGAATCGTTCAGAGGTCGCCTTTGTTGAAGACTCGTTATACAGCCGTCTGAACAGAAAGCGCAGCTCTATCGAAAAAAACACATCGACAGTCGATGCTGCGAAAGCAGCAGCGGCTGCAACCGCGCCGCCCAGCGCACGAGAGACCAACGCGAGCACCTGCGATCTCGCGTTTCTGAAGTCGAGCGACCAACCGAATGGCGATTGTCTGGCACCTTACGCGTCAACCGCGTGTCCTGCGAATACATGACGCCAGAGCACGTAGGTTGCGTCGAGATGGTCGCACTACCATCACGACGCGATATCGCGTTACTGTTTACGAAACGCGTTGATAATTGCTTGACCGTCAGCACCCGCAGATTTAAGCCATTCTTCCGTCATGGTCGCGCCAATGGCTTGCAACTCTTTGCGTAACGTGTCGCTCGGCGGGCTCACTTTCACGCCGCGCGCCACCAGTTCTTTGGTGAACTCATCGTCTTTCTGCGCGCTGGTTGCCCAATCACGAGCTTCGGCGTCCGACGCCGCTTTGACGACAACGTCTTGAGTCGCCTTGTCAAGCGCATCAAACGCTTTCTGATTCACGACGATCACATTCTTCGGCAGCCATGCGTTCGCCGAGTAGAAAAACTTGACTTGCTCGTACAGTTTGTTTTCAATACCGCTCGCGCTCGAGGTCAAAAAGTTATCGACGCCGCCTGTGGACAGCGCTTGCGGTAAATCCGCAAGCTGAATCGTCGTAGGTTGGGCCTTGAGTAATTGCGCAATGCGCGAAGTGGCCGGGTTGTAGGCGCGCGTTTTGGTGCCTGCAAGGTCTTGCGGCCCAGCGATGGCTTTGCGTGAATACAAATTTTGCCCAGGCCACGGTGAAGCGAAGAGCACTTTCATGCCGTAGCCCGCCAGTAGCTTTTCCGTCGTCGGTTTCGCGGCGGCATGCAGTCGTTTGGCTTCGTCATAACTGGTGGCCAAGAACGGAATCGAATCCACGCCGAAGATTGCGTTTTCGTTCGCAGCGCCGCTGATCATGAATTCACCCGCTTGTGATTGTCCTGTCTGCACGGCGCGCCGAGTCTCGTTGGCTTTGAACAACGATCCGTTCGGGCGCAGCGTGATCTTGAGTTTGCCCGCCGTCGCCTTTTCGACATCATCAGCAAAGCGCTGCACGTTTTGCGTCTGGAAGCTCCCCACGCCGTATCCCGTCGGCATATCCCACTTCGTTTGCGCGAAGCTCATCGTCGCGGTCGCAACAGTTGCGAGTGCGGCAAAAAGTCTTGTCATCAGTTTCATAGGTCAACCTTGCGAGTTTGTGAGTCCAGAATTCAGCAGGTCAGTAATAAACATTGCGCCTGGCGCGTGGGTAATGCAGAAATCGGGCTTGGCTTGCGTGATCGCGGCTTGTGGTGTTACGCCGCAAGCCCAGAAAACAGGCGTTTCACCATCAATCACGGCAATCGCATCACCGTAATCGGGCCTCTGTAGATCAGCGATACCGATAACGGACGGATCGCCCATGTGAATCGGTGCGCCGTGGACACGGGGGTAGCGCGACGTGATCTCGTAGGCGCGCAATGCATCCCGCGCACTAAGCGGGCGCATCGACACCACCAGCGGTCCGCAGAACAGACCGGCCGGTGATGTTGTGATGTTGGTTCGATACATCGCAACGAAATGCCTTCTTTCGCCAGCGCCCATTCAAACGAGAACGAACAACCGATGACAAACGTGACCAGATCATCACTCCACAACGCGCTGATGTCGTTCGGCTCTGACACGAGCTCACCGCCTCGCCACACACGATACTGCGGCACGTCGGTACGAATATCGATATCGCGCCCCATAGAAGGCAACATCGGATCGCCAGCTTCACTCATTGCGAGTAAGGGGCAAGGCTTCGGGTTGCGTTCGCAAAACGCCGCGAAATCCTTTGCATACTGCTGCGGCAGGATGACGACGTTGGCTTGAACGAAGTCGTTGGCGATGCCGCTCGTATGCGAACAAAAGTCACCTTGGCGAATCCGCGCGCGAAGTAGACGCACATCCGTTTGTGCATTTTCAAAGTATCTTTCGGTCGCGGCGTAGCTCACTGTGACTCCGTGTGGTTCGCAAAAATCATGAAGAAAATGTAACGTTCGAGTAAGTGTGATTGTCATGAACAACCAAGGCACGACGCAAGCGAAAACTTTTTCTGTCAAGACATCGATTTTTTCGATGATGCGCGCTTGGGTTTCGCATCAAGTCGCTCCGCGCATTCACGGGCCGAGGCGATCGCGGCAGACATGTTTATCGACGCAGGGTCGGCGCGATAACTCGCGAAAATACTGAGTGCTGGCAGACACAAGGCTGAACGCAACACGCGTACATTGCGATTTGCGCTCAGCCTCATTGCGGCGGCGCAGGGCAGCGTAGCAATGCCGAAATTTGCTTCGACGAGCTCGACCATTGCAGAAATCGAAGAGATCGCATGAATGCGCGCGCCCTCGATGCGTGCGTCGCGCAGCAGATCGATTAAGGCAACATAGGGTTGCGAGCCGCGCTGAAAGGTCATGATGTCCAACGCAACCAGTTCTTCGGCGCTATAGCTGCGCTTGCTGTGCATGCTGCGATTGCCCATGAAGATCATCGGCATCGCGGGCATGAGTGCGCTGCGCACGCCATCGCCCGTCGCCGGTGCCGCTGCAAAAGCAAGATCAACAACGCCGCGCCGCACGTGATCCAGCAGTAGCGGTGTCGTCTCCACAGTCAGCTCAATGGCAAGCGCTGGATGTTGCTTTCGCAATTCGGACAACCAATCGATCAGCCACGAATGCATCACTGATTCAATCGCGCCCACTCGCAGAACCTGCTCGCCGACGACGTTCCCGCCACTCAGTTCCGCCTTGGCGATGCGCGCCAGCTCAAGCATTTTTTGCGCGTGCGTTAAAAAGCGCGCGCCAGCCACGGTTAAACGAAACGACTTGTCTCGCCGATCCAGCAACAACGTACCCAACTCCTCCTATAGCCCAGCGATTTGCGAAGACATTGCCGATTGCGTGATGAACATCTTCTCCGCAGCGCGTGAAACAGAACGCAGGCTTGCCACCCAATAGAAAGCTTCAACGAATCGCAGATTCATTGCTACGGCTCGCTCATCCAACTAATTCTGCGGCCCCATAATCAAATCTGGCACGATGGTGACAATTTGCGGGAATACCGTGATGAGCAAAATACAAACAACCAGCATGACAAAAAAGGGAATCGCGGCGCGAGCAATCACATTGCTGTCTTGTCCAGTCATGTTTTGCAGTACGAAGAGATTGAACCCGACCGGGGGTGTTACCTCGGCAATCTCGACCAGCAAAATCACAAAGATACCAAACCAAATCAAATCGAACCCGGCTTTTTGAATCATCGGCAACACGACGGCGGCTGTGAGCACGATCATCGAAATACCATCGAGCGCGGTACCGAGAATAATGTAGAAAACCGCGAGCACTGCGATCAATGCATAAGGATGCAAGTTCATCGCGTTCACCCATTCCGCGAGCTCACGTGGAATACCGGTAAACGCCATCGTGAGTTTCAAAAACGCGGCGCCTGCGAGGATGAACATGATCATGCACGACACACGAGTCGCACTCATCAACGAATCACGGAAACTTTGCCATGTCAGCATCTTGCTCTGCCACGCGATTACCAGTGCTCCCAGTACGCCGTAAGCAGCGCATTCGGTGGCGGTCGCCCAGCCCGCGATCAACACCGCGACGATAAAGACAATTAGCAAGGTACACGGAATCAAGTGACGTGACTCATAGACCTTTTGACGAAACGTCATGTCGACGCCAGACGTCGGCACCTTGTCGGGGTTACGAATTGACCACCAGGCGATATATCCCGAAAAGAGAAGCATCAAGATAAAGCCAGGCAAAAACCCCGCGAGAAAAATGCGAATAATCGATGCGTCGGCAGCGACTGCGTAAACGACCATCGTGATCGAGGGCGGAATCAAGATGCCCAGCGTGCCGGCTGTTGCGAGCGAACCGATGGCGAGTTTTTCATCGTAACCGCGACGTTTGAGCTCCGGCAACGCGACCTTTGCAATGGTCGCGCACGTCGCCGCCGACGATCCCGACACCGAACCGAAAATGCCGCAACCCAAAATCGTGGTGTGCATCATTCGACCTGGCACACGATTGAGCCATGGGGCAAGCCCCGAAAACATCTGCTCTGACAACCGGGTACGAAACAAAATCTCACCCATCCAGATAAAAAGCGGCAATGCCGCGAGCTCCCAAGACGCGCTTGATTCCCACATCGAATAGAACAAATTTTTGCCCCAAATCGCAGGCGGCTGTGACGTGAACAACACCATCCCGATCCATCCAGTGATCGCGAGCGTCATCGCAATCCACACGCCGCTGCATAACAGCAGCATCATGAAGATCAGAAGAATGCCACCGATTTCTGCAACGCCCATGATTACATGTCCTCGCTAAAGTCGCCCTTGGCGTGTCGATCTTCGACCGCCAGGACGTAATCAGGGCGATTGCCTCTTGCGACGTTGACCCATTCATCGAGTAAAGCGATAAACAGCAACAGCGAGCCGATCACAATTGAGCTTTGCGGGATCCATTTTTTCAGCGGAATCAATCCATCCGCGACGTCGCCAAATACGTAGCTGTCATAAACGTATGCAGTAACCGAATACGTCAAATATGCAGTGAAAAGCACACCGACCGTCAATGCGAAAAGCTCAATCCAACGCCGAGCAGCAGGTTCGAATTTTTCAATCACGAGACTCATGCGGACAAAATCGCCGTGGTGAAAGGTGTGCGCCAAACCAAAGAATGCCGCGGCAGCCGTCATCCACGACACGATGTCGTCCGACCCACCAACTGGCACCTGGAAAGTTCGCAAAAGCGCAGCTCCAAGCATGACGACAAAAATACCGAACACAAAGGCAGCGGAAACGCAGCCAAAAAAATCGATACAGCGATGAACCCAATGGCGCATAGTCCGTTTCCCCAATCCTTTTTCTGATTCAAAAGCACGAAGCGCGCGGCCTGCAGTCGCGACAAGACATGTCGATGTTCCACGCAAAGCTGCACACCTAGCGATTGTGTCGTCGTGTCACGCGAACAGCAAGCAAAAAGATTTTCTATTGATCCATCGATTTTCTCGATGACGCGGCTCACAGCAAACGCAAAAAAAGGCCAGCGTCGACTTTCGCCAACGCTGGCTCGCTTTTCACGCATGCCCCATAGCAACCGGGGCAACACGACCGAGTTACATTTTCAAAAATGCCTCAAGCGCAGCTTGAGCGTCAGGCCCGGCTTTCTTTACCCAATCGGCTGCCATCGTCTCGCCAATTTTGCGCAGCTCGGTCGCAAGTGCTGGTGAAGGTGGAACAAAGTTCATGCCCTTCGCCTTGAGCTGGTCTGCATACCACGTCGTTTTCTCAGCGGAGATTTTCCAGCCGCGGGCCTCGGCGTCCGCACCTGCTTTCAGCACGGCATCTTGCGTCGCCTTATCTAGTGCATTGAAAGCAGCACGGTTGACTATGATGCCGTTCATCGGCAGCCACGCTTGAACATCGTAGAAGTTTTTCACGTGCTCGTACGTTTTAGAATCGAAACCGGTGGCCCCCGACGAAACATAGCTTTCAACCACGCCCGTCGCTAGCGCTTGCGAGAGCTCAGCCGCTTGAACTGTGACTGATTGCGCGCCTGCCAACTCACCCAAACGCGCTGTCACCGGCGAGTAGGAACGCCACTTGCTACCTTTCAAATCCGACAACTGTGCGAGAGGTTTTTTCGAGTAGATGCCTTGCGGTGGCCACGGTACGCTGTAGAGCAACATCAAGCCCTGCTTTGCAAAGCGATCTTCAATCATCTTGCGGGAGGCCTTGTGCAGTTTTGCAGAGAGGTCGTAGCTTGTGGCAATGAATGGAACGCCCGAAATGCCGAACATCGCGTCTTCGTTTTCCAGGTTGGTGAGCAGCACTTCACCGATCTGCGCTTGCCCACGTTGCACGGCTGGCTTGATCTCAGGTGCCTTGAACAGCGACGCGCCAACATGCACCGTGATTTTTAGTTTGCCGCTCGTAGCTTTTTCAACATCATTGGCAAATATCACCAGATTCTCCGAATGGAAATTACCGGATGGATATGCACCGGGTAAATCCCACTTTGTTTGCGCCAACGCCGAAGTGGCCATAATTGCGGCAGTCAGCGCAAGTAATCGAGCATTAAATTTCATTGCGATCTCCATAAATGCGGTTTATAAGTGGTCAGGAGCTGGGGCACTCGCTGTCTGCAACGGAGTGTTGCACTAAACAGAAACGATAGCGCAAATGCGATGCGGACGCTCGATAATTTATGCTAGTGCGCACGTCACAAACAATCGTCTTCCTATCATTTCAGCTTGAGTAGTCAGTTTTTTCCTTCCCTTCCCGTGCCATGATCATGCTGGTTGCGTCGTTCGTTCGGTCGCTTGGCGGTGCAGGAAACGCCGCGACGTCGCCGTTTTCAGGGCTTGGTTGCTCTCTCAAGCAGTGGCCTTGGGTGGCCGATAGTGTCACGGGCTCACTTGTGAATGACGCGCTCACATTGGGTCGCGGGCTTTATGAGGCGGCGAGCTCGTGACTACGAACGACAGCGCTGAGATTGATCGCTTCTGTGATCACCTGTGGTTATCCGACGGGCTTTCACCCGCGACGCTGGAGAGCTATCGGCAAGATATGGCGCGCTTTCTTAAGTGGTGCGAGCCGCGAAAGCTGACTGCTGCTGACGTGGCAAGAAGCGATATCGAGGCGTATCTCGCGGCGCAGTTTGCAGAGGCGGCGCGTGCTAGTTCCGTCAATCGACGGCTTTCGACCCTGAAGCGCTTTTACGGGTGGCGCGTGGACGCGGGCCAATTGACGCAAAACCCTTGCGATTTAATCGATGCACCGCGCAATGCGCGTTACTTGCCCAAAAATCTTTCAGAGACGCAGGTGGAGGCGCTGTTGGCAGCGCCGGACACCACGACGCCGCTTGGCGAGCGCGACCGTGCCATGCTGGAAACGTTGTACGCCTCGGGCTTGCGAGTAAGCGAATTGGTGGGCCTGAAACTCATTCAAGTCAACCTTGAAGAGGGTGTGGTCAAGATTCTAGGCAAGGGCTCGAAGGAGCGGCTGGTGCCGTTGGGTGAAATTGCAGTGACATGGATCAAACAGCACCTCGCCGGTGCGCGAGCGTTTTGGCTCAACCCACCAAAGCGCAGCGACTACCTGTTTCTCACGACGCGCAGCGAACCGATGACACGACAGGCGTTTTGGTACGTGATCAAGCGCCACGCCGTGACCGCTGGAATCAACGTTGACGCATTGTCTCCGCATACGTTACGACACGCTTTCGCGACTCACCTTCTCAACCACGGTGCCGATTTGCGTGTGGTGCAGATGCTGCTCGGACACAGCGACATCACGACCACACAAATTTACACCCATGTGGCGAGAGAACGGCTGAAACGCATTCACCAAGAACATCACCCGAGAGGAAAGTAAGGAGGCACATGGCTAAAGAGGACGACATTCCGGCCACGCAGGCGGTGCGGGTTTTGCGTGCAGCGAAAACAGCGTTTACGGCGCATCCTTACGACTACTTCGAACATGGTGGCACAGCACATTCAGCGGTGTCGCTGGGTGTGGACGAACATGCGGTCATCAAAACCATCGTGCTCGAAGACGAGAGTAAGCAGCCGCTGATTTGTCTGCAGCATGGTGATCGTGAGGTGTCTACTAAAAATCTCGCGCGGATTCGCGGCTGCAAGACGATTACGCCGTGCTCGCCGGAAACCGCACTCCGGCACACCGGCTACATGGTGGGTGGCACGTCGCCGTTCGGCACGCGAAAGCCGCTGCCGGTTTACGTTGAACGGAGCATCTGCGAATTGCCACGCGTCTACATTAACGGCGGCAAGCGCGGCTTTTTGGTTGGCCTTGAACCGAGCGCCATCGTCGCGTTGCTTAAACCGACACTGGTTGACGCCAGCGCTTGACGTTTGCGCGTTGGCCGAAACTTGCAACTCTGCAAGCTAAACCGGGCACGGTTTAGTACATTATGTAAATGGTATCCGCACGCGCAACAAACAACCCAAAAATCAAAGCTGCTCCGGGCCGCCCTTGGCTCTTTGGTGGAGGCAGCGATGTGGGGCGGGAACGCGCGCACAACGAGGATGCAATCCTTGTTGACGGCGAGCGCAAACTGGTGGTGCTGGCCGACGGCATGGGCGGCTATCAAGCAGGCGAGGTTGCCAGCCAACTGGCGGTCGACGTGGTGCGCGACGAATCGTTTCTGCGTGACATTTCTGAGGCTGATTTAGGCCGAATCGATCCTGACACCGGCATTTCGGTGGCAATGCGCCAGCTTCGCGGTGCCATTGAAAAAGCCAACAACCGAATCTGCAGCGTCGCACGCGGTCGCGAAGAGTTAAACGGGATGGGCACCACCATCGTTGCCGCGCGTTTTTATGATGGTCGCGTTGGCATTGCGCATGTCGGCGATTCGCGCTGTTACCGTGTGCGCGAGCGCAAACTGGAGCAACTCACACGCGATCATTCCTACGTGCAGGATCAACTGGAAAAAGGATTGATCTCGGAGGAGGACGCTAAACATTCGCCACAAAAAAACCTGATCACCCGCGCGCTCGGCATTGACGCTATTGCCGAGGCTGATGTTCAAGAATTTCGCACGCGACCGGGCGACATTTATTTGCTCTGTTCGGACGGTTTGTCGGATCTGGTGGAAGATGAGGCGCTGCAATCCGCGCTGTCGACCGAGAAACCGCCCGCTGATTACATCAAGTTTTTGATCGATGCGGCCAACGCCAACGGCGGACGCGACAATATCTCAGTGATCATTGTGCGCGTCGGCGATCCACCGCTAGCTGATCTTTGGTGGCAAAAGTTTCTGAAGAAACCGACGGACAAATAACAGACCATGGCCAAGCTATTCTGGTTACAGCCGGACAATACGATTGTCGAATTTCCGCTGAAAGCGGAGCAAAGCCTGATTGGCCGCAGCAGCCGCTGTGATGTGTGCATCAAGCATCCTGGCATAAGCGCCGATCATGCCGTGATTCGTCAAGTGTCGGGCGTGGCAACCGTCGAGGATTTGGGCAGCACCAACGGCACGCGCGTCAACGGCAAACGGCTCACGCAGACGCACATGCTGCGTCACGGCGACCAGATTGGTGTGGGGCGAGAACGCTTAATGTACTTTGCAGAATTGGATTCGGCAGCCAACTTCATGCAGCCCGAATCCATTGAGCCGTTCGCCATACCTGCCCCGGTCCGTGAGCGAGTCAACACGGATTCTGCCGCTGGAATCGCCGCTGCGGTCAACGCGTCCCCCGTGCCTCCAGCGGCTGCGCCCCCATTCGCGCCTCTGCGCTCGCCTGCCGCACCCGCCCCGACCGTCGCGCCAGCGCCTAACGCCGTGCAGCAGTCCGATGAGCCATTGCTCGACATGTCGCTAGTCGCCGCGCTGCCAAGAGGCACAACGCTTGCCAGCCAAGCCCCCGCCGTCGCATCTGAGCTGGCGCACCCCCCACGCGTAGGCAAACCACCATCGCCGCGTATTGAGTCGCCCGCAGTCACATCCGACGCGGTCGTGCCAACGCCTACGGCAACACCCGTTGCGCCTGCAACAGCACCCGTTGCTCCCGCGATGACCGCCGCATCAACACGCCCGCCGATCGCGCGAACGCTGGTTGGCAGCGTTGCCGTGTTATCCGGGCCGGCGGCAGGCAAGCGCTATCCGCTTACCCAAGCCTCTGTGTCACTGGGTAAAGAAGGCAAGCAGGTGGTGGAATTTATGCGCGACGCGCCCACCCGCTGGCAAATTCGGCAGCGCGAAGGGGTGACCCCGCCCTACATCAATGGCGACGCCTTAGTAGGCGTGCGCGATCTCGCCGCTGGCGACGTGATTGAGCTGACTGGTGTGCGATTGCGATTTGAAATCTCGCTGACACCAAAATAAGGGAGGCGGAATTTAGCAAAGTCCCGTTTCTGGGCATGCTCGCGGGAAGCAGTGCTAGCGGCCTGTAGGACTTGAAAGGCATCGGCTGCAAATCCGCTGGCCCGGTTCATATTTCGCCCGTTTTTTTTGGGCATTATCTCGATATTGCCACTGCAAAACAGTCAAAATCTGCACTCGGGCGGGCAAATTTTCGCTACGATGTTTCAAGTCCGAAAGGTTGTTAGGCGCTTCGAGCGCCGGGTGGCTGGCCACACAAGCGAGGAGCAACGACGCAATGCGCCCGCCAGTGCCGTCAAAAGCGGGATACTTGCAATTTGTGCTTCCCTTATTGTCAGGATGCTCTGTGCAGTCTCCCAATGACCCTCCCCCGGCCTACCTAGAGAACCGAGTGCTGCTCTGTCTGCTGTTGCTTGTGTCGTTGGCACTCGCATGGATTTTGTTGCCGTTTTACGGAACGATCCTGTGGGCCGCGATCATCGCTTTGCTGTTTGCGCCGCTGCACCGCTGGTTGATGGCGCACCTAAAGGGCCGACCAACGCTCGCCGCATTGCTGACGCTGGCCGCAGTGTTGGTGATTGTCATACTGCCGCTGGCGCTCATTGCTGCGGCTATGGCCAATGAGGCGGCCAGCTTGTATCAGCGGCTTCAGTCAGGCGAGGTCAATCCGGCAAGCTATTTGCACGGCGTCTTTGACGCATTGCCGAAATGGATCACGGTGCTGCTGGATCGTCTTGGATTGACCGACTTTGACACGCTACAGCGCCGCGTCACGCGCGGAATCTCCGAAGGCGCTCAGTACATCGCCACACAGGCATTAAATTTGGGACAGAACACGTTTGAGTTCATCGCCAGTCTCTTCATCACACTGTATCTCGCTTTTTTTCTGATACGTGACGGGGAGCAGATTGTGCGGTTAATGAGGCGCGCGGTTCCCCTTGCACACGCGGACAAGAAGGAGTTAGCGGCCAAGTTCACCACCGTGGTGCGAGCGACCGTGAAAGGCAACCTGCTTGTGGCGGCCATTCAGGGCGCGCTGGGTGGCGTTGCGTTTTGGTTTCTTGGTGTGAACGGCGCATTGCTGTGGGGCGTGTTGATGGCCTTTCTGTCGCTTGTGCCGGCCGTGGGTGCCGCGTTGGTCTGGGGGCCGGTCGCGCTGTATTTTTTCTTCGCCGGTGCGTACTGGCAATGCGTTGCACTCGTTGCGTGGGGCGTGTTGGTGATTGGCCTCGTGGACAACTTGCTGCGGCCCATTCTTGTCGGCAAAGACACGCGCATGCCGGACTACGTGGTGATGATCACCACGTTGGGTGGTCTGGCAGTCTTCGGTATCAACGGATTCGTGTTGGGCCCTGCAATTGCTGCGATGTTTATTGCGGTGTGGCACATCTACGGTGCTTCGCGAGACAGTACACCGTCGTGATAGGGCGTCGCTTCGATTGTGCGGTGACGCACAGACCGACGCACTAAGACACGACACCAAGCGTCTGCAGGTTGCTAACCAAGCAACGCTCGTGCAACGCTGAACGACCATGAAAAAAATGACACGCGCAATCACTGTCGCTGTCGCAACCATCGTACTGCTGGGTGGCCTTCTCGCGGCGGTGTTCGACGGACGAAGAAGATGGGCGACGGGCACTCGTATGGATAAGCAGATATCCAAGGAGAATAAATGAAAACCACAATCGCTCTGCATTTAGGTGTCGTGATTTCGCTCTCTGCCGTGATCGTGATGAATGGCTGCGGTGGCGGTGATGATCCTGTGGTCGTTCCGCCCGCTGTTGTGGCTACAGCGGTGAGCGGCACCGCAGCGAAGGGAATTGTGCGGCAAGCGAACGTGCTGGTGTGCCGAATTGGTAGCGGCTCGCCAGAGTCGGACGCGTCGTGCGCGGTCGGCGTAACGGAGGCTGACGGTGCGTCTGCGGTGCCATTGAATGACGGCTTTACGGGGCCCGCCGTGGTCAAAATAACGTCCAGCGTCGCTAGCACCATGCTTGATGAAACAACGGGTGCAGACATACGCTACGACATGACCATGCGCTCAATGGTGCCCGCTGTTTCGGCAGCGACGATGACCTACGTCACTCCGTTTAGTGAAATGGCGGCCAGTCTTGCCGGGTTCGCCAACACCAATATCGATGGCGTCGTCATTACGTTTGCGAACGGGCAGGTGCAAACGCTGCGGCCTTCGCCGTCTCTCGCATCATCTCCGCAATCGTTTCTGAAAATCCGACATCGGTTGCGATGGCGATCATCAAGATCGATGGAAGCTTGCTTATAGAGTGGGACGACATGAACTCTTGGGTGTCCATGCACGCGGCGATGCTGCGGGCCGGAATGCCGCAATCGGTGGTTGCGAGCACGGTTCAGAGCATGATGTTGCAAATGCGCTGAGCGCTAAGCGATAAGGCGGCTGCGAAATATGCTCCTGTTTGCAACAAAAATACGCTGAATGACTAAAACTATGAAGCCCCTCATCGCGGTGCTCTGCTGCGCTCTGGCGCTGCCTGCAATTGCGCAAAGCAGTGCTAAGCCGAGCAATGACGTGGAGCGCGAATTCGGCAGTGATCGTTTCGCTGCGGACAAGCTCATCGTTGTAGTGCGCCCAGTCGCAGGAGATTTGGTTGCGGCGGGCAGCGAGATGGAGGTAGCGGTTCCTGTGGCGGGCGACGCACTGCTCGCTGGCGGCTCGGTCGTGGTGAGCAAAGCCATCGGGCAGAGCCTCTACGCCGCTGCCGGAAAACTATTGATCAATGACTCGATTGCGCGCAATGTTGGGTCACAGGCGGGCGGATTGAGTTCAGCCCGATTTCGGAAGTCGGGGGGCAACGTGACTGTGGCGGGCGGCGAAGTCGAGCTAAAGGGCAAAGTCAAAGGCTACGTGCAGGCAGCCGGTGGGCGCGTATTGATCGACGCGATTATTGCGGGCAATGTTGAGGCCACCTTAGGGCGGGTTGATCTCGGGCCGAACGCGAACATTACCGGCAACTTTCGGTACTCCAGCCGCGAGCCACTGAAGCGCGATCCGGCGGCGCTTACCAATGGTGGCGTTGAAATTTTTGAGGCCCCCGGGGGTTGACCGGTGCCTGAAAACGTTGAGCACCACATGGGTCGCGGCGGTGGCTGGATCTGGACTATAGGGCTGTTGCTGTTAGCGGTCGTGTTGATCACAGTGATGCCAAACATTTACGGACGCGTGGCAGACACCTTGCACACACGACCGGGCATGAGCGTGCTGATCGGCTTCGTGTCACTAGTAGTCCGTTCCACCAAAACAGAGACATGAAATCGCGTCTTTTTCCGCCATGCTGCGTTGCCCATCCTTGCCGTACTTCAGTACGGCTGCGGCTGTGCGTCTTGCCTGACGAAAAAATCCATCGATTTCATTTGTCTCTGTTTTAATGGAACAAGCTACTAGTTTGCATACCCATCGCAGCGCTCATTTTTCTGATCACGATCATTGGCGTGCCGATCGGGTTGCTCACCCTTCTGCTGTATTTGCTGTTGCTGGTGGTGGGCTATGTTTCGGCGGGTATGGGGTTGGGCGACTGGGTGTTGAAGCGCGTGAAAAGCGATCACCCCAATTCGACGCTATGGCGGGTCGGTGGTGCCGTCGCAGGCGTCTTGATGATCTCGCTGTTGGCGCGTATTCCGTGGGCGGGAACGTGGGTGGCACTGGCCGCGCAGGTGACGGGTGTCGACGTGCTCGTCATCCAAGCTTGGACAGCATGGAAAACGCGCGATTCCGCCATTCGGGTGTAACTACAAAGCGGTGTACAGCTTTATGCTGTAACGCCCGCACATATTGGGCGGAGCGTACATTTATGCATAAGTTGATAAGTACTAAAAACCGCGCTAAGCCCATGTTTATAAAAGCTTGCAGCGTAAAGTGGATGATCGAAACGCGGCTGAATAAGCGCCGATTCGCGTGGCTGATGTGTGCGCAACACGCTCTTTTTGCGGCAGATATCGTGATGAATTGATTTGCATCATGTCGCTTTCATTCAGAAGAGATACATTCGAACGGTGGCGCAATAGGGCGCAATCGTGCGAAGGCTGTCAACGATTGAACCCATCGCTGATGACGCCCCACCATTAACCCTCAGGAGAAACTGTATGAAAGTATTGCTCGCAGTCGACGGCAGTAAGGACACGAAAAAAATGCTCGCGTATATCACCACGCATGAGGACTTGCTGGGTGGGTCGACCAAATTTGTAGTGCTTAACGTACAGCCCGCCATGACCGCCCGAGCCGCAAGCTTTGTGGGCAAAGAGATGGTCACTGAATACCACCGAACCGAGGCTGAAGGTGTGCTGGCACCGGTCACCAAATTTCTCGATCACCACGACATCAGCTACACGTCTATTTATCGCGTGGGTCACGCGGCTGGAGAGATTCTTAACGCCGCAAAAAAAGGCAAGGTCGATTTGATTGTGATGGGCTCGCGCGGTCGCGGTGCCATCGGCTCGTTGCTGCTCGGCTCCGTGGCGCAGACGATACTCTCAGCGAGCGAAGTGCCTGTGATGGTGGTGCGCTAGTGTCGTGTTGCGAAATTGATGTGACTAATAAAAACGATGGATTTTTCGTCGAATCTAGGCGCAAAGC
>ENA-OFCX01000272-OFCX01000272.1-metagenomes-genome-assembly--contig:-NODE-272-length-28821-cov-5.088924_pt1 | contig 28821 bp, 20 predicted proteins | sample MGYA00153384_OFCX01 | MGnify analysis MGYA00153384
GGCTTCGTGGCCGGTCCGGGTGTCTACGAGACCACGCTGACCCGGCCCGACCTGTTCGCCAGGTACTTTCGCGAACAGTTCAGCCTGCTGTTGCGCAACCACGGCGGGGCGATCGAGGTCGGCATGAGCAAACAGCCGATCCCGATCCACTTCTCGTTCGCCCAGCACGACCATGTCGAGGGCACGATGAGCGCCGAGCGCCGCCTGCTGATGCGCGACGTGTTCGACTTGCCCGACCTGGCCGCGATGGACGACGGCATCGCCAATGGCACCCACGAGCCCGGCCCGCGCGAGCCGCAACCGCTGGCGCTGTTCACCGCGCCGCGGGTCGACTATTCGCTGCACCGGCTGCGCCACTACAGCGGCACCGCGCCCGACCATTTCCAGAACTTCGTGCTGTTCACGAACTACCAGTTCTACATCGACGAATTCGTGCGCCTCGGCCACGAGACGATGACCAGCGGAGCGGGAGCGCAGGACTACACCCACTTCGTCGAGCCCGGCAACGTCATCACGCGGCGCGCCGGCCTGCCGATGCGATCCGGCGACGAGCTCGGCGCACCGCCGCCGCGGCTGCCGCAGATGCCGGCCTACCACCTGGTGCGGGCCAACGGCAGCGGCATCACGATGGTCAACATCGGCGTCGGCCCGAGCAACGCCAAGACCATCACCGACCACATCGCGGTGCTGCGCCCGCACGCCTGGATCATGCTGGGCCACTGCGCCGGCCTGCGCACCACGCAGCAGCTCGGCGACTACGTGCTGGCGCACGGTTATGTGCGCGAGGACCACGTGCTCGACGAAGAACTGCCGCTGTGGGTGCCGATCCCGCCGCTGGCCGAGGTGCAGGTGGCGCTGGAAGCCGCGGTCGCCGAGGTCACGCAACTGCAGGGTTACGAGCTCAAGCGCGTGATGCGCACGGGCACCGTGGCCAGCACCGACAACCGCAACTGGGAGTTGCTGCCGTTCCGCCACCAGGAAAGCACGCCCGAGCGGCGCTTCAGCCAGAGCCGCGCGATCGCGCTCGACATGGAGTCGGCCACCATCGCCGCCAACGGCTTCCGCTTTCGCGTGCCCTACGGCACCTTGCTGTGCGTCAGCGACAAACCGCTGCACGGCGAGATCAAGCTGCCCGGCATGGCGAACCATTTCTACCGCGAGCGCGTCGATCAGCACCTGCGCATCGGCATCCGCGCGGTCGAACTGCTGCGCGAGGCCGGCGTCGATCAGCTGCACAGCCGCAAGCTGCGCAGCTTCGCCGAGGTGGCTTTCCAGTGAATTGGGCCGCGCCTGCGATTCGCAACCCGCCTGGTGCAGGCGACCTCCACAAGATCGACATGGAGCGGTTCGAATGCCGGCCTCTGCCGGCGCAGCTGCAAGCGACGTTCGATTGCAAATGTCTGCCGCTGAACTTGCCGCGTGATGGTGGCACGGCAGCGACCTGGTCGAAGAGGCGTGGAGCTGCCCCGGGACATCTGCCCCGCACCGTGCGCGGCCTGCCACGCCGGCCTCGGGCGCCTGCCGCACACCGTTTTCGACGGCCGGCCTGCGAGCCACGGCGTCGACTCGCGCCCCCCCATGCTCAGGGCCGGCGCAGCATCCAGCCGATCGCCACACCGATCAGCACCAGCCCCAGGCCGCTGAACAACGCCACTGGTGCGCCGACCACGGCCCCCGGCGGCGCCTCGGCAGCGGCACGCACGCACAGCTCCGAGCCTTGCAGGCTGCACAGCTGCTGGGGCGGGCATGATTGCAGGCGCAGTGGCATCGCGCCGCTGGCGCAGACGGCGCCGGCACTCCGCAGCGCCTGCATCGCTGCCATCGGGTCGCTGGTGATCACGTCGGCCATGGCCTGTCTCTCACGGGCCGTCCAGGCGCAGCCACGCCGCCATTGTCGAGGCTGCGACGTAGGAGGTCGCGCACGCTGTCCGGCCGCAGCGTCCGACAGACGGGTCCGGCAGAAGCAGCGAATCTCCAATTTCTAGTACTTGCGCCACCAGCCATCACCACGCAGCATTTCGGGGATGGTCAGACAGCGTTTTTCGCGCAGGCCTCCCGGCCTCGCGACCCACCGACTGCATCGTTGGCTCAGCGCCGACATGCAGTCCACGCACAGGATTCCAACATGACAAACGCCACCAAATTCTCGACCAGCGCACTGCTGCTGGTGCTCGCCTTCGGCCTCGGAGGTTGTTCAAATCTGACGCGGCGAGATCAAAACACCGCCGTCGGGGCGGCCATCGGCGGCGTGGCAGGCTCGGTGCTGACGGGCGGCAGCACGGCCGGCACGGTTGGCGGGGCTGCGGTCGGCGGCGTGATCGGCAACCAGATTGACAAGAAGTGATCTGATCGCTGGTACGGGGTTCGATGGCAGGTCGGCGCATGAGAACTCGTCAGTGTCGACCTGGCATCTTTGAAAATTAACACGACAGTTGGCAAATTAGAGGTTTGGTCCTGGCCAGGACGATAAGTCCATTGGTTCTTTGAGTGCTGCACAGAGACGAACACTGCATTGGTCGTGACCGCCCGGCATGTTCCCGCGTGGGGTAGGGGTTCTGTCCAGGCGACTTTGCGGAGAAGAGACTGCTGAAGTTTTCTCGCGTTGCCGGCACGTCGCTGCAGCGCCGGCGACACCGGACCCCCGCACAGCCCGGCATGTTGGCGAAGGGGCAGACGTACTGAGGTCAAGGTCGCTTTATCATTGGGGCCATGATTTCAGGGACTTCCGACCTCGCGCTAACCCGCCTGACGAACGCACTCGCGTTGTTCGACGAATTCGTCCAGATCCACATCAAGCATCCCGACGCCGCCACTTTGCGCGGACTCGAGGGCCGCTTTGCGGAACGCCTGCACATCCAGCCCAGCTATTGGAGCCAGATCAAGGGACGATCACGGCAAATCGGCGAACGGCTGGCGCGGCAGTTCGAACAGTTGTGTCACAAACCCACCGGCTGGATGGACCAGGTGCACGCGCCGCTCGGGGCGGCATCTTCCCCTGGCGGCGGTCCGCCCGCTCGCCAGGGGGTGGCCTTCGGTGCTGCGGACGATGACGCCACGCACGCACTGCCGCAGGACGATGACGAACGTTTCATTGTCGGTCTGGTGCTGAGCTACTACCGGCGCCACCCGCAACGCGCCCGCACCCGCTTGCTGGACCTGCTGGGCGAGGTGCTGATTCCCCCGCCAGCCACGCCTTCGGTCGAGCGCAAGCCGCCAGCTGCCATCGAGGGCGCCGTCGACGACGGGCGCGACCTCTGGAACAAGACGCAGGCCGCCGTGGCGCCGTTGAAACGGAAGTAGCTTTTTTTCGCGGCCACTTGAAAAATTGAGCAAGCCGTATTGCGCAAGATAAGTATTTGTTTATCATGTGCGCAAGTTGCGGTGCAGTGCGGCATGAACTCTCCGGCAGCGACGCCTCTCCCGATTTGACGGCATGCCCGTCGACCCGCTCCGAGTTCAGTTCCCACCGCCGACGACCGCCCGCGGGCGGTTACGGACACGCTGATGAGCGCGTCCGATGTCCACCACCATGCGTCGATGGCTGTGGCGGAACGTCGCTCCGAAATTGGCCGTTCCGCAACCCCGCTCCGAGTCCTGCGTTCCCGACCATCCGCCGGCGATCAATGCGCTGGCTCATCCACCGGAGACCCGTGATGAAGATCAAGTCATCGATCCCGAAGCCGCGCAATCCGTGGGTGGTCGGTGCGCACTTTCGGCGCGCCGGCAGCCATCACCGCGCTCGGCGCTGGATGCGCCGACGGCAGCGACACACGTTGCGGCGCGAATTGGAACACCTGCCGCAGAGCGCCTGAACCACGCGCCGCCCCACTGCAACCGAACCCCCAAGGAGCAGACCATGATCAGCTGGAAACACCCGCGCTGGAGCCCTGCTGCAACGACACTGCCGCTGCCCCCGACCGCCCGGCGTCTGGCCGCCCTCGCGCTGCGGCGCAGCAGTGTCGCGCTGGCCAGGCTGGCGCGCCAACTGGCGGCGGCACCCGCCCGCCACGACCCGCCATTGCCCGAGCTGGAGTTTTATGCCGAGGCCGGCGCGCCCGAAGGCGCGCTCTACCTGAACGGCCGTCTGGTCGGCTTGCTGCCGGGCATCACGCGGCTGTAACTAGCGGCATGCCGCAGGCCCGCGGGTTGGCCGCGGCGGGGTTCACACCATCGCCAGCGGCCGCTTGCGCTGGGGTGCGGCGAAGGCGCGATCCAGTTCGGCCAGGTCTTGCGCCGTCAGCTGCAATGCCGCCGAAGCCCAGTTGTCGCGCAGGTGCGGTTCACGCACGGCCTTCGGAATCGCCATCACGCCGGGCCGCGACAGCACCCAGGCCAGCGCCACCTGCGCGGCGCTGGCCGCGTGCCGCGCGCCGATGCCGAGCAAGATCGGGTCGGCGGCCAACTCGCCCTGGGCGATCGGGCAATAGGCCATCGCCGGCACGGCATGCTGGCGCTGCCAGGGCAGCAGGTCAAATTCGATGCCGCGCTCATGGAGCGAGTAGCACACCTGGTTGGCCGCGCACAACGCACCGCCGGGCAACGCGGCGAGTTCGCGCATGTCGTCGGTGTCGAAATTGCTGACGCCCCAATGGCGGATCAGGTTGCGGCGCTGCAATTCCTGGAAACCGGCCAGGGTGGCGCTCAAGGGATGCGCGCCGCGCCAATGCAGCAGGTACAGGTCGATGTGCTCGAGTTGCAGCCGCGCCAGGCTGCGCGCACAGGCGTCCACCACGCCGACACGGCTGGCGTTGTGCGGGTAAACCTTGCTGACGATGTACACCTCCTCGCGGCGCACCGAGCCGGTCCGCAAGGCCGCCGCCAAGGCTTCGCCCAACACTTCCTCCGCACCGCCTTCGCCATACATCTCGGCGGTGTCGAACAGGCGATAGCCGATGTCCAGCGCGAGCCTCACCGCCGCCACCTCGGCGCCCCGGCTCTGCGCCGATTCGCCCATGCGCCAGGTGCCCAGACCCAGAGCCGGCCAAGACTCGCCGAACGGCATCGCAACGTCGATCATGATGGTTCGCCCCGTGCTGCAATGCGCCCATCGTAGGCCACGCCGGGCCCGGTGGGTGACACGGCGCTCTCAGTCCGGCGCCAATCTGCCGATATCACCGAACGAACCCTGTCAAAGGAACTGGCCATGGCGAGCCACCCTGCCTTCCTCAGCAAACCCGAACCCAGCCTGAACGCCTGGACCGCTCATTTCTGCACGGCCGAGATCCCGGTGCTGGCAGAGACTGCCGAGTCGCTCGAGGCGATGCGGGCCAACGAGGACGATGTGGATGCGAACAGCATCGGCGAGATGATCGCGTCTGATCCGTTGATGACGCTGAAGGTGCTGGCTTATGCCGCGACGCACCGCAGCGCGCGCATGGTCACCGACACCGAAACCGTCACCGCGGCGCTCGTCATGATGGGCATCACGCCGTTTTTCAGGGCGTTCGGGCCGCAGCCCACGGTCGAACAGCACCTGGCCAGCGAGCCCGAGGCGCTGGCCGGACTGACGGCGGTGCTGCAGCGCGCTCACCGCGGCGCCCGCTTCGCACTCGATTTCGCGGTGCACCGCATGGATTTCGATGCCGCGGTGATTCACGAGGCGGCGCTGCTGTACGATTTTGCCGAGATGCTGCTGTGGTGCCATGCGCCGGCGTTGGCATTGCAGATCCGCGACGCCCAGCGACTCGACCCCGGCCTGCGGTCGAGTGCGGCGCAGCGGCTGGTGCTGCAAATCGAGCTGTCGGACCTGCAGCAATCGCTGATGAAGGCTTGGCGGCTGCCCGAATTGCTGATCCGCATCAGCGACGACGCCCACACCGAGCAGGCGAACGTGCGCAACGTGCTGCTGGCGGTGCGGCTGGCACGCCACAGCGCGCTCGGCTGGGACAACCCGGCCCTCCCGGACGACGTGGCCGACATTGCGGCGTTGCTGAACCTGTCGCCCACATCGACCTTGCAACTGGTGCGCGGCATCGACGCCTGAGTCGCATCGGGGTCGGTCCCGGCGCTTGCCGGCCGCTGACGCGCTGCCAAAGTGCGAAGCGCGACCAGCCCGACCGCCGCAGCGCGTGAATCCTGAAACCATCCGAGCCGTCCGGCCCCGCCGACGGCCCGGCGAAGCCCCGCCGAATGCAACATGGCGACCGGCACGGGTGATAGGCTCGCGTTTTGTCACACCGTTCAGGCGTTGGCTGGCGCTTCCCAGATTCAACGAGCACGCCAACTTGCTGACGTCACGTCTGTGATCCCACCCACCCCTCGTCCACCCATGCACTGGCCTCTGGTGCTGCTATGGACCGGTGTGGCTTGTGCGTTGTTCGGCGGGCTGTCGTTGTTGCTGGCGATTTCGCCAGACTTCGCCTCGCCGATCTACCTGCCCGCCGGCATCGCGCTGGCAGCGGTGCTGACCTTCGGCCCGCGCGCGGCGATCGGCGTGGCGCTGGGCGCGCTGCTGGTTGAACTGGCAGTCGCGGTGGCGCGCGCCCGCTTCGGCGTGTTGCCCTTTTTGCTGGTGCCCGCCGGGCTGGCACTCGGCGCGGCCGTGCAAGCGCTGGTCGGCGCGGCGCTGGTGCGGCGCTTCGTGCCGCAGCCCGCCACGCTCGCCGAGCCGCGCGACGTCGCCCTGTTCTACCTGCTCGGCGCGCCAGTCGCCTGCGTCGTCAGCGCCAGCGTGGCCACGACGCTTACGTTCGGCCTGTCCGGCACGGTGGAGCCGTCCGCGCTGGCGGTCACGTGGCTGACGTGGTGGACCGGGGACAGCCTCGGTGTGCTGATCGGTGCGCCGATCACGCTGACCCTGATCGGCCGTCCGCGGGCCGACTGGGCACCGCGCCGGCGCAGCGTCGCGCTGCCGCTGGTGATCACGACACTGGCGTTGGGCCTGGCGATCCTGCAGGTGGCCGAGTGGGACCGGCAGCGCGCACTCAGCGCATTCGACCGCGAAGCGGACACCGCGACTCTGGCGCTCTCGGCGCAGTTGTCCGACGCATCGAACGCGCTCGAGGCGATGCACGGCCTGTTCATCGCCTCCGACGAGGTCACCCTGGCGGACATGCACCGCGCCAGCGTGGCATGGTTGGGGCCGGCCTCGACGCTGGCGTCGATCGCCTGGTTCGAAAGCGTGCCGCGAGACGGCGTGGCGGCCTTCGAAGCCCGCGCGCGGGCCGACGGTCTCGCCGGCTACCGCGTCTACGACCGGCCGGACGCCGGCGGTGCGGGCCTCGATCCGGCGGCGGCAGTGCTGGCGATGCGCTACGTCGAGCAGTTGTCGCCGAACGTCGCGGCGCTTGGCGTCAATGCGTGGTCGGTGCCGGCCGTCCGGGCGGCGATCGAGGCCACGCAGACCACCGACCAACCGACGGCCACGGCCGGTTTCCGGCTGACGCAGGACAGCGGCGCGCGCACCGCGGTGGCGCTCTACCGTGGGGTCTACGAGGGCACGCCCGACACGCCGGAGCAGCGCCGGCTGGGCACGCGCGGCGTGCTGTCGGTGGCCTTTCGCGTCGACGAGATGCTCAAAGGCCCGGCCGCACAGATACCGCCCCACCTTCAGCTGTGCCTGATCGACGCCGATGCGGGCCCGGGACAGCGCCGCCTGGCCGGCTCGCCGGGTTGCGAGGCCGCTCCACCGGCGCCGTTGGAACAGACGAATGCACTGTCGTTCGGCGGGCGCCGGTGGCTCCTCAAGGTCGGTTCGCCGACGCTGCGTTCCACCCGGTTCAGCGATGCCAATGTCTGGCTGTTCTCGCTGGTCGGGCTGCTCGGCACGTCGATGCTGGGCACGCTGCTGCTGACGGTCAGCGGTCGCACGCAGCGCATCGAGACGGCGGTGCGCGAGCGCACTGCCGCGCTCGAAGCCGAGGTGCACGAACGCGAGGTGGCCGAGGCGGCGCTGCGCGAGAGTGAGCAGCGCTTTCGCAACATCCTCAACAACGTGCCGATCGGTGTGATCTACACCGACCTGCGCGGCGACCTGATCCAGGCCAACCCGCGCTTTTGCGACCTGCTGCAATACGGCGAAGAAGACCTGCTGCTGATGAGCTCGTCCGAGTACACGCACCCGGACGACGTGGCGCAGGACGACGCATTGACGTTGCAGCTGATGCGCGGCGAGATCCCGATGTACCGGCGCGAGAAGCGCTACCTCACCAGCGACCGCCGCGTGCTGTGGGTGCAGGTCACGGTGTCGCTGCTGCGCGACGCGCAGGGGCAGCCGCGGCGCATCGTCGGCGTGGTCGAAGACATCACGGAGCACCTGCTGCTCAAGGAAGCCGAGCAGGCGCGTGAGGTGGCCGAGCGCTCGAACCTGGCCAAGAGCGAGTTCCTGTCGCGCATGAGCCACGAGTTGCGCACGCCGCTGAATGCGATGCTCGGCTTCGCGCAACTGCTCGAGCTCGACCCGCGCCACCCGCTGGCGGATGCGCAAAAGCCCTGGGTCGCGCAAATCCAGCAGGCCGGCTGGCACCTGCTGGAAATGATCAACGACGTGCTCGACCTTTCACGCATCGAGTCCGGCAACCTGAAGCTGAAACTGGAGCGGCTCAACCTGCACGAGTTGCTGGCCGCGACGCTGCCGATGGTGCAGTCCGACGCGATGCGGCGGCGCATCACGATCAGCACCGAGCTGGGCGAGGGCGCGGCGTCGGTGCTGGGCGACGCCACGCGGGTCAAGCAGATCCTGACCAACCTGCTGTCGAACGCCGTCAAATACAACAAGGAAGCCGGGCGCATCCACGTGGCCAGCCGCGCCCGCGCCAACGAGACGGTCGAGATCGTCGTCACCGACAGCGGGCTGGGCATGACGGCGCAGCAGATCGGCGAGTTGTTCCAGCCGTTCAACCGGCTCGGCCGCGAACGCATGTCGCAGCAAGGCACCGGCATCGGACTGGTGATCAGCCTGCGCCTGGCCGAGCTGATGGGCGGATCGCTGCGCGCCAGCAGCGCCAGCGGCGAGGGCTCGGCCTTCGTGCTGACCTTGCCGCGACCGGTCGACATCGACACGGTGCCCTCCGAGCTGCGCGCGCTGGAGCAACCCGAGGCGCAGTACCACCAGCGCCGTGTGCACTACATCGAGGACAACGAAACCAACGTCGAGGTGATGCGCGGCATCCTGTCGCAGCGGGCGCAGGTGGCGCTGGGCGTGTCGATGACCGGCCTCGACGGGCTGGCCGCGATACGCCAGCAGGAGCCCGACGTGATCCTGCTGGACATGCACCTGCCCGACATCAGCGGACTCGAACTGCTGCGCCACCTGAAGGCCGATGCCAGTCTGATGCACATCCCGGTGGTGGTGGTGTCGGCCGATGCCTTGCCGATCCAGATCGACGCAGCGTTCGAGGCCGGCGCGGCGCACTACATCACCAAGCCGGTCAGCGTGACGGAGTTGCTGGCGGTGCTCGACCGGTTGCTCGAGAAAATCGACACCGAGCTCGGCTGAGCCCCGCCCCGTCCCGTCTCCACTCACGGCTCACGGCTCACGGCTCACGGCCGAGGGTCGATCAGGTGACGACGGTGGGCGTGCTGCGACCGGTGCGTGCGCGGATGCCGGCCAGCGCGTCGGCGGCGGCGATCAGGCCGGCCAGCGCGGTCTGCGTCTCGGTGTCGTGGCGCGCTGGATCGGACTCGAAGCGCTCGAGGTAGACGCGCAGCGTGGCGCCCTCGGTGCCGGTGCCCGACAGGCGGAAGACGATGCGCGAACCGTCCTCGAAGCCGATGCGGATGCCCTGCCCGCTGCTGACCGAGCCGTCGACCGGGTCGGTGTAGGCGAAGTCGTCGGCGCTGGCGACCCGGCTGCTGCCGACGTCACGACCCGGCAATCCCGCCAGCGACGCCGACAGGTGCGCCATCAAGCCCTGCGCGGCCGCGCTGTCGACGCCTTCGTGATCGTGGCGCGAGTAATAGTTGCGGCCGAAGCGCCGCCAGTGACCGCGCACGATCGCCTCGACCGATTCGCCGCGCACCGCCAGCACGTTGAGCCAGAACAGCACGGCCCACAGGCCGTCCTTCTCGCGCACGTGGTCGCTGCCGGTGCCGGCGCTTTCTTCGCCGCAGATCGTGATCTTGCCGGCGTCCAGCAGGTTGCCGAAATACTTCCAGCCGGTCGGCGTCTCGAAACATTCGATGCCCAGCTGAGCCGCCACGCGGTCGAGCGCGCCGCTGGTCGGCATCGAGCGCGCCACGCCCTTCAGGCCGCCGGCATAACCCGGCACGAGGTGGGCGTTGGCGGCCAGCACCGCCAGGCTGTCGCTGGGCGTCACGATGAAGCGCCGGCCGACGATCATGTTGCGGTCGCCATCGCCGTCGCTGGCGGCGCCGAAGTCGGGCGCGTCGTCGGCGTACATGGCCGCCACCAGTTCTTCGGCATAGGTCGGGTTCGGGTCCGGGTGGCCGCCGCCGAAGTCGGGCAGCGGCACGCCATTCCTGACGCTGCCGGCCGGCGCGCCGAGCCGCTGCATGAACACCGCGTTCGCATAAGGCCCGGTGACGGCATGCATGGCATCGAAACGCATGCGAAACGCGCCCGACCCGAGCAGCCGTGCGATGGCGTCGAAATCGAACAACGTGCCCAACAGCTCGACGTGGTCGGCCACCGCATCGATCACCTCGACGCGGGCCGCGCCGACCTGCGTCGTGCCGATCGTGCCGAGCTCGACATCGGGCGCATCCAACGTCAGGTAACGGCCGAGAGCCAGCGAGTTGCGGTAGATCGCCTCGGTGATCTTCTCGGGCGCCGGGCCGCCGTTGCCGGTGTTGTATTTGATGCCGAAGTCGCCGTCGGGGCCGCCCGGGTTGTGGCTGGCCGACAAGATGATGCCGCCAAAAGCGCCGTGCTTGCGGATCACGCAACTGGCGGCCGGCGTCGACAGGATGCCACCCTGCCCGACCAGCACGCGGCCAAAGCCGTTGGCCGCCGCCATGCGCACGATGGTCTGGATCGCGCGGTCGTTGAAATAACGGCCGTCGCCGCCCAGCACCAGCGTTTGTCCGGCAAAGCCTTCGAGCGCATCGAAGATCGACTGCACGAAGTTCTCGAGGTAACCCGGCTGCTGGAACTGCACGACCTTCTTGCGCAGCCCCGAGGTGCCGGGGCGCTGTCCGGCGATCGGCTGCGTCTGAACCGTCTGGATGTTCATGCGCGGTGTCCTTTGCAGATTGGCGTGGCTGAAGGTGAAGGGCGGCTCGCGCAGCCGGATGCCGACTGGAGTCTAGAGTCTGCCCACCGACGGGGCGACCTCGGGTTCGAGCTTCAGGAACAGATCGCGGTCGGGTGCGAAGTTGGCGTACAGCGGCAGCAGCGCGCCGCCGATCGCCCGCGCGTCGGCGCCGATCGTGCCGGTCAGCAGCGCGGGTCGCGCCACGCCTTCCCAACTGTGGCGGTCGAGCGACTGATCCACCCCGGCGAGCAGCGCCTGCAGCAAGGTCGGCGCGAACAAGCCGTCAATGACGACGCCTTCCAGATCGAGCAGGCAGGCCGCGCTGTTGATGGCCAGCGCGACAGCCGGCGCGGCGTCGCCCAGCCAGCCCAGCGTGTGCGGCCGCCACGGCGGCTGTAGCGCGCGGTCGTCGACAGCCGCCGCGGGGTCGAGGCCGTGGCGGCGGTAGCGCTCTTCCAGGTTGAACAGTGACGCCACACTGAGCAACTGTGCCGGTGGCGCGTCGGTGCCGCTGCCGGCCGGCCCGAGCGGAAACGAGCCGACCGCGCCGGCGTTGCCGTGCAGGCCGCCGCGCAGGTTGCTGTCCAGCACCAGGCCACCGCCGATGAAGGTGTCGACAAAGATGTAGAAGAAACTGCGGATGCTGCGGCCGCGTCCGGCCACCAGCTCGGCCACACAGGCCGCCGCAGTGTCCTTGACGAACAGCACCGGCAGCTCGGTCATGCCGCTGACCAGCGCCTGGATGTCGATGTGCGCCCACTTGGCGGCCTGCGCCGGCGCGATGCCCAGCAAGGTCTGCCAGCCGCCCAGCGACAGCGGCGCCGCGATGCCGATGCCGTGCAGCCGCGCGCGCAGCGACGGCGTCAGCGCATGGGTCAGCTCGTGCAGGCCGGCCCGGATTTCGGCGAACAGCGAGTCGGGATCGGGAAAGTCGTAGGCCAGCGAACGGCGCTGGCGCACCTTGCCGGTGAAATCGACCAACAGCATGTCCATGCTGCGCCGGCCGATGTTGATGCCGATCGAGAACGCGCCGTCGGCGTTCAGTGCCATCGGCACCGACGGCTGGCCGACCTTGCCGCGCACCGCGGGCAGGCGACACACCAACCCGTCGACCTCGAGGCGCGCGATGATGATCTGCACGGTCTGCGCCGTGAGCCGCGTCAGCCGGGCAATCTGCGCCTTCGGGCAGCTGCCGTAAAGGCGGATCGCCTGCAGCACCACGCGCTCGTTGAACTGGCGCATGCCCGAATGGTTCGAGCCGCGCGGCCGCAGACGCGTTTCACTGCCGTTGCTGCTGAAGGTGCGCGGCGGGGTCACGGCTTGTGCACTCTGATCGGGGCACGCGCTGCTTGAATCAGCTTTGCCGCTGAGCGCAAGGGTTCACTTGCGCAGCTCGTCGGCAATCACGCCTTTCTTGTAGATGAAGTTGGCCCAGGGCTGCATCTCGCCGGTCTGCACGATCAGGTAGGCACGCTCGGCCCGATCGTAGAAGGCAAAGCGCTCCATCGCCTCGCATTGTTCTGAGCGCGCCCGGCCGTCGAGCTCCATCTCGCGGATCACGCCGCGCTGCAGTTCGGACCGATAGCCGTCGGGCGTGTCGCCGACCTTCATGTAGGCCACCGGCTGCGGCACGAAGCTGTCGAGCGGAAAGACCGACAGCAACGCCGAGCTGGCCTCGCGCAGCCCGACGCCGGGCAGGCTGAGCACGGGCCGGCCGCGCGCCAGCGACAGCGCCGTGAAATTGGCGTCGGCCAGCACGACTTCGTCGCCGTGGCCCATCTCGCACAGCAGCTTGAGCAGTTCGGGGGTCAACAGCGGAGAGATTCCTAGCAGCATGGCAATTCCTCGGACGGGCGGGTGGGACGGCTCACAGCGGGCGGCTCACAGCGCCAGGCTTTCGGGCGGCAGATCTTCCGGCCGGATCGCGCCGGTCATCACGGCGACGGTGTCGCTCATGCTGATCTTCTTCGGGTTGAGCACGGTGCCGCGCTTGCCCAGGCGCGCCACGTGAATGCGGTCGGCAATCTCGAACACGTGCGGCATGTTGTGCGAGATCAGCACCACCGGCAGGCCCTTGTCGCGCACGCGGCGGATCAGTTCGAGCACCATGTTGCCCTCTTTGACGCCGAGCGCCGCGGTCGGCTCGTCCAGGATCACGACGTGCTCGGCGAAGGCCGCGGCACGCGCCACCGCCACGCACTGGCGCTGCCCGCCCGACAGCGTCTCCACCGCCTGCGACATCGAGCGGATGCCGACCTTGAGGTCTTGCATGCGCGCGATGCTCATCTCGAGCATCTTCTTCTTGTCGAGCATGCGCAGCACCGAGCCAGCGAAGCCCTTGCGGCGGATTTCGCGGCCCAGGAACAGGTTCTCCGAGATCGTCATCGCCGGCGCGACCGCCAGGTCCTGATAGACCGTCTCGATGCCCAGCCGGCGCGCGTCGATCGGGCCCTTGAAGTGGATCGGCTTGCCGTCCAGCATCATCTCGCCCTCGTCGGGGATGGTGGCGCCCGACAGGCACTTGATCAGCGACGACTTGCCGGCGCCGTTGTCGCCGATCACGGCCAATATCTCGCCGGCGCGCAATTCGAAATCGACGCCGTCGAGCGCCACCACCTGCCCGTAGCGTTTGACCAGGCCCTTGGCCTGCATGACGATCTGGTGCTCGGCCATCACCTTCCCTCCTTGCGCGACAGTTGATCGACAGTGACCGCCAGGATCACCAGGATGCCGGTGATCAGCACCTGGTACACCGACGACACGCCCATCAGCGTCAGACCGTTGCGCAACACGCCCACCACGATCGCCCCGATCAACGTTCCCAGGATCACGCCACGCCCGCCGAACAGGCTGGTGCCGCCCAGCACGACGGCGGTGATCGCGTCGAGGTTCTCGGTCTGCCCGGCGTTCGGGTCGCCGACGCCGGTGCGGGCGATGGTCAGCAGCGAGGCGATGCCGTAGAACACGCCGGCCATCACATAGACGCCGAGCAGCACACCTTCGGGCGGAATGCCCACCAGGCGCGTCGCCTCCGGGTTGTTGCCGACCGCATAGACGTGGCGCCCCGCGCCGGTCTCGCGCAGCCAGAACCAGGTGAACAGGTAGAGCAGGATCATCAGCACCGTGCCGTAGGCGACGCTGGTGTCGCCCACCGGGAAAGTCTTGCCGAGCCACAGCATGGCGTCGGGCACCTCGGTGATCGTCATGGCACCCGAGTAGAGCTGCGTGATCGCGAAGGCGATATTGAACGTGCCCAGCGTCACGATGAAGGGGGGCAGCTTGATGCGGGTGACCAGCAGTCCGTTGATCAGGCCGAAGCCCGCCGTCACGGCGATGCCGGCCAGGATCGCCAGTCCGGGCGGCAACCCGAGGTCGGCCGCCAGCTTGGTCATGATGATGCTGCCCAGCGCCATGATCATGCCGCATGACAGATCGATGCCCGCAGTCAGGATGATGAGCGTCTGGCCGATCGCGATGACGCCGACCACGGTGACCTGCTGCAAGATCAGAGAGAAGTTCGCACCGCTGAAAAAGCGGTCGGTGGTGGCGCCGAATATGCTGCAGGCGATCAGCAGGGCAATGAACGGCCCGAGCTGTCCAATCGGCGGCAGTCTCTCTTTCAAGGTGCTCACAGCGCGCTTTCAAAGGGTGGCGGTAACGCGGCGGCCCGGCCTGCCGCGAAGGACGCGCCTTCGCTGCAGGGCTGCCGCCGCGCTTTAGCGCTTCAGCGCTTCAGCGCTTCAAACACTGCCGTGGAATTACTTCTTGCCCCAGCACAGGTCCATGCCGACCTTGGTGTCTTTGCTGTCCACGCCGGCCATCGGGTTCTTGGCGATCAGGGTCACGCCGGTGTCGGTGTAGCCGGTGGCCTTCTTGCCGGACTTGGCGAACTCGACGCCTGCCGCCACCCCCATCGAAGCCATCTTCAACGGGTACTGCTGCGAGGTGGCTGCGATCTTGCCGGCCGCCACGTCCTTGACGCCGTCGCAGCCGCCGTCGACCGAGACGATCATCACGCCCTTTTCCTTGCCAGCCTTCTTCAACGCGTTGTAAGCACCCGCGGCGGCCGGCTCGTTGATCGTGTAGACCAGGTTGATGTCGGGATTTTTCTGCAGGCAGTTTTCCATCGCCGTCTGGCCCTTGGCGCGGTCACCGAAGCTGTCGGCCATGCACACCACCTCGGCCGGCTTGGCCAGTTCGTTGCTCTTGGCTTCCAGCGTCTGCAGGCCAAAGCCTTTCAGGAAACCGTTGTGGCGCTGCGCGCCGACGGCCGGGCCGGGGAACAGGTCGAGCATCGCTATTTTGGCCGGCTTGCCGGCCATCGCTGCCTTGGCGTATTCGCCGATCAGCACGCCGGCCGTGTAGTTGTTGGTCGCGAACAGCGCGTCGGTGGCTTCGGGCGGGTCGAGCGGGCTGTCCAGCGCGATCACCATCACGCCTTTTTCCTGCGCTTTCTTGATGGTGGGAATGATGCCCTTCGAGTCGGTGGCGACCAGCAGAATGGTCTTGGCGCCGGCCGTGATCATGTTCTCCATCGCCGTCACCTGGCCGGCGTTGTCGCCTTCGGCCTTGCCTGCGCCGGTCAACAGCTTGACGCCGGCGGCCTTGGCCTCGGCAGTCGCGCCTTCGCGCATCTTGACGAAGAAGGGGTTGGTTTCGGTCTTGGTGATCAAACCGATGATCGGTTGGTCGGCCGCCGTGGCAGCACCGGTGGCACCGATCAGGATGGCCAGCGTGGTCAGGGACAGACGTGTCTTCAGTGTCATTTGGAGTCTCCGTGGATTGAATGGCGGGTGGAACAAGGCCACCCATTTCGATGCGGCGCCAAGTTGCTTTCAGGCGACATCCCCGAGGCAGGGAATGGCAAAATTATGGCGGCATAAATTTATAAATCAATCCGATATATTTATGGAAAACCCGTATGTCGGGGCGCGTTTGGCCGGGGGATTCGCGTTCTGTCGACCCGATGCGCAGGCGTGAGTTCTGTGTGCTTGACCCACTCCGGCAACACGCCGGAGCGCCCGACGTCCAACCGAAATCCGACATGGAAAAAGCAATGTTCCTGGTCTGCGGCGAAGCCTTGATGGATGTGTTTTCAGCGGGTCAGACGGCCACCGGCGTGGCGCTGGACGCCCGCGTCGGCGGCTCGCCGTTCAACGTGGCGGTGGGGCTGGCCCGGCTGAACCAACCGGTCGGCTTTTTCAGTGCGCTGTCGACCGGCTTTCTCGGCCAGCGCCTGCTGGGCGCGCTGCGCGAAGAAGCGGTCGACACCACCTTCGTCAAGCGCACGCCGGCCCCGACCACGCTCAGCGTGGTCGGGCTCGACGCGCACGGCGTGCCGAGCTATGCGTTCTATGGCGACCGCTGCGCCGACCGGCTGCTGACGCTCGACGACCTGCCGCCCGCCGGCACACCGATGCATGCATTGCACGTGGGTTCGTACGCCACGGTGGTCGAGCCGACCGCCTCGACCCTGCGCGCGCTGATCGAACGCGAGCACGGCCGCACGCTGATCGCCTACGACCCGAACGTGCGCCTCAATGTCGAGCCCGACCTCGCGCGCTGGCGCGATCACCTGAACTGGATGCTGCCGCGCACCGACCTGCTCAAGGTCAGCGACGAAGACCTGCAACTGTTGCTGCCCGACACGGCGCTGGCGAGCTTCGCCGAGGACGCTTTGACGAAGGGCGTCAAGGCGGTGGTGGTGACGCGCGGCGCGCGCGGCGCGCTGGCCTGGACCGCGCAGGCCCGCGCCGTGGTGCCGGGCCTCGCGATCGACGTGATCGACACGGTGGGCGCCGGCGACACCTTTCAAGCGGCGCTGCTGACCTGGCTGGCCGAGCACGGCGCGCTGTCAGCCGCGGCGCTGGCCGCCCTGCCCGAAGCCGGCCTGCAAAGCGCGCTGAAGTTCGCAGCCCGCGCCGCTGCGATCACTTGCTCGCGGCGCGGCGCCGACATGCCGCGGCGCGCTGAAGTCGCCTGATCGCGTCCGGCCGCGCCTGGCGGCAGCGTGCCGCGGTGCCTGCCTTCGGACCAACGTTCGCACAAGGCCCGCGTTCGCCCGGCCGCGACTGACGGTCGCTTGCCGCGGCGCCTGCCTTCCAACGAACGTTTTCGCAAGGCCCGCGCTCAGCCCGGCACTCGCTCTTACGCGGGCCGGGGCACGGGCCACGGCGCCATTCGCACACCCGGCCGTTGCGGTTTCGCGCCGCCGATCGATGGCCGCCAACCCGGTCCGCGGCGCGGCCATACTCGCGCCCCATGTCGACCGCGATCTTCCTCAAGCTGCTGGCGTTGATCGGCGTCGTGGCGCTGGGCTGGCTGGCCGGCCGGCTGCGCTGGCTCGGCCCGCGCACGGCCGGCAGCGATCCGTCGCGCGTGTTGGCCAATGCCGCCTTCTGCGTGTTCGTGCCCGCGCTGCTGTTTCGCACCACCGCTCGCATCGACCTGGCGCGACTGCCGTGGCACCTGCTGCTGGCGTATTTCGTGCCTGTGCTGGTGGTGCTGGCCGGCGTCTACGGGTGGCAGCGCCGTGCGCTGCGGCACAACCGCTTGCCCGCCGCAGCGCCCAGCGTGCGAGCCATCACGGTGAGCTTCGGCAACAGCGTGCAGGTGGGCATTCCGCTCGCCGCGGCGCTGTTCGGTGAAGCCGGACTGGCCATCCACGTCGCGCTGGTCAGCCTGCACGCGCTGGTGCTGCTGACCGTGCTGACCGCGCTGGTCGAACTCGATCTGGCACACGCCGGCACCGCTGGCGGCGCGGCGCGAGCGCCATTGCTGCGCACGCTGGGCACCACCTTGCGCAACACGCTGATTCATCCGGTGGTGCTGCCCGTGCTGGCCGGGCTGGCCTGGAATGCGCTCGGCTGGCCGCTGCCTGCGGTGGTGGACGACATGCTGCTCATGCTCGGGCAGGCGGTGGTGCCGATGTGCCTGGTGCTGATCGGCCTGTCGTTGGCGTATCACGGCGTGCGAGGCGCCGCCCGCAGCGCCCTGCAGCTGGCGCTGATCAAGCTGATGGTTCTTCCGGCCCTGGTGTTCGCGGTGGCGCACTGGGGCTTCGGGCTGAGCGGGCTGCCGCTGGCCGTGGCGGTGATGATGGCGGCGCTGCCGGTGGGCAGCAACGCGCTCTTGTTCGCGCAGCGCTATGAGACTTTGGAAAACGAAACCACCGCCGCCGTGGTGATCTCCACGTTGGCCTTCGTGGTCACCGCGGCGTTTTGGCTGGCCGTGTTGCAGACCATCGGGGCCGCCTGACGACGCGCTTTGCTGCGGAATACTGTCCTACAGCTCTTTCAGGTTTTACACCGGTCAGCGCGAGCATGCGGCCGATCACGCGACGGCATGAATATCCCTAAATTACGATCTTTCCAAGCAAGCGAAGGAAGCCGCCATGAACCATGTCATTTCGACCCGGCCGCTGGGCCTGCTGATCAGCGCCCTCGCGCTGGCCTGGGCCGGCCAAGCGGTTGCCGCCTCCCATTCCGCCACCACCCGGCAAAGCCAGAGCGAGGCGACGTCGCGCTTCCAGCAGGAGCGTGCACGCTGCCTGACCAACCAGTCGAACCAGGACCGCGCCACCTGCCTGCGCGAGGCCACCGCGGCGCTGGCCGAAGCCCGCCGTGGCACGTTGGACGACCGCCAGGCCGAGTACGACAAGAATGCGCGGTTGCGCTGCCAAGCCCTGCCAGCCGCCGATCAGAGCGACTGCCGTGCGCGCATCGACGGACACGGCAACGCCAGCGGCAGCGCCGAAGCCGGCGGCATCTACCGTGAACTGGTCACGCGCGATGCGGCGGGTGGCGCAGCGCGGCCCGCCACCGCGGCTTCCGCGCCAGCACGCTGAGCACATTCTGGCCGTCGCGCCGGTCGACGGCACCCGCTGTGACCGCGGGTTGAGGCGCGCCTCGACGGCGGATCGACCCAGGCCTGCTGCCGCGCGCGCCGCGGTCCGAGGCCGGTAGGGGCTGTCAGCGCGCGTTGCCGCAACGGCATGCGCCCCGTGGGCGCTGTGCGCAGAGCAGTCCCGCAGCACGGTTCGATCGGCTGATTCAAGCGGGTTGCGGTGGCGCCCCGCGTCACGAAAGACGCGGGCGAAAAACGCGCCTGTTGCGCGGAATAGCCGTCGCTTTCGCACCCGAGAATCGGGCTGCGCCGTCACGCCCGGCTGGCGCCGCCTGCGAGTTTCCACAGACGCGCCCGCAGACGCGTTGCAAACGCACCGCCCCAGAAAGCCCACCATGTCCTGGCTGCTTCACCGCACGCGCCGCGGCGCCGCCCTGTCGATCGCCGTGTTTGTGCTCGGCATGGGGCTCACCGCCACAGGTGCAGGCTGGTTGCAGCGTGACATTCAGGCGCAGGCACATGCCGAATTTCAACGCAGCGTCGATCGCGTGGCAAAGGTCGTTGAGCAACGCTTTCGCACATCGATCTACGGCCTGAACGGCGCCCGAGGCCTGTATGCGGCCAGCCAACGAGTCGACCGGAGCGAATTCCGCGCTTACGTCAACTCGCGCGACCTGGCCAAGGAATTCCCGGGCGTGCGCGGGATCGGTTTCATTGAGCGGGTGGAACGCACCGAGTTGGCACCGTTCATCGCCGCCGAACGCGCCGACGGTGCCCCTGAATTTGCCGTGCGGCAACTCGGCGAACCGTCGCACAGCGACCTCTACATCGTCAAGTTCGTCGAGCCGATGGCGCGCAACGAGGTCACCATCGGGCTCGACGTCGGCTCGGAACAGCGCCGCCGCGACGGCATCGAACAGGCAATGCGCAGCGGCGAAGCCGCGCTGACCGCGGCGATCACGCTGGTGCAGGACGACGAGCGCCGTCCGGGCTTCCTGTTGTTCGTGCCGGTCTACCGCCACGGCGCCGATGCGAGCACGCCCGAGCAGCGCCAGCGCGCGCTGGTGGGACTGTTCTACACACCCATCGTCGCGGCCGAACTGCTGGCCGGCGTGTCCGACGCGGCAGCCGGACAGATCGACTTCGAACTGTTCGACAGCAGCGGCAGCGTGGCCGGACCGCCGGTGTTCGATTCAGCCAGCGGCTCTGCCGCGGCGCAGGCGGCGGTCACGGCCACGGCTCAGCCGCCACGCGCCGGCGCCTTCGAGGATGTGCGCACGCTGCCGCTGCCCGGCCGCGACATGACCCTGCGCGTGCACGCCACGCCATCGTTCGAGGCCTCGGTGCTGCAGTGGCCGGCGCCGCTCGCATTCGCCGTCGGCAGCCTGGCCAGCGCGCTGCTCGCGCTGTTGCTGTGGCAGCAGGCGACGGGCCGGCGTCGCGCCGAGGCGCTGGCCGAAGGCATGACCGCGGAGCTGGCGCAGCTGGCGCTGGTGGCGCGCGGCACCTCGAACGCGGTCATCATCACCGACCGCGAACTGCGCATCACGTGGGTCAACGACGCCTTCACGCGCCTGTACGGCCACAGCCTGGAGCAGGCGATCGGACACACCCCCGGCGTGCTGATCGGCAGCGACCAGACGAAGCCCGAGTCGCTCGAGCTCTTGAAGTCGTCGGCCGCTGCCGGCACCGGCTGCCGGGTCGAAGTGGTCAACCACGACCAGCACGGCAACCTGGTGTGGGTCGACACCGAGGTGCAGCCCGCACACGATGCGCAGGGGCAGTTGATCGGTTTCATCGAGATCGCCAGCGACGTCACCGCAAGCCGTCGCAGCTCGCAGGAACTGGCGGCCCAGCAACGCCGGCTGCGCAACATCATCGACGGCACGCAGGCCGGCACCTGGGAACACCACCTCGACAGCGGCGAGAAACAGATCAACAACGTGTATGCGCAAATGCTGGGCTACACGCTGGAACAATGTCGCGAGCGGTTGCGCGAATCATTCCTGAGCCTGGTGCATCCGGACGACGCTGCGGCCATGACAAAGGCCCTCAACGCACACCTGCATGGCCTGTCGCGCGAGTACCAGGCCGAGTTCCGGCTGCAGCATCGGGAAGGTCACTGGATATGGGTGCATGCGCGCGGCATGGTCACCGAGCGCGACGCGCGCGGCACGCCGCTGGTGGTCGCCGGCATCCACCTGGACATTTCGGTGCGCAAGCAGGCCGAGCGCGACCTGGCGCGTCAACGCCAGCGCTTGGCCAACATCATCGAGGGCACCAATGTCGGCACCTGGGAATGGAACGTCGAGACCGGCGAGACGGTGTTCAATGAACGCTGGGCGCAAATCGTCGGCCGCACGCTGGCAGAACTCGGCGCCACCACGATTGCCACCTGGAACGACCTCACGCACCCCGACGACCTGAGCCGCTTGTCGGTGCTCGTCGACCAGCATTTTTGCGGCGACGCGCCCGCCTATGAATGCGAGGTGCGCATGCGTCACAAGGATGGGCACTGGGTCTGGGTGCTCGACCGCGGCAAGCTGTTCGGCCGCAGCGAGGGTGGCCGGCCGCGCTGGATGGCCGGCACGTACATGGACATCACGCAACGCAAGCAGGCCGAGGCGGCGCTGCGCGACAGCCAGTCGCTGCTCGACCGCACCGGCCGCATCGGCGGCGTCGGCGGCTGGGAATTCGACCCGGTCGACCAGGTCATCACCTGGAGCGACCAAACCTGCCGCATCCACGACCTGGAACCCGGCCACCGGCCCACGCTGGAAGAGGCGTTGAGTTACTACGCTCCCGAGGCGCAGCCGCTGATCCGTCAAGCGGTGCAGACCAGCGTCGCCACCGGCACCGGCTGGGACCTGGAATTGCGCCTGGTCACGGCAACCGGGCGTTCGATCTGGGTGCGGGCGGTGGGTGAAGTCGAGTTCGTGGACGGCCGGGCGGTGCGACTGCTCGGGGCCTTCCAGGACATCACGGAAAGCCGGCACGCCAAGGCCGAGGTGCAGCGCGCCGGCGCCTTGCTGCGCGGCTCGATCGATGCGCTGGACGACGCTTACGCGCTGTTCGATACCGACGACCGCATGGTGCTGTGCAACCAGCGCTACCGCGAGCTGTACCCGCTGTGCGCCGAGCTGATGGTGCCGGGCGCGCATTTTGAAGACATCGTTCGCATCGGCGCCGAGCGCGGCCAGTTCGCGGGAGCCATCGGCCGCGTCGACGCCTTCGTGGCCGAGCGTGTGGCCGCCCACCACCAGCCGTCGTCGCTGGTGACGCGACGCCTGGGCGACGGCCGCACGCTGCGCATCGGCGAACGCCGCATGGCCGGCGGACACATCGTGGGTTACCACACCGACATCACCGAGCTGGTGAGGGCGACCGAGTCGGCCCAGGAGGCGTCGCGGTCGAAGAGCCAGTTTCTCGCCAACATGAGTCACGAGATCCGCACGCCGATGAACGCGATCCTGGGGATGCTGGCGCTGCTGCGCAGGACCGAGCTGACGCCGCGCCAGGCCGACTACGCATTCAAGACCGAGGGCGCGGCGCGCTCGCTGCTCGGGCTGCTCAACGACATCCTCGACTTTTCCAAGGTCGAGGCCGGCAAGATGACGCTCGATCCGAACCCGTTCCGCATCGATCAGCTGATGCGCGACCTGTCGGTCATCGTGTCGGCCAACGTCGGCGCCAAGAACCTGGAGGTGCTGTTCGACATCGATGCGGCCCTGCCGTGCCGCCTGATCGGCGACGCCTTGCGCCTGCAGCAGGTGCTGATCAATCTGACCGGCAACGCGATCAAGTTCACCGCTGCGGGTGAAGTGGTGGTGTCGGTCACCGTGATCGCGATGGGCGCCACCGAGGTGACGATCGAGATCGCGGTGCGCGACACCGGCATCGGCATCGCACCCGAGAACCAGGCGCGCATCTTCAGCGGCTTCACACAGGCCGAGGCTTCGACCACGCGGCGCTTCGGCGGCACCGGGCTGGGTGTGGCGATCAGCCAGCGGCTGGTCGGCCTGATGGGCGGCGAACTGCACCTGGACAGCGCGCTCGGCCACGGCAGCCGCTTCCATTTCCAGATCACGCTGCGGCTGGCCTCCGACGTTGCCGACGACGAGGCGCCGGCCGGCCCGCCGCCGATGCCGCTGCGGGCGCTGGTGGTCGACGACAACCCGACCGCGCGCGAGGTGCTGCAGCGCATGTGCCATTCGCTGGGCTGGACCGTCGATGTGGCCGAGGACGGCCAGGCGGCGCTGCTCAAGCTGCAGGCGCAGGCCGCTTCCGGCGAGGCTTACCACGCCGTCTTCATCGACTGGCAGATGCCCGGTCTGGACGGCTGGGGCACCACGCAGCGCATCCGCGAACTCGGGCTTGCCGGCGGCGCACCGGTGGTGGTGATGGTGACCGCGCACGGCCGCGAAATGCTCGAGCAGCGCGGGCAGGCCGAGCAGGCGCTGCTCGACGGCTTTTTGGTCAAACCGATCACGGCCTCGATGCTGTACGACGCGGTGGTCGATGCACGCAGAGGGTCGGAGCCGTTGGGGCCGTCGCGGCGGCTGGCCGAGCCGGGCGCGCAGCGGCTGCTGGGCCTGCGCCTGCTGGTGGTCGAAGACAACCTCAACAACCAGCAGGTGGCGCGCGAGTTGCTGGAGGACGAAGGTGCGCTGGTGCAGATCGCGCAGAACGGGCAGGAAGGCGTGGAAGCCGTCGCGGCCGCCGATCCGCCGTTCGACGTGGTGCTGATGGACCTGCAGATGCCGGTGATGGACGGCTACACCGCCACCAGCCGCATCCGCACCGACCTGGCGCTGCACCAGCTGCCGATCGTGGCGATGACGGCCAATGCAATGGCGTCCGACCGCGAGGCCTGCCTGGCCGCCGGCATGAACGACCACATCGGCAAGCCGTTCGACCTGCAGCACCTGGTGCGCGTGCTGCTCAAGCAGGCCGGCCGCCAGGGCCCGTTGCCCGGGCCGCGCCTTGCTGCCGCGAGCCCGGCCGTGCCAGCTTCGGTGCAAGCCGCGGCCGATGCCGCAGGCGTCGACATCACCACGGCGCTCGGTCGGCTGGGCGGCAAGGTCGAGGTCTACCAGCGCATGCTGCGCAGCTTCGTCACCGACCTGGCGGCGATGCCGGCGCAACTGCGTTCGCAGGTGGAGGCCGGCGATCTGTCGGCGGCCTGCCGGTTGATGCACACGCTCAAGGGGCTGGCCGGCACGCTCGGCGCGTCGTCACTGGCGGCGCACGCCTCGCACGGCGAGCAGCGACTCGGCGCCAACCCCACGACAGCCGATGCGGCGGTGGCCGGCCAGGCAACCTGCGACGCGATCGCAGCCGCTGCACCGGCGCTGCAGGCGCTGTGGCGGGCGCTGCAAACCGGCGCCGGCACGGACAACCCCGCGGCCGCGCCCGGCGCGCTCGATGCGGGTGCGCTGGTGGCATCGCTCGGCGTCATCGCCGAACAGCTGCGCAACGCCGACATGGCCGCCACCGACGCGATGGCCGACCTGCTGCGCGGCCTGGACGGCGCGACGGGCACGCAACTGCAGCCGTTGGACGATGCGATCGGCGCGCTCGACTTCGACCGCGCGCTGCAGCTGTGCAACCAATGGATCACTGAGCTGACCGAAAGCCCGCCGCGATGAACATGCCGCTATCGCCGCTATCGCCGATACCGCCGATACCGCCGATACCGCCAGACCGCGGGCTGCTGGGCAGCGGCTCGCAAGACCCGTCGCGGCGGCCACGCCTGCTGGTGGTGGACGACCAGCCGATCAACATCCAGGCGCTTTACCAGGCGTTCTCGGCCGACCACCAGGTGTTGATGGCCACCGGCGGCGCACAGGCTTTGGCGCTGTGCGTGGCGAAGCATCCCGACCTGGTGCTGCTCGACGTGGTGATGCCGGGCATGGACGGCCACGAGGTCTGCCGCCGTTTGAAAGCCGACGCGGCAACGCGCGACATTCCGGTGATCTTCGTGACCGCGCACCACGACGAGACCGCCGAAACGCTCGGGCTCGAACTCGGCGCGGTCGACTTCATCTCCAAGCCGATCAACCCGAAGATCGTGCGCGCCCGCGTCAAGACGCACCTGACGCTCAAGCGGCAGTCGGACCTGCTGCGCCACTGGGTCTACATCGACGGCCTGACCGGCGTGCAGAACCGACGCCATTTCGACGAACGGCTGGCCGCCGAATGGGGCCGCGCGGTGCGCAGCGGCACCGCGCTCAGCGTGGTGCTGCTCGACGTCGACTTCTTCAAGAAATACAACGACCACTACGGTCACCAAGCCGGCGACGACTGCCTGCGACGGGTCGCGGCCACGTTGCAGGCCGCGCTCGAGCGACCGGGCGACCTGCTGGCGCGCTACGGCGGCGAGGAGTTCGTCTGTCTGCTGCCCGAGACGCCGTTGTCCGGCGCGATGGAGCTGGCGCGCTACCTGGGTGGGCAGGTGCAGTCGCTGCAGATCGAGCATGTGCAATCGGGCGTTGCGCCTTATGTCACGGTGAGCTTGGGCGTGTGCACCAAGCTCGAGGACGGCGTGGGCAACGCCGCAGCGCTGGTGCGCGAAGCCGACGCGCAGCTTTATCACGCCAAGTCGCGCGGGCGCAACCAGACCTGCGGGTCGGAACTGGATTCGCTGTGACGCAGCCGCTGCGAAACGCCAGTCGGCGCAGCCTGACGGGCGCGGCGCGGGCACGGCCTTGAAGACCGTGTCGCTGGCGGCAGCGCCCGTGCCCGGCTGGCTGCACGTCTGCCACCACGCCGACCTGCGGCGCAGGCAGAGCACAGCGGCTTCATCCTGGCACTCGGCCGCTGGGTGCTGCACACCGCCTGTCTGCAACTGGCCGCCTGGGCCCACTCGCCGCTCACCGACGGGTTGACGATGCCGGTAGACGTCAGCGCACGCCAATTCAGGCCAACGCAATTCGTCGACCGGGTGCTCGAGGTGTTCGGGCAGGCCGGCGCCGAGCCGCCGCGCCTGAAGCTCGAGCGGACCGAAAGCATGCTGGCCGACGACGTGGACGAAATGATCGGCAAGATGTCGACGCTGAAGACACACGGCACGTGCTTCTCGCTGGACGACTTTGGCACCGGCAATTCATCGCTGAGCTTTATCACTGCCGCTGGACCCGCTGAAGGTCGACCAGTCGTTCGTGCGCGACGTGCTGATCGACGCCAACGTCGCCAACGTCGCGACCATCGCCCGCACCGTGGTGGCGCTGGGCCAAAGTCTGGGTTTGTCGGTGATCGCGGAAGGCGTCGAGACGGCCGGCCGGCGCGACTTGCTGGAACAGCACGGCTGCATTGCCTGCCAGCGCTATTTTTTCAGTCGTCCACTGACGACCGCGCAGTTCGACCTCTACCTGGAAAGCCACTTCCAGACGCGAGCGTGTGAAGGTCCCGCGCCGGTGCACTGGATGGCGACGCCGAAGCCGCCCGACCGGCTCATTCGCGCAGAAAGGCTTCGACCGCCGACAGCGATGCGTCCGGTGCTTCTTCCTGCGGCAGATGGCCGACCCCTGCCAACGTCACCAGCCTCGCATTCGGCAAGGCGCGCAGATAGTCCTGCGCGTTGGCGACCGGGATCATGGCGTCCTGTGCGCCCCATAGCAGCAGGGTCGGGCTGTGGATGCGCATCAGGATCGGCCGCGGGTCGGGCAGCACCGATTGCTGCATGCGCGTGATGATCGCCTGACGCACGCCCGGCGCCAGCAGCAGCTCGTGGTAGCGCGTCAGCAGCGCGTCGGTCACCAACGCCGGGTCGGCATAGGCCGGCGTCAGGCTGGCGCGCACCAGCGGCTTGGGCAGCGAGTAGCGCATCAACTGCGCCAGCAGCGGCACGTCCGGCGTGCGGCCGTAATCAATGCCCGGGCTGGCAAAGCCATCGGGCGCCACCAGCACGAGCTTGCGCACGCGCTCCGGGTGGGCCGCCGCGAAACGCCAGGCCAGCCGGCCTCCCATCGAATGCCCGATCAGGTCGGCGCTTGGCAGGCCGAGCCGGTCCATCAAGGCCAGCAGCAGCTCCATGCCGCGCTCGTCGGTGTACCGGCCGGTCGGATCGGCGCCGCTCAGGCCGGCGCCGGGCAGATCGAGCCGCACCACCCGGTGGGTTCCGGCGAGCGCGGCCGCCCAGGCCTCCCAGCCGTGCAGGCTGCTGCCGAAGCCGTGCACCAGCAGCAGCGGCGATGCATCTTTCGGGCCGCTGTCGCGCACATGCAGGCGCACGCCCTGCACCTCGACGAAATCGCCGGGGCCGTTCGAGTAGCGCGCCTCGAGTTCGTCGCGTGGCCGGTCCGGCGTCCACAACCAGCCGAGCGCGAGCGCCAGCACTGCGCTGACGAGCAGCATCATGCCGCTCCGGCGCGGCTGCGCAACGACGTCCGACCGACGCTGCCGCTTTGCGGCAGGACAGACCGCCGGCGGGGCCAATCGCGTAGAAAGAGGTTCGGATGGCGCATAAGCACTCGAAGGTCGAGAGTGCTAATATTTGCGGAACAAAAGGAGATTCAGCATGTCTGAGCTTTCCATGAACAAACCTTTGATCGGATCTTTGGCGCTGCGTGACCCGTGGGCGCTGGTGCCGTCGCTCGGCAACCTGGACGCCTACATTTCGGCGGCCAACCGCGTGCCGCTGCTCACGCTCGCAGAAGAATTGTCGTCTGCGCGGCGGCTGCGCGAGACTGGCGATGTCGAGGCGGCCGGTAAGCTGGTGCTGTCGCACCTGCGCTTGGTGGTCTCGATCTCGCGCCAGTACCTGGGCTACGGGTTGCCGCATGGCGACCTGATCCAGGAAGGCAACGTGGGCCTGATGAAGGCGGTCAAGCGCTTCGACCCTGACCAAGGCGTGCGTCTGGTGAGCTATGCGATGCACTGGATCAAGGCCGAGATCCACGAATACATCCTGAAGAACTGGCGCATGGTCAAGGTGGCCACGACGAAGGCGCAGCGCAAGCTGTTCTTCAACCTGCGTTCGATGAAGCAAAGCCTGAAGGATGGTGCGACCGACGGGCAGACCCACCGCTCCACCCTCACGCAGGGACAGGTCGACACGATGGCCGAGCGTTTGAACGTCAAGCGCGAGGAAGTGCTCGAGATGGAAACCCGCCTGTCGGGCGGCGACGTCGCGCTGGAGCCGCTGTCGGAAGACAGCGAAGACAGCTACGCGCCGATCGCCTACCTGGCCGACGACAGCCACGAGCCGACGCAAGTGCTGGAGGCGCGCAAGCGCGACTGGCTGGCGGGCGACGGCATCAGCATGGCGCTGGGCGGGCTGGACGCGCGCAGCCGGCGCATCGTCGAAGAACGTTGGCTGAAGGTCAACGACGACAGCACCGGCGGCATGACGCTGCACCAGCTGGCCGATGAATACGGCGTCAGCGCCGAGCGCATCCGCCAGATCGAGGTGGCGGCGATGAAGAAGATGCGCAAATCGCTGGCAGACGTCTGAGACTGGCACGCGGCGCGTGTTGCAACGGCCCTTCGGGGCCGTTTTGCCGGCTGTGGCCTTTTTTGACCGTTTTACCAGCTGCGCCCGTTAGAGCCGTTTTACTGGCTGCGCCAGTCAGAGCCGTTTTACCGTCTGTGCCCATCCGGGCCGTTCTGGCGGCCCTTCGGGGCTTTGCTGGCTGTCCTTCGAGGCTGCATTGCGAGACAGCCTTCGGGAAACGCCTCGCCGCCGCCCCGGCGGGTTTGGCGGCTCAGCCCGCCGTCAACAGCACTTTGAGGTCGGCCAGCAGCGCCTGCGGGCCGCTGCCGTAGCGCACGAACAGGCGCACTTTGCCCTGCGCATCGAACACATAAGAACCCGCCGTGTGGT
>ENA-OFCX01000273-OFCX01000273.1-metagenomes-genome-assembly--contig:-NODE-273-length-28820-cov-4.451973_pt1 | contig 28820 bp, 23 predicted proteins | sample MGYA00153384_OFCX01 | MGnify analysis MGYA00153384
CGTGGTGTGGGAGCTTGAGCGCATTAAAGCGGAGGCTAAGTCACCGGAGCTTGCGCATGTAATTGAAGATGTGCTCGCGAGGGTGAAAAGCGGTGCGCAATATCTGCGAGCTTCACGCCGCCTTCCCTCCTACACGCCCAAGGTGTCGTCCCTGCCTTCCGTCTCAGAGGTGTCTTTAGAGATCCAGCACACGCTACCGACCGCGAACAAACTCGTCGCAACCCTCTCAAGCTCACGTGATCCGGCCCTGAGTCCAGATCAGCGCCTCGCTGAGGCTGTGATGGCGATGTTCGTCGCATCGAATTTGAATGACATCAACTCACTGCACGCAGCGTTCCGCTCTGTTAACGCGGTCAGACATTCTGCTGAAATTTGCCAATTCGACCTCTGTCGAGCTGATCTCATTTATCATGCCACATTAGCGAACAAAAAAAAGGCGCTCACGTGTGCTCAAGCACTCGCGAACGAGTCTCGAGTCATCAGCGACGTTGCACTTGCGTGTACTGGATTTCGAAATGCCGCGAGTGCGTATGCTCACCTCGGTCACCCTGATGAGGCGCAGCGCGTTCTTCACGAGTCGAGATCACTTGCATCACGTTTAGGGTACCATGCTCAGATAGCAATGGCAGACCTTGGACTCGCGGAGCAATCGTTACACGAAATGGATTGCGCAGCCGTGACGGCCTACCTCGACAGTGCCGAGCAAACACTCTGGCGCAATGATATAAAAACGACGGCGCACACTGTTGACCTGCACTTTATCCGTTGCTGGGAAAGGCTAGTCTGCGGTGATCGTCAAGGCGCTCAGCGCTCAGCGCGCGTAGTCGTAAAACTGCTGCATGCAGCTAAAGAAGGCACCTCGCTGTGCACCTCGCTGTCTGTGAAACTCGCAACACAAGGCGGAGCTCATACGCGGCAGTCTAACCGGGAGTTAGCGACGCTCCGGTCCAGCATTGGAACGCGATTGTTTTACCCGTTTGAGCACTTCAATTTAACCACATTGTTGCTCTACGCCCGCGATACTCCGCAGTATGCCTCCGAGAAGGCGTTCGCTGCTGCACAAGCAGAGCGGATATCAGCGGCGGGGCGGCCAATATGGCCATACCTTAGCAAGCTTCTCGCAGAGTGACGCATTCGTGTTCAGCATCCACAATTGAGTATCGGCCGCTCTGCCAAGAAAAGCCTATCGATTCGCGAGGAGAGCGATTGCAGGCTCGTGTGCGTAAGCTTCCCTGTGGGTCTGACATGCTAGGTGTAAAACAGCGTCGATGGTACCAGTCGTAAGTAGCGTCTGGACCATTGCAGGATCGAACTGAATCCCACCCATTCTTACAACCTCTGCTCGAATCCTTTCCGATGACAAGCCTCGACGGTAAGGCCTGTCACTCGCCATGGCATCGATTGTGTCAGCAATGGCGATGATTCTTGAGAAGAATGGAATTGCTTCACCAGCTAGTGCGTCGGGGTATCCCGAACCGTCCCAAGCCTCGTGGTGATGACGAATCGGAGCCACCGTATCACGTAAATGCGACGAGATCCTAACGAGTTCAGCACCTTTCGCAGGGTGTGACTCCATAATTTCCCGTTCCTCTTCAGTGAGCTTTCCTGGTTTTGAGAGGATCGGAGCAAACACCTCGTAGCTCTTTCCAACGTCATGCAATAGTGCTGAAGCTGCCAGTCGTTCAACTTGCATGTCTGAAAGCGACAAAGAGCTACCCATTAGTCGCGAGTATTGCGAAACACGACGTGAATGCCCGGAGGTGTAGGGATCGCGGGCCTCCAGCGTGGTAACAATCAACTCGAGAAGTTCTTTGTTCGATCGATGCAACTCCTCATTCATTGAGTTGACTTGTCTGACAACCAGGATGAGCGCTGCCGCCGCGGACGTGGCAAGAACTCCGAAGTTGATGTAAAGCTTTACGAAGACGTACACAAAAGGAATGGCGATTATGTCAAAGCCAAACCCCCGCAGTGTGTTGGCTTTCCAAAGATGAAGGAATGACTCGCGTGATTCTGTACTGACAACGGCTGCGACAGCGACGGAATTGCAGAGGAAGAAGCCTAGAAACTGAGCGATTAAGGCCCCGACCAAAATATTGCCGCCGGCTACTGCAGCCTCTCCGCCGGCCAGTGTATACGCAAAGATGCCGATGCTCGTCGCCAACGTGTGCTGCGCCGTATTAAAAAGCGTTTTGACTAGCGGTTTTCTCTGCACCGCATGCGCGAGAAGGATGACACCGCCAGTTGTGAGCGCCGACAGCCAAGTCGGAACGAGAACCGCGCTCGCCAAAAACGGCACGAAGACGGCCGATCCGGTAACTCGCTCTGACAGCACATACGGCATCAACGCACCAAATGCCGAAAACACAAAAAACGCCGCAGCAGCGTTGATCTCTTTTTGATCAGCTGAAGGGTTTGATACGAACAATGCAAACACGCTGAAGCATGCTGCTCCAGCGGTGATTGACACCACCGTTCGAGTTGTAGAGTTCAAGCAGATCCCCCCGCCTCGGTCACCTTTGCACTACTTCAAGCCCAACTCTGCGAACCGGCCAATGCTGCGGCAACAAATCCAACGATTGCGGACCAGATACCCATCTTGCGTCACCTCCCTATGATCTCGTCAGCCGTCCGCCCTCGCGTCCGACTGCCTCCTTCAGGTGGGCTCCGCTCGTACTACTGGCCGTACCGCTCTACTTCGCTCTGCCGACGACGGGGGGATGATTCTGCCTGCACTGCGTATTCCAGACTCCAAGCTCCAGTGCCCATCAGCGTCTGACCCGTCGCCCGCGGCAAACCCCTCACCACTCGCAACGAACGCCGGTCACCGAGCCACCGCGCTTTTAATCAGCGCAACGCCTCCAACCATCGGTTCGTTGCATCCAGCACCGCCAGCGCACCCGCCACCTCAGCACTGTCGCGGATCGTGCAGCTGCCACTCAGGAGGGTGGACGACCGCCCGTGGCGCGCCGTGACACCCACGAACACGAACTCCGACCCGAAGGCATCCACCCGTTGCGCACCCGCCAGCGCCAAGGATCCCGACTTGCCCTCCGCAAACGTGATCGCCAACACCGTCGCACGCGCCGACAACTCGAGACGCGCCGCATCGGTCTCCAGCCCCTCCGCCTCGCCCTCGAACGACTCCTCGCCACGCCGAAGCATTACACGACACCCGAGTCCGTTGCGATTGCGCGTGACCTCGACATCGTCAAACACATAGCGGCGCCCGCCACCGCTCGGCTCCGCCTGCGCGAGCACGGCCGGTGCCTGCAACGGCGTGGACGACGATGCTCTCAGTATCGGCGCCGGTGGCGCAACATTGGAGTTCGCCATGTCATCGCCCAGCAAAGGCGACAGCCGGATGCGCGGCGCATCAACCGTGGTCGCCACACTGATTTTCCGATGATCGACACGCATGCCGAGGTGCGCCATGAGGGCACTCTCGATGTTGCGGACCGTCTGCTTCGGCCCGATCTCCACCGACGTCAGCACGTGGATCGCGTCAACCTCGCCGCCGGGCGATGTCTCGATCCGGACACTCACCACGCCGGGCAAGGTGCCAAGCAGCTCCTCGGCACGCGCAATGTGAAGGTCTGACGGACGGTTCAAAGTGCCGCCTGCGGTGGAGCCGGACTGGAAGACGGAGACTGTCACGTTCTTTCGCGGTTAAAGGAGGCAAAAGAGCGAACTCGAGATGAAGCAAACACTGAAAATCAGACCCGTCTGCTGTGATCCCCAAGCTGGACCGCAGCAACGGATAAATCAAGACACGCCCTACCCAGCGGTTGCGTCGGCCTCACCGCCCTCGATCTCGCGAATCTTCCGATACAGTGTACGCTCGCCAATGCCAAGAAGCTCGGCCGCACGTCGTCGATTACCGCGCGTTTCACGCAGCGTCGCCTCGATCACCGCGCGCTCGATCTGCGCCATCGTCATACCGGGCACGACTTCCACCGAATTCGGTAGCCGTGAACTCATCGGCTCGACGGCTCCGCCAACCAATACCTCCGCAGGCGCTGGAGCTGGTGCCTGATCGAGCCGACGGCGCAGTTCCTCGACCTGCACCTTCAAATCCACGATGTTGCGTAGAATGAACTCGAGCTCCGCTGCGCCCAACACGGGACTGCGGGCCGCCACCGATGATGGCACGCGCACCGGCAGCATCCGGGTCAGCCCCTCACGGATCTGTGGCGGGATGTCCGCGACGGCGATCTCGTGCCCGGGCGCGAGCACTACCATGCTCTCGATCAGGTTGCGCAGTTCGCGCACGTTGCCGGGCCAGGAGTACCGCGCGAGCAGCTCCATCGCCTCTGCCGAAATGCCGTGGAACGCCTTGTCGTGCCGACGCGAGAATTCCGCGATGAAACGACGCACGAGCACAGGGATATCCGCCTTCCGTTCACGAAGCGGCGGCAGGTACATGCTCAGGACGTTCAACCGGTAGTAGAGGTCGGATCGAAACGACCCCTCCTCCACCAGGTCGCGCAGGGGCCGGTTGGTGGCCGCCACGACACGCACGTTGACGGCGATGCTCGTCACACCGCCCACGCGAGTCACCTCACGCTCCTCGAGCACGCGCAGGAGCTTCACCTGCGTCGAGGGCGGGATGTCACCGATTTCATCCAGAAACAGCGTGCCGCCGTCAGCAAGCTCGAAACGCCCGAGTCGACGTTCCGCCGCACCGGTGAACGCACCCTTCTCATGACCGAACAGCTCGCTCTCGATCAGCGATTCGGCGAGCGCTCCGACATTCACGCCGATGAACGGCTTGTTGCGACGCGGCCCGAGCCGATGAATGCCACGCGCGACCAGCTCCTTGCCGGTGCCGCTCTCACCCTCGATGAGCACCGTGCTGTTCACCGGCGCAATCTGCTCGATCTTGACGAGCACCTCGCGCAACGCCTCGGTGTCACCACTGAGCCCCGTCTCCTGACTCAGGCGCCGCCGCTCCAGGAGTCGGCGCACGACTGGCGCGACATCGTGCGGCTGCACGGGCTTCGCGATGACGTCGGCATAGCCGATCGTGCGCAGGCGCTCGCGCATGCCTGGCTCGTCGACATCAGCCAACCCGACGACGGGCACGCCGGCCCACAGCTCCTCCCGCACCACCTGCACGTTGCCGGTGTCGAACAACGCACCGGTGATGACGACGACGTCCGGCTCGAAGCGCTCGAGCGCACCACGCATGTCGTCCAACGGGGACACGAGCTCCGTGGTGATCCCCGATTGCTCGAGCAGCGCGTTGAGCCGGACCGCCGGCTCGACGTCGGTCAACGTGATGAGCGCCTTCACGTACGCCTACTTCTTTGCCGAACCGCTGGGCCAGAACGGAAGGGCAGCGACGGTGGCCGGCACCAGCGTTCCACGAATCTCGACATGGAAGTGCGTGCCGGGCTTCGCGATGTCCGTGGGCAGGAAACAGGTGCCGATCGGCAACGCGACACTTGGCCCCACCGTGCCGCTGCAGACTTCCCCGCTCTGCTCCCCGTCGACGAAGACGCGCATGCCATGACGCGGCACATTGCGCACGGGCAGCGTGAAGCCGACCAGCTTGCGCGGCACGCCAGCCATCTTCTGCGCGACCAGCGCGTCGCGACCGACGAAACGCTCCTTGGCCGTGAGCTTCACCAGCCAGGCCAGGTTCGCCTCGTACGGCGTCACGGTGTCGTCAATGTCGTTGCCGTACAGCGCCATGCCCATCTCCAGGCGCAGCGTGTCACGCGCACCGAGCCCCGCCGGCGACACGTCCCCACCCGACATGAGTGCGGCCCACACGGCCGGTGCATGCGCGTCAGCGAAATACAGCTCGAAGCCATCCTCGCCGGTGTAACCCGTCCGGCTGATGATGACCTGCTCCACACCGGCCACCGTGCCCACCGTGAAGTGGTAATACGCGATCGCATCGAGATTGACCGACGTGTGCCGCGCGAGCACGGACGGCGCCAGCGGTCCCTGCAAGGCCAGCAGCGCGGTGCGAGCGCTGACATTCTCCATCGTGCAGTCGAAGGTCAGCATGCGCGACTCGATGTGCGCCCAGTCCTTCGCAATGTTCGAGGCGTTGACCACCAGCATCAGGTGATCCTCGAACCGGTAGACGAGACAATCATCCTCGATGGTGCCACGCTCGTTGCAGAACGTGCTGTAGTGCGCCTGGCCGACGGCGAGCTTCGCGACGTCGTTCGTGGTCACGTAATTCACGAAATCGATCGCGCCGGGCCCCGTGACGAGGAACTCGCCCATGTGACTGACGTCGAACAGCCCGCAGCTCTTGCGCACCGCGTGATGTTCGGCGGTGATGCCGGCAGGATACTGAACCGGCATCTCGAACCCGGCAAACGGCACGATGCGGGCACCAAGTGCTACATGGACATCGTACAGCGCCGTGCGCTGGAGTGTTTCTAGGACAGACATGGCGAGAAAGCAGAAGTTGATGCCGAACTGGCAGAACGGGAAACTACACCCCGTTCAGCCCGTCGTCACTGCTCGGCCTCCGCCGACGCGCGGACTGCGTCAGATGGCCTGCAACGCTTCCGCCACGGCATCGGCATGTCCTGCAGGCTTCACCTTCTCGAAGACCTGACGCAGAACGCCCTTCGCGTCGATGAGAAACGTGGTCCGCTCCACGCCCATGTACATGCGACCATACATGCTTTTTTCCTTCCAGACGCCATATGCCTGCGCAACGACCTTCTCGGTGTCGGCAAGCAACGTGAACGGTAACTCGTACTTCAGCTTGAACTTCTGGTGGCTCTTGACGCTGTCGGGGCTGATGCCCAGCACGACCGCGGAATCAGCCGCGAAGCGCGGTACGCTGTCGCGGAAATCGCAGGCCTGCGTGGTGCAGCCGGGGGTGTCGTCCTTGGGATAAAAATACAGCACGACCTTCTGCCCCCGCAGGTCCTTCAGCGAAAGCGTCGCACCGGCGTCGGTCTCGAGAGTGAACTCCGGTGCAGCCTGTCCGACGGTGGGCATGTGCGTGTGCTCCGTGTGTGTGTACGTGGGGAACGAGGTACGGGCGTCAGGCCCGCACCTGCCCGGTGTGCAGCGTCTCGCCGCCTAGCAGCACGGCCATGATGGCCTTCTGCACATGGAGGCGATTCTCCGCCTCGTCCCAGACTCGGCTTTGAGGACCATCGATGACCCCGGCGCTGACCTCCTCGCCACGATGCGCGGGAAGACAATGCAGGAAGATGGCACCGGATGTCGCGCGCTTCATCACCGATTCATCGACGCTGTAGCCGGAAAATGCCGCGACCCGATCGGCATGCTGCGACTCCTGACCCATCGACGCCCAGACGTCGGTGGTCACGACTGTCGCGCCATCCGCTGCCTCGGCAGGATCGCGAACCAGACGCACGGTCGTCTGCGTCTGCGCGCGCGCCAGCAGCACCGGATCGGGGTCGTAGCCGTCGGGACAGGCGAGCCGCAACTCGAAGCCGAATGACGACGCGGCGTCGATCCACGAATTGGCCATGTTGTTGCCATCACCGATCCACGCCACCACCTGCTTCCGCTCGTCGTGCAGGTGCTGACGCACCGTGAGCACATCGGCCAGCACCTGGCAGGGATGCTGCAGGTCGGTGAGCCCGTTGATGACCGGGACCTGCGCGTGCTTCGCAAGATTCAGCACGTCGTCATGCGCAAAGGTGCGAATCATGATGCCGTCCACATAACGCGTGAGTACCTGCGCCGTGTCGGAGAGCGGCTCGCCACGCCCCAGCTGCACATCGCGATCGGAGAGGAACAGCGCATGGCCGCCAAGCTGGAACGTGCCCACCTCGAACGACACGCGCGTGCGGGTGGACGACTTCATGAACAGCATCGCGAGCGTCTTGCCGCGCAACGGGCGACGATCGTAGTCCCCGCGCCGCATCCGGTCCGCCAGACGCAGCAGCGCATCGAGCTCGTAGCGATCGAAGTCGGGAATCGCGAGGAAGTCGCGATGCGGGCGCTCGGCGGACATGGCAGCAGGAGCGGTGAGATGTGTCAGGTCCGGCGAACGACCGGAAAGCGAGTCAACCTAGCGTCCGCAGCCACTGCGTCAACACGGGCCATCGTGCCCGCCTGCGCATGCGCGTGACACCAGTGCCGACACGCGGACTCGCGTCGGCATGCGCACAAACCGGCGAACTACAGGATGTAGCGGCGCAGGTCTTCGTCCTGGCTCACATGCTCCAGGCGCATGCGCACCATCGCGGCATCCACCACGATGCCCTCGCTGCCTGATTCCGGCAGGCCATACAGCAGCTCTTCCAGCAACGTCGTCATGACCGTGTGCAACCGGCGCGCGCCGATGTTCTCCATGCGCGAGTTGCAGATCGTCGCGACACGCGCGAGTTCCGCGATGCCATCGGGCGCGAAGGTGAGCGACGAACCGTCGGAGGCGACGAGCGCGGCATACTGCTTCGTCAACGCATGATCAGGCTCCGTCATGATGCGCACGAAATCCGACTCGGTCAGTGGCAGCAGCTCGACGCGAATGGGGAAGCGGCCCTGCAACTCGGGAATGAGGTCACTGGGCTTCGACACGTGGAAGGCGCCCGCCGCGATGAACAGCACATGATCGGTGCGCACCATGCCGTACTTCGTCTGCACGGTGGAGCCTTCGACGATGGGCAGCAGGTCACGCTGCACCCCCTCGCGCGACACGTCCGGACCGCCGGCGCCACCACGCTGCCCCGCGATCTTGTCGATCTCGTCGAGGAAGATGATCCCCGTCTCCTCGGTGCGCTCGATGGCCTCGGCAATCACCTCGTCGCGATCGAGCATGCGATCGAACTCCTGCTGCAGCAGCACGCGACGCGCCTCGGCGACCGTCAGGGACCGTCGCTTCGTCTTGCGCGGCATGAGGTCCTGCATCATCTGCGTGAACTGCTCCATGCCTTCCTGTGCGCCGGGCTGGTTCACCATGCCGAACATCGGCGATGAGGAGGCCGGCACCTCGAGATCGATCGTGCGCAGCTCGAGCTGGCCCTCGCGCAGCAACGTGCGCAGTTTCTCGCGCGTCCGCATGTGCCGATCCTTCTCGCCATCGCTGACGGGCGCGGTGGTTGCCGACCCCGCAGAACCGACGAGGAAGATGCCCGGCGCCTCGTTCGCGTCGCCGTGCGTCGGCGACGGTGATGCAGCGCCAGCCGGAGTGGCGATCGGCGCAGGCAGGAGCGCATCCAGCAGCCGCTCCTCCACGCGCTCGGATGCCTCGCTGGTGATCTCCACCTCGCGCTCGCCGCGCACCAGGTCCATCGCGTTCTCGATCAGGTCACGCACCATCGATTCCACGTCGCGGCCGACGTAGCCGACCTCGGTGAACTTCGACGCCTCGACCTTGATGAACGGTGCCGCTGCGAGGCGCGACACGCGCCGCGCGATCTCGGTCTTGCCGCAGCCCGTGGGGCCGATGAGGATGATGTTGTTCGGCGAGATCTCCGGGCGGATGCTGTCCGGCGTGTGCTGACGACGCCAGCGATTTCGCAGTGCGATGGCGACGGCCTTCTTTGCGCTCGCCTGTCCGATGATGTAGCGATCGAGATCCGCGACGATGCGCGTCGGCGTGAGGTCGGCGAGGCGCGCGAGCGCCCGTTCTGTGCGCGGGGACGGCATCGGTCAGGCGACGGGTTCGAGGACGGTGATGTTCGTGTTGGTATACACGCAGATCTCGCCGGCGATCTGCATGCCCTGCTCCACGATCTCGCGTGCGCTCATTTCCGTGTGTCGCGCGAGGGCTCGCGCGGCCGAGAGCGCGTAGATGCCACCGGATCCGATGGCCATGATGCCGTCATCGGACTCGATCACGTCGCCGTTACCGCTGATGGTGAACATCGTGGTGTTGTCACCCACGATCAGCAGTGCCTCGAGGCGCCGCAACACACGATCGGACCGCCAGTCCTTGGCCAGCTCGACGACCGCCTTCGGCAGGTTCTCACCGTACCGCTCGAGCTTTTCCTCGAACTTCTCGAACAGCGTGAACGCATCGGCGGCGGCACCCGCGAATCCGGCCACGAGCCGACCGTTCCCAAGGCGACGCACCTTCTTCGCGGTTGACTTGGCGATCGTCTGCCCCATGGACACCTGCCCATCGCCACCGATCGCAATCCTGCCGTTGCGCAGCACTGCGAGAATGGTCGTGGCGTGAAACACCGCTGTGGATTCTGGCATGCCGCAATATCGCAATGCGCACGGTGAGTGACCAGCGGCACCGATCAGGCGCGCGGATGCGCCTTGGCGTATGCAGCTTTGAGCCGCTCGACGCTGGTGTGCGTGTAGATCTGCGTGGTGCTCACACTGGCATGACCGAGCAGTTCCTGCACGGCACGCAACTCGGCCCCTGCATCGAGGAGATGCGTGGCGAAGGTGTGCCGTAGTGCGTGCACGCTGGCGCCTTCCGGCGCATCGACCAATGCAATAAGTCCCGTCATCGCGAGCTGAATCCCGCGCCGCGACAGGCGACGCGCACGCGGATTCAGGAACCAGGCCGCGCGATCGGACGTGGGGCCGATCAGCCGCACGAGTTCGTCGCGGCGCGACTCGTAATTGATGAGCGCCAGCCGCGCCGGCGCGCCGAACGGGATGATCCTCTCCTTGCGACCCTTGCCGCGTACCTTCGCACGCAGCGAGACGAGGTCGACGTCGTCACGGTTCAGCCCGTGCAGCTCCGAGAGTCGCATGCCGGTGGCGTAGAACAGCTCCAGCATCGCGAGGTTGCGCACGTCGTTGAACGCGCCACCCTGCGCCCGTGTCGACGCCACGTCCATCAGCACCTGCATGGTGCCCGTGTCGAGATGTGCGGGGAGGTGTCGCCCGATTTTTGGCGTGCGCACACTGCGCGCCGGATTCGCGGTGACATGCTCGTCGCGATGCAGGTAGCGATAGAACCCGCGCACGGCCGAGAGCGTGCGCGCAATGGACCGTCGCTCCAGGCCCAGCCGACTGAGGTAGCCAAGAAATCCGCGAATCGCGTTGCGATCGACCGTGCCCCAGTCCCACGCGTCGCCCTGTGCGCGTGCACCGAGATACGTGGTGAAGCGCGCGAGGTCGCTGGTGTACGCCGTGACCGTGTGCGCCGACAGCTGACGCTCCTTGGCCAGGTATTGCAGCCACTCTGCCACGAGTGCAGGTGTGGCTAGCTCGGCGGTCGCGTCATTCGCGTCGTCAGTGACCACGTCGTCAAGGTCCGCGCCGTCGGCGGACGCGCGATGCGACGCACTCACCGCGGCCACCCGCCCCGACCCGCGCAGCGCAGTGCGCTGGCGCGATGCAACGCCATCAGAGCTGGATGCCCGTCAGTGCGAGCGACTCGATCCACGCCGCCTGCTCCACGAGCGCACGATCTGCCATGGCCTGCTTGCGAGCCATCTTGTCGCGAGGCGCGTTCGGCAGCTCGTCCACCAGTCCATAGTTCGCGTTCATCGGCTGGAAGTGCTTCGGGTCCGCCTCGCGCAGGTAGCGATACAATGCGCCAAGCATCGTCGTCGGCGGTGGAACCACGGGGTCGTCGCCATGCAGCATGCGCGACAGGTTGATGCCCGCGAGCAGGCCGGTCGCGCTGCTCTCGGTGTAGCCTTCGACGCCGGTGAGCTGCCCCGCAAACATCGTCATCGGCGCATCACGCAGCGAGAGATGCGGCGTGAGCGCTGCCGGCGCATTCAGGTACGTGTTGCGATGAATGCTGCCGTAGCGAAGAAACTCCGCCTCGGCGAGACCGGGAATCATGCGGAACACGCGCTGCTGCTCGCCGACGCGCAGGCGTGTCTGGAAGCCGACGAGATTCCACATGCGCCCTGCACGATCTTCCTGGCGCAGCTGCAGCACAGCCCACGGGCGCCTGCCGGTACGCGGATCGCGCAGCCCGATCGGCTTCATGGGCCCGAAGCGCAATGTCTCGCGCCCACGCTTCACCATCTCCTCAGCGGGCATGCAGCCCTCGAAATACGGCACCGCGTCGAACTCGTGCGCGGTGAACTGGTCACCCGCCGCGAGCGCGTCGATGAACGCCTCGTACTCCTCCTTGTCGAACGCCGCATTCAGGTATGCGCCACCTTCAGCCGCCGCACCATCCATCGTCTCCTTGTCCCAGCGACTGGCGCGGAAGAGGAGCGAATGATCCAGCGACTCGTAGCTCACCACCGGCGCAATGGAGTCGTAGAACGCGAGCGATGCGACGCCAAGCCGCGTGCGGATCGATTCCGCGAGCAGGTCGGACGTGAGTGGGCCGGTGGCGACGATGCCGACCTCCGGTAATTCGTGCACTTCCTCGCACACGACGGTGATGCCCGGATGCTCGCGAACACGCGTGTCGAGTGCGTGTGCAAACAGCTCGCGATCCACGGCCAGCGCCGAACCACCAGGCACGCGTGCCTGGTCCGCCGCCCAGAGCACCACGCTGCCCAGTGCGCGCATCTCGGCCTTCAGCAGGCCATGCGCGTTTGCGGTCTCGGTGCTCTTGAACGTGTTGGAGCAGACCAGCTCACCGAGCCGGTCGGTCTTGTGCGCAGCCGTACCACGCACCGGCCGCATCTCGTGCAGCACGACCATGTGGCCGCGCTCAGCGAGCTGGAACGCGGCTTCACTGCCAGCCAGCCCGCCACCCACGATGTGAATGTCCCGCATGCTCACGACCTCGCGCGTGCGGTCTTCTTGCGGGCTGGCTTCTTCTTCACGATCGGCTTGCCCGCCTTCGCTTCCAGAAGCTGCACCGCCTGCGCCATCGTCACCGAGTCAGGCTTCACGTCGTTCGGCAGCGTGGCCCGAATGGGCTTCGCCTTGCGATCACTGGTATTTGCGCCGAGCTGCACGTAGGGACCGTAGCGACCGTCGAACACCAGGACGGTGCGACCATCTTCCGGATGCGCCCCCAGTTCGCGCAACGGCGTGACGACGCTGCTCGTGACCCCGCGCCGACCCTTCGGCTGGCTGAGCAGCTCGAGCGCGCGCGGCAGCGCGATGGTGAGCACGTCATCCGTCGCGGGAATGCTGCGGAAGTCATCCTTCCCTTCCGTGCCGCCCTTCACATGCACGATGAACGGACCAAACCGGCCCAGGCTCGCACGAACGGAGCTGCCCGTCTCGGGATGCGTGCCGAGTGCGCGTGGGAGTGACACCAGGCCAAGCGCGATGTCGAGCGTGATGTTTTCCGGCGTCACGCCCTTGGGCAGCGACGTGCGCTTCGGCTTCGTCTTCTCGCCCTCGATCACGTCACCGAGCTGCACGTACGGGCCGTACTCGCCGCGCATCATGTAAATGGGCAGGCCCGAGTCCGGGTCGATGCCGATGACCGGCGGCCCTTCCTGGCGCGTGCGCAGGAGTTCCTGCACGAGCGCATCGGTGAGGTCGCCCGGCGCCATGTCGCTCGGCAGTGATGCACGCAGCGGCGCGCCGTCCTCCATCACTTCCACATACGGGCCGTAGCGCCCGATGCGGATCTCGGCGTTCACACCTTCCAGCTGCACGCGGCGCGCGCCACCGGCTTCCTTCTTGAGATCGGCCGCACTCTGCTCCACCATCGGCTTGAGACCGGGGTGCGAGCTGTCGCCGAAGAAGAACTGCTTCAGGTACGAAAGCTGATCCTGCTCGCCGCGTGCGATCTCGTCGAGCTGGCTTTCCATCTTCGCGGTGAACTGCGTGTCGACGAGCGGCGAGATGCGTTCCTCGAGCAGCGCCGTGACGGCGAAAGCGGTGAACGTGGGCACGAGCGCCTTGCCGTCCTGCCGTACGTAGCCGCGCGCCTGGATGGTGTCCATGATGCTGGCGTACGTGCTGGGCCGACCGATGCCCTGCTCCTCGAGCGCCTTCACCAGCGACGCCTCGGTGTAGCGCGCGGGCGGCTGCGTCTCGTGCTTCACGGCATCGAGGTTACGGCAATCCGGCGTGTCACCGACGACGAGCGCCGGCAGCACGACTTCCTTGTCGTCGAGTGCGGCCTCGGGATCGTCCGAGCCTTCCACATACGCGCGGATGAAGCCCGCGAAGTCGATCCGCTTGCCGCTGGCGCGGAACTCGGCGTCATCGGCGGCGATCGTCACGACCATGCGCGTCTGGCGCGAGTCGGGCATCTGGCTGGCAACGGTGCGCTTCCAGATCAGGTCATAGAGGCGCAGTTCGCGACCGCTGAGGCCAGTCTCGTCGGGCGACTTGAAGCGCTCGCCCGATGGACGGATGGCTTCATGTGCTTCCTGTGCGTTGGCCGACTTGTTGGCGTAGAAGCGCGGCTTCTCCGGCACATACTCGGCTCCGAACTCCAATGCGCAGGCCCGTGCGGCGTCGATCGCCTGCGACGACAGCGACACGGAGTCGGTTCGCATGTACGTGATGAAGCCGCGCTCGTACAGGTCCTGCGCGACGCGCATCGCCTCGCGTGCGCCGAGGCCCAGCTTGCGATTGGCCTCCTGCTGCAGCGTGGAGGTGGTGAACGGCGGCGAGGGGCGTGTGGTGAATGGCTCCTCGGTGCGATCGGTGACGTTCCACGTCACACCCTGCAGGCGCCGCACGAGCGCCGTACCGGCGGCTTCGTCCAGCAGCACCAGATCGCGTGCCGACGCGCCATCAGTGCCCGTCAGCCTGCCGGTGGTCTTGTCGAAGTCGCGGCCCATCGCGATGCGCTTGCCACCGACGGCGACGAGCTTGGCCTCGAACTGCGCGTCGAGATGTGCGAGCTGCGCGACGAGGTCCCACCAGGTGCCGCTGCGGAACGCGCGCCGTTCGCGTTCACGCACCACGACCAGGCGCACGGCGACACTCTGCACGCGACCGGCCGAGAGTCGCGGGGCGACGGTCGTCCAGAGCAGCGGCGACACCGTGTAGCCGGTGAGCCGGTCGATGATGCGCCGCGCTTCCTGCGCCTTGACCAGGTTCTCGTCGACATCACGGAACTCCTCGAGCGACTGACGGATTGCCCGTTCCGTGATCTCGTGAAAGACCATGCGACGCACGGGCACCTTGGGCTTCAGCTCCTGCAGCAGGTGCCACGAGATGCTTTCCCCTTCGCGGTCTTCGTCAGTCGCGAGAATGAGCTGGTCCACGTCCTTCAGGGCAGCGCGCAGTTCGGCCAGCACCTTTCGTGAGCCACCCGGCACCACGTAGAGCGGCGCGAAGTCATTGTCGACATCGACGCCGATGCGGGCCCAGGCGTCCTTCTTGTACTTCTCGGGAATCTCGCTGGCGTTCTGCGGCAGGTCACGCACGTGCCCGACGGACGCCAGCACCGTGTATCCCTGTGGCAGGAAGCGCCCGATGGTGCGGGCCTTGGTCGGCGACTCGACGATGACGAGCGAGCGCACGTTGCCGCCGGCGGCGGACGTCGCGCGGCCGGTCGATGCGCGCCCGGCGACCGTTTTGGCGGCTGACTTGGCGGCCGTCTTCTTCGCTGCCGACTTGCGGGCGGGGGTCTTCGAGCTCGAACCAGCCATCAGGGTGTGATCAATTGCAGGAAATGGGCAGGCGTCGACATCGACGCTCGCACGAACCGTCAGTGCACAGTCATGGGCTCGGGACCGGAGCCGTGATCCTCGAGTCCCGCGCCTTCAAGCAGCGTGCGGACGTCATCGAGCGCAATGCGCCCCTCAATGTGCGCCAGCGCCCTGTCGATCACCTGCTCGAGCTCGGCCGGGCTGAGAAAGCCGGCGCCGGTCAGAGCCAGCAGGTGCCCCCACGCATCAGCCGAGAAACGGCCTCTCTCGTGCGGGCCCAGAACGCGAAAACTCATGCTGTCTCTCCACAGGTCATTCGGCCAGTGCCGGCACCCCAGTCGGACGCCGCCACTGCGGGCATACTATAACTCCATGGCCCCACCGTACCCCGTGATCGGGTCGTGTCACGGTGCCTCTGGCTCTACCCGCAAGCCTTTGCATTGGCGACAGCCGCGCCCGACGGGGGGTCAGATATACGCCAGTATCGCAGCAGCAACGCCTTTCCAGTCACGCAATTCGGTGTCGATCACGACGTCAGCGGCGGCGTACCGCGGCGCGCGGTTCTCGAGCAGTTTCTCCAGCGCTGCAACGGGATCGACGTGCCGGAGCAGTGGCCGCAACCGAATACGCGGGCCCATGCGCCTGACCGCGAGCCGCGGTGACACCTGCAGCCAGATGATGATGGCGGCAGGCTTCACGAGCGCCACGTTCCCGGGGTCCATCATCCAGCCACCGCCGGGTGCGACGATGCTCGGTGGTTCCAGCAACAGCGCTTCGGTCGCCTGCCGTTCGTATGCGCGGAATCCCGCCTCGCCATCCTCATGGAATACCTGCGGAATGGATCGACCGGCAAGCTGCACGATCCGACGATCGAGATCGATGAACGGACGACCCGCCTGCCGAGCGACCCGCCTGCCGTGCGTGGACTTTCCGGCACCGGGCAGGCCGATCAGGATCAGGTGCGCGGGTGCGGTAACGGGCGACTCGTTCACCCCAGTCGCTGCGCCACGTGCGCGAGATAGGCGTCGTAATTCCGACGCATCTCTCCGAGCGAATCACCACCGAACTTTTCCACCATCGCATCGGCCAGCACGAGCGCCAGCATTGCCTCGGCGATCACGCCCATGGCGGGAACTGCGGTGACGTCGCTGCGCTCGACGATGGCCGCGGCGACCTCGGACGTCGTCGTGTCGATGGTCTGCAACGGCGTCATGAGCGTCGAGATCGGCTTCATGGCGACGCGCACCACGATCGGCTCCCCGCTGGTCATGCCGCCGTCCAGGCCACCGGCGCGATTGGTGACACGCTGCACGTTGCCGGTGATGGTGCGACCGGGCGCGATGGTGATCTCGTCGTGCACATCAGCGCCGGTCATGCGTGCCGATTCGAACCCGATGCCGATTTCCACACCCTTGACCGCCGGAATGGACAGCATGGCCTGACCGATGCGGCCGTCGAGCTTGCGGTCCCAGCTCACGTGCGAGCCGAGTCCGACGGGCACGCCCCGAGCCACCACTTCGCAGATTCCGCCGAGCGTATTGCCATCGGCCTTGGCGGCATCGATGCGCTCGATGATGCGTGCTTCGGCTGCGCGATCCAGGGTGCGGACCGGGCTCGCGTCGGCGACCACGTTGATGTCCGGCGGCAAGTCGACAACCGCGGCATCGACACCGCCGAGGTGCACGAGGTGGCTGCCGATGGTGACATCGAATGCCTTCAGCAGCGCGCGAGCGATGGCAGCGCCGGCAACGCGTGCCGTCGTCTCGCGGGCGGAGGCCCGTTCGAGGATGTCACGCGCGTCGTCGCGGTCGTACTTGAGGATGCCTGTGAGGTCGGCATGACCGGGTCGTGGTCGCGTGACCGATCGGTTGCGCAGCCCGTCGGCGTCGGCGTCGCGAGGTGCCGGGTCCATGATTTCGACCCAGTTCTTCCAATCCTTGTTGCGAATCATGAGCGCGATGGGAGATCCCAGCGTCTGGCCCGCGCGAACGCCACTGAGGAACTCCACTTCGTCGCGCTCGATCTGCATGCGTCGGCCGCGCCCGTAGCCCTGCTGCCGGCGGAACAGGTCGGCGTTGATGTCGTCCGCGCGAAGCGATATGCCGGCCGGCATGCCTTCGAGCGTACAGAGAATGGCCGGGCCGTGTGATTCACCGGCGGTCGTGAGGCGGAGGAGTCGGAGCATGATGCGAGCAATCTACCTCAGCCGGTGCCATTCACAGACGCAGAACAGTGCGACGGGTGTCAAACGCGTGCCCGATGCGCGCCGTGCGTCCAGCCTGGTCATGCCGCTGTGCGTGCGACATGCCAGATGCACGACGGCCCATTCGCGAAAGTGCGAACGGGCCATCGATACATCGTGGTGCGCTCAGCTGCGCGGCGCGCGCTGGTCGCGACTCAGTTGCAGGTCGCGCGGAAGTCGTTCGGGTCCAGGTCCAGCACCACGACGCCGCGTGCCGTCGCGCCGACGGCGATGATGCGTGTGCCGCGCACGGCGGTTTTCAGCGGCCCGATGATCGGGTCCTTGATGGAAATCACGCCGACACGCTGGAAGCAGCGGGTGTCGAACACCTCGAGGATCGGTTCGCGCGACGCAGCGAATGAGAGCCGAGTGGCGGCCGTGCCGCCAGAAAGGTTCGAACCCGGTGCGTTGAGCGGATGGAAGTCGAAGCCGGCGTTCCCGCCCTTCGTCTGAAGCAGGCCATACTGGCGCAGCGTGCTGCTGAACAGGTAGGTGGAATCAGCGCGAATCGCGAACAGTTCACCATCGGCACTGACCGCCACGCCGCGCACGCCGGAGAATGCGTTGGCGATGAGGTCGGAGACGTCACTTGGCGGTGACATGCCGGCGTCGATGTAGGCGATGCTCGAGACGAATGTCCCGACCCGGCCGGTAACGGTGTCGAGCACGAACCGCGCGCTGTCGCGGCGCAGGCCGGCATCGGTGTCGTAGCTGAGCGTGCGACTGCCCTTGGCGATGCCGCCCTCGCCCATGATCACGCGCCGGAAGTTGGCCGAATTGCGCACAAAGGTGGTGTCGCGGAATCCGATATCCTGCATCGTCACGAGCTTGCCGGAGTAGCGTACCAGTCCGGCACCCCCGATTTCCGTCATGAGGATGGGGAACGGGACCAGCAAAGAATCCGCGCCGTAGTTGCCGGATTTCAAGCGCATCACCTCGAGCGTATCGCCCTTGTTGTCCTTCAGGTTCGTGGCGTGCTCGAAGAACAGGTGCGACGCCTTGTGCCTGAGGTTCTCCGATCGGATGGTGCCCTTGTCGGCGAACCCGCTCGTCTGGCCACCGGTGGGGGTCGTGGAGTAGATCACCGTCGTTTCGGTGCAGCTCAGGTTGCAGACGGCGCCGATGAACTGCGGTCGATCGGAGAAATCGACAACGGTCCTGGTGACGAGTTTGCCGGAGACCGAGACCTTGTACGCGACGATGTTCGGCAGCAGGTAGCGCTCGTTTTCACGACCGCTGCCATCGGCGTTCAGGTCGACAAAGCTGAGATTCGTGCCGCCGGAGTTGGCGACGATGAGGCGGTTCGTGACGGGTCCGAGCGGATTGCCGCGGCCGGCCGGAAACACCGTGATGCCCCAGGGACGCGAGCCGACGGCGATTGGAGTCGACTGAAAGTTCAGCGAGTCGAAGTTGAAGACCTCGAGCTGGTTGCGTTCGATATTCGTGAGGTAGAGGCGACCAGTCGGCTCATGGTAGTAGCCATCGGCGACGGCACCGCCATCGGGCAGAGCGCGCGTGGTGCCCGCGACGAGCGTGATCGTATCACGCGCCGTCGTCAGCGTGTCGTTGATGCGCCCCTCGGTATTGCGTGCGAAAACCCGGAGCACGAGACGCGTGGCCGCGCCGGCGATGGGTGCGGGCAGGCGCATCCGCAGCGTGACGGGCACTGATGTCGGGCCATTGGCGACGGCGATGGAGTCGCGTCGCATCGGAGCGCCCGCCAGGGTACGCACATCGTAGCCGACGAAGCCGACGCCGACTGGATCCTGTGCCTCGACGAACAGCGTGTCGGTGGACTCCACACGCCCGGTGGTGCCGAATCGCGTGATCCGCGGCACGGTCGTGCCGCTGCCCGAGAGCAGCACCTCGATCGGGACGGGGACGCCGGCAGTGCGCTGGCCGGCCGAGTCGACGACGAACGGCACGACCTGATAGATGCCGGCGTTGGCCGTGGCGGGAATCAGGAAGCTGAGCGTGGTCGAGAGCGAGTCGCGCAGCGGGCTGCTGTACGGGGTGGAGTCGCCAGCGATGGCGGTGCCGCCGGCTGGTGGCGTGATGCTGAAGCCGACGACGCGGACCTTGCGGATGGTGGCTGCAGCGATGCTGAGGGTGACCGATCGTCCGCGCACGGCCTGCGTGTTGCCTTGCGGGCTGGTGATGGCGACGGTGCCGGGCTGCCGGCTGCCCACTGCCATCAGCGTGGTGTCGGGCCGCGACAGGTTGCCGTTGCCGTCTTCCGCCTGTGTGACGAGGGTGACCTGCGAACCTGGCGTGACGGCTGCCGGCACTGCGATGGTGAAATTCTTCGTGTACGCCGTGACGGCGGCGCGCACCGTGTCGGCGATGGACTTCTGCAGTGCGCCGGACAGCGTTGCACGCACGAACTTGATGCCGAGGTTGTCGTTCGCCGTCACGGTGAAGGCAAAGACGGAGTCGGCGCTCGTCGCACGCACCACGCTGAGGCTCGGTGCGGTGCGGTCGAGCGTGCTCTGGTCGACCGTGGGGTCGGCGTCGCCGCAAGCCGCGAAGGCAACTGCAAGCACCAGTGGCAGGCAGCGGATCGTGCGCGAAACCAGCGTCGGTTCGGTGCGCATTGGATTATCGTCCCGGGTTCGGAGGCGTGGTGCGTGCTTCGCCGTCATCGAGGATGTGCGGAGAGACGAGAATCACGAGATCACTCTTCCGCTCGTCCTTGCGGCTGGTCGAGAAGAGGCGGCCGAGGTAGGGCACGTTCATGAGGAACGGCACGCCGCGGCGCGACTTCGTGATGGTGGTGATCGTGAGGCCGCCGATCACGGCGGTTTCGCCGTCGGGCACCATGAGCGTATTGTCGGCGCGCTGCTTGTTGAAGATGAAGCCGACGTCGGAGCTCGCGAGCGTGGCCGAGCTGTTCTCCGCATGGATCGTCATCATGATCTGGCGGTTGTTCGTGATGCGCGGCGTGACCGAGAGCGAGATGCCGACTTCCTTCAACTGGACCGTGGCGCGCGGGATGTTGATCTGCCCCGCCGCCCCACCAACCCCGGCCCCGGCATCGAGCACACGGATCGGGATTTCCTGGCCGACGAGGATTTCGGCCTTGCGGTTGTCGAGGGTGACGACCGTCGGTTCCGCCTGCACGTCGGCGAGTGTCGCTTCCTGCAGCGCCTGGATGAACGGCGTCAGCGAATACTTCCCGAGCGCGGCGCTGAAGATCAGGTTGAGCGCGGGGCTGGAAATACTGGAGTTTGCGTTGGCGATGGCGGAGATGGACCTGCCACCGAAGTCCACGCGATCGCCGATCACCGGCTGGAACACCTCACGGAATGCATCAGGAACGCCGTCGCCATTGCGGTCGATCGGGATCTGCTGCACGACTTCCTGGCGCGGGATCACGCTGTTGAAGAACTGGCGCGCCGTGCCGATGTCGTAGGTGACGCCCATCTCCTGCAGGCTGGTGCGATTGACGAAGATGATCTTCGCCTTGATCGCGACCTGTGGCGTGCGACGGTCGATGGAGCGCACGTAGCTGATGACATCTTCCATGCGGCTTTGCACTTCGCGGATCAGCAGCGAGTTGGTCGCGCTGTCGGCCTGCACGCTGCCGCGCACGACGCAGCCGGCGGGCACGGTGTTGACTGCGCCACCGCTTCCACCTGCGGCACCCGACGACGGACTGTTGGACCCTGGCACGCAATCACGCGTCAGCAGCCCGCGCACCGTACCGGCGACCGAGCTGGCATTCGCATAATTGATGCTGACCACCTGCGTGACGAGCGGCTCGAGCGACTGCTTGTCGAGCATGTTCTTGTAGGAATCGATGATGATGATCCCGTTGGGCTCCTCGCTTGCGGCGAGTCCCTGAGCGCTGAGGATTGCGGCGAGCGCTTCGTCCCACGGCTTGTCCTTCACGTCGGCGGTGATGTTGCCGGCGACATCCTTGCCCACGATGATCGTGCGGTTCGCGAAGCTCGCGAAGGCTGCAATCACGTCGCGGATGTCCGCTTCCTGGTAGCTCACCGAGATGCGCGGCTTGGGCGGCTTGCCACGCGTGGATGCGGGCTTGCCGAGGAGGTTCGCGTCGGGGGTGTGGTAGACATCCTGCGGGATCGTCGAGCCGACGTCGGCACGCGCCGAAGAGACCGTGGAATCCATGATGGCAGCAGCCGTGACCTGACGCGCGGCGACCTGATCGGCGCGCTCCGACGGCAACGCGGATCCGGTGCTCCAGCCAACGACGTCGGCGCCGGCAACCATGGCGACGCGGACTTCATTGCCGCCGCTCACGGAGTACTGCGCGGCACCATCGACGTCGATCACGACGCGGACGATGCCCGGGCGATATTGCGCCATGCGGACGTTCTGCACCGGGCCACGGACCTGACCATCGTATGCCCGGCCCCCGAGCGCGCCAAGCGTGGTGCCAGGCAGGTCGAGGACAATGCGGTTCGGTCCCGCAAGCGTGAAGGACGATCGTGCCACCGAGTCAGTGAGCATGACCGCGACCACGGTGCCGGCGCTGCCGGACTCCACGCGGACGCCCCGCACGAGCACCTGCGCCGAAAGAATGGTTGGCATTACCGACGCAGCGATGATCGCGACCCCGGCTGCGGCGGCGCGAGACGAGCTGCGTCGCGTGAAGGTGTGCGTCCGGTTCATCATGGTGCCCTCGTCGGCGTGATGGTCCTGCTGGAATCGCCCATTGCGATACTTTCTCGACGGCTGACGCCGAATTCGTCCATGCTGAAGACGACTCGACGGGGTTCGATACTGGCGACACGCATGCGGCCAAGCTGCTGCCCGACGCGTGTGCGGTACTGCTCCTTGGTCTGGCGGTCGCGGAAGATCGCGACGGACTGCACACCGCCTCCGTTTCCGCGGGGGGAATACGCAATGCCGACGAGCTGCAGGTCGGCGATCGTCGGGCGCAGCACATCGGTCGAGGCAAGCGACACGAATGGATCGCGTCGTCCTCCTGCCGCATATGCGAAGACTTCGCGCTGATACGAGAGCTGGGCCTGTCGTGTGATGGAGTCGCGCTTCGCACTCGATTGCGCGGTCGCTCGGGCCGTGCCGGCACCCACGCCAGCGGGGACGGGCGCCTGTGCCGCGAGCGGCAGTGCCAGTGCAAGCATGGCGCAGATCTGCCGCAGGCGGCGCAACGCGCGGCACTCGCGTGTCCGGACCGTGACGAGAGGCCTCATGGTGTCGTCCCGGCCTTTCGTGACGCCGAGACTGGCTCGCCACCGCGTGCGACGTACGTCTCGATATCGAACTCCGTCACGATGGCCGCCTGATTTGCCGGGTTGCGGCGGCGGGTACCGGTCAGTGCGACCGGACCGTCGGCTTTCATCTTCAGGATCATCGGCGTCACGATGCGTGGCAGGCTGCCGACGTTGGTGAGGAATTCGGCAATGCTGTTGTAGCCGCCCTTGACCACGAGGCGGTAGCGATGCGCGTCATATGCCGAACTCGCCGTCACTGGCTGCGGTGTGACGCTGGCAATGTCGAGGCCGACCCTGCGCGCCGAGTTGGAGACCTGCTCGAGCAGCCCGGGCACCTCATTGACGGTCGGCACGAGCCGACGCATCACCGCGAGGTTCTCGGCATACCGCCCGGCGTCTTCCTTGAGCTGGCGCAGGTTGCCGGCCTTCAGTTCAGTGGCAGCGGACTGGTTGGCCGTCGTGAGTCCATCAACGTGAGTTGCCTGCTCCACGATGACTTCCGCTTTCGGCGTGAACACATAGAGGAAGAAGACGACGCTCAACGCGACCGCGAACAGGATCACGGCGAGCAGGGTCTGTTCGCGCTTGGTGAAGGAGTTGAGCATCTCAGCGCACCGACAGGGTGATCGGGGCCAGCGTGACAGCCGCCGGGTCCGGGGTCTGGTACTGCACATTCAGTGTGAATTCAGTGACTTCGCGCGCATCGATCACCATGACGTTCGACTTCTCGATCGTGACATTCTGGATGAATGGTGACCCTTCGAGCACACGCATGAATCGGGTGAGCGCCTGGATGTCCACCGTGTTGCCGACGATCTGGAAGCTCACCTGCGGCTCTGCTGGTGCGGGGGCGGCCTTTTTCGTACTGTCGCCGCGTGCGTGCGTGGTGTCATGCGGTGTCAGCACGGCCTTCGCGCTCAGCTGGTTGACAGCCGTGATCCAGGTGAAAGGCGGCAAGGCCCGACTGACTTCGTCGAGGATGTGCGGCCAGACGTACCGGCTCTCGTCGATCTGCTTGATGATGCCGAGCTGCGCGACCAGGGAGTCGCGACGTGCGATGATTGCCTTGCGCTCGCCGATCACCGACGAGAACCGAGCCGAATCAGCGAGTTCCTGCTGGAGGCGCTCGTCAAGCTGTGCGAGTTCGCGATCCTGGTACCAGAAGCCGCCGCCCACACCAAGCACCGCGACGAGCACGGCGGCGGCAGCGGCGATGGCGATTCCGCGTCGGGCCGGCAACGACGTCGGTTCCTCGAATTCGGCGGCGCCCGACGATTCCGTGCGCCGAAAGGGGGCAAGGAAAGCATTCGCAGGCTTCTTTCTCCCCGCGTTCTCGCTGGGGTTGAGCAGGTTGATTTCAATCATGTGTCTGCTCCTCAGGCCACGTGGCGCAGCGCAAGACCAACTGGGAGCACGAGCAGCGACGCGACTTCATCGGCGTTGACATCGGCGAGGGCGCCGTCGGCGACGGCAAGGTTGAGCAGTGGATTGACTGGACGAACGGGAACGCGCAGCAGCCCCGCGAGTCGTTCCGCGAGCCCGGTGATGCGTGCGCCACCACCGGCGATGTAGACCTCGCGAATGGGTCGCACAGTGCGCGAGAGCGATTGTGCGACGGTTCCCGTGCGCTCGATCTCGCGGGCAAGCTCCTCACCGCGCTTGTGCACGACGCTGTCGAGCACTGGCGTGGTGGTGGCCGCGACGAGTGCCGAATCGGCGTCGTCGGCGGTCATGCGTGCCTCGCGCTGCAGGTCCTCGCGCAGTCGGCGCACGCCGACGGTATTGTCGCGCGTCAGGATGGGGATGCCGTCGTCGAGCACGCTGACGTTGCAGACATCGTTGCCGATGTTCACCAGCGCGACGGTGCCGCGCATGCCCTCGGGATGATTGAACTCGAACGCGTTGTGCAGCGCGAAGGCCTCGACATCGACGATTCTCGGCTCGACGCCGGCATCGCGAAGCAGCTGGACGCGCGCATCGATCAGGTCGCGTTTGGCGACGGCAAGAAGCACCGAGAGATCCCCGGAATCACCATCGGGATCAAGCACCTGGTAATCGAGCGCTATGGAGCTCGTATCGAACGGCACGATCTGCTCGGCCTCCCACTGCATGGCCTCCCGCAGCTCGTTCATCTTGCCCCGGTCGACGACCACCTTGCGCACGATGACATTGCCTCCGCCGACAGCGGCGACGATCTGGGCGCCCTTCGTGAGCGGGGCGACGGCGGCGAGCGCGTTCTGGACGGCGAGGATCACGAGCGCGTGATCCATCACCTCGCCTTCGACGATCGCATCTGCCGGCACGGGCTCGACGACGACCCGCTGCAGGGTCGGAACGCCCTTGCCGTGATCGATCACGGCGATCTTAACGAGACCGGAGCCGATATCGAGTCCGATCGTGACCTTGCGTCGCTTGAAGAGCGCCATTGCAGCTTGGGCGAGGTGTGACGAGACCCGTACGGGGTCACTGATGTCGGCGGTGCGCAGGGCCATACGCGCCGACGAGCGACGCACATGACATTCGACTGAGGTCGAGCTGCACACAGGGAACGAATGGCGCGCGATTAGGTAACTGCGTCGGCAGTGAAGCGGCCCATCAGAATGGGCTCATTCTCGTCCACGTCGCCGAAGGTCCGGGACGAGTCACGAGATCCACTGCGTGTCGAATCGCGCACGCGTCGTACCGCACCCGGTCGCCTGTCCCGAGCCCGGAGTTGCCGCCGAGCGAGTCACCGGCCACGATGGCGCCGGTGACATCCAGTCGACCGCCCGCGTGGCGAATGGAGCCTCGCACGAACAGCACTCCCGTGAGATGAAGGTCGGCCTGCAGCACGAGATCTGAATCGAGCGCGACCATTCCCGTGACTTGGAGTGGCGAGCGCAGGGCAGCGCGCGCGAGTCGGTAGCTGCCCACGACGGGGCGCGTGACGGTATCCGCATCGAGGCCGGCGAGCGTTGCGACCTGCAGCGTGCCGCCACGAGGCGTCGTGCGGCTGGCAACGGGCGCGATGCCATCCCTGCAGCGTCGCTCCATGACCGACGGCAGTGGCACGTCGACGGTCGCACCCACGGGAATCGACCAGGCACGCGCGCCCGTCAGTGCGGCGGACGGGATGTCGAGTGGCGCGAGCAGCGGAACGAGCACGCGCTCATCTCGCATTGCGTGTATCCCTGGTGCTCCGGAGGCGGCATCCGAGACCGTACGGATGATGAGGGTGGACCATGTCGGTCGGCCCAGGTCTGCGCGCCATTGACCGCGGGCGACGCGTTGGACGCCTAAAGATCGGGTCGATGCGGGGATCGAGAGGGTGCGCCATGCGCCTGCGCTGACCTGCTGAAGAGCGCGTGCCGTGCCTTCGCTGGCAAGGGCATCAGCGTGGGCGCGCGCGCGTTCCAGCACCAACGACCGACTGCTGCCGGCGCTCGTTTTCCAGATGGCGAGCGTGCATAGCCCGACGACAGCGGTGACCGCGACGGCGAGCAGCAGTGCCACTCCGGATCGTGAGGCTTCAGTGGGTGCGGACATTCATCCGGACCGAGTCAGAGGCGTGGCCGATTTGCGGGTGTGTGGCGCTGCGAATGACGGCGATGATCGAGTGCGCGTCGGCGAGTGCCGTTGGTGGCAGCGTGACGCCTGTCTTCGAGATGGCGCGCACCGCGAAGCCCGGACCGGTTGGCGCGGAGGGTGAGGCGAGTGGCGACAGCAGCGGTTGCGGGGTGCCGAAGCCGGAGCGCGCGCTGTTCCAGCTCGCGAGCGCGAGGGACCATTTGCCGTCGCCGCCGCGCACGAGTGACCAGCGTTCACGCTGCAGGACGCGCACGGTGCTGCCGGCGCGGATTCCCGGCAGGCCGCTGTCGAGGACGAGACGTTGCCTGGCCCTGTCCGGCCAAGGTGACAGGCTATCGCCACAGACGCCGCTGGCTGATGACGCAAGGCGAACCCTGCGATGCATCCAGCTTCGCGATGACTCGTGCCAGAGCCGCACCTCATCATCATCGGTGACGAGCCGTGGCAGCGTGGTGCTCCACGGCAGCGTGGCGTCTCCGGTGCTGATGACGAGTGTATCGGCTGCGGTGCGGCAGACCGACGTGATCCCGATCGCGCGGCGCAGCTGGAGTACGGTATCCCTGACGACGAACAAATCGCCTGCACCCGGATCCACATCGATGGTGTGTCGTGCGAGCGTGTGCAGTGCGTCGCTGATCGCGACGGCGCGCGTGTCGGCAGCGCTGCTGCGTGCCTGCGTGGCCAAGGCACGCGTCGCCGTGATTGCGCCAATGCCCATCAGCAGGAGCAGGAGCGTGATCGCGACGACGAGTTCGACGATCGTGACGCCTCGTCGTGCGCGCCGGTGCGGGTGAATCAGGAGTGGTGGCATCAATCGCACCAGACATCGTGGTGCAGCACGAGCGAATCGCCGCGGGTGAGGCGGAGGCGCACGTCGTCGTGGAAGGTGTTGGCGGCGACGACGCGAGTCACGGCGAGCTGCCAGCGCGGTTCCACGATCGAGCGCGTGACCGAGGTGCTGTCACACGGAAGCGCGTCGAGGTCGGCGAGTGATCGTTCGGCGCGATGCAGCGCACGTCGTGTCACGGCGGTGCGGCCCAGTGTGCGTTCAGCGGTGACTGTTGCCTGCAGGGCCCATGCGGCGGTGGTGGACAGCAGGACCAGTGCGAAAAGTATTTCGCAGAGTGACGTGCCACTTCGGCTTTGGTGCATGGAGCGCTCCGGTGAGGGATGCGCTCATGGTGGGGGAGCGAGCATGCAATGCGTGAGGCGGAAACGTGCGAGCATGATCGAAATCAGGCAGGCAGGGGCGAGCTCACTGGGCGGTGCGCTGCCGTGCGTCAGGCAAGACGTCGTGTCGCCGTTCGCGTCGAGTCAGGTGACGGCGATTGGCAGCAGCATGTGCACGGCCGTTCCCCCTTCGCGCGAGCCTGCGATCCAGATCGTGCCCCGCGCGGCGCTCACCGTGCGGCGGATCGTGGCGAGCGTGACGCCCAGCGGGTCGCCCGGGCGGGTGATGGCGAACGGATCGAAGGCGCGCTGCTCACGAACATTCGCGATCGGCGTCCCCGCATCCGTGACGATCACCGAGAGCACTTCGGCCCCCGGCTGGGCGCGGAGCACCCAGGCGCGGAGTGCGTCGGCTGCGGCGCGTGGCACGATCGTGAGTGGCGAATCACCCATGCGCCGAACCGGCGCCTCCTCGATGCTCGTGCGGAAGATGCGCGAGACGTGGACCGTGACAGTTGCACCCGGCGCGGACGCTTCGCGCGCCAGGTGAAGCAATTCACGGACATGGTCGCGGAGGCGTGCCTCGTCGATCAGGACCATGCCGCGGTCCGTGTCGAGCGTGAGGTGCACCGTGCCCGTGTCATTGGATGTCATGGCGGCGTGCACCGCATCGCGCACAACGTGCACCACGTCGACCGGCTCGCGAGGATCAGGCACTGCGGCCGTGACACGACGCAGTGCGTCGGCGCAGGCCATGATGGCATTGACTGCGGCGGTCGTGGTGACATGCGCCGACGATGCGTCGTGCACGCTGACCGACGCCACGTCGCGCGCGGATGCGAGTACATCGGCTGCGCTGCCGGAGCGTTGCACCGATGACTCGTGCACGACCGCTGCCGCCCGCCCGATCGCGGTGGCGGCATCGTCGCCGAGTCGCGCGAGCAGCTCGCTCATCTCGCGCGCTGCCGAGTCGAGGGCGGCACGTGCCCCCGCATCGGCGTAGGCCGATGCGAGCGGTATCAGGGCGCCGTCGCCCGTCGCGGTCGGCAATCCCGCGACGCCGACCAGTTGTACCTGCTGCTCTGCAACCGTCGCGAGTGCCGCCGCATGCCGGCGCAGCCAGCGCTCCACCAGTCGAGAGAGCACGGATACCAGCGAGATCGTGACGAGCGCGAAGACCGCGCCGACCGCCAGCGTGATGAACCTGGGTGGCACGACGCGCGGCAGGACGAA
>ENA-OFCX01000274-OFCX01000274.1-metagenomes-genome-assembly--contig:-NODE-274-length-28804-cov-5.554732_pt1 | contig 28804 bp, 21 predicted proteins | sample MGYA00153384_OFCX01 | MGnify analysis MGYA00153384
CTAATGCCCTGAAGTTTCGCTTAATCCGCTGTCTGAATTTGCCGAACCACTTCTCTTTTGCCTGGTTGATGCGCAATACGAATGTTTCAAAAAGGCTATTAGGCGCGATGCTCGAACCCGCCTGACGATTTCTCGGTACGGTGTTTCGTTCGTAGGTATCCGTTAATTCCTTGCCGAAAAATTCGATCAACTTTTCTTTAACTGCACGATCCGTGGCTTCCAGCAAATCGTCAGACGAGCGCTTTAGCAGGCCACACATGATTGAGCTAATTTGCAGAGAATCGTCTTTTGGGGCCAATCCATTGTGAGAACCGCCGTAACCGAAATCTGTAATGACGATTCGACGCCCTTGGTCAGGAAACCGTGGGTCTTCATTCGCGATGAGTACGTTTCCCTCGTGTATGTCGCCATTAATGACGCCAACCGCGTCGCATGCGTGCTTTACTCGCAGAAGCGATTCGCCCAGCGCAAGAATGAAGCTGAAAGCGGGACGGCTGTGCATGGCGAGATAGTCGAGTAAGTTCGTTCCATCGACAAATCGATAATTGATGAACGTAATCTTCTGCCCGTTGGCGCGAACGTGATCACCCCAGGAAACAACTTCAACTATTTCGGGAACACCCCCGAGCTGCCCAACTTTTTCTATTTCTCGTTCCCATCCGAATTTGAGCTGACCGTCTCTGATAATTTTGCAAGCTCGGCGGTTGGTCGGAATAGATTTGTGAACTGCGAGAAACACGACCCCTATTCTTCCGTTACCTACAACAGCTTGAAGTCGATACCCATCAATTTCTTCCCCCAGCCAAGAGTCCGGCGAGTCGATCAGCACAGCTACCTCCGTCTGAAAATTAATGTTGTCTCGGTGAGAGTCCCAGCGTTGCCTTTGATGAGACGTTTCTCGTCCGGAATGGACTGATCCTCGCACGAAACCAAGGAAAGCAGCGGGGCGTGGCGCTTAATCGAATCCAAAACTAGTAGCGCGACATCTACCCTCTTTTTGTCTTGATGAATGTCTCCCAATACAATAGCAGCGAACCCCTTGGGTCGGAGCCATGTTTGCCAAAGGTATCCGCTCTCGTTCATAAGTTTGACGAAAGCGGTTCTGGCCGGGGTTACTTGTTTTTCCAAATCGAGCCAGTTGCCGACACCACAAAACCAAAGTCGCAACCTATTGTCCCTCGCATAGGCTAGACCTGACATGTACGGAGGACTGGTGATGACGCAGTCAATGCTCGCAGGTTTGATGACGATATTCTGTGCGTTACTGAGGCGAACGACACGGTCGATTTGGCTATTTAGCCCGAAGTCTTGCCTGAGCGTGCGCGTAACTTTCTTGATCAGTCGAGTTTCAACATCGCGATATTCGTATAGCGTCGGAAAATTTTCGACAGGATACTTGTTACCTCTAAGGTAGGGAGTTGCGTGACTAGCGGGAAAGGACAAAAAGCCGGGTCGTTGATGATGAAGCAGATTTAAGAAGCATCCGAAAAGAAACCAACATCGTTTGCGACGCAACACCTTCGACCAAGCTATAGCTTCGCGCAGTGTCTCTGAATGGTAAAACGCTCTAACCCACTTCGGGACTGTACGCAGATCAACAAGAGCAAGTTCTTGAGCAACCAGCCTTTTGAGATTGTGTAGTTAAGTAAGAGCCGATTCAAGCGTCAATACAGGGAAGAGTTTTGCGCGGGTAAGAGCGATCGCATACGGGCTCTGATCGCTTGCGACTACATGCATGTTCGCTCGCCACGCCTCAAGCGGAATTGTGCCGCTCCCACAAAACGGATCCACCAAATTGCCGCCCGCCTTACCGAGTTGTTTTACTAACGCCTCTGCGCGATGCGTCGCTAAGCGACCAACGTAGGGGCTCAACCGGTGAAGTGGGTGAATGATATGGCTGATTTGCTGCATGATTTGAAATCACGGACTATCCGAATTCCCGACGCAATTTTATGTTGGGGCACATTCGGCGCGGATACTCGGGCGATGCATATCCAAATTAAGGTAAGCGTGATTACTCAACCCTATTTGATTGACGTTTGCATAGCGGAGTAACTGTGCAGCGCGGCTCCCTCGTCATGCGCGTCTTCGTTAAAGCCCACGCTGTTGAACGCACTGCCCTATTTTGCGATCTCGACCGAATGTACGTGAGCGCTGCAGTGTACTGCGCGTGGGCCGTGTCGTCGGCCAACATCGAGTGTCTTGCTGGGTAGTTAAGTGAGCGCCTTGGCAATTGCGGCTCCCTGCCTTAGGGATGCAAATACCAACGATTCATTGTCATCAGCGCTCGAAATTGCCGAATCATTGCTCTGCGCAGTTCTCACGTCATAATTGACGCGAACGTCAACTTGACGACTAAAATGCCGCACCAAGGAGCTACCAGATGTCCACATTTAAAGCCTATCTAACCACCCAAGAAGGCAAAACCTCAAAGACCGAACTCGCCGATTTTTCGGTCGATCAACTGGATGCGGGTGAGGTGTTGATTAACGTTGATTATTCGACGGTGAATTACAAAGACGCGTTGTCGGCAACGGGCACCGGGCGGATTATCCGGCGCTTTCCGTGCATTGGCGGCATTGATCTGGCGGGTACGGTGGAATCATCTACCGACGCCGCTTTCAGGCCCGGTGACAAGGTGATTGCGCATTCGTATGACGTGGGTGTGGCGCATCATGGCGGCTATGCGCAGAAGGCTCGGATGCCTGCGTCGTGGCTGGTGCCGATCCCGCAAGGCATGTCGACCTTTGACGCGATGACTTACGGAACAGCGGGCTTCACGGCCGCACAGGCAGTGCATCGTATGCAACATGATGGGCTTGAGCCCATGAACGGTCCGGTGCTGGTGAACGGCGCGACCGGCGGCGTGGGCATGGTGGCCATTGAGATTTTGGCGAAGCTGGGCTATGACGTGGTGGCGGTGACGGGCAAGGAAAAAGACGTCGATTTACTCAAAGCGCTCGGCGCGAGAAGCGTGTTGATTCGCGGACAGTTTGAGATGACGGAGAAGCCGCTGGGTGCCGAAACTTACGCAGGCGCGGTGGACAATCTCGGCGGCGAACAGTTGTCTTGGTTGACTCGCGTGATGAAGGTGGGCGGGGTGATCGCGAGCATTGGTCTGGCGCAGGGCTGGGAGGTGAAAACCACGGTGATGCCGTTCATTCTGCGCGGCGTGTCGCTGCTCGGCATTGACAGTGTGAATTGCCCGATGTCGTTGCGTCGGGAGCTGTGGGCAAAACTTGCCAACGAGTGGAAATGTGAGAAGCTCGCTTCGCATTGCCGCACGGTTTCGTTTGAAGCATTGCCGTCGGTGTTTGATGCGTACGTGAAAGGCGCGGTGACCGGGCGGACGGTGGTGAAAATTGGGTGATGTTGGGTTTGTTCGGAAAACGGCTTGCGCGCGAAATTTTTCTGCGGCCGTGCTGAAATCGCCGAGCCTTTCCGATGCAGCCGTATGGATTACTGTGCGGTGACGATTTATTTTTGTTCACTGCTGTGTGGCCCGACGCGCGCAGTTTTCATGTTGCGGAACGCTGCTCAAGCACGTGGCGGAAGTCGGATGGCTCGGCGCAGCACTAGTACACCGTTTCACTAAAACCAAGACATGAAATCGCGTCTTTTTTCCGCCATGCTGCGTTGCAAAATCTTGCCGTATCTTGGTACGGCTGCGCTTTCGCGCCTTGCCTGACGAAAAAATCCATCAATTTCATTAGTCTCGGTTTTAGTGAAACGATGTACTAGCTGTGATAGCTGCCGGAAAATTGCCAAGACGCACACCGCATCTTGTGATGCCGAAACGGTGATTTACGCGCTTTTAAGAAATACATCTTTTTCGATAAAGCGCCGCTACACTTGGCCAAAGCGCGGTATTGGTGAAATCTCGACTTTTGCACAAAACAGCCATTAGCCCCTGTGTAGAATCGCTTACAGCTCAAAGCTGCGGACAGAAAAAATCTAACCTGGTTGGCGCGCTGACGCCACCGCTCTCGCCAATCCGTCGTACTTGCTGTCGCCTAAAACCGCCCTAGCCAAGCCAAACGCCCGCGACACTGCCACAGCGCTAACTCTGCGGAATTGCCCGGTTCGGTCGCGCTCTTTGGCGTTGCCTGATCGCGTGTTGCCAGCGGACTGCACCACGCCATTACCGACAATGCGGGAGGCGAGCCAGCCGAGGGCCGTGCGAGCGAGGGGCTCGATCTCACGGCGCATGTCAGCGGTGGCCGCATGGTCGTAGTAGCGCAGCAAATAAACGAGCGCCTCCGCCTGAAAGCTGACGTCAAACCCGCCTGCCTCGGAAAAGTAGCCCGACGGATGCAGCTTTGACAGGCCAACGCGCACCATGTCTTCGCCTGCCAACGCGAGCGCCGGGTTGCCAGTGACGCGCGCCGTTGCGCCGAGTGCGTAGCCAGTGAGCAGGTAGCGCGACGAATATTTATCGTGCTGAACCGACGCTGCCTTGGTGCGGTTGACGTCCGCCAGCCACAGCGCGGCGCGCTCAAGCTTGGGGCGAATCTTCTCGATGCGCTGCGCGTAATTTCGCGCATAGCCCGTGGTTTCGAGCAACCAAATCGAGTGAGCGGTGGCTGCGACAAAGTAGCTCGCGCCGAGGTAGGTGTCTTTGCCTAGAAATCCACCGTCGCCGCTTTGTTGCGCAAATCCCCATTCAAGTGCCAGCATGCCCGCGTTGATCAAATCGTCGCGATTGCGATTGACGCCCGCGCCGACGACGGTGTCGGCAAAGCGCTGCTCTTCAATAAACCAGTCACCGTTCTTGCGCGCTGCCGCTTCCCAACCGCGATTGACACCCATTGCGCCCGAGCGCTCCACTTGGCGCAACAACACGTCGGCATTGCGGTAGAACGTGTCGGTGAGCAACGCGCTGCGTTCGTATGCTGCGTCGAGTCCAGCGCCCGCAGCGCGCCATTCGCGCACGGGTGCGGCGGTTGTTGGTGGCATGCTGGGTGGTGTCGGCGCAACTGTTACGGCGGGGTAGTCAATGCCGCGTGGCGGTGGCGTGCGAGTGGCGCAGCCGGTGAGCGCTATTAGCGAGACGCAGAGGCCGACACGGAGAGAAAACATGCGCACGAACTGCCTCAAGCCTTAGACGCGGGGCGATTCGACGTGTTGTCCTTTTTGGTACCTTTGGCAGCCGCTTTCGGGCCCGATTTTTGCGACTTTTTGGCTTTGATGCCGCCGCGTTTGGGCTCGCCCTTTGCATCGGTAGCGGTCTTCTTTTTCTTGGCGACTGTGCGCTTCTTGATCGGCGTGGTGCCGACCTCCACCGTCGCAGGTCGCGTCGTCTCGCGCTTGTATCGATCATCGAGGCGCTTATCGACATACGCGGTGTCTTTGCGAATTTGCTCACCCGCTGCTTTGCCAGCGGCCTTCTGCTCCGCTGTTTCCTGGGTCGGCGCAACGGCCTTTGCCGCCGCCCCCGGTGCGCAGACGATGTCGCTGTAGACGACTTTACCGTTGACCTCGCAGCGAAACGCGTTTTGCGCCGCGACTGATGTAGACAGTACGGCGAGAGTCAGTGCCGCCGTTGGTAGAAAAGTGTGTCCCATCGATCACTCCGCATAAAAGGCTAATCCTCGTATTTTGCCGCGCAAAACGCAACTCCGTCACTTTGCCAGTCTGCGGTCAGCGTCGTGCGCGACAAAACGCTCTCGGTCAAGTAGCGATGATTGATCGTCGTTTTGTTAAACAGTCGAATGACTTTTACCGTGTCGGCGGGGCAGAACGGGGCTGGGGTTGGCGGCACCAGCGTTTGCAGTTGGATCAGGGTCTGCGCGCGCATCGGCACGCCCTCGTCGCGCGCCCAAGGCTGACCGCGCACGAGCGCGCAATCGCTGCGCGACGCGCTGTGAAAATGGGTGTTGATAGAAGCATTGTCAAAGGCCCAAAACCGGCACACGTCAACGCCCACCGGCGAGTCAATTCGATGCGTGGCGAAACGTTGCCCGGTGCGCCGCCATACCGCGGGCACGCTGTCCAAAATCGCGACTTCGTCCGGGCGTCCGGTCATAAAGTATTTTTTCGACGCGGCCGTGTAGAACTCCACCACTTCGAGCTCGTCGCGCGAGCCCCAAGCCAACGTCTTGCGAATTTTCACCTTGTCATCTGCGCCACCTGGGACGTTGGCAATGGCGTCGAAGGCGATGCGATCCGCCTGATCGCGTGACAAATGCGCATTAAAAAACAAGAACGTCCAGCCGAATACTTCCGGCGCCTCTTGCAGACGAAATCCGTGCGGCATGCCCTCGATGGTCACAAAGTATTTAGAGCCGCCGAGCGCCTCGATCATCTGCGAGGTGCGGCTGATGGGAGCCACCACGTCAGCGGTGCCGCCAATGCCCAGATACGGCACCCGCACCGACCGCACACCACTATTGCTGTCGCCGAACGCGGGTAAAAAATTCTGCCCCGAATAGGGCACATAACCGACCACCGCCTTGTAGCGATTGTCGCGCACAATCAGCCGCTCGGCACCGCCCCAACTGGCGGTAATTTTCGCGCCCTGCACCAGCATCATCGCCATGCCGCCCAGTGACGCGCCAAAACCGACGATGCGATCCTGATCGATGCGGCTGCTGTATTCCGCTTTGCTCAAAAAGTAATCGAGGCCCTGCTTCAAACCGAGCGGACGAATCGATTCCATCTCTGCGATTTCGGCGTATCTGGTCAGCACGTAAAACGCGTCGCCCACCGTGTCAATTTGAATGCGCGAATAGCGCGCGTCGGCATGAAATGGCGCGAACACCACATAGCCTTCAGCGGCCAAACGCGCGGCCACCTGCACGTAGTCGTCACCCAGCGGTGATCCAGCGAGACCGTGGCTCATCACGATCAGCGGCCATTTGCCGTCGGTCAGATCAGGGTTGGTGCCGATCAACGGTGCCTCGGCACCGCGCTGCATCTTGGGCACCTTGATGCCCGAGGGCAGCACGTAATCTGCGCGCGTGTTGACCGCTGTCGTCGGGTAACAGGCGAGGGCGGCGTACGGGAGCTGTTTGCCACCCTGCTTCGCGAACACGTCAATCTCGCTTGCCTTAGGCACCGCGACGTTATAGGTCAACGCGTTGGCCGGACTCACCAGCAATTCGGTGACGTAGTGCGAGCCGTCCGAGAGGGGATTGCCTTCCCAATAATCGGACGCCGCAGCGCCAGCTTTGACTCGCGTAAAGTCTTGTTCAATGTTGCTACAGGCTACCGGGTACTTGCCGTTCACCGACGGCGTAATACCGCCGCTGGCGTAGGCGGTGCCCAGCAACAATGCAGGCGCGATGAAGGTAATCAGCGCGCGACCAAAGGGAGAGAAAATTGATGGTTTCATAAACGAAGTTTGCAGGTTACCAAACACCTGAAATGTCGGCAAACGCCGACACCGCGTGTCAGCCAGTTCCGACAACGATTGATAAACGCACTTCGCTGACAGAACACGCGCAGGGCGGTCGAATCGAAGGCGAAAAAAAACGGGGCGATTCGGCCCTGTTTTTTCGTCTCGCCAGTGCCGCCGTTCGGGCAGCACTAGCGATGTTCACTGCTGTCTCAGGCAGGTCGACGCCCATGCAGACGATAGCCGCCTGCGAGCAGTAGCAGCAGCGCAAGTAAAGCGATCACCGCGTCTGAAAGCGTGTGTACCCGCAACGCGGCGACCGAAAATATGGCCGCTCCGCTGGCGAGCGTGGACTCGTTGCTGCCGCTCAGATCGCCGTCGAAAGCAACCGTTGCGTTGTTGACGATGATTGAGCCCGGCGCAAACTGATTGATGAGCGCGTTGATCGTGATCACCACGTTACCGCTCGCTGCAACGCTTCCGTTCCAGGTGACGGTGTTGCCCACGATGGTTGCCACGGCCGTGCCCGATGTCGCGCTGGCGCTGACCAGCGTGAGTGTGGCTGGTAGCACATCGCTGACTTCGTTGCCAGCACTGTCAGGTGCGGCAGCGTTGCCCGTATTGTTAAGCGTAATGGTGTAGACCACCGATCCGCCCAGCGAGGGATTCGGCGCGCTTCCCGTCTTGCTCGCAGTGACGCGTGCAAAGCGCACCACAAACGGGGTCGGGTCGGCGCGACCGTTGACCGCAGGGTCATCGGTGGCAACTGATGACTCATTGGTGCCATTTCTGTCGGCGTCAAAGTTTGCGGTGCCTTGATTGCTAATAGTGGCGCCCTCGGTGCCCGCTTTAACCGTCGCCGTTATGGTGATGGTGATGCTGCTGTTTGCGGCAATGGCACCGTTCCAGGCTACGGCATTGTTGGCAAGGGTGGCCACCGCCGTGCCGCTGCTGGCGTTCGCGCTGACCAGCGTCAAGCTCGCCGGCAGCACATCAACCAACTCATTGCCAGGGTTGTCTTGTTGTTGCGTGCTCGAGCTGTTGGCCAGCGTGACGGTGTAGGTCACGGTTGAGCCAACGGCGAAGGTCGTGCCGCTCACCGTCTTGGTCGCGGTGACTGCCGCAGGCGAGATCACGGTGACGGAGGCTGCCTGTAGGGTGGTCACGGCGTTATCGGCCGTGGTCACCGCAGTCAGCGTTAATGTGCCGCTGTTGGCAGGTGCTGTCAGCGACAGGGTCAGCGTGACCGCGGCACCACCGGCAAGGCTCGGAATGCTCCACACACCGGTTGCGTTGTTGACGCTACCACTGCTCGGGTTCGATGCTGAAATCGCAGCAGCGGGTGAGCGGTTTAGTGCGACTGCCACATTAAACAGCGTGTCGATCCCCGAGTTGCGCACCGTGACGGTGAACCCCGACGTGCCGTTAACCAGCACTGGGCTCGCCGTGGTGCGCACGTTGCTGACCGCGAACGTTGACTGTGCTGCCACGTTGATGTTGGATGTGGCGGCATCGTTGGCCGGGTTGGTGTCACTCACGCCGGTTGACGAAATTTGCGATCTCACTGTAATCGCGCCACTTCCGGTCACGTTTGCCACGATGCTTAAGCTGCTTGAGCCTGCGGCGCTCAGGTTGCCAATCGTCCATGCCCCCGTGGCGGGAACGTACGCCCCGGCACCGTTGTCCGACACGTAAGCCATCCCAGCGGGCAGCAGGTTCGAGACCACCACACCGGTGGCGTTGTTCGGGCCGTTGTTGGTTGCGCTCAGCGCGATGGTGACGTTTTGTCCCTGTGTCGGCGCTGCCGGCGTCAATGTTTGCATGACACCCAGATCGGCTGAGGCTGTGCCTTCGAGCGTGACCACTTGCGCGCGCTTGCCGCTCGCATTGTGGTGATGCAGTACCAGCGCGCCCAACGAGCCGTTGGTTGCCATGTTGGCGGTGTTCCAGGCAACCGGGATGGTTGCACCATTGAGATCCTGAGCCATGTGCGTACCGCTGAAATTCAGGCCTTGAGCCGCGGCCGCGTAATTCCAAGCAAATGGTCCGGCCACTTCTTCGACCCACGAGGGTGTTGCGAAGCGACCGCAAATAGGATTAAACCCAAAACAGGTCTGCACCTTGTATCGGAAATTGGTAACGCCAGCCGCGAGGCCCAACTGCGCCGGGGTGGCCGCAAGCACAATCACGTTGTTGCCAAACAGCGCCGCGTTCGCCTGTGATGCGCTAAGCCGATTCACATAGCTGCCCGGCCCGCCCGTTGAAACGGAACCGGGCGGGGTGAACACGCCGTTGACAAACACATCCTGAGCCGAAACTGCCGGCGTGACAAACAAGTTGGACAACGTTCCCGAATTTGAATGAAACAAGATGCTGTCGAAGCTACCGTTGGAATTGTTGTCGACGTGAATATTGAACGACACGTCAGTCGGGCTGCCCCAATCGCCCCATGTTGAAACACCAAATAGGATGAGCCCGCTGGCAGCGTCATAGGCGGTACCAACGTGGCGGATATTCATGTGCGAGGGTAGCGTTGCGTTTCGCGGATTGTTCACCTGCAATTCGAACGCTGACACGCGGGATACGTCAGTGACTGGAAAGGTTCCCGTACAGGCCGGTCCGGCAGCGATGGTGCCAGTGCACACCTGTGTTCCGCTCAGCGCAAGGGAGGTCGTACCGGTCGGCGCCGCAGCGGTGGCGATGACCGCTGGGGTCGCCATATTTGAGGCTGGTCGTAGCGCCGCGTAGATCGGCACACGGATCACAGTGGCGCTACTCTGAACGAAATTAAGGTAGCCGCTCTTGTTGGTGAGGTAGTGGCGCGGCATAGCTCCGAGGCCCGACAAGCCCGTTGGTGCGGTGACGGACTGCCCGGGGTCAGCACTGACATCTCGCACATGGTTCATGAGGGCTGCCGTGCCGTCAACCTGCACATTCACGAACGCAGTGCCGCCGGCGGGGATGGTGATGCTATTGCCGCCCGGCAGTGAAAAGGCGATGCCCGGTGCGTCATTGGCAATATCAAAGCCAAGCGAGAATGTTTGCGCCGTGGTGCCGTAGTTCACCACGCGGATACGTTTGCTTTGCGTCTGCGTGCCGACTACCTCGCCGAAAAACGCGAGATTCACTGCCCCCGCCTCGTCCGCGTTGAAAGCGGCAACGGTTGCTCGCAGCGCCTTGACCGGATCGATTCGGCCTGCGCCGGAACGATCCACGCCAATGCGATTGATGTTGCCCGCAAACTGGTAGACGTCATTGAGCGACGTGTTCATCGCCATGGCTTTGAGCTCTTCCGTGCTGCGATCCGGGAAGCGCTGCACCAGCAGCGTCATTACGCCTGCCACATGCGGAGCCGCCATCGACGCGCCATCGACGTACCCTGCAATATGAGCGACTGGCTGCCCGGCAAAAACCCGGTGGCATTGGGCACTATGCACGCGCCGCTCGGGCAGGTCACGCCGGTCTGCGCGGCCGTAATGGCAAGGCCGGGTGCGGCCAGGTCTGGCTTGACGCCGTTTAAGCCACCGCGCGGCCCACGTGATGAAAAGCTCGCCAGCATATCGGCCTGGGTGGCCGCATTAAAGACCACCGTTACCGTATCAAGCGCCGTGAGCCGCGCTTTCAAGGCGTTGCCGGCATCCAGCGAAATCATGGCCGCCGGAATATCAACCGGCCCGACTACGGTGCCAGTCATACCAATAGGCGGTGCCGCGTTGTTGGTGACGATGATGACGCCGATCGCACCCGCCGCGCGTGCTGTCTGGTACTTCGCGGCGAAGCCACAGGTGCCGCGATCAATGAGCGCGACCTTGCCGACCATGGCTGCCGCGTTGGTGACGGTCAGCGCCGTACAGCCATCGTTCACCGGTGCTGTGCCATCAATTGCGAGCAGCAGCGCGCCGGTTTGGCCTGCCGCAGCGGCGGTCGGCACGTTGCCGGCATCGGCCATCGAGCTGGCACCGGCAACGTAATCGCCCGCGACCGAGGCCGGGCTGGTGACGGTGATAAACACACCGGGCAGACCGTTGTCGCCAGTGGCGGCAGTGCTGATGACCCGCCGGCCAGCGGCGGGCGCACCGCCAATGGTGTAGGTGTCCCCAGCGTTACCCGCAGAGGCGACCACGACTACACCCATGCGCGATGCATTGTCAGCAGCCATCGAGCTGGTGTTTGACAAAGAGCCGAAGTTTGAGCCAAGCGACATGTTGATAACGTCGAGATGATCTGACAAATCGCTGTCGCCGTTAGGATCAAGCGACCAGTCAATAGCGAGCACGGTCAAGCCAGTGCTGCCGGTGCAACCAAATACGCGCAAGGCATACACGCTGGCCTGGGGTGCAACGCCAGGGCCTAGGCGAAGCGTCGAGAATGGAGTAGCAGTGTCATAAGGGCCAGTAAATGGCGTTCCATCGGCATTTACGCCACCACCGGCAGCGGTAGAAGCCACATGAGTGCCATGGTCGTTACAGTCCATAGGATCAGGATCAGGCACCGCAGCGTTGTTGCCGTTGTAGGCATCGCCGGCAAAGTCAGTGCCGCCGATGACGCGTGCGTTGGGGAAAAACCCGTCCGTAATAATCGCGCGATTATTGGCTTGATAGTCGGCGAGCAGCCCTGTGCCGCCGAAGGTTGCGTGCTGATAGTCAACACCGGTGTCGATGATGCCGATGCGGATGCCCTGCCCGGTGACACCCACTGGCGACGCGCCCGACCACGCCGTTGGTGTGCCTAGAAACGGGACGCTGGTTGACAGCGAGGGGAACTCCGGCTCAATGATGTGAACGGCTTTAACGTTCGGCAACGCCTGCAACACTGAGATCGCGTTGCGGTCAACCATGTAGGCCAGCCCGTTCAGCGCTTTAGTCACGCGATACATTGGCTCAACAGGCACGCCGGATGCGATCAGGCGCGACACGAATGCGTCGTGCTCGCGCTCATTGGCGCTAATCTGTGCGCGTGCGGCGCTCACGGCCGCTGCGGTCGCCGCAATTCGGCCAATCGGCGCTTTTGCCTCAAAAGTCAATCCGTAAACCTGCGCGGCCGAACTGCCGCTCAATTCAATGAGCACCGCGACCCGCTCTGCTAATACCGCAGGCACGATGATCTGTTCGATATCCTGCGCTGATGCCGCCCACGACAGCGCCGCGATGGCAAGCATCGCGATGATCGCGCGCAATACTTGGTTAAACGCGCGTGATCCGCGCGTTATTGAATCGAACCGAGATTTTCTACCCCCAGAATGATGAAATTTTTTGCGGTTTTCGAGGGCTCATGGTGGGCAGTGCGCACAACGCGCAAGCGGCTTTTCAGAGGTCTCCGATACCGTAATTAACCGAACAAACGTAGAGGCCGCAGTCCGCTTTCGCAATGGGTTTCGACAGAAAAATGCGACTACGCCATTGGCATAGTACTCACTGCCATTCGCCGAATCCGAACGCCCTGACTCACCAGCATGGGCAACGCAACCAGCCCACCTAAAGCGAGCATGTGCAGCCCCGGCGCGATCATCACCAATGCAGCGACAAAAGCCAGCGCGCGCTCCCATCCTTTCATTTCTACCAACATGTACCGCGACAGCGCCGCAGCTAGCAACAAGATGCTGAAAATGCAGGCGGTGAACACCACCGCAAATGCGCTCCACGTGAAGTCTTTGGTCACCAGCAACAACGCAGGCGAAAAGACGAACACGAACGGCACTAATGCCTTGCCTAGGCCCAGTCTGAACGCGGTGTTGCCGGTTTTGAACGGATCGGCATTGGCCATGCCTGCCGCCGCATACGCCGCGAGCGCCACCGGCGGCGTAATGTCTGCCAGCACGCCGTAATAAAACACAAAAAAGTGCGCCACAATCGGCTCCACGCCCATTTGCACCAGCGCCGGCGCAGCAACGGTGACCATGATGAGGTAGTTGGCCGTGGTCGGTATGCCGCAGCCCATCAGGATGCACACAAAGCCCGTCATAAACAGCGCGCAGAGCAGCATCAACGCCTGCTTGCCAATGAGCCATGCGGGCAGCACCGTGCTCAAAAAGTCGGCCATCGATCCTGCCCAGTTATTCACGATGTAGCTCACCTTGAAGCCCACGCCGGTCATCGTGACCACACCGATGACCAAGCCCACGGTGCCCGCAGCCGCGCCGACCGCCAGCGCGTATTTGGCACCGGTCGAAAACGCGTCAAGCAGCTCGGCGCGAGTAAATCGCGCGGGCAAGTTAAGTGCCTTAAGTGCGGCGACGAAGGCGACGGTAGCAACGCTAAATAACACCACGCCGTAGTTCTCCAGTTGCCCCGAAATCACCAGTGCCAGCGCGACATGCAGAGCGAGCATAATGCCAAGGCCGAGCGCCGAATTGCCCTTCTCGCTCGTCGTCATGCCGACAATGATGCAGCTGGTGATGCCTGCAAACGCGGACACGTACGGTGTGAACCCGCTCATCAATGTGCCGACCAGCAGCACCAGTGGAATCAGCGTTGGCCATCGTTTGCGAAAGCTCTCTTTCACGCTCGGCAATTCGTCGGCAGTGAGTCCGCGCAACCCGGTGCGTTTGGCCTCGAAGTGCACTTGCCAAAACACGCCGAAAAAATGCATGAACGCGGGCACGATAGCGGCCAACACTATCGTTGAATACGGCAAGCCCAAAAACTCGATCATCAGGAACGCGGCGGCTCCCATGATCGGTGGCGTGATCTGCCCACCGGTGGATGCAGCCGCCTCGACGCCGCCCGCGAAATGCCGCGGGTAGCCGACCTTAATCATGGCGGGAATGGTGAGCGAGCCGACCGTCACCGCGTTAGCCACCGACGAGCCTGACAACATGCCAAACATGGCGGAGCCAAACACGCTGACCTTTGCAGGCCCGCCTGCGTATTTGCCAGCGACGGCGGAGGCCACATCGAGAAACAGTTGACCGAGGCCGACGCGCGTAGCCAGCACGCCGAACAGCACGAAATGAAACACATAAGTTGCCACCACGCCAACCGCAATGCCGTACACACCTTGACTGGTCAAATACTGGTGGTTGACCACCTGCGACCAGTTCGCACCCGCATGCTTGAGCAGGCCCGGAAATGACTGTCCGAACATCGCATAAAGCATGAACGACATCGCGATGATCGGCAGCGGCCAACCCATCGCACGACGGGTCGCTTCAAGCAGCAGCACAATGAGGATGGTGCCCATCACCACATCAATCGTGTCGGGGTTACCAATGCGGAATGTCAGGTCATCGAAGACGTAGGGAATGTAGAGTGATGCCACAACGGCGAGCAGCGCGAACCCCCAGTCGTACAGCGGTAAACCCAGCGGATGATGCCAGCTCGGCACGCGTTGCACGCCCTCTTTTTTATTGAAGGCGAACACCAGAAAAATTAGCCCGAGCACAAACGCCAGATGCACGCCGCGATGGGTTGCCTCACGCAGTAACCCAAAGCCTGCGGTGTAGTAGTGAAACGCGGAGAGCGTGATGAGCAGTGCAGTAACAGTGGTCAATGCAATGTTCGCCATCGGGCGAAAGCGCATCTCGCTGTCGTACTTTGCTTCCAGCTCGGCGGTGGCTTTGTCGTTGATGATGAGTGTGCTCATGGTGTCCCCGGAATTTTGTTGGAGCGGCCTTGGCCGCGATTCAGCGATCAGTTAGAGCGCCTCGTGTTGTCGACGGGATCGCGGCCAAGGCCGCTCCTACAAGCAAAAAGAAAAAAGGCCGGATACGTCCGGCCTTTTTAGCGACGTTTCAATCAGACCTATTTCAACAACCCAACTTCCTTATAAAACTTCTCCGCCCCGGCATGAATCGGAATGCCCGCGCCGACGATTGCACCTGCGCGAATGATCGATTTACCCTTGGCGTGGCCCGCGTCCAACGCTTTACGCGTATTGTCATTCCACAGCGCTTTGGTGATGTTGTAGACGAGCGTGTTGTCCTGTTTGGCGCTGGTCACCCACTGCGCGCCGACGGCTAATGTTTTGACTGCGCCTACGCCTTTGTAAGTTTCTGCCGGGATGTTGTCGACGGTGTAGAAGCCAAACTGTTTCGCCAGCTTGTCGGCCTCGGGGCCAGAAATGGAGAGGATGTCGATGCCGCCTGTGGAGGCCAACTCGGCAATCGCGCCCGCCGGGTATCCGCCGACAAAAAAGAATGCATCGAGCGAGTTGTCTTTGAGTTTTTCACCCGCTGCGTTCGGCTTCAAAAATTCAGGCTTAATGTCTTTTTCGGTGATGCCATACGCAGCAAGAATTGCGCGTGCGTTCACGATGGTGCCGGAGCCTGGCTCGTCGAGCGAAACGCGCTTGCCTTTAAGGTCAGCGAAGGTTTTGATGTTTGCGCCTTTGCGCACCACGAGGTGAAAACTTTCGGGGTACAAATTGGCGATCAAGCGCAGGTCGGTGACCTTCGGTTTGCCTTCGTATGTGCCCGTGCCAGTGTAGGCCCAATACGCCACATCAGCCTGCGAAAAGCCGGACTCCGCGCCGCCGCTTTGAATGGCATTGACGTTAGCGACCGAACCGTTGGACGCGACCGAGGTTGCCACCAGATTAGGCACCGTGGGTTGCGAAATCGCGTTGGCGATCAAACCGCCAATGGGGTAGTACGTGCCAGCGGTGCCGCCGGTATTGATACGGAAAAAACTTTGCGCCGAAACAGAGGCCGCGAGCGCCAGTCCGACGGTTGCCAGCAAGGCGGTGAGAAGCGTGCGTTTCATGGTTCAAGAATCCTTCGTCGAAGCGCGCGCTGGTAGCGCACGTTGCATCCAATTCTAGTGACCCGCGTCGCGCACCCTATGCGGGTTTTGCAAAATAAGCAAATTTCTGCGAGCTCACACGTAGCTGAGTCAGATCAAGTTCTTTGCAGGTAAATCCAATGGCAAACGCGTCCGCGCCGACGCTAAGCCCACCGGTCATGCTCATGCTAGACAGAATAAGCTCCACGTTGTGCTGGTTGCAAAAGTTCAGCTCGGCAAATTCAACCAACAACTTTCAGCTGAAAGCACCGCTTACATTGGGCTATGATCTATTTAATTACACAATCGACTATTTAGTAAATCGGCTTATCGCACTCATGAAATAGGCAGAATTGCGATAAAGCTGTTAGCGACAATCTCTTAATCTAACTTGATCTGGCCGGCCTCTATTACCCTCTTCCATTTCACGGTTTCGCTTTTGATGAGTGCTGCCAACGCCTCGGACGTTCCACCCACTGGCTCCGCGCCTTGGCTGGCGAAACGCTCTTTCACATCGGCGCTTTGCAGCGCAATCGCCACTTCTTTTTGCAGACGCTGCACGATGTCGCGCGGCGTGCCAGCGGGCGCGAATAGCCCAAAGTAGGTGTTCGTCTCAAAGTCCGGCAGACCGGATTCGATCACCGTGGGCACCTCGGGCAGCAGCGGCGTCCGTCGGGTGGAGGTCACCGCCATCGCCTTGACTTTGCCGCCTTTGATGTGCGGCAACGCCGACACGATGGAGTCAAACATCAAGTGCGTTTGTCCGCTGACCAGATCTGGGATGGCGAGTGCGGTGCCTTTGTACGGAACGTGCGTGAGCTTCACATGGGCCGATTGCTTGAACAATTCGCCGAGCAAATGCACGATCGTGCCGTTGCCGCTTGAAGCGTAGTTCAGCGCGTCAGGGTTGATCTTGGCCATCGACACCAAATCGCTCACGTTTTTCACTGGCAAATTGGGGGTAACGATCAACACGTTGGTGGCAGTGGCCACCTCAGCGATCGGCGCGAAATCTTTATCCGCTAAGTACGGAATGTTTTTGTACAGCGAAGGCGCAATCGAATGTGTGGAGGTTGTCGCCAACAGCAGCGTGAAGCCGTCCGGCGCAGCCTTCGCTGCCTCCGCCGAACCCAACGTGCCGCCCGCGCCCGGCTTGTTGTCCACCAGCACCGTTTGCCCCAGCTGCGTGGAGAGCTTTTGCGCCAGCGTACGACCGATGATGTCGGTTGCGCCGCCCGGCGGAAAGGGGATGATCAGGCGAATCGGTTTGTTCGGGTACGCCTGGGCCAATGCTGCGTGCGGGGCGAACGTCAACACCGACGCGATTGACGCCAAAACTAAAAATTGAAGCTTCACTTGACTATCCCAAAGGGCAAAAATGAACCCTAGAGTAACGGTCATTTCCCGCTAGAGCAACCGCCCAAGTTAAACAAAGAGACAAAACATGCTGCAACGCAGTAAAATCGAGGGTTAGCCCAATCAATCAGCGACGCGTCGTGTTTTTCTGCAAGTTCCTTGCAAGTCTGCGCCGCTCGCAATTCAGCCCCTCGCTCATGTCAAACACCGCACACACCACGCTGCGCAACATCGCCATCATCGCCCACGTTGACCACGGCAAAACCACGCTCGTGGACTGCCTGCTGAAACAATCCGGCACCTTCGCCGCGCACGAGCAGGTGGGCGAGCGGGTGATGGACAGCAACGACATCGAGCGCGAACGCGGCATCACCATCCTCGCCAAAAACTGCGCGGTGGTGTACAAGGGCACCCGAATCAACATCGTCGACACTCCCGGCCACGCGGACTTCGGCGGTGAGGTTGAGCGCGTGCTGTCGATGGTGGACGGCGCACTGTTGCTGGTTGACGCAGTTGAAGGCCCGATGCCACAGACGCGTTTTGTGACCAAAAAAGCGCTCGCCCTTGGCCTCAAAATCATCGTCGTGGTGAACAAGGTGGATCGTCCCGGTGCGCGAACCGATTGGGTGGTGAACCAGACGTTCGAACTGTTCGACAAACTCGGCGCGACCGAAGAGCAGCTTGACTTCCCGGTCGTGTTCGCCAGCGGCCTGAATGGCTGGGCGTCCAACACCGACGTCGGCAACGAGGGCGCGGGCGGCAACATGGAGCCGTTGTTCGACACCGTACTCGCCAAAATTCCGCCACCATTTCTCGATAACGATGCGCCGTTGCAATTGCAAATTTCCGCGCTCGATTACAACACCTACGTCGGTCGCATCGGCGTCGGTCGCGTCGTGCGCGGCACGGTGAAAGCGGGCCAGCAAGTGGCGCTGCGCTACGGCGACGAAGATCGCGGCATGGCCAAAATCAACTCAGTGCTGACGTTCAAAGGCTTGACTCGTGTTGAAGCCGAGTTCGCCACCGCCGGCGACATCGTTGCCGTCACTGGCATCCCCGAAATCGGCATCGGCTACACGCTGTGCAGCAAAGAGGGCGCGGAAGGCCTGCCACCGATCGCCGTGGACGAGCCCACGCTGACCATGAGTTTTTGCGTCAACACCTCGCCGCAAGCCGGTCGCGAAGGCAAGTTCGTCACCTCACGCCAGATTCGTGAGCGTCTGCAAAAAGAGCTGCTCGCTAACGTTGCATTGAAGGTTGAAGATACCGAAGACGCCGACATTTTCCGCGTCTCGGGTCGCGGTGAATTGCACCTCACCATCCTCGTGGAAAACATGCGTCGCGAAGGTTACGAGCTGGCCGTGGGCAAGCCGCAAGTGCTATTCAAAATGGTCGACGGCGTGCAACATGAGCCGATGGAAGCGCTTACCGTTGACGTTGAAGAAGGCCATCAAGGCGGCGTGATGCAAGCGCTCGGCGAGCGTCGCGCAGAGCTGCTCAACATGGAAAACGATGCCCGTGGTCGAGCACGCCTTGAGTACAGTTGTCCAGCGCGTGGCCTGATCGGCTTTCAAAACGAATTCATGAACTTAACGCGCGGCACGGGCCTCATCAGCCACGTGTTCGACGGCTACGGCCCGCATCGCGGCTCGATTCCAGGCCGTCGTAACGGCGTGCTGATCAGCCAGGACGATGGCGTCGGCGTCGGCTACGCGCTGTTCTTTTTGCAGGATCGTGGCCGTTTGTTCGTATCGCCAGGCGACATCATTTACGAAGGCATGCTGGTCGGCATCCACAGCCGCGACAACGATCTGGTGGTCAACCCGATCAAAGAGAAAAAGCTCACCAACGTGCGCTCGGCTGGCAAAGACGACAACATGATCCTGACCCCGCCGATCAAGCTCACGCTCGAATACGCCGTCGAATTCATCGAAGACGACGAACTGGTCGAAGTCACACCCAAAACGATTCGGCTGCGCAAGCGCTTTCTCAAAGAGCATGAGCGCAAGGCGTCTTTGCGTAAGACTGAGGCTGCTGCGGCTTAATTGGCTGTCGTCCGTCCCGCCGCAACGAGGGCGGGAAGCCAGAAACATAGAGCTGTTTTTATAGACAGCCTCCACTCAAGTTCGATTATCATCCGTTTGCGCTGATCACAGCGCAAGCAACGGGCTGCTGTGCACCCGAAGCTTCTAAAGTTCGTAACTCGGGGAGCCTCATGAGTCGGCCAATCGGAATTGATCTCTTCGCCGGTGCAGGCGGTTTGTCGCTCGGCTTCGAGCAAGCGGGCTTCGACGTCGCTGCAGCAGTCGAAATCGACCCGATTCACTGCGCAACGCACGAGTTCAACTTCCCGAAAACAACCGCGATTTGCGCCAGCGTCGTCGATCTGACGGGCGCCGAAATCTGTCGCCGTGCAGGCTTGGGTAAGACGGATATTGATGTCGTCTTCGGCGGCGCACCGTGCCAGGGTTTTTCGCTGATGGGCAAGCGATCCTTCGACGACCCGCGAAACCAACTGGTGTTTCACTACGTCCGACTAGTCAACGAACTGCGCCCCAAATATTGCGTCTTCGAGAACGTCAAAGGTTTGACGCTTGGCGCACACGCCCGCTTTCTCGCAGAAATCGTCGAGGCTTTGCAAGCCAGTGGTTACGAGGTTTTGCTGCCATACCAAGTGCTCAACGCCGCCGATTTTTCAGTGCCGCAAGACCGCCGTCGTTTGTTCCTAGTTGCGGCGCGCCGTGGTCTGCCACTGCCTTCGTATCCGGTAATCTTTGGCCAACGCACCACCGTCGCCGACGCAATCAGCGATTTGCCGGATGCGGATCAGTACGACCCATTGCGCCGCGAAGATGCCATTGAAATCAACTGGAAAACACGCCGAAAGTACGCCAAAATTTTGCGCGGCATGAAAGTAGACGCCGCCGATTTCAGCTATGCACGCGCCCATGATCGCAACGTGCTCACATCAAGTTTGCGCACCGAACACACCGAGCTTTCGCAACGGCGATTTCAGGCAACAGAACACGGCAAAACCGAGCCCATTAGCCATTTCCGAAAGCTCGATCCGCAAGGCGTGTGCAACACGCTACGGGCAGGCACCGACAGCGCGCGCGGCGCGTTCACCTCGCCGCGCCCGATTCATCCCAATTTGCCACGCGTCATCACCGTGCGCGAGGCTGCGCGCCTGCATTCGTATCCCGACTGGTTTCGCTTCCACGCAACCAAATGGCATGGCTTTCGACAAATTGGCAACAGCGTTCCGCCGTTGCTTGGCCGAGCGGTAGCAGCCCAAGTCGCAGCCGTACTTGGCGTCTCGCCTAAAAAGCCATCCGACGCGCTGCAACTCGGTGATCCACAATTGCTTAGGTTTGATATGGGCGGCGCAGCGCGCTACTTCTCCGTTCCCAGAGATACGATTGCGCAGCGCACGCGGAAGATTATCAATGATCAACAGGCCGAATTGAGCTATGCCTAAAGCAGTGCTTATCAAAAAGCCAAATCGTTACGGCGCGATTATCGAGCGTGTGTTCGATCAGCACTTCAAAAAAGGTTTGAAGGAGTTTGAGTTCACGCGTGAAGAGTTTGCTGACGCAGCCAAAGCGCTAGAAATCGTCCTGCCGAAAAATCTGGGAGACGTGATTTATTCGGTTCGCTATCGCGTCGAATTGCCGGACACGATCAAAGCAAAAGCAGCTACTGGCAACGAATGGATTATCGAAGGAGCGGGGCACGGCAGCTATCGCTTCAAACAAGTGCGTCTGAATCGCATCGTTCCGCGTGAGGAATTGATAACGATCAAGGTGCCGGACGCAACGCCCGAGATCATCGTGGCCTACGCGTTGGGCGACGAACAAGCCTTGCTCGCGAAGGTTCGCTACAACAGGTTGGTCGATGTATTCCTCGGCATCACCACGTTCTCGCTGCAAAACCACTTGCGCACCACCGTGACGGGGATCGGTCAGATAGAAATTGACGAGATTTACGTCGGCATTGACCGGCATGGTCGGCAGTTCGTGGTTCCCGTGCAGGCGAAGGGCGGCAGCGACCGACACGGCGTGGTGCAAACGCAGCAGGACATAGCGTGTTGTGCACAAAAATTTCCTGGTCTGATTTGTAGAGCGATCTCTGCTCAATTCATGAGCAATGACCGCATTGCGATGTTTGAGATGATGATCGTCGACGGCGAAGTGAAAGTGGTCGATGAAAAGCACTATCAACTGGTCGCCGCTAGCGGTATTTCGAAAGCAGACTTGCAGCAGTACCGCAATGCGGTTGCTTAAGGCTGAGCTTTTAGATTAATGAATCGCTCGCTAAAAAGTGTGAGCCACGAACGTGATCCGGCTCAAATTTCAGCGGCTTTACCGGTGGTCACTTCTTTTTAGTTCACTCCAACTGAGCACGCTGAACTCATGCGCGCAATCGTCGAAGACTTCGCTCCACGATTCGCACCCGGCAGCAAATTGATCTATGTCGGCGAGACGAAGCAGAAGCCGGGCTACTTTGACGAGCCGTTGCTTTCGGGTCTCGGCGTCGCCGTAGACGCCCACGGCAAAACGCCAGACGTAGTGCTGTATTTTGAAGCGCGGAAATGGCTGCTGCTCGTCGAGTCCGTTACCAGTCATGGCCCCGTGAATGCCAAACGACATGCTGAGCTGCGCAAATTGTTCGCCAGTTCATCCGTCGGCATCGTTTTCGTCACCGCGTTTCCGAGTCGTGCCGTCATGGGGCGTTATCTGACTGAGATTGCTTGGGAAACCGAGGTTTAGGTGGCTGATTCGCCTTCGCATCTGATCCACTTCAACGGGGATCGCTTTTTGGGGCCGCATGCGTAATCGCGCGCTTCCGTGCCTTGAACTTTCCGACCGCTGCGTTATCCTAAACCAATGCAATCACTGTGCCGCTTCCGCAAGCTTGTAGTTCTTGCCGCCCTATTGTGGCTGCCGATGAGTGTGTTTGCGCAGATTTGTGCCACGCATACGTTGCTGTCGCACCTCGGCGGGCCGCAGCATCCGGCGTTGGTTGCGCCTGAGGAAATGGGGCGTGCCGAGGCTCGTCTTGCGCAGCAAACCCTAGTCGTGGTTGATGCCGCTACGTTCTGGCACTCGGTGGATGATTACGACTCGGGTTGCGACATGAAATCTATCTGCGCATTTGCGTCGTTGTCTGCGTTGGTGTCCACCACGACGGACTTGACCTTTGCCAGGGACACGCCTGTTCCGCAAACCAGCGAAATCGCGTTTTTTACGCGCGCACTCACCCCGGACACGCCTCCGCCCCGCAGCTAAACAGTACTCCCTAGCGTGGCGACTCTTTTGAGTTGCCGCATGTGATTGTTCTGTTGGTAAGGTTTATGCACTCAAAATTTTGTTACCTTCCGGTATGGAAGCGCGCGGCAATTTCTGTGGGGGCAATCGTCTCCGTCGGTTTGCCAGCCGCTGCGCACGCGGGATTTTTTATCCCGAAAGACAACTGGATGGCGATGACCACCGTCACACCGGACGAGGTCAATCTTGATCTGGCTTACGGAATTCGTCGCGATACGAGCGTTTCGGTGGGGCTGACTCGGGTCAGGGAAGCGGCAGCCGACACGCCGTCAGGCAAGGCGTGGCGTAACGTCTGGTTCGCGCAGGGTGTGTATCTGGTGAAGCGCGTTGCCACGGAGGACGGCATTGGCAATGCGTACGTGTTTGGCGGACCGATTTTGCAGCAGCGAGAGTCGGGCGGCGCAGGGCTCGGCGCGGACACCAGCGCCCGTGCTGGCGCGCAGGCGGGCGTCTGGGCCGACTACGAGACACGGCGCATCTACACGCGGATCAAGATTCACGGCCTTAAGTCGGCGGGCGGTGACAACTGGCGCCGGAACGAGGTGATTGCGCAGGCGATGTGGGCGCCTTATGCGGCGGAGTACGAGGACGTAGCAAGCTGGATCGGTGTGCAGGGCAAGCGCGTGAGTGGCGAGCGGCAGATTGAGATCACGCCTTATGTCCGATTCTTTCGTAAAAACTGGTGGATCGATGCCGGAGTCAGTGTGGATCGCGCGCATCGAAATGATGTTTTCGTCAACTTTATGTATCTTTTTTAGTCACAAAATTCAGGAGTTCATTGTGAAAAACTTTTCGCTAATTACCTTTACTGCCGCCGCCGCGCTTAGCGCGCAAGCGTCCTTTGCCGATACGTTGAAAATCAAAGTTGACGGCATGGTGTGCGGTTTTTGCGCGAGCTCTATCGAGAAGAAAATGCGCGCTAACGCGGCGACCGCCGACGTCTACGTCAATCTGGGCAACAAGATCGTCGCCGTATCTGAAAAGACCGGCCAGAAACTCGACGACGCGAAGCTGAAGGCGCAGATTGCCGATGCGGGTTACGAGGTGAAAGCGATTGAACGCGTCAACGCGACGATTGCTGATGTTCGAAACGAGAACAAACCCAAGAAGTCGTAATGGACGCTACGAGCGAACAGAAAATCGGGAGCCGCCTGACGTGGTTCTCGATCTTCACCAGCGCCAGCACGCTGTTGTGCTGCGCGCTGCCCGCGCTGCTGGTGGCGCTCGGAGCGGGCGCGGCGCTGGCGACGGTGGTGGGTGCGGTGCCGCAGATCGTTTGGGTGTCGGAGCACAAAACACCGGTGTTCATCGGCGCGGGCGCGATGCTCGCGGTGGCCGGTTATCTGCAATATCGGGCGCGGTTTTTGCCGTGCCCGACGGATGCCCGATTGGCCGCAGTTTGCTCACAGCAACGTCGCGTGTCGAACGTGATTTATTTCGTGTCGCTCGCGATTTACGTGTTGGGCGTGAGCTTTGCGTTGCTTTGGCCGTTCCTGGCCGAATGAGCGATGACAGCCATTCTTGAATCGGCCATCACCTGCCCGCGCTGTCAGCAGACGGTCACGGAGGTGATGCCGACCGATGCCTGTGCGTTCTTTTGGGAATGCCCGAGCTGCCATCAGGTGGCGTCGCCCAAACCGGGTGATTGCTGCGTGTATTGCAGCTTCGGCACAATGAAATGCCCGCCGATTCAGGCGGGCAGCGGTTGTTGCGATTGAGCTGTTTTTTGTAGGAGCGGCGAAAGCCGCGATGCGCGTTGAGGGAGGCGGTAATTCGCAAAGTCCCGTTTTTGGAGGCGCTGGCGGGATGCAGTGCTAGGCGCTCCGAGCACCGTGTGGCTAGCCACAGAAGCGAGGCGCATCGACGCAATGCGCCCGCCCGTGCCGCCAAAAACGGGGTATTTGCAGTTTCTGCATCCCTTCGTACTGTTTCGCGGCTTTCATCGCTCCTACGGGATCATCAGCTTTTCGAACAAACGCCCATTAAATAGGGGCTTGGCGCCATAAAGTGCGGCTATCGACTTTAGTTAAAACGCACTGCTTGCCCATATCAACCGGGCATTGCACCATAAAGCTAATAGCTGAATCTAGCCTTCGGTGAGCTTGATTTCAACCGTTGCGCGATCGCGTAATTCGCGCAACCACGTTTGATAGGCCTCATCGGCTTTGCGGTCGCGCAGCGCGACTCTGGCGCTCTGGCGGGTACGCTCTGCGGTCACGTCTTGACTGCGGCGCTCCATCACTTCGATAAGGTGAAAACCGAACTGTGTGCGGATCGGGCCAATCAATTTATTGACTGGCGCTTTGCTCATCGCAGCTTCAAACTCTGCCACCGTGTCACCCGGAGAGACCCAGCCCAGCTCGCCACCTTTTTGTGCGCTGCCGTCTTCGCTGCCAGTTTTTGCTACATCCTCAAATTTTGATCCGCTGTTGATGCGGTCTTTCAAGCGCTCAATCTTCGCCTTGGCTTCCGTCTCACCGACCAGATCATTGACGCGAACCAGAATGTGCCGCGCCTTGTTTTGTTCAACCACGGCTTTTTGCTCACCGGCCCGCTTGTCAAGCATCCGCACGATATGAAAACCATTCGCGCTGCGCAACACGGCGCTGGTGTCGCCCACCTTCATGATGGTCGCGGCCGTGGCGTAGAGGGCAGGCAAACGATCTGCCTGACGCCAGCCCAGTGCGCCGCCTTGCACGGCATCATTCGAGTCTGAAAAAACCGCTGCCACCTGTCCAAATGCGGTGCCAGCTTTCAGCTGTTTTTCGGCTTCTTCCGCGCGCTTTTTGCGCGTCTCAATTTGGTCGGGTGTGGCCTGCTCCGGCACCAGAATCAGGATGTGCGCCAGCGAATATTCCGCCTGATTTGCGCCCTGTGCAACAGCCTGCGTCATGTACGTGTCGATCTCGGAATCGGTGACCACCACGCGCGATTCAACCTCACGGTCACGCAGTCGGCTGAGCACGATTTCGTTCTTCAACTCATCGCGAAATTTATCAAGCGTCACGCCGTCGGCTTTCAGCGCGGTGACGAATTGCGGCATCGACATTTTGTTGTCACTGATGATGCGTTGCACCGACGCGTTCACCGTCTCATCGTCGGCACGAACACCGTATTCGCGCGCATATTGCAACTGCACCTTTTCGTTGATGTAGCGCTGCAACACCTGCGCGTCCAGTTCGCCTTCGGGCGGCAGCGCGACGCCTTGCCGCTTGAGCTGCGCAGTCACCGCACGCTTTTGCTCGTTCAACTCATAGCGCGTGATGACCTCGTCGTTGACCACGGCCACCACACGGTCGACGAGCTGCACGCGCGTGGCGGGCGCTTGCGCGTGTGCGGCACTGGTCATCCCCAGCCACAACATGAGGCTGGCAGCGGTGCGCAATTTGAAAGAAGAATTTAATTTCATGATGAATACATTTCGCATCGAAGGAAGGGTGACGCAGTGACCACATTACGCAGTTAGCGTCAGGGAGGCGTCGCGTTGAAGGGCGCAAACAGCGAATCGGTCGAAATCGACGTCGGCTCATCAATACGTCGACGAGTCGGGTTTTCGTAGAGCAACGAATAGTTCGGAATGTTGCGTTTCAGTACGTCGAGCGGGTTGGAGCCGATTCGTCCCAGACCGTTCAGTTCAAGCTGCAAAAAAAACGTATTGGTCGCGGTGGTGGTCGATGTCGTCAGACGCTGCGCCACCGCCCGAATGACGAAACAACAACCGTCATACTCAATACCAAATATACCTTCGGTCAAGCGTCGATCTGCGATGGAATAATTCAACCGCCCCACAGCATACAAGCCGCCGTAGATCGGCCATTGCGCGGCCACATCGATCTGTTTGACGCGCACTGGGCCGGTTGAAGTTGCAAGCTCGCGAATGGCGCGATAGTTGATGTTGATCGTCTTTGATCGCTCGGGCGAATAGCGCAAACCCACCGCGTAGCGTTCGGTCTGGCCCTCGTCGGCGTTGTACTGCGCGTTGGTCTCTAGGTACAAAGCGTCGGTGACGCGACCCTGCGCGGAGATCAGGAGGTCAGAGCTGTTGCGGTCGCGCGGGCTCTCGACGATGGTTACGCGTTGCTTGTTGAAATAAAAGCGCTCACCGAGGGTCAAACGCAGCCGCTCCTTTTGCGAGTCTGGGTCAAGCCAGCGCGAGGTGACGCCAATTGAGAGCTGCTGCGTGTCACCGACGCGATCGCGCCCGGTGTAGCGGTTCTCGCTAAACAACTGCAAATAGTTAAAGTCCGCGAGCGCGGTGTCAAACACTGGCGTCTGGCTTTGGTCGCGATACGGGATGTAGGTGAGCATCGCGCGCGGCTCAAGCGTTTGCACGAACGCGTTGCCAAAAATCGACGAAATGCGCTCGAAACGCAGGCCGCCGTCGATGCTGGTGATCGGCACGATACGCGTTGCATTGCGATAGTCGTCGAACTCGCCAATCAATTGGTAACGTGTCGCGTGCAGTCCGACTTTAGGGGTCAGAAACATGCCGGGCGTGTCATATTTCCACGCCAGTGTGCCATAACCGTACGCTCGATAGCCGGATGGAAACGCCGCATTCGGGTATTCAAATCGCGTCACGTCGGTTGATAGCTTCACCTCAAAGCGCGGGTCGGCAAACGGCCGATAGTCGGGCGATTCGACCGACAACTGCGGCACCCGGTCATAGGGTGGCAACACCAACGCCGCCGGGTCTTGCAAGGTCTGAAAGCGCTGCGCTTTTGCGGTGAAAACCCAGTCGGCTTTGCGATAGGTCAATGTTGCATCGCGCGGCAGCGTGGTGATCGAGGTGATCGACACGAAATCCGCGAGATCGACGAAGTAACGCGCGTCCGACACGTGGTTGTAATTGATCGCGAGCGTTAGATTTGGCGTAAAAAACTGGGTGTGGCGGATATTGGTGGCGTCGCGGGTGAGGCCCCTGAGGCGATCCTTGGGCAGGATTTCCGCATCCCATTGGCCCACGGCGTTACCGAATGGCGTCTCAAACAAATAGCGCGCCTGCCCGTTGAATAGCACGCCGCGCTTGGTCATGATGCGTGGCGTCAGCGTGGCGTCGTAGTTCGGCGCGAGGTTGAAGTAATACGGAATTTGCAGATCAAAGCCGCGATTGCCGCTGGTGCCGTAAGTGGCCGACAAAAAACCGCTTTTGCGCTCGTTTTTGAGTGGAAAACTGAACTGCGGCAACCACGCCACTGGCAGCGGGCCCAAGTAAATGCGGGCGTTGCGGGCGATGCCGACCCCGGTGGTTTCGTCAATATCAAGCTGCCCCATCTCAAGGTGCCACGCGGGCGATGGGCCAACGCAGGTGGAGTAACTGCCGCGATTGATGCGGTATTTTCCGGGCCCGGTGAACAGCAATTCTTCCGCCTTGCCACGGCCTTTATACAGGCCGAGCACGAAGTCTGGCTGCTTCATGAAGCCGGTTTCAGTGTCGCGGCGATATTCAAGCTCGGGGCCGGTCACCAAATCTTGCCACGAACGAATCACCACGTTGCCACGGGCCTTGATGGTGTCGATGGCGAATTCGTAGCGCATCCAGTCCGACATGATTTGCCGCGATGGGGAACGCAGATCGACGTTGCCTTCGGCCTGAACATAGTCGCTGTCAATGCCGCTTGATTCCACGGCTGTCACGGTCGCGGTTTCCGGGGTTCCGGGTGCCACCGGGCGCAGTTGCAACGGGAAGCTGCTATTGGACGTAGCGTTTGCGTTGCAATAGCTCGCGGTGGGCGTCGAACGCTTCACGCTTCCAGTCTTGCCCGCCGAGGATTCTGCCACCGCCGCAGTGCCCGGCGTGGCGGACACTGTGGGCGCAACCGCCATCGAACAAGCGGTCTGCGCATACGCAGGGACGGTCAAGCACAGCATGGCACCGAGCGCGATGACGGGGCGAGCGCGTTCACCAAGGGAAGCGGAAATTGCAAAAATACCGCTTCTGACGGCATTCGCGGGCGCATTGCGTTGTTGCTTCTGGCTTGTGTGGCCGGCCGCACCGCGCTCGTCGCGCCTGGCACTGCATCCCGCCAGCACCGTCAAAAAAGGTACTTTGCTAATTTCCGCCTCCC
>ENA-OFCX01000275-OFCX01000275.1-metagenomes-genome-assembly--contig:-NODE-275-length-28798-cov-4.096963_pt1 | contig 28798 bp, 25 predicted proteins | sample MGYA00153384_OFCX01 | MGnify analysis MGYA00153384
TATTATTTATAAAATAAGTTTAACTAAATAATAAATTTAATACTTCAAGGATACCTTAACGTCTTGGTCTTTTGTTTGGATTTCTTTTAGCATGAAAGCAGGCAAGAACTCTAACAGTTTTCTGAATTTCATTGATTGTAAAATAAATAATAAAGGGAAATTTATTGATTTTTAATGATCGAATTTTATCATAATATATACTAAAAAAAGGATTTGTCTGTAAAGTAGAATAACTATCATTTAGTAAATTAATAAAACTTTGAGGAGCTTTTTTATTTTATAAAGAGTAATAATCGATTGCATTTTCAATTTCTTTTTGCGCTCTGGGTGATACAATAAGTTTATAAACCATATTTTTTATGGAGTAATTGTATTGACTCTTCGCCAGAAATATAGGTTTTCTCATCTTCCTGAACACGTTCCTCTAAAACGATTCTCATTTCTTCCGAAAATTCAAATTCTTCAACATCCTTTTCTACAATTATTTTAATTGCTTTCGATTTAAATGTTGCTTTAATAGCATCTAATAGATCTGAATTTACTTCTTGTGCAGATGCTAAATGATATGTTGTGTACATAATTTTCGGATTGAATTATAAAGAACTAGTAATATTAAAATTAAACATAACTATTATTTATTCAAAATTCTATCTAATTTATTTTGTCTATAAACTAAAAACAGTAATTCAGTGAATGAATCGATAAAAATAAACTAAAATCTAATATTAGATTTTTCTGTGATGTGGATAATAGGTCGAAGAGCTAATGAAGGTAAATAGAAGCATTATTTTTAAGATTTTTGATTGAATAAATTAGAAAACAAACTATTCTTTACTGTCTTTATAGAAATCAAAAATAAATCAAAACCAAATACAAGTCTATTAAATTACAGTTGAGAAATACTTTGGGAATTTAACCAGGCAGCAACAAAAAACACAACCTTAATTTGTGTTTTCTAATTTACAATTTTATTATCTATTGGCACTTTTCCAGTAATTTTGAGTTGCGTGTATTTCCCCATTCAGGTATCGTTATATTTTTATTCGGATCCTTTTTATATCGATCACTTGCGGCTGCCAATAATGATTTTGCCTTTTCTGGTCCCCCACCAAACATAGCTGGCGTGTAAAAAGTATGCTGTCCTTGTACGTAATATGGCCTTGGATTTTCTGGATTTAACTCTATCGATTTTTTTAATAATTCCATTGCTTTTCCAGTTCCTGTAACTGCTCGCGGCATCGGCTTTACACTTATTTTCATCAATTGAATATATCCTAACAGTGCATAAAGTTCGCTGCCATTTGTTTCTGTAACTTTAATTTTTTCAGCAACTGCCAAAGCCCGATCAAATAATTCATCCTTCATATTATTATCTTCTTCAAAAATACCTGCAAGCAAGGTTGAAAAAGAAACATAATATGGGCTAAGCCATTCATTTGGGTTTGCTATTTCAACACGCTTAAAATATTCTGCAGATGTTAAATACCCCTGGCTATTTTGTGATCCATTTAATAATTCCAAGCCTTTTTTAATTTCTTTTTCATATTGAGCTTGGTTAGCAAAATTTTTCGAAAATGGTAGTATTAATAATACTATTAAGATTAATTTTTCCATGATTTATATTTTTTAAATTAACTGTCTAAAACTTACTTACATTCTTTTAATAACATCAAACATCTGTCTTTTCCCCATTGTGGAGCAAAACTATCAGTTGCAACTGCTTGCTTTTCATACTTTTCCGCTGCGCTGCTTAATAATGGTTTAGCTATTGTTGGTCCACCACCAAAGTATTCCGGCGTGTAAAAAGTGTTCTGACCTTGTACAAAATCTGGACGCGGGTTAGTAGGATCTATCTTTCTGGCTTTTCCCAAACTTGCCATTGCAAGAGGAATTGCGGTAGCTGCTCGAGTAGTTGGATCAACTGTCATGGTCATAAATTGAACATATCCTTTCAAAGTATGTACTTCACTGTTGTTTGGTGATAAAACATCTGCTTCTTCAGTTAATGCTAAAGCTTTTGTAAATAATAAATCTTTTGCTTCATTTTCTTCTTCAAAAATACCTGCTAATAAAGTTGTGTATGCGCTGTAATACTTCGGTAACCAATTTGTTTTTTCTACTGAGCTAATTCTCGTAAACTGATTAGCCGCTTCATTAAAATCAACAGAAGTTCTAGATTTTTCAAGTAGTGCCATTCCCTTTTGCATAGCATTAATATATTTAACATTGGTTTGTGCATTTACTAATTGTATGCCTAGCATACTTATTAATAAAATTGTAGATAATTTTTTCATTGTTAGTTCTATTTAATTTTTGCGATTAATTATGAATCAAAAGTGCATGAATTGCTTCCTGTTTAGTAACATTTTCAGACGAATGGCAAGTATTAGTTGATGAATTGCTTTTTATTGTTGTTTGCTAAAAGTTGATCCACCAATGCTTATAAAAACACCCAGAAACACTTGGCGTTTGGCCGGAGGATTAATCTCAGCTCTTTTAGATCCATCTGCAGAATAGTTATAGCCAAATATTTGATTGAAGCCTGGAATATTAGAAATTGAACTAAAAATAACTGTGCTTTGTCCAAATATGGTTGTAAGATAACTGCAGGAAAGACTAAGATTATGATAATTTGGAGCTACATCACCTAAATAAGTAGAATTATTAGGATTGATATAAGTTCTACCAGTTGCAAAAGTATATGTACCCGTTATATAAGATTTTAGTAAAGAAAAATATTTTTTATATACTAAACTAGTTGTGTGTTTTGCAGCAAACTGAGGTACAGAACTACTCGGAAAATCTCTGAACTTTCTGCGTGTATCTAAAAATGAGTAAGAAACCCAATAATCAACACCTTTAAATGTTTTTTTATCTCTCCAAAAAATATCAATACCACGAGCATAGCCTGAGCCATCATTTGCTAATATATTTTTATTTGAAATAGTTGTAAGATCCGAATATTGTTTGTAATATAATTCAACCCTAAATGTTTGAGAGCTATTTATCAACTGATAGTTAAGTATTGAATGATCTGCATTTTCCTGCGTCAATGTATTAGTTTGTACAAGATATTCTTCGGAAGGATTTTGATAAAATCTTCCGTAGGCTGCAGAAACCTGAGAATTTTTTCCCGTTCGATAGGTAAGAGAAGTTCGTGGAGCAATGCCTACTTCGTTTAAATAAGAGGTATACTCTAATCTAGAGCCAATTCTGGCAACCAAATTATCGGTAAAAAATAAATCAGCTTCAAAATAAACTGCAGTAATATGATCAGAATATTTACGAGACAAATTAATGAATCCTTCTTTTCTACCTGATCTGAAATAATCAATACCTGTTTTAAATAATGAATTTTTTCCAAAAAAATTTGTCAAAATTACTTTGCCTTGCAATAAATCATCATTTCTGAAATAGGTATTGGTATCCGTTATTCCATTATCTGTTGTTAAATTATAGGATAGTCCTGCATTTAATTTCCATTCATCACTAATAAATGCTTGATAAGTTATATTATTATAGTTGTTTTTATTTTGGTTGGTAAAACGCATAGGTTTATCTAATTCGTTTAAATTTTCAGTAAATAAAGAAACATCAGACTGGGTATAATCACTATAAATTTTCAACATTCCAGTTCCAGAAGTTCTCCATTTGTAAAAAACAGAAGCATCTAAAGATTGAGGATTTTTATCCCAATTGGCATTCTGAGGAATTATGGAAAAAATTGGACTTAAATTATAATAATTGATGCCTGCTGTCAGCGAACTTTTTTCAAAACGTTGCGTGCGACTAACTCCCAAACCAACTGACATAATTGACAAATCGGTAACACTACTATCTATCAGGTCTTTACTGTCTAAAATTAAAGCAGAAGATAAGGCTTGCCCATATTGCGACGAATAACCACCTGCCGAAAAAGTAGTGCCTTTAAACATAAATGGAGAAAATCTACCTCTTGCTACTTGATCTGGCAACTGTGCACCAAATGGATTTTTAACCATCATGCCATCAAAGAACGTTTTTGTTTCTGCTGCATCACCACCCCGAACAAATAGTCCATTTTCATTACCGCCTGCCTGCACACCAGGTAAGGTTTGCAAGGCAGCAAAAATATCAGCTTGGCTACCTGCGGTGGTTGCAATATCCAGGGATCGCAAAACAACCGCCTTTTTACTATCACTTGCTTCAAAGCTACCCACGCTGATTTCAACAGCATCTAAAGTATTTACTTTCTGGCGTAGCGTAATAGAATAATTAAGCGTTGCGCCGTTGCAATTAGCTAAAAGAGTATCTGATTTGTACCCATCTAATTGCAAAATTAATTTTTGTTTACCCTTTTCTGAAGTTGAAAATGAAAAGTTACCATTTAAATCAGTTGAAGTTCCGTCATACGAATTTTCTATTTGAACATTAACATTAGCAATGGGTTTTGATTTATTGTTATTTATCGACCCAGAGATGATTGTTTGAGCCTTCAATGCAATGGAAAAAAATAGAATAGCAATAAAAATTAAAATTTTCATAGTGTTTAATTTATACTCAAATATTGCATATAATATATCCACATACTTACAAATTCTGACAAATGGCATCAATTAATGGATGAATAGTAAATAAAATTAATATATTATTATTCTGAGATAATTATACTTTAACTTTAATCTATAAAAGTTTAGTTGGAATTATTAAATAAACTTTAATTATTTAAAAAAACAGGTTTCTTACACTTGTATAAAAATATTAGGAGCTAATCCGGCTTTGCGCTATATCTTTTTTGCGGTAGGTTTTCTTAAATTTGGAAATTAATCTAGCAAAAAAAGGATGTCGCTTCAATCCGGGCTAATGGCAAAATTTGCAAATATGGAAAGCACTGCTTTTGCCGGTTTGCGACTTCAGAGTATTTAGCCCTACGTAATTTTTAATTCAAAGGCAATCGTATAATTTATAATCTAAACAATCTCCCGTTGAGCGATTTGAATCAATATAATAAAATGTGAAATCTAAGGTAGTTGGCTTAATCTGCCAAAGGTCGATTTTTTGCCTTAAAAAAAAATTAAATGAAGATTCTTCGTTTCTCTCAGAATGGCAAAAAAGCAAAAGCACAATCCTTTTCATCTCGTCAGAAATGATGATATCAAAATAACTTTAAATTATACTGTTTATTATATAGTTAAATAAAAAACAAGCAAAATAAAAATAAGTAAAAAATTAATCATACCGCACAATTGATAAACAACTATAAAAAATGTAGTTTCACGCAGAAACCATGAATTATATAGTTAAATAATGTTGCTTTTAAAATTTATATATCGAATCGTTCTCTTAAGCTTTCACCATTTGATCGGCTGCTACTTAATCTAGTTTGCTCTTTATTATTCATAACAAATACTAAAGCCCCATTAAAACTTTTACGTATTTCTTTAATTTTTTCAGAATTGATAATAATACTTCTATGAATTTTAACAAACTCTTCTGAAAGTTTTTCTTCTAAACCAGTTATGGTAAAATCGGTTAATAATTTCTCTCCATCAGAAGTATGTATAAAAACATATTTATCCTCAGCTTCCAGAAATACAATGTTTTCTGTTTTTATTAATAATATACGATCCCCAATTTTTACGGTTAAACTTTTAAGTACTTTTTTAGGGTTTAGTTGCTCAATAAGTTGTTGTATTGGTAAAATATTTATGTCAGAATTTTCAAGTTTCTGCAATTTATTTACTGCTTTTTCAAGTCTTTCCTTTTCTATCGGTTTTAGTAAATAATCTACCGAATTTTCTTCAAACGCTTTTATAGCATACTGATCAAACGCGGTGGTGAATATAATTTTAGGTTGCGTATTAAGTTGAGCAAGTACTTCAAAACCATTAAAAACCGGCATTTCTATATCAAGAAACACAACATCTGGCTGTAAACTATTTATCAATTCAATGGCTTCCTTTCCATTTGCAGCCTCAGCTTCTATAGTAAAATGCGGAAATTCTAATAACAACCGCTTTAATCGTTGACGTGCTAAAGGCTCATCGTCTACGATGATTGTTTTAAAAAATCTATTCATATAGTTTAAATCGGAATAATAATTTTTACTTGTTTTACCGGAAAATTAACTAATTCGAGTTGGTAGCCATTTGGATGTAATAAATTCAACTTATCATACGTACTTTGCAAACCATAACCCGCTTGCAAATTATCAGAAAAAGGTTTTCCATTATCACTTACACCTATTATTAAATTATTCTCATCCTGCTTTATCTCTATCACAATTATTCCATTCTCAACTATTTCGTGCAAGCCATGTTTAATGGCATTTTCTACTAAAGGTTGAATTAAAAATCGTGGAATTAAATGATTTAAAAGTTTGGGTTCAACCAATACTTCAAATGAAATCCGATCTCCAAAACGAAGAGTTTCTATTGCAATATAATTTTGAACAATTTCAATTTCATCTTTTACTGTCGTTTTACTTTCATTCTGAGAATTAATACTATACCTGAAAAGTTTAGATAATCTCAAGGTCATTTCCTCAGCTAAATCTGGTTTGTCATGAATTAAACTTGCAATTGAATTTAAAGAATTATATAAAAAATGTGGGTTTATTCTAGATTGTAGCGTTTCTAATTCAGCGGTAGTTTTTAACTGTTGAATTTTTATTATATCCAATTCCTTTTTCGCTATTTGCAAATGAAATCGCTCTCGCTGGCTTTGATAAAGACCAATTACTGTTGTTGCGATAAAAGCAATAGCAGCATTAAATAATATTGAACTAATATTACCTAAAAAAATATAATTAAAATTTTCATTTTTGCTAATAATATAGCGACCTATCTCACTAGCAATTAGCGAGCAAGATAATGTAACCGTATAATAACCAATCCACCTTACCCACGATGCTTGTTCTTTAAAGTGCTTTAAACTTCCCAGTAAAAAAAGACTTCCGGAAATAAAGTACCCAATTAAAACACCAAAAAGGATAGAATATAAAAAATAATCAATACTAAACTTTTTGTTTATAATGAGTCTGAAAACAGAAATAATAATTGCAATAATTATTGCTAAAATAAGTGCTTCAAAAAATGAACGAACCCACCTTGTTTTTATAAATTTCGGAACTAAAAAATCAAACATAAACCGAATGTATAAGTTAAATTTTAGCTAAATAATAAAATGATGACCGTTGGAATTTTTAGTTAGATGAATGGAATAAATTTAATGACCAACGGTAAATATTAAAGCCATTTTTTTTGTTTGAAATACCACAAAAATGCAACGGAAGACACAATCATCAAAAGAATAGCAAATGGATAACCCAAAAACCATTTTAATTCAGGCATAAACGTAAAGTTCATTCCATACAAACTGGCAATTAAAGTAGGAGGCATAAATACAACCGTTACGACTGTAAATATTTTAATTACCTGATTCTGCTCAATGTTTACTAATCCCAAAAAAGTGTTTTGCAAGTATTCAAGCCTCTCAAAACTAAATTGAGTATGTTGTAAAAGTGAATTAATATCTTTAATAATAATTCGTAATCGAATCATTTCGGGTTCTTCTACAACCGAACTTTTTAATAAAGACGATACTAAACGCTGCTTATCAACAATACTTTCTCTGATTAAAATGGTATTTTCCTGAAGTTCGGCAATGCGCAAAAGCGTTTCTTCTTCAATCGACTTTTCCTTTACTAATTGCCTACTTACTGTATTGGTTATTCGCGTTAGATGCTCAATAAAATCTGCATCATTATCAGTTTGGGTTTCTATAATTAGCAACCATATTTGAAAAGCATTGGTAGCCGATCCTTTTTTAAATGTTTTAATCTTTCTCACAGTTTCAGCAAATGCTTTCAAATCAGCATTGCGAAGTGTAAATAAAATATTGTTTTTTAGAATAAAGGAAACCTGACGCGTAATATGTGATTGATCGCTATAAACTACAAAAGAACTATTGGCTTCAAATCCATCACCGTCTTCAAAAAACCGAGAACTACTTTCTATTTCTGCAGCCTCTTGCGGAGTGAAAAATTCAACTTTATATAGTTTTTCTACCTTACTTCGTTCTTCGTCCGTGGGCGATTGTAGATCAACCCAAACCACACGTTTATCTGTTTTTAACGATAAATCAGTAGGGTTTTTTTCCCATTGCAATTCGTTATTCGTAAGAAAAAATTGTCGGATCATACGTTAGAAATTCGTATTTATTAAAACCCGAAGCTAATGCAAAAATTAAGTTTAACGGAATATTAATTCAACAATTTATTTAAAAATTAGTGTTATACCGCTCTCCCAAGCATTTTAATATGCGAATAATGAGAACGGAACGCTGAAAACATCGTTGGAAATTCTGTGTACTGAACATTAAATTCCTTACAAGTTTCTATGACCAATTTATTGATTGCCGGATAATGAATATGGCTTATTCGAGGAAATAAATGATGTTCAACTTGATGATTTAAACCTCCAAGCAACCAGCCTAAAGTCTTACTGCTTGTAGAAAAATTTGCAGTAGTCTGAATTTGATGAATAGCCCATTCCTGATTAATTTTATTGGTTTCGCTGTCTGGTTTAGGGAAATGAGTACCTTCCACAATGTGCGCTAATTGGAACACTACTGATAATGTTATTCCACAAACAGCACAAATTAATAAGTAGCCAAGTATTGCATACCAACCTACAAAAATTAGAGGTACAACTACAAAAACTATAGTATATCCTATTTTACTTAACCAAAATATAACGTGCTCTTTTGTACTGAAAGGCAATTTAGGCTGCCCTGGTGCTAAACTTCCCCTGAAATACTTTTCAAAATCTTGAATGTAAACCCAACCAATATATGCCAGACTATATAAGCCTATAAAATAAATATGCTGAAGCTTGTGGTACGAATACCACTTTTGTTCCTCATGCATTCGCATCATTTTTACCTCAATATCCATATCCATTCCTTCAATGTTGGTATAGGTATGGTGATTTATGTTGTGTTTATTTTTCCAGAAATTAGCATTACCCCCTAAAAAATTTAATGAATAAGCAGAAAGCCTGTTCAACCATCTATGATTTGAAAACGTTTGATGACCTCCTTCGTGCATGATATTAAAACCAATAACTGCTAAATTAAATCCAAAAAGCATACACAATATAACGCTTATGTACCAAACGGGTGTAAAAAACACTAACGTGATATAAATAGCAAAAGCCGACAATACTTGAATAAGACCTTTAATAAATAAAATTCTACTTCCATGACTTTCCCGTTTTGTATCTTCAAAATATTGATCTACTTTCCCCTTTAATGATTTGAAGAACGGATTTTGCTTATTATTGAATGAAATTTTTGTCATTTATGGTAAATTCTTTTGTTGTTAACTCCTAAAGGTACGAAAATGTTTAGGTATGAGTGGTTTTTGGTTTAAACTTGAATTACTTAGACGTAAACTAAATCAAAAAAGTATTTTGATAACTTGAAATTCCAATAGCATTTCGATGGTGTATTTATCGTAAATTAATTATCATCAATTAATTTATCAAGTAATTCTTCAACATTTTTTAACGGCAAAAGCTGTAAAATTTTACTTTGTTGATAATAAAATTCACGCTCTTGCAATTTCAATTCAATAAATTCTTTTAATTCATCATGACTAAAAGAATTAATTAGCGGTCTAGGTTTTTTTGCATGAATTAGTCGATGATAAATAAAAGCTGGATCAGCATTCAAAAAAATGGTAATTCCGTTCTCATTCATCCATTGCATATTATTATTAAAACAAGGAGTGCCTCCACCTACAGAAATAATAGCATCTGGAATAGTTAAAAACGACATCAAAATCTCGGTTTCTTTCGTTCTGAAAAAATCTTCACCATCTTCTTCAAATAATTCTGAGATGGATTTCTGGGTAAATTTTTCAATTTCAAAATCCGTATCAAAAAAAGAATAATTCATTAATTTGGCTAATTGCTTACCGATTGTGGTTTTGCCAACACCCATAAAACCAAGCAAAAAAACTTTCATTCTATTCGTATTCTTGGATCGAGAATCCCATAAATAATATCAACCAATATATTTATAATTACAAACAAAAGCGCTACAAACAATACTGCTCCCATTACAATCGGAAAATCTGATAATTCTAATGCATCAACCGTTGCTTTACCCAAACCATTCCAGCCAAAAATATATTCTACAAAAAAAGCACCTGCCATTAATGAGGCAAACCAACCACTCACTGCAGTTATCACTGGATTTAAGGCATTTTTTAACGCGTGCTTAAAAATCACTTTGCTTTTACTCAATCCTTTTGCACGAGCTGTGCGAATATAATCCATCGACAAAACCTCGAGCATAGCGCTTCTAGTAAGTTGAACAATAATAGACAATGGACGTAAGCCTAAGGTGAGTGCAGGTAAAATTAAATTTTTCAAGGATAAAACTTGACCTGTAAAAGGGTTATAATTATATAAACTGCCCGACATTTTTAAGCCTGTCCAAGGACCAAGTTTAAATGCAAAAATATAGGCAATTATAATTCCTGCAAAAAACGAAGGCACAGAAATATTCAGAATAGAAAAACTTAATGCCACTTTATCAATCCAGGTATTTTTATAGACAGCTGCCAACACTCCTAAACCGATACCAAAAATAATGGCAAATAACATAGCCGCAGAAGCTAGAACTAAAGTATTAGGAATTGTTTCAGAAAGTAATTGGCTTACATCTTTTTTGGTTTGATAGGATCTTCGTAAATATGGTTTTTTAACAACCAAATAATTTTCATTTCCTATATTGATTAATTTTTGATAATGATATTTTGCTTGATTCGTGCTATCATTTTTATGAAAACTAATCGGAGATAAATCATTAATATAATAAGCGAATTGAACCGAGGTTGGTTTATCTAATCCCAATTCTTTTCGAACTGCTTCTAAGGATGAAACATCTGATCGTTGTCCTTGGGTCATTCGTGCAGGATCGCCAGGTAATACCGAAAAAAGTATAAATACAACAACAACAACACCAACTAAAACTGCAAAGCCATATAAAATCCGCTGTATTAAATACTTGAGCATCTGACTTTTATTTATCTAAATACATTTTCTGTATCGATTCAAAATCAGGAATATCATTAAAATGCCACTTATTTATTACTGTTCCATTTTTCAACAAGATTAATCCTGGATTAGAGCGAATCATGGTTTTCAAAACTGTACCATCGCAATAATAAAATTCAAACATGGCATTACTTTCCTTTCGAAATGATTCAACATCTTGAGCTGAATTGGCAGTTAAGCCTAACGTACGAATTTGATAAGCCTCGCCTTTGGTTGCCAAATCATTTAGTTTATCGAAATTTTTGCTGCTAGTAAAATCTAAATTGCTAGCAATTACCAAGAAATTATATTCAGGATTGGCAATAACTGCTTGAGTTTGGTTTGTTCCTTCTGCATCTGCCACTAATAAATCCTTAATTTTTGGCTTGTAACCTTCTTTCACCAAAACTGGTTCCGAAGCACTTACATATTCCCATTCAGGATTTTCCCATATTCCGGAAGATATATATTCTTTGTCACCCAATTTCTTTAATTCTCCGCTTTTCAGATTTTTCATGGTATAAAATATCTGATATTGATCTGGAACAGCACCTGCCGGAATACTCATTAACTGAGGAATATTATTTCCAATTTTATAAGGTAAAAAATCAATAATGGGAAGATGCATTATGCAATAAATTCCAAATCCTGTTGATGCAAAAAAAGCGAGATAAGAAAAACCCACGGCCACTTTTTCATTCAATAAAGGTTTTATTTTATCGATATTGAAAAACATTATTGCTATAAGAATTAGCAACAAAATATCTTTTCCAAATGATTGCCAAGGTGTTAATTTTACAGCATCTCCAAAACATCCACAATCGGTGACTACATTAAAAAATGCAGAATAAAAAGTAAGGAAAGTAAAAAAGATGATTAACAATAGTAAGCCCCAAATTACTTGTTTTATCATCCCTCCCAGCAGTAATGCAACTCCTAAAAATATTTCTAATGCACAAATAAAAACTGAAAGTCCTAATGCCAAAGGATTTAAAAATTCTGTGTGAAAAACCACAAAATATTCTTCCAGCTTGTACGAAAACCCAGTTGGGTCATTTGCTTTTATTAATCCAGAAATAATAAATAAAATCGCAGTAAAATATCTGCTTAAGTTTACAATAAAATTCATTTTTGATTTTTAACTTATTTCTTTTAATCGAATTAATGCAAAAACAGCATAATTAATCATGTCTCTAAAATTAGCATCAATCCCTTCCGATACTAATGTTTTGCCTTTATTATCTTCAATTTGTTTTACTCTCAATAGTTTCATCAATATTAAATCAGTCAACGAACTTACTCTCATATCTCTCCAAGCTTCTCCATAATCATGATTTTTATCGAGCATTAATTTTTTTGTTTCCGTAACTTCTGCATCATACAAATTGCTTACTTCATTAACAGACATTTCCATCGAATCGTTTGCAGTAAGTTCCATTTGTATTAATGCAATAACGCAATAATTAATGATTCCAATGTACTCATAGGTTATAGCTTCATCAATTTTACTACTACCAATTTCTTCGATGGTTCGTATTCTTTGTGCTTTTATAAATATCTGATCGGTCAACGAACTTTGGCGAAGAATGCGCCATGATGTACCATAATCAGTTGTTTTATGAATAAAAAGTTCGCGACAAATTGTAATGATATGATCATATTGCAGGGTTGTTGCTTCGTTAATTGTTGTTGCCAAAAGAATCAGTAGTTTCGTGAGGTTTTAAAAGATTTCAATTTTTTTAATCTTTCCTATTTTTAGCAAAAGAGAAATTAATGGTCAAAAATACAAATTTCCAGATACAATGCAGGGGACGACTTTTACCCTTATCTAAACCATTGGTAATGGGAATTTTAAATCTTACTCCCGATTCATTCTACGAAAACAGCAGAATAAAAAACGAACTGGATCTATATAAATCTGCAGAAAAAATGATGTTGGAGGGAGCTACGTTTTTGGATTTAGGTGCTTATTCCAGCAGACCTGGTGCCGAGCATATTGATGAACAAACTGAAATTGACCGACTTTTGCCTGCTTTGCAATTTTTGTTAAAAGAATTTCCAGACTCATACTTTTCGGTTGATACCTTTCGATCTCAGGTTGCCGAACAAGCCTTAAATGCTGGAGCCGACTTAATTAACGACATTTCTGGAGGCAGCCTGGATTCAGATATGTTTACAACGGTTGGCAAATTTTCTGCGCCATACGTCATGATGCATCTAAAAGGAAATCCACAAACGATGGTTTCAGAATCAAATTACGTTGATTTTTTGCCAGAATTAATTGATTATTTTAGTTTAAGGATAATGCAAGCGCAACAAGCTGGAATTAAAGATATAATCATTGATCCTGGTTTTGGTTTTGCAAAAAACAGGGAACACAATTATGAACTGCTGGCAAATTTGAATGCGTTGGAAATACTGGAAAAACCAATTCTGGTTGGTTTGTCCAGAAAATCTATGATTTACAAATTATTACAAACCGATGCCGAACATGCTCTTAATGGAACAACTGCAGCACACGTTTTGGCAATTAAACATGGAGCAAAAATTTTAAGAGTGCATGATGTAAAGCCAGCTATGGAAGCAATAACTATCTGTACAGAAGCCGAAAAATATTATTTTTAACCTCAATTATGGAATTAACCGGTATCGATTTTCTGAAGTTTGGAGTTTTTGATTTAATAGATATTGTTCTTGTTGCATTTATTGTATTTCAAATTTACAATTTATTGCGGGGTACAATTGCAGTTAATATTCTAATTGGTTTATTATGTATTTATTTGCTTTGGTGGGCTGTACGTGCATTAGATATGAAACTAATGACCGGCATTTTAAATAATGTAATTGGGGTAGGTGTAATTGCACTCATTGTTGTTTTTCAGCAGGAAATAAGGCGTTTTCTATTAATTATCGGCAAAAATACAATTGCCAACCGCAAAAGTTTTTGGTCACGATTTTTCCCAAAAAGTATTACAGTAGAAACCGATGAATCGGCAAATTTTTTATCTGTAATAGAAGCATGTAAAAATTTATCTGCCGAAAAAACCGGAGCTTTAATTGTGTTTGCTCGTACGTACGAAGAACAGGTATTTACCAATAATGGAGAAGTGATGAATGCCAAAATATCACGAAGATTGCTGGAAAGTATTTTTAATAAACTGAGCCCATTGCATGATGGTGCAGTTGTAATTGCCGAAAACAAAATAAAAGTGGCCAGTTGTATTTTGCCTTTAACAGAAAACGATGAATTACCCTCTCAAATGGGTTTGCGACATAGAGCAGCTGTAGGAATAACGGAGCAAAGCGATTCGGTTGCTGTAGTTGTCTCCGAAGAAACCGGAACGCTATCTTTTGCTTCACGCGGAAAAGTACGATATGATATTACAATCCCTGAATTGGAAAAACTTTTGGTGAGGAATTCGATGAATTAGATTGAATAATTACGACTTTATGCTTTTATAGTTTGATTCTATAGTTTATGACTCCGCTATTAAAATTTGCTGATTAAAAACAAAAATCTTGCCTTGCCATGCTGAGACACGAAGCATCTCTAAAAAAATCATTTCTTTTATTTTTTGATTATTTACCTAAGTAAGGAAATCAAGCCTCGCTTTTCATCAAGTTTACCAAAAGCATTTTGATATCTGATTTTATAAATATATACCCCTATCTGGCTATTATTTCCATTGAATTTTCCATCCCAACTAAATTTTACATTGCTTGAATAGACTATTTCGCCCCATCTATTAAAAATAGAAAGTTCTGTAATTGTGGTATTATATTTTGAAAAATCTAGTTCATCATTAATATTATCATCATTAGGAGAGAATGCATCTGGAAAATTCTGACCTAGTAGCGTATCAATAGGGCATTCATAAACATAAATGCTATCACTTTTAAGTACACCACAATTCAAATTGCTTTCCAGCATATACCATCCTTTTTTATTCACAATTAATTCTGCTGTGGTTTCTCCTGTATTCCATAAATAGTTTGGTAATGATGAAGTTGATTTTAACGTTATTGTAGAATTTACACCATTCTTACAAATGGTAGTATCGTTCCCTAAATCTACTTTCAAATCCAAAATTTCTTCAAAACTTACTTTTATGGTATCTATTTGAATTACGCAATCTTCACTTGCAATAACATAATAATTGCCAGAATCTTTTACCGAAATTGTTGAAGTAGTTTCACCTGTGTTCCATAAATAAGAGGTAAAACCCGATTGAGCTTTTATATCAAAAGTAGCTCCTTCACATAATTCAATATCTGAACCTAAATTAAGTATTGTAGATTTAGGATAACTGACACGTATGGTATCGCTTATTTCGCCACAACCAGTTAAAATACAATTAACTGAATATGTTCCTGAATCCTTTACCGTGATGAAAGATAATGTATCTCCCGTGTTCCATTCATATTTATCATACCCTAATGGTGCATTAAGCACAAAAGGCAAATCTTTTTTACAAAGGCTGATATCTTTTCCTAAATAGGGAAAATCTAGATTTAAAGCAGTAACGCTAACATCTTCAATATAATAATAGCTAAATAATTCAAGTGTGCTAAAAATAGGATTGAAACTGATTGCAGTAGTCTTTTCTCTTTTTACAAAATTTCCAATAGTAATAAACTTTTCGCCTCCATTTGCTTTAAATATGTCTGAAATTTGAGTCCATCCCACGCTATCTGATATTATCTGTTTTGATTTAATTTGAGGTTCAATACCTTTTAAACAAACATTAACATCGTTATTGTAATCTAATAAGGTATCTGAAAGGTACAGATCTATGTTCGTAATTGCTCCGGAGCTTCTATCACTTAAATTAATAAAATAATTTACACAGTATAATTTATTTTTTACTAAATCTTGAGTTAAAAAACCTTCTAAATAAGAACGCCTATCTATATCAAAATTGGGATACAATGCTAAGACATTTGCAAATGCAACTCCTGAATGAGGTAATTGATATCCAAAATTAGCATTTGGAACATTATAGTCGAGGAGTGTACATGAGTTATAATACAAACTTTGTCCTGTACTAAACCCATACCAATCTTTCGCAAAATCGTTAAAGGTACCAGGCAAAATAGGACATTTAGTATATTGTTCGAAGGATGGATTTTTAACCAAATTTTGAGTAAATACTTTAGTAGAAAAAGTAATTAGAAAAAAAATAAAAAAATTAAAAGTTAAAATGGATTTCATTTTAGGATATAAGATCTTTAGCCATTATCAATTTATAATTCTATTATACTATTAATTTATTTTCAAGTGAGATAGAGAAAACTGGAACTTTGCTATTTCTTGCTATAAAAAAAATCATAAAATTTCAGATCTCACTTTATTTTGATTTGTAACGGTAATTAAAAACTTATAGTTTCTTCTTTATCATTTTTATTTCTTAAAACTTTGTGCCTTCGTGTCTTCGTAGTTTAAATTCTTTTTAGTTCAAAAAGCTTCGTTTTTCTTCATTTTCTTATTGGCTTCGAGGTTCAAAATCCGTGGTTCAAAATCTGTTGTTTAAACCAAAAAAAAGCCCCCTTTTACGGAGACTTTTATAAAACTTAAAACAAGAAGAATCTTAGTTGCTCAGCTTACTGAATTAACAATATTCTTCAAACGCTGCAACCAAATTTTCTGCAATCAATTGAGCCGGACGACCTTCTATATGATGTCTTTCAATCATATGTACTACTTTACCATCTTTAAATAAAGCAATGGATGGTGAAGATGGCGGATAAGGCAACATCATAGAACGAGCTTTTGAAACAGCATCTTGATCCATTCCAGCAAAAACAGTTACAATTTTATCAGGTCGCTTTTCATTTTTTACAGCCATTCTTGCTGCCGGGCGAGCATTAGCAGCTGCACAACCACAAACCGAATTTACCATAACTAACACCGTTCCGTCGGCCATTAATGCTTTCTCTACGGAATCTGCCGTTTTTAATTCTTCAAAACCTACAGAAGTAAGTTCTTCGCGCATTGGCGCAACCATATATTCTGGATACATATAAATTTTATTTTTGATAAAGGTACAATCTATCAACGAATATTATTTCAATTCTGTATTAATAGCCTTAGCAGCTCTACACATTTACCGATAAAAATGTTTGCTAATCAATGATTTAAATACATCCAATATTGGTTTTGAGCAGATTGATTTTTAGCATACCTTTGCAAAAAAAATTATTGAAATGGTAGAAACATTTGTACAAAACAAAGTAAAAGACATTAGCCTATCTGATTGGGGCAGAAAAGAAATTGAATTAGCAGAAGCAGAAATGCCTGGTTTAATGGCATTGCGTGAAGAATTCGGAACTAGTAAACCACTTGCAGGAGCTCGTATTGCTGGTTGTTTACATATGACTATCCAAACTGCTGTTCTAATTGAAACATTAACTGCATTAGGTGCAGAAGTTACCTGGTCATCTTGTAATATATTTTCAACTCAGGATCATGCTGCTGCTGCAATTGCTGCTGCTGGAGTTCAAGTTTATGCATGGAAAGGGATGAACGAAGAAGAATTTAACTGGTGCATTGAGCAAACTTTATATTTTGGAGAAGATAGACAGCCTCTGAATATGATTTTAGATGATGGTGGAGATTTAACCAATATGGTTTTTGATCAATATCCTGAATTAATTGCTGGCATTAGAGGTTTATCAGAAGAAACTACAACTGGAGTTCACCGTTTGTACGAACGAATGAAAAACGGAACCTTACATATTCCTGCTATCAATGTAAATGATTCGGTTACCAAATCAAAATTTGATAATAAATATGGTTGCAGAGAATCATTGGTTGATGCAATCCGCAGAGCAACTGATGTAATGATGGCTGGTAAAGTAGCTGTTGTAGCTGGATACGGAGATGTTGGAAAAGGAAGTGCAGATTCATTAAAAAATGCAGGAGTTAGAGTAATTGTAACTGAAATTGATCCAATTTGTGCTTTACAAGCAGCTATGGAAGGTTTTGAAGTGAAGAAATTTGCTAATGCAGTAAAAGAAGCAGACATCGTTGTTACTGCTACTGGAAATTGCAATATCGTTTCCGAAAGTCATTTTAGATCATTAAAAGACAAAGCCATTGTATGTAATATTGGCCATTTTGATAATGAGATTGATATGGCATGGTTAAACGGTGCTTACGGAAATAGCAAAGTCGAAATCAAACCTCAGGTAGATAAATACACAATTGAAGGAAAAGATGTAATCGTATTAGCAGAAGGCAGATTGGTGAATTTAGGTTGCGGAACTGGTCACCCATCATTTGTAATGTCGAATTCATTTACTAACCAAACGTTGGCACAAATTGAGTTGTGGTCTAATACAGATAAATACGAAAACAAAGTTTACGTATTACCAAAATTATTAGATGAAAAAGTTGCTCGCTTACACCTTGCAAAAATTGGTGTTGAATTAGATGAATTGAACGACGAGCAAACTGATTATATTGGAGTTGCTAAGAATGGCCCGTTTAAGAACGACTCGTACCGATACTAAAATTTATAAAACGTATATGAAAAGGAGTTGCTATTTAGTAACTCCTTTTTTGTTTTATTTTGTTTAGTTGCATTGGTATATAATATTTTAGTAGTAAAGTTTTAGCTAAATAGTAAAATAGTAAAATACTTTTTTGATTTTGAATGGTTTGTTTTATAATAATTTTTCATTTGTTGAATTATACAATGATTAGTTTGAAAATTATTATGGGCTTACCCCAAATAAAAAAAATTTGGGGTCGGGCTTTCAGCTAAATCTTTTTTACGGAGTGTTTAATTAAAAATTGGAAGTTTGTACTGCAAAAAAGGATACCGCTTCAATCCCTAAGCCACTATCCAAGTAAATTTTAGTTTATTTGATGATTACTTTCAGCTTGTATTTTAATTAAATTTTTTAAAATATTTATTAGTTCAAAAGAAATAAAAGTAATTAGTAAAACAGTTGTGGGGTTAAAATCAATATAAAAAAATGTAAAATCGGAGTGCAAATGGCTTAGGGATTGAAGCGGCATCCTTTTTTTCCTTTAAAAAACAATTAAATAAAGATTCTTCGCTTTGCTCAGAATTGAAATATAGCGAATAGCCCGACCCGTTTTTTACGGGAAGCCCCAAATTGTATTTAAAATATAAAATATCAATTATTTAAAATAAAATATAATTAAAAATAAATCAAACCGCACAACGGTTTAGTAAAATAAAATTACATTTTGATTTTTCATGAATTAATTCAAACATAAAAAAAATGACCAGACTATCTGTTAATATAAATAAACTGGCAACAATTCGGAATTCCAGAGGAGGTAATAATCCAGATTTAATACAAACCGCTTTAAAAATAGAACGATTTGGAGCGCAGGGAATTACAGTTCATCCAAGGCCAGACGAACGGCATATACGATATCAAGATGTTTATGAGATAAAAAAGAATATTAAAACTGAATTTAATATAGAGGGAAATCCAAAGGAACAGAAATTTATGGATTTGGTATTGGCAAACAATCCAGATCAAGTAACCTTGGTGCCAGATGCAGAAGGACAATTAACTTCAAATCATGGTTGGGATACAGTTAAACATGCTGTTTTTTTAAAAGAAACCATTAAAACGTTTCAGGCTATGGGTATTCGTGTTTCAATATTCGTTGACCCAGATATAGCAATGGTAAAAGCTGCTGTAGATACCGGCGCAAGCCGTATTGAATTATACACAGAATCATATGCAAAAAACTTTTTTGAAAATAAAGAGCAAGCAATAGAACCTTTTATTAAAGCTGCAGAAACAGCCAACAAATTAGGTTTAGGAATTAATGCAGGTCATGATTTGGATTTACTGAATCTTGCATTTTTTGCAAAAAATATCCCAAATTTATTAGAGGTTTCTATTGGGCATGCTTTAATCTGCGATGCACTTATTTATGGATTAGAAAATACAGTCCAGCTGTATTTGAGGCAATTACAAAAATGAATTCCACCATCACAAAAATAGAAATTGAGGAATTAATGGAATTAAATAAATTAATTCCATTAGCGGATGTTCGTACTCCAGCTGAATATTTGCAGGGTCATATTCCAGGTTCTTTTAATTTACCCATATTTTCGGATGAAGAAAGAATAGCAGTTGGAACGGCTTACAAACAGAAGTCGAGAGAAGCTGCCATTTTATTAGGACTTGATTTTACAGGTCCGAAATGGAGTTCATTTATCAAACAAGCTTTGGAATTTTGCCCCCAAAAAAAAATAATTCTTCATTGTTGGCGAGGCGGAATGCGCAGTGGTGCTATGGCCTGGATATTAAATTTATATGGATTTGAAGTATTTGTTTTAGAGGGTGGCTACAAAAAATATCGAAATTTTGTATTAGACATTTTTCTTCAACCTTATCCATTTTTAATATTAGGCGGAATGACTGGCTCCAGAAAAACGCAGGTTTTACAGCAATTAAAAAACAAAGGCGAATCCATGATTGACCTTGAAAACTTGGCACAGCATCAAGGATCAGCGTTTGGCAGTTTAGGTTATTTGATTCAACCAAGTCAAGAGCAGTTTGAAAATTTGCTGGCAACAGAACTTTATTCAAAAAAAAATAGTGCAAAAATCTGGCTGGAAGATGAAAGTATTACCATTGGAAAACGAGTAATACCGCAAGGAATTTGGCAACAAATGCGAAAAGCAACTGTTTATAAAATTATAGTCAATCAAGAAAATCGAATACATTTTTTGGTTGAAGAATATGGAAATCTGAATAAAGAGTTTTTGATAGAATGCGTAACGAGAATATCCAAAAAATTAGGTCCACAACATGCAAAAACCGCGATTGAAGCTATCACTGAACATAGAATGATCGAATTTATACAAACGGTGTTGGTTTATTATGATAAAGCGTATACCCAAGGGCAAAATTCCAGAAACTCAGAAAAAATTATTGAAATACCTTTCGACGCGAATGACTCAAATGAAAACGTAACTCGCTTATTAAATGCAGTTTTGTAAATTATTGAACTGGTTAATAGAAATCGAAAAATAAATCTTATAGAAAATACAAATGATGTTGTACAAAAATTAAAAAGATTTAATAAAAGAAAAAACTAAAACTCGATATGCATCATAAATCAATATATTAGAATTTAAAATCGGAGGTAGAAGGCTTAGGGATAGTAGCGGCATCCTTTTTTTCCATTAAAAAACAATTAAATAAAAAAAGATATAGCGGATAGCCCGGCCCGTTTTTCAGGGCAAGCCCCAAAATAATTTTAAACTCATTGTTTATTAATTAATTAAAAATTAATGAATCTAAAATAAAAATTAATAAAAACGCATAGCTGAAAAACTAAAATATTAAACCTTAAATGGATTAAAAAAATTATTAATATGAACAAAGAAATTCAAGATCAAGAAATAAAACTTACTGCATATAGTCATGGCGCAGGATGTGGATGCAAAATATCTCCATCTGTACTTGATAAAATTTTACATACAGGTATTAAATATCCTTCTGATAAAAATTTACTGGTTGGAAACGATACGCGAGATGATGCAGCTGTTTATGATTTGGGAAACGAAACCGCCTTAATTTCCACGACTGATTTTTTTATGCCAATTGTTGATGATGCGTTCGATTTCGGGAGAATTGCTTCTGCCAATGCAATAAGCGATGTGTATGCCATGTGCGGAAAACCGGCCTATTGATAAACTTAGCCCTGAAATTGCATCAAGGGTTTTGGAAGGAAGCCGTGCCGTATGTGCTCAGGCGGGTATTACCTTAGCTGGTGGACATAGCATTGATTGCCCCGAACCTGTTTTTGGTTTGTCGGTAAATGGGATTGTTGAAATTGAAAACTTAAAGAAAAACAGCACAGCCATAGTTAATTGCACTTTGTACCTTACCAAAGCTTTGGGTGTTGGAATTTTAAGCACTGCACAAAAAAAGGGCATTGTAAAACCAGAAGACGCAGAAATTGCCAAAAATTCCATGATAAAATTAAATAGTGCAGGAGAAGTTTTTGGTAAAAAATTATACATAAAATCAATGACAGATGTTACTGGCTTTGGTTTGCTTGGTCATTTGAGTGAGATGTGTGAAGGAAGTAACCTTTCTGCAGCAATTGATTTTGAGAAAGTTCCTGTAATTCCAGAAAGTGTATTTTATCTTAATGAAAAAGCTATACCCGGCGGAACCGTACGAAATTGGAACAGTTATGGGCACAAAATAGGACCTGTAACTGAATTTCAAAAAAATATTTTAGCCGACCCACAAACAAGTGGTGGCTTATTAGTAGCGGTAGAAAATGGATTTGAAAGTGAGTTTGAAACGGTATGTTCTGAATTATTTGATCACGAAATAAAACCGTTTGGAAAATTAGTAAATCGGGGAGAATTTGTAATAACTGTTAATTCTAATTATTAATTAATTTTGTAGAAATTTTTAGATTTTTAGATTTTTAAAGAATAATTGTTTGGCTAAAGCCAATATTAAAATTCATAAAAGTTTTCCTCCTGCTAAAGCAGGAGGCAATTCAAAAGCAGGAAGCAGGAGGCAATTCATGAATAGAAATAGGCTTTAGCCTATTCCTAAAAAGAAATAAAAGCATATTGGCTTTAGCCAAATAATAAGCCGTCTATTCAAAAAATCAATTTTCATGAATAGGAATACGGCTTTAGCCTATTCCTAAAAAGAAATAAAAGCATATTGGCTTTAGCCAAATAAAAAACCATTTAAAAGAATAAAAAATAAAATGAATAAGAATAAGGTTCAGAGTATAACTAAAAATAAATAAAGCATATCGGATATGGTAGATAATTATTTATACATTTTTATTTATTTTTTATTTGGGTAATTTAATTAATAAATCTGTATTTTTAATAATGCTTTATCAAGCTATAATTCGCTAAGCATTTGGTGATTAAAAGAATACTTGTTACCTATTAAAAACGAATTTATTAAAAATAAATAAATGCCATTTATAAAAATTTATATTCATCTGGTTTGGAGTACCAAAAACAGATATCCTTTTTTGGATTCAAAAGAATTGCGGAAGAAAGTTTGGAAGCATATTAGTGATAATGCTAAAGAAAAAGGAATATATATCGATTTTATTAATGGATATGATGATCATTGTCATTGTTTAATTTCGTTAGGTGTTGACCAAACAATACAAAAAGTGATGCAATTAATTAAAGGAGAGTCTTCATTTTGGATTAATAAAAATAAATTGACAAGTGCAAAATTTGAATGGCAAGATGAATATTTTGCTGTATCAATTTCTCAATCTGTAATCGATCGTGTTAGAAACTACATTAAAAATCAAGAGGAGCATCATAATAAAAAAACATTTGAACATGAGTATGATGAATTGATAAATATTTATGGATTTGAGATTTTTAAAGAATAATTGTTTGGCTAAAGCCAATATTAAAATTCATAAAAGTTTTCCTCCTGCTAAAGCAGGAGGCAATTCAAAAGCAGGAAGCAGGAGGCAATTCATGAATAGAAATAGGCTTTAGCCTATTCCTAAAAAGAAATTTTATTTTATAAAACCCGAATCAATCCAATTTTATTTTTGCCGATTCAACAATTTGGAAACAGAATAGAAAGCCATAAATAGGGATTCCCAAATAAGTTAATAATAGAAACAAATCTATTTCATTACCTGTTATTTGAATCAAACACCCATTTACTTACCTTTGCAACTTAATCAAAAATCCGGAATGAAATTTAACTTTAACTATCAAGAATCCTTTGAAAACCGACATATTGGACCAAATGAAACTGATAAAGATAAAATGCTTACAGCCATTGGTGTTGCAAGTTTAGATGAGTTGATTAAAGAAACAATTCCGGCGACTATACGCATGAAAGTGCCAATGAATTTGCCAGCAGCAAAAAGCGAATTTGATTATATAAATGATCTTAAAGTTCTTGCTTCTCACAACCGGGTTTTCAAATCATACATCGGTCAAGGATATTATAATACCATTACACCTCCAGTAATTCAACGGAACATATTAGAAAATCCAGGTTGGTACACTCAATATACACCATACCAGGCGGAAATTGCACAAGGCAGACTTACTGCTTTGTTAAATTTCCAAACGATGGTCATGGATTTTACTGGGATGGAAGTTGCGAATGCATCATTATTGGACGAAGCTACAGCAGCAGCAGAAGCAATGGCAATGCTTTTTTCCATGAGAAAAAACACCGAAGCGCATACATTTTTTGTAAGCGATGGTGTTTTTAAACAAACGATTGATGTTTTAGAAACCAGATCAAATCCTTTAGGAATAAAATTATTAATTGGTAATTCTGCTTCTCTACCTACCGATGGATCTGTTTTTGGTGCAATTATTCAATATCCAAATGCAAATGGGTCTATAGAAAATATTCAATCATTTATAGAAAATGCTCATAAATCTGATTGTTTAGTAGTTGTAGCAACTGATTTATTGAGCTTAGCTTTACTTACTCCTCCGGGTGAATTGGGCGCCGACGTCGTTGTTGGAACAACCCAACGTTTCGGTGTTCCAATGGGTTTTGGTGGACCACATGCTGCTTTTTTTGCAACCCGTGATGAATATAAGAGATCATTGCCAGGTAGAATAATTGGTGTTTCTGTTGATGTAGCAGGAAATCCTGCTTTGCGAATGGCGCTACAAACTAGAGAACAACACATCCGTCGAGATAAAGCAACTTCTAACATTTGTACTGCTCAGGCTTTATTAGCAATTATGGCTAGTATGTATGCCGTTTATCACGGCCCGAAAGGAATAAAAAACATAGCGAGCCGAACCCATGCTATTGCCGAATTATTAAATAAGCATTTAAAAGATTTGGGATATAGTCAATTAAATGAAAATTTCTTTGATACCCTTTGCATTAATGCTGGCGACTTAAAAGATGCAATTCATAAAGATGCTTTAGATAATGAAATCAATTTTGCCTATCGAGAAAATTTGATTTTGATCAGTGTTGACGAAACTACGAATGTAAAAGATGTAAAACTGATTGTTTCCATTTTTGCTAAAATGAAAGGGAAATCAGTTTCTGAAATAGATTTTGATTCAGTGAATGAAATTAATTTTGAAAGCATATCCGAAAGTAATTTAAGAAAATCAGCTTACTTATCTCATCCTGTTTTCAACACCCATCATTCAGAACATGAGATGCTTAGGTATATTAAAAGCCTTGAAAATAAAGATTTATCGCTAACTCATAGCATGATTGCTTTAGGAAGTTGCACGATGAAATTAAATGCAACTACCGAAATGCTTCCAGTAACTTGGGCAGAATTTGGTGCTTTACATCCTTTTGCTCCAATTGATCAAGTCGGAGGATATATTCAGCTATTTGATGAGTTGAGTACAGCTTTATGCGAAATAACTGGGTTTGATGCAATGTCATTGCAACCAAATGCAGGTGCGCAAGGAGAATATGCTGGTTTAATGGTAATTCGAGCTTATTTGAATGATATTGGCCAGGGAAGTAGAAATGTTGTTTTAATTCCATCTTCCGCACATGGTACCAACCCAGCAAGTGCAGTTATGGCTGGATTTAAAGTAGTTGTAACGAAATGTGATGAACTTGGCAATATTAATATGGACGATTTGCGCAAACATGCAACCGAACATAAAGATGATTTAGCAGGATTGATGGTGACATATCCATCAACACACGGAGTTTTTGAAGAAGCAATTATTGAAATTTGTCAATTAATCCACGATTTCGGTGGACAAGTTTACATGGATGGCGCCAACATGAATGCGCAAGTTGGTTTAACTAGTCCGGCATTAATTGGCGCAGATGTTTGCCATTTAAATTTGCATAAAACGTTTTGTATTCCTCATGGTGGTGGTGGCCCAGGTATGGGTCCCATTGGTGTAAAATCTCATTTGGCTCCTTTTTTACCCGGACATGTTTTTGCAAAAACAGGTGGAGAAAAAGCAATGCCTGCCATTTCTGCTGCTCCTTGGGGTAGTGCAAGTATTTTGGTTATTTCTCATGCGTACATCGCTATGATGGGTGCAGAAGGTTTAGCAAATGCTACCAGATTTGCAATATTAAACGCCAATTACATAAAGCATCGTTTAGAAAATGATTTCCCAATTTTATATACCGGAACAAACGGACGAGCAGCTCATGAAATGATTTTAGATTGCCGCTCCTTTAAGTCTTTTGGAATTGAGGTAGCCGATATTGCCAAACGATTAATGGATTATGGATTCCATGCTCCTACTGTATCTTTTCCGGTTGCAGGCACACTTATGATTGAGCCTACAGAAAGTGAAGGACTTGCAGAATTAGATCGCTTTTGTGATGCTATGCTTTCCATAAGAAAAGAAATTGAAGATGTAGAAACAGGTATTTATGATAAAATTAATAATCCATTAAAAAATGCACCTCATACCGCTGAAGTGATTACTGCCAATGAATGGGATAAATCATATACTCGTCAAAAAGCTGCATATCCATTGTTATTTGTAAAAAATAATAAGTTCTGGCCATCGGTTGGTAGAATTAATGAAACTCAAGGAGATCGGGTATTTATTTGTTCATGCCCTCCGGTTGAAAGTTATGCAGAAGTAGAAATTTAAATAATTTGATTTATATTTAGGAGTGAGTTAAGTAGTTAATTACGATTACAAGTAGTTGTTAAATAAATTAGACCAATGGCACTTACTCGATTTTTTTATTCTGTTTTCTGCATTTTATTGTTCATATTATCCAGTTCCTGCGTGCAGGAAGAACAAAAAAAAGCAAGGTTTCATCAAAAGAAACAAATAGGACTCAAACCATTTGAGGATTTTTTTTTAGCAAAAGATTATCCTGAGTTATCGCCAGACCTAGCTCGATTCCAGCAAGTAGCTGATTTGGAATTGAAACGAATAGAAGCTAATAGATCCAGTGTGAGCAATCCTTGGGGAATGGAAGGGCCATTAAATATTGGTGGGAGGATAAATACTATTGCGATTCACCCATCGAGTTTAAATACAATCCTGATAGGAACTCCAAATGGAGGTATTTTTAAAACTACAGATGGTGGTTTTACTTGGCAGCCTGTGTTTGACAATGAAATAACGTCTGCAATTGGGGATATAGAATATGCTCCATCTAATCCCTCAATTGTATTTGCAGGAACGGGCGATCCTGCCCTGGGTGGATACTCTTATATTGGAAATGGCATTTATAAGAGTAACGATGGGGGAAACACATGGGTTAACTCAGGACTGGTAAATACTGGCGTAATTTCAAAAATACAAATACATCCAACTAACCCAAACATTATATATGTAGCGTGTATGGGAAACAAAATGGAACGTACTATGGACAGAGGCATTTACAAATCTATAGACGGTGGAGGGAGCTGGGCTCAAATAAAATTTATAGATCAGGAAACGGGTTTTAATCATATTGTTTTAAATCCGCAAAACACATCAATATTATATGCTACAAGCTGGAGGAGAGTTAGGAATAATACTGAAAGTATTATAAGCGGTTACACATCAAGGCTTTACAAGTCTGAGGATGCTGGCTTAACATGGAATCAATTAGATAATGGATTACCCAACATCAACTTAAGCAAATGGAACATTTGCATAAGCAAGCAAAATCCAAATAAGCTTTATGTATCTCTAGTAGATTCAACTTTAGAGTTTCACAGTGCCTATGTTTCGTTGAATGCTGGAGCAAGTTTTACTCCTTTGCAGACCAACGGATTGATTACTCCATTTAACAATTCTGGATGGTACATGGGAGAAATTACCATTAATCCTAGCAATGACCAAGACATGCTGTTAGGTGGTGTAAACATTTGGCGTACACAAGATGGTGGGAACACATTTGCTTTGGCTGCACCAGAATGGTTTACCTACATCGTTCATGCAGATCACCACGATGTGGAATGGATTGATAATAACACCTTTTATCTTTGCACCGATGGGGGTTTATATAAAACCACAAATAGTGGATCAAGCTATTTCCATTTTAAAAACTTACCTATTAATCAATTTTATAGGATTGCTATCAATCCTCATATTCAAAATGATTATTGGGCTGGTGCCCAAGACAATGGCACCACCAACGGGAATGCCGCAAATGCAGCTAGTTGGGCAAGGGTATTCGGTGGAGATGGTTTCCAACAACGATTTAATCCTTTAAATTCCTATGAACTATATACAGAAACTCAAAATGGCTCTTTGTATTCAAGCACAGATGGAGGGGTTTTTTGGAATTATGCAGATAACGGAATCGATCCGAATGATCGAAGAAATTGGGATATGCCCTATGTTATGAGCAGCTTTAATCCAAACGACTTATACACAGGAACTTATAGAGTTTACAAAAACGATAATGGTCCCTTTGCAAATTGGACTCCAATTAGTCAAGATTTAACAGATGGTATAATCTATGGTGCTCGATTTCATACGATATCAGCCATTGATCATGCTTCGCTTATCACCAATAAGCTTCTCGTTGGCACATCTGATGCAAATGTGTGGTATTCAAATAATGATGGAACTAACTGGAACGACATTACATCAACACTGCCAAATAGATATGTAACCTCAGTTAAATTTTCACCTAACCAAGCAAATACGATTTATGTAACTCATTCTGGTTATAAATCAAACTCATATATTCCGCATATCCATAAATCAATAGATAACGGGCTCAACTGGATAGACATTTCATCTAATTTACCTCAATTTGCC
>ENA-OFCX01000277-OFCX01000277.1-metagenomes-genome-assembly--contig:-NODE-277-length-28678-cov-3.738252_pt1 | contig 28678 bp, 24 predicted proteins | sample MGYA00153384_OFCX01 | MGnify analysis MGYA00153384
AGAAAGACGTAAGTGCTTTTTAGGTTATGTGGTAGCATTCGCTAATGAAGGTGGTGGCAGACTTATTTTAGGTATGACAGACAATGAGCCGCACGATGTGGTGGGCAGCGATTTTGCACAATGGAAAGTTGGAGCTTTAGAAGATGAAACATACAGCCGATTAGGCATAAGGGTTCGCATGGAAGAACTCTATGAAAATGGATTACGGGTTTTAACTGCTCACATTCCGCCTCGACCTGTTGGCAAGATGATGAAATTTGAAGGAGTGCCATTGATGCGAGTAGGTGAAAGTTTACGCAACATGAGTGATGAAGAAATGTTTGCAATACTTTCAGAACAAGAGCCCGACTTCTCCGCCAAATTTTGCGAAGGCATCAGCATAGCCGATTTGGATGAAGCGGCCATCAAAAAAATGAAAGAAAGCTATGCTCGTAAGCAAAAGAATCTGGGCTTTTTGCAACTCAGCGCCGAGCAAGTATTAACCGATTTAAAATTATTGGAAAACGGCAAGCTCAATTATGCCGCTTTGGTATTGTTGGCCAAAAAAGAAGTGATTCATGCCAAACTTCCCCAAAGCAAAACCATTTGGGAGTTTCGCAACAGCGAAGCACAAATACACCACGATAGCCGTGAGGTAATTGATGAACCATTGTTTATAGCCATTGACAGCATTTGGAAACTCATCAATCAACCTACACTCAATAAAAAATATCCGGTACAATCGGGAGCTTATATTTTTGATTTGTATGATTTTAACGAAGAAGTAATTCGTGAAGCCGTTCTCAATGCCATCGCCCACCGGGATTACACTATTACCAGCGAAGCAGTTGTAAAACAATATCCCAATAAAATTATCATTACCAACCCGGGCGGTTTCCCTAAAGGCGTAACCATTGAAAACATACTCACCGTAAGCAGCACACCCAGAAGCCGCTTAATGACCGAAATTTTGGAAAAGACCGGATTGGTAGAACGCAGCGGTCAGGGTGTAGATAAGATATTCTCCATCACCTTATCCGAAGGCAAAGCCGAACCGGACTATAAAAATTCAGATATGTTTCAAGTTTCGCTTACCCTGCGGACTGAAATTATTGACAAGGCATTTCATGTATTCGTTAGCCAATACCAAAACAGCGAGAAAGAACCCAAGCTAGGTGTAGAGCAAATCATTACGCTTTGCAAAATCCGCAACAGTATTTTTCAAAACCTTAAAATTGAAATCGTAAGTCAGTTAGAAAAATCAGGTTTAATTGAAAAAGTTTCAGGACATACCAACCGATATACTTTGTCGCAAGAATACCATGCACTGGTAAATGACGGTTTGAAAATTGGCAAAAGGTATTTGGTAAAAGAGATAGAACTGCTGATTCTGTCATTGCAAGGAAACTCACTTAAGATTGGCGATTTAGAAGATTTATTAAAAGACTCCCTATCAAGAAATCAGATAAACTATTTGAAGATGAAACTAATGGAAGATGAAGTGCTGAAAGTAGAAGGTAAAATAAAAGGAGCAAGATATTCTATAGCAGATAAATATGCTGATTTAAGAGGTGATGTTTTATTAAGTGCAGTTATAGCAGAACTAAGAAGTAAATATGAATAAGGAGTTAATTGTTTATATGAGGATAATGATTCTCTGTATGCTAAAGATAAAAGAGCTAAAGAAGATGCTGAAAGAGATGATGCTATTCTTTGTATTGCAGCTACAAGAGATAGTGACGCTAGCGCATATTTTTTATAAGTGCCTGAATTGCAAAGTATTGAAGTGCTGCTGGACTAACTTTCAATTCTCTGTATCGGGCTCCGGATTCTTTGTATTGGCTCCGGAATCGGCAAATTTCAATTCTCTGTATCGGGCATCCGGTTCTCTAAAAATTAGAAAATAATGGACACACCAAGTTTTAAAGAAGACCATATCAGCCAGATTCCTGCATTGCAAATGCTGGTGAATTTGGGCTATACCTATTTAAGTCCGGCAGAAGCCGACAGGCAAAGAGGTGGTAAAACTAGCAATGTATTGCTGGAAGATGTATTGCGGAAGCAGTTAAAGGAAATCAACAGTATTCGGGTTAGTGCCACAAAAACCAGCATTTTCACAGATGATAATATTGAACGGGGCATATTGGCATTGAAAAACCTACCCATGAACGAAGGTTACATTGCTGCCAGTGAAAAAGCATACAACCTGCTCACTTTGGGTCAGGCATTGGAGCAAAGTGTAGATGGCGACAAAAAGAGTTTTACCCTGCAATACATCGACTGGATAAACATTGGTAACAATGTATTTCATGTAACCGAAGAATACAGCGTAATGCGAAGCACTAGTAAAGAGCATTACCGCCCCGATTTGGTATTGTTCGTAAATGGTATTCCGCTTTGCATTATTGAGTGTAAGCGACCTGATATGAAAGAGCCATTGAAACAGGCTATCAGTCAAACTTTGAGAAATCAGCAGGAAGATGGAATAAGAAACCTATATGTATATTCTCAAATTTTGTTGTGTATTTCATCGAATGATGCAGTTTATGGAAGCAATGATACACAACCAAAATATTTCTCTAAATGGATTGAAAAATTCAGTACCGACAGCCAGGAAGCGGAATATAAAACCAAGATACAGGAATTAAAAAATCAGCCATTGTCGCCAAAACAGAAAGAGGAACTGTTTGCTGACCGTTTTAAATATGTAAGAAACTACTTTGATGATTTAGAGAAAGAAGCGATTCAACCAACGGTTCAAGACGAGTATTTATATAGTTTATGTCGTCCTGAAAGATTAATGGATTTGTCTTTCAACTTTATCCTATTTGAAGACAACATCAAAAAGATTACTCGTTATCAACAGTTTTTCGCCATTAAAAAATCCATGCAACGCATAAGACATGTTGAAAATGGAAAACGTAGAGGCGGGGTAATCTGGCACACACAAGGAAGCGGGAAATCTTTAACGATGGTGATGTTAGCACAAGCCATTGCCATGGAACCAAGCATTCGTAATCCAAAAATTGTATTGGTTACAGACAGAACCGATTTAGACAATCAGATTACAGGCACTTTCAGAAAATGCGGAATGTTTGTAGAAAATGCAACCACAGGTCAGCGTTTAGTAGAATTGCTCGAAAGCAAAAGTGATTCGGTAGTTACAACCATCATCAACAAATTTGTTGCAGCCGTTAAGAAAATAAACAGCCCATTAGAAAGCCACGACATATTTGTGTTGGTAGATGAAGGGCACAGAACACAGCATGGTACGTTCAATATCGACATGCAAAAGACATTGCCCAATGCCTGTTTTATAGCCATGACGGGAACACCGCTTTTCAAAAAAGATAAAAGTACCGCAGAGAAATTTGGTGGTTTAATAGATGCATACACAGTTGACCAAGCGGTATTGGATAAGGCAGTTGTACCTCTATTGTATGAAGGACGATTGGCATTGCAGAATGTGAATGCAAGTCCACTTGATACGTTTTTCGGGATGGTTTCAGAACCTTTAACCGAATACCAAAAATCAGACATAAAAAAGAAATTTGCCCGAAACGACCACTTGAATTCAGCCGAACAAAAAATGCGAATGATTGCCTGGGACATCAGCTATCATTTTCGAGATAACTGGCAAGGCAGAACACCATTTAAAGGGCAATTGGTTTGCGACAAAAAAGTGAATGCCATCAAGTACAAAGAATACTTGGATGAAATAGGTATTGTGAGTTGTGAAGTTTTGATTTCATCCGTTGACGAAAGAGAAGGCGAAGAAAGTGCCTATGAGAAGTCAACCGAAAAAGAAAATCAGTTCTGGAAAAAGATGATGGACGAACATGGCAATTCAAAAAGCTATGAGAAAAACATCATCAGTCGTTTTAAAAATCAGAAAGACCCTGAAATAATTATTGTGGTAGATAAGCTACTCACAGGATTTGATGAACCGAAAAACACCGTTTTATATCTCACAAGAAATTTACAAGGACACAAACTTTTGCAAGCAATCGCAAGGGTAAACCGTATTTATGCAGACAAGGAATTTGGTTACATCATTGACTATTATGGTGTGATTGAAAACTTGGATGATGCTTTACAATTGTATTCTTCCTTTGAAGATTTTGATGATGAAGATTTAGCAGGAACACTTATTAATATTTCAGAGGAAATCAAAAAACTGCCACAAAAGCATTCTGACCTTTGGGATATTTTCAAAACAATTGCCAATAAACGGGATGCAGAAGCCTATCAGCAATTATTGAAAGATGAAGCAATCAGGGTTTTGTTTTACGATAAATTAGCTGCCTTTGCCAAGAGTTTAAAACTGGCATTGTCTGCCATTCAGTTTCACAAAGACGTTGAAGAAAAAATAATTAACCGCTACAAAGAAGATTTGACCATGTTTTTGAAACTTCGTTTAGCTGTTGTTGAAAGATACAGCGATGAAATAGATTACAAGCAATACGAAGGGCAAATTCAAAAACTGATTGATACCCACATCACAACTGAGAAAATTGAAACCATCACAGAACTGGTAAATATTTTTGATAAGGACAAATTTCAGCAGGAGGTAGAAAACACTATAGGCAAAGCAGCTAAAGCGGATAAGATTGCGAGTCGAACTGCAAAGCACATCACCGAAAAAATGGATGAAGACCCTGCTTTCTACAAAAAGTTTTCTCAAATGCTGAAAGAAACCATTGCCGACTATGAAGCCAAAAGAATCAGCGAAGCACAATACCTGAGCAGAGTTCAGGACATAATGAAAAATGTTTTGGCACACAATGACAATGACATACCGGAGCAACTAAAAGACAGAGATGTAGCCAAAGCATTTTATGGCTTGACTGCCGAAGTGTTAACAGAAAAAATTCAAGACAATGTAATACGTAAAGAAGTCTCGATACAAACTGCTTTGCAAATAGATGACTTGATTCAAGATGCTGTATTAGATAATGGAAAACCTATAATTGACTGGCAATACAAAACAAACATCACTGGCAAATTACTAATAGATATTGGCGACTATCTGATTGATGAAGTAAGAGACAAATACTATGTGGACTTGTCATTCAAGGAAATGGATAAGATTGCAGATGATTGTATTGAAGTAGCGAAGTTGAGATATAAATAATTGAGAATTGAAAATGGATAATTGAGAATGAAAGAAAATATTATTAAGACTAAAAGTATGGAGTTCGCTTTACGTATTGTAAAGCTGTACCAGTATCTATCTAGTACAAAAAAAGAGTTTGTATTAAGCAAACAATTACTTAGAAGCGGAACCGCCATAGGTGCACTTGTGCGGGAATCTGAACATGCCGAAAGTAAAGCTGATTTTATTCACAAACTCTCAATAGCATTAAAAGAGGCTAATGAATCAGATTATTGGATTGAACTTCTTTTTAAATCTAATTACCTAACAGAACCTGAATATAAAACTCTATTTACAGATTTAGATGAAATAATTAGATTGTTGGTCTCAATTATCAAAACTTCAAAGGGCAATAAATAATGGCTTCATCAGAATTCTCCATTCTCCATTCATCATTCTCCATTAATTTCGGCAGCAGAACAATAGATTTTCGTTTGGAGTATTCCGACAGGAAATCCCTTGGCATAACTGTTACACCTGAAATGGAAGTTTTGGTAAAAGCACCGACAGGCTCAACTTTGGAAAAAGTAAAAGAGAAAATAAGAAAAAAAGCACCTTGGATAATTAAACAACAAAGTTTCTTTCTTTCCTTTCAACCAAAGACACCAAACCGAAAATACATCAACGGAGAAACACATTTATATCTGGGCAGACAATACCGCCTAATAATTGATAAAGGTGAATTGATAATGGATAATGAGGACGCTGTTAAAATTAAAAATGGATTGCTTGTAGTTAAAGCTAAAGACCAAGCAACAGCTAAGAAAATAGTCCTTGATTGGTATCGTAAAAAAGCAGAACAGAAATTAAATGAGATAGCTCAACCATTGATTTTAAGATTTATTCGGAAATACAAATTATCCATTATCCATTATCAATTATCCATTCGTGACATGCCGACACGTTGGGGCAGTTGCACACCAAAGGGTAAAATCATATTAAATCCCGAATTGATTAAAGCACCAAAGGGTTGTATCGAATATGTTATTATACACGAACTTTGTCATTTAATACATCATGACCACACACAGAAATTTATAGATTTACAGACCAAGGAAATGAAAGACTGGGAAAAGTGGAAAATGAAATTAGAGAAATTATTAGCATGAGAAGCCTACACACAAAAGCACACACATTTGCAAGCCGCATTCAGCAAAAGGCAGGTCAAAGGAGTGTGTTTTTTGTCAATCCAAAAAGGATTTTAATTTTTTCTCCCACTTTGCCGTAGTTTTCATCTCGTTTAGTGTAAATCTCAAGCCTACGTCATACAATCAGTAAATCTCGCATTTACATTTTAACCTTATAAATTTTTCTTCAATAATTCTTCCTCAAATCAAATTTTCAAGACCCATTGAACGTTTCTTTTTTGTAATCAAAAAAAGTGTAATCAAAAAATTTGATTACAAAAATTTTGATTACACATGTGTAATCAATTTGAAATATTTTATTTTTTTTGATTACAACATTGTAGTTGTACTTTTGCTTATGTAAAAAATGATTTTTAAAAATTATTTTTTAGCAACTAAAGATTTTAAAAATCAGATTGAAAATTTATTTATGAAAGATTTAGCTGCACATAGAAATTCATTAGGCCTAAGTCAACGGCAGTATGCAACTCAATTAGGCATTAGCCAAAGCCTGTTGGCATTAATAGAAAACGGGAGAAGATCGCTACCTAATGAGGCACTTTTAAAAATGAGTTTATTACTTCAGAACAATGAACAAAAACCAAAGAATAATAGAAGTAAGATTCAGAATATTGCCAAAAATGAAGAGTTTAATACCTTTAAAGCCAAACACTTAGTTAAAATAAAGAATAGGACACGATTGGCTGAAATAAAATTAGAAACAGAACAAGTGAAACTGGATAAAGTACGATCTGCTCTTTTAAGTATGGAAGATAGCCAGGCGAGTGGCATGTATGAGCCAGATAGTATTGCCTATTTGGAAGGTGCAATTGCACTAAGAAAGTTACATGTAAGTTACATGAGGTTGAGAAAAGAAATTTTATTAATAGAGCTGAATTTGGAAGGATTGAAGGCTAAAAAAGTACACGTATCAAAATAAATTCAAAAAATAATATAAAAGGTATATAATAAAATAAATTTCTTAGCGTATTTGGTTTCAGAATCAGGCACACTTCCCCGGGTTCAACAAAATAAAATGGTTTTTCAAACAAATTTGATCACGTTAGCATCTGAAGCAGATGCACTGATCAGCATGGCACAACGTGAAAAACGTACGCTTGCCAACCGGATTGAAACAGCAATAATCCGTAATGTTAATTCAACAGAAAACAGTGCAGAACTAAGTGCCGAAATTACCAGCACAGAAGCTGCATTGGCATCAAGTAACGCATTGCTAGCAACCCTACCCGATGGGCCGGTAAAAGAGCAACAAGTTACCCGAAAAATGGAATTGGATCTTCGCTTGCGAAAACTAACCATCAACGGTAACAAGGCAGGTGCAATTGCTATTTTAGAATCTGAGTTTGACACCGACAGTATGGAAAGGCAAGTAAGTGGAGCAAATGAATTTATTGCTGCGGTAACTGCTAGAAAGGCGCAGATTTAATCTTAGGAAATCTGTTAAATGAAAAACCCGCTTAATCCAAGTGGGTTTTTTTATGGGGTTGTTTTTTTGAATATGGTTTAACTTATTGATCAATAATTTTAATCAAATTCGTCCTACGTTTCTAAATTACTTTGTAGCAGTTGTAAATCTCTGATTTACATTTTAAGATTCTTGAATCTTAACCAAACCAAATTTGCAATACAATTTGACCATCTTATGTTTTATCATGTATAGTAAAAAAAAAACAAGTTCTTAAAACCAAAGAGCAAAACATATTCAAGATTTTCAAAAACATATTATATTTTCAATATCTTGTATTATTCATTTAATGTAGAATAAATATTTTACTTCAATTATTAAAACCATGGATTTAGAAGAGTTCGAATCTTTCTTTGATAAGCTCGATCAAGAATTAGAATTAGTAAAGCAAAGGCAAAACGCGTTTATCAAAGATGTAGAAACACAAATCATAAACCATTCTATCATATTTTTTCCAGAATACGCAGCTGAAAGACCCCGTTCAGCGTAGTCTCCAAGGCTACGTAGTCGCGTTAGTAAATCTTTGATTTACCATTTAAAAATTCTTTGCATGGCAGGTGTCAATGCTTAATGAAAGCAATCCAAACAACTAACAATTAATAATTAAAATCTGTAAGTGGTAATTTATCGTGAAAATGAGTATATTAGTTTAAGTTTTCACGGTAAATACAAAAGCGTAAATTGATAAATCAAACTACAAAAGATAAAATTGAGGTATTGCACCAGCAATACATAAACCTGGCAAAGGGTAATGAGCCTTTGCTGAAACAAATAGCCCTAGCCGAAATACCCGAAATGGTTTACAATTCAAACGCTATCGAAAACTCAACACTTACTTTAGAAGATACAGAAAAAATCCTTTCAGGGGGCAGTTTAGAACGCAAAATAAATGTGCGTGAGGTTTACGAAGCCAAAAATTTGGCAAAAATCACCGAAACCTTATTAGAAAAAAACAAATTAAAACTCACTAATAAACTCATGTTAAGTTTGCATAAAACCTTGCTCACCCATATTGACGACAACATTGCAGGTCGGTTTAGAAGTGGTAAAGAATGGGTAAGGGTTGGCAATCACCTGGGAGCAAACCCGCAGTTTGTGGTTACGCTTATGCAAGAGTTGGTGGATAATTATAACCAAAATAAAAGCAGCTATTTATTAGATGCAATTGCACACTTTCATGCTGAGTTTGAAACCATTCACCCTTTTGTCGATGGTAATGGGCGAATGGGCAGAGCACTTATCAACTTGCAGTTGATGAATGCAGGTTTACCACCTATTATCATTCAAAACAAAAGCAAACACGCCGAATACTATCCCCTGTTTACCCAGTACCAGTCAACAATGAAATTTGGAGGTTTTACGGAGTTGTTTGCTTTACTGATGCAAGAAACATTACACAAACGAATAACTATACTAACGGCAAAAAAAATAATTCCACTTTCAATATGGGCATCGCAAGAAGCCATAAAACCAAACGTGGCTGCCAACAAAGCCAAAAGGCAAACCATACCTGCTTTTCGCCTACGTGAAAAATGGATGATTGCAAAAGAATATAAAATAGATAATGATTAATTTCAGGTGCGGCGTAGTCTCCAAGACTATGTCGCCGCGTTAGTTAATTTTTAATTTACCATTTATAAACTCTGATTTCTTTAATTTCATAATCCAGTTGTTATTTTTTTGTTTCCAAAAATGTTTGATTGTTGCTTTCCCATTTTTTGTATTAGGTTTTCAAATCTTTTTCTTTTTCTATTGTTAGCAAATTTTTAAACCAATAACTTTTTCTTAATACGCTCATGCAATAGTTTTATTCATGAATCCAAGAAAATAAAATTGATTTACGCACAATTAAGGGATCTCTTTTTACATTCCCTTAAATATCTAAATGCTCAAATTCATTTTTCATTTTCTCAATTATAAAATCAAATAATATTTGCGTAATGGTTTTATGCGTATTGATTTTATTACCCATCATTTTGGTACGCATATGTTGTGTACTTGTTTAGTGCGTACTGTTTTTAGTATGCATAATTTTAGTATGCAAGTCTGCATAATGGTTTTTTGCATAATGATTTTATTATGCACAGTTTCATTATGCAAACGAAAAAAAACACAAAATAAAACAAGCAAAATGAAGTAGATTTATTTAAAAGTGCCATTCAAAACTTAATTTTTTATATCTTGAAATATAATTTTTTATAATGAACAAACCATGAATTTAGAAGAGTTCGAATCTTTCTTTGATAAGCTCGATCAAGAATTAGAATTAGTAAAGCAAAGGCAAAACGCGTTTATCAAAGATGTAGAAACACAAATCATAAACCATTCTATTATATTCTTTCCAGAATATGCAGCTGATAAACCTAGAATAGAAAAACGCTTAAGAAAGGAACTTCGCGAAAACGTAGTAACAATTAATGAAACATTAGATTATTTGCTGTCAAATGAAAATAAAAACGAGTCACCAAATCCAACAGAAAATATAGTACCCCAAAAGCATAAATTTGAAAGAGCAGAACTAGAATTAGAGAATGCCTTAAGCCAATCAACCCCACCTCATAGCCAAGAATTCATTCAAGAAATGAAAGATTGTATAGATGAACAACGTACCAAAAGGGAATTTTTATTTTATATTCACAATCAAATAATGCAATTGACCTTCATACATTTCCCCGAAATAATTGAACTAAACGGAAATTCAATTAGAAGAATCAACTACTTATCTTACATTACAGCCATGCAACACACCGAAGGATTTTATTATTTAATAACGTAAGCACAAAATGCTTTCAAAATGTTAAAAGTCCTTTTGATGATTTATTATATTAATAAGAAAACATAAAAACCCCAAAAGCCATCGATAATAAATTCAAAACGGGGGATTTGTTGTTTATAGAATCAGCATTTGGATTAGCACTTGTCTTAACAAAAGAGCCATACACTGTACTTCTAAAATTTGAAGTCACTGACAAAAGCCCGAACCTCTAATAAAGGGTTTTGAAAAAGTGGCGATTAAGTGCTCTAAATAGCCATTGGTATTTAATAAAGAATTGGTTCTATGAATTCAAATTTTTGGTCAAAACCGCTATTTTCGCTAATCCGCAAACCGCTGATATTGAATCTCTCATATCCGCAAGAACGGCGTAAATTTTGCATTAAAAAGTTTTCTGGAATAAAATATTATTTTAGAATTTTTTCGATTATATCTTAATTATTTCTTAGAAGGAACTTGTTTTTTACAGATATATATATTAATGCTTTTGTAGAAAATCAACCTTCAAGTATTATAAACTGTATATTTTCACTATTTTTTTAAAAATGATCACAGATGCCCGATATACAATTAGCCAATCTTTTTCTTGAACAGTCAAATGACCTAATTTGGATTATCGATTCCAATTTTTGTTTAAAATACGCCAATCAAGCGTATCAAAAATTCATGAAACAAGTGATGGGTGAAGAAAATAAAATGGACGAACCAATTTTTACACAAGGGTTTGGCGATGGTTATATAGAAAAATGGAAAGCATATTATGAGCGGGGGCTAAATGGCGAACATTTTGAAGTGGAAGAAAGCTCTTATAACCCTTATACTAATCAAGTTGAATATAGTCAAATATCATTTAAGCCATTAACCGATGAGCACCAAGTTGTAGTCAATGTAGCTTGCCAATCGCGAGATATTACTTCTTTTATAAAATCATATGCCGAAGCAGAAAAAATTATGGATGCTTCTTTGGATGTGATTTGCCAATTTGATGAACACGGTATCTTCACCAAGGTGAGTGCAGAGTGCAAAGAGCTTTGGGGATATGAAAAGCATGAATTAGTTGGCAAATCATACATTGATTTTGTTATTGAAGAAGATATAGAAAAAACCAATCAGATAGCATCCAAAATAATTGATGGGAAAGAAATGACAACTTTCGAAAATCGATACAAAAGAAAAGATGGAGGTATTGCTTTTAATCTGTGGTCGGTTCGTTATGAGCCTAAAACCAAAAATACATTTGCTTCAGCAAGAGATGCTCGAGAAAAGATCGGAAATGAAGAATTAATTATTGAAAGTAAAAATCGCTTCAAGGCATTAGTTCAGGAAGGTTCAGATTTGATAGCAATTTTAGATGAGGCAGGATTATATACCTATGTTAGCCCTACCTCTAAAAGGATCTTAGGTATGGATCCCGAGGAGCTTATAGGAAAAAATCCTTTCGACTACATTCATCCAAAAGATGCAGAAAAAGTAGTAATTAGTTTAAATAAAATCACTACTGAAAGTCGGGTTGAAGTGGAGCCATTTCGATTTAAAAATAAAAATGGCGAATGGCATTGGATAGAAACCATTTTAACTAATATGTTGTCCAATCCTGTTATTCGAGGGATTGTGGCTAACTCGAAAGACATTACTGCTAGAAAGAAAGAAAACCAACATTTAAAATTACTTGAAACAGTTGTGACGAATGCTAAAGATGTAGTTCTAATAACAGAAGCAGAACCAATCGATCATCCCGGGCCTAAAATTGTTTATGTAAATGATGCGTTTACCAAACTAACTGGATACACCCAAGAAGAAGTTATAGGTAAAACTCCTAGAATGCTACAAGGCCCTAAGTCTGATTTTGATGTACTTAATAAATTGGGGAAATCTCTTAGAAAATGGGAGCCTTATGAGGTAACAACCATCAATTATAAAAAAAATGGAGACGAGTTTTGGGTAAACTTTACGGTTATTCCAGTTTTTGATGATCAAGGCTGGTGCACCCATTGGTTTGCCATAGAAAGAGATGTTTCAGAAAAGAAAAAACTTGAATTATCAAATAATTTAACTGCAAAGATTAGTGCTCTTTTCAAAGTTGAGCTTGATTTATCCAGTGCTTTAAGCAAACTTTGCGAAGAAGTCGCTGTCGTTGGTCAGTTCAGTTTTTGTGAAATTTGGTTGGCTGATATTCAAGAAAATTTACTTGAATTGAAAGCCGTACATAAAAGCGATGAAGCAGCAAATATCTTTTATGAAAAGTCAAAACTTGATACGATTTTTAAAAGAGGGCAAGGTTTACCCGGTAAAATTTGGGAAAATACTCAATCCATTATTTGGGAATATAAAGGCAAAAATCAAGAATTGCTTCTCAGGTCTGTAGAAGCTGAAAAGGCAGGAATCAAAACCATAGTAGGTTTTCCATTAATGTATCATGAAAAGTTTATTGGCGTACTCCAAATTGGAACACAAACAACAACTAAAAATGTGGAGTGGATTATTCATGTTTTTGAAGAACTTGGTGCAGTAATAGGTGCTGAAATAGCACGAAAAAAAACGGAAATTGAGCTTACGAAGATTTTTGAATTTGCACCCGATATTATAGCCACTTGCGGATTTGATGGATTTTTTAAAACAGCAAATCCATACACCTACAATTTGCTTGGTTATACTGAGAAAGAATTTAATTCTAAACCTCTTACAGATTTTTTACATCCTGATGATGCTCAAATAACCGCAGAGCAATTTAACAAACTAGCATCTGGAGATCCTATATATAATTTAAAAAATAGATTCATAACCAAAACCGGTGAAATCAAAACAATAAGTTGGAATTTTTCTCCTTCTGTTAAAGACGCACTTATATTCTGTATTGGTAAGGATATTACTGAGGAAGTTAAAATTGGAAGTTTACTAAAAGAATCCAACCAACTATCACGTGTTGGTAGCTGGGAAGTTAATTTAATCAATAACTCTCTTTTTTGGTCCGATATTACTCTTGAGATTCACGAAATCGCCGAAAGTTTTAAGCCACAATTAAGTGAGGCTATCAATTTTTATCGCGAAGATTTTAAGGAACTTGTAACCGAATTGGTGAATGCCTGTATTGAAAAAGGAACCCCGTTTGATTTTGAAGCCATTATTGTATCAAGTAAAAACAATGAAGTTTGGATAAGATCAATAGGCAAAGCCGAAATGGTAAATGGAAAATGTGTTCGAATATTTGGCAGCATTCAGGATATTCATCAACGAAAGATTATAGAACAACAAAAAAACAGTTTGCTTACAACGCTGGAAAACAGTTTGAATGAAATTTATATCTTCGATGCAGAAACATTTAAATTCAGTTATGCCAACCAAGGTGCTCTCATTAACATCGGATATTCAGAACAGGAAATAAAGGAACTAACTCCGCTTAATCTCAAGCCCGAATTTACTACAACTACATTTAATCAGCTAATAAATCCTTTAGTAAATAAAGAAAAAGAGAAAATTATCTTTTTCACAAATCATAAACGAAAAAACGGAAGCCTCTATCCTGTGGAAATCCATTTACAATTTGTGACAGAAGGCAACAATAAAAGATTTCTGGCAGTAATTTTGGATATTACAGTGAGAAAAAAAGCAGAAGAAAAATTATTGAATGCTTTCAAGGAAAAAAACAATATTCTTGAGAGTATTGGAGATGCTTTTTTTGCAGTTGATAATAATTGGGTGGTAACCTACTGGAACCACAGCGCTGAATTGGTTTTAGGCAAAAAGAAAGAGGATGTTGTTGGTAAAAGTTTATGGAATGAATACGTAGACGCAATGGATATTTATTTTTATACAAAGTATAAATATGCCATCGAAACCATGGAAACTCAAAGTTTTGAGGCTTTTTATGAAACCACAAATCAATGGGTTGAAGTTAATGCCTATCCTTCAAAAGACGGTTTGTCGGTTTATATCAAAGACATTACCAACAAAAAAGAATTTTCCTTAAAAATACAAGAGGCGAATGAGCGATTCGAGAAAGTGGCTGAAGCCACTGCCGATGCCATTTGGGACTGGGATATTGTAAATGATAAATTTTACAGAGGAAATGGATTCAAAGAATTATTCGGTCATGAAGCAGAAAATGTATTAAATCATCCCAAGTTCCATGAAATTAATTTTAATAAAGAAGATCTACCTCAAATAAAGCAAAGTGTTGACAATGCATTGTTAAATCCTAAAGTAACTCAATGGGAATACCAATATAGAATTCAACATAGTTCAGGCAGCATAAAATCAGTTCTTGATAAGGGAATTATTATCAGGGATTTAAAAGGTAAAGCAACCAGAATGATAGGTGCTATTAAAGACATAACCTACATTACCAAGCATGAGAAAGAACTATTAGAGCTAAATGATGTCCTTAAAGCGAAACTATCTGAACTAGAAATTGCTTACGAAGAACTAGAACAATTTGCCTACATAGCCTCACATGATCTACAAGAGCCATTGCGAATGATAAGTAGCTTTATGGATCAACTGAATAGGAAATATGGTGGAGAATTAGATGATAAAGCGCATCAATATATTGAGTTTGCTATTGATGGAGCAAAAAGGATGAAACAAATTATACTTGACCTTCTTGAATATTCAAGAGCAGGTAAAATACTGGAGGAGCCCATTAGCATTGATGTCAATCAGATTTTGGATGATTATAAAATTCTGAGAAGAAAAGTAATAGCTGAGAAACAAGTTATGTTCGAAATAGGGAAATTACCAATCATAACTACCTATAATACCCCTTTAATTCAAGTATTGCATAATTTGATAGATAACTCCATCAAGTATGCTAAAGATGACGAAAATCCTATAGTAAAAATAACCTGTATTGAACGAAAGAAATTCTGGGAATTTTGTATCGAGGATAATGGTATTGGTATCGACGAGAAATTCTTTACCAAGATATTTGTTATTTTCCAAAGATTGCATGATAGAGACAAGTTCAGCGGAACCGGTATTGGCTTGTCCATTGTAAAGAAAGAGGTAGAATCATTAGGCGGAAAAATCTGGATTGAATCTAAGATAAATGAAGGTTCAAAGTTTTGTTTTAGCATTCCCAAATAAATTAAATATGAAAGAAGTACATATACTACTAGTAGAAGACAATGAAGGTGATATTCTTTTGACCAAAGAGGCATTTGAAGAAGCTAAAATCAAAACACGAATAAGTGTTGCAAAAAATGGACAAGATGCACTAGATTATCTTTATAAGAGAAGGCATTATGTAAATGAAGAGAAACCAGATTTGATTTTATTAGATATCAATATTCCTATCATCAATGGACTAGAAGTTTTAAAGGAAATTAAGTCAGATAAGCTCCTACAAAAAATACCTGTTCTCGTTTTAACAACGTCATCGAGCGAAAAAGACATAAACATGGCCTATCAAAATCATTCTAATAGTTATATCATAAAACCTATTGAATTCGAAGACTTTTTGAAAGCCGTTTTGAAAATTGAGGAATTTTGGCTGCAACTTTCAACGTTGGCAAAATAACCTGATAGAATGAAAGATATTAATCAATCAATTAAAATTCTTGTTTTTGAAGATAACGCTGGAGATTATTTACTGGTTGAAGATTTTCTTATTGAAAAATTTAACACCCCGAAAATTACCCAATGTAAGAGCTTCTCAGAAATCGAAAAGTTTTCGGATGATTATGCTAATTTTTCTGTAATACTTTTAGATTTAGATCTTATAGATCTTCAAAAAGAAGAATTAGTTGAAAATGTTCAAGGCATTTTTAAAAATACGCCAATAGTTGTGCTCACTGGATATACAGATTTAATTTTAGCTAGATCACTCATTGCTAAGGGAGTTTCTGATTTTCTAATAAAAGATGAAATAAATCCTGAACTACTTTACAGAACAATTGTATACGCAATAGAAAGGGAAAACTTTATTAAAGGTCTTGAGCAATCTAAAAACACCTATCAAAATTTATTTAATTTTAGCCCGCAGCCCATGTGGCTTTTTGATAATCATTCTTTAGCATTTTTGGATGTGAATGAAGCAACTATCGATAAATACGGTTATTCAAAAGTAGAATTTCTCAAAATGACCATAAGAGATATTCTACCTGAAAGTCAAAATAGATTGTTGGATGAAAGTTTAAATGAAAGAAGTTCTACCAAAAAATCGTTTGTTGCAGGTATATTTACTCATTCGCGTAAATCTGGTGAAAATATTTATGTAGAAATTTTCAGCAGATTTATTGAGTATAATTCTTTAAACGCAACTCTTGTTTTGGCAAATGATATTACAGAAAAATTACATCATCTAAACGTTATCGAAACGCAAAATGTTAAGCTACGAAAAATTGCCTGGACACAATCACATGAAACTCGAGCTCCTTTAGCACGTTTCATGGGTTTGCTAAGCCTACTAGAAATTGATATGGACGCCAATGAAGAGGTCAAATTTTTATTTAAACAACTTAAAATATCAGCAGATGAACTCGATGATATTATACGAAGGATGGTAAAGGAGACTGAAATTATAAATTAAAAATGATTAAGAATATTTTACTTGTAGATGATGATCCAATTTTTCATTTAATAACTACAAAAATGATTGGACTATTTGATATACCTGTTAATATTTCAACGCATCTAAATGGGAAGTTGGCAATTGAGTATTTGATGAAAGAATATAATGACTCAGATTGCTTTATAGTAGTACTCGACATAAATATGCATGTAATGAATGGCTGGGATGTGCTGGAGGAACTACATTCAAGCCAATTGGATCTTTATCGAAATATCTGGCTTTACATTGTTTCATCCTCTACTGATGATAGTGACCTAGAAAAATCAAAACAATATCCTATTGTTCGAAAGTTTTATCATAAGCCATTAATCAAGAATCAGGTTATGGAAATATTGAATAATGTATAAACTTATAACTAAATCAACAAAAAGGCAGTCTTAAGGCGAATTTTGTTTTGCTTAAGTAAAAATAATTGAATTACAATACCTAAAAAGATACACTTCAAGAATGTTCAAAAAGAACTTTCTTATTCAAACTAAGTTTCCAATTCGCAGTAGTTTCAACTCGCCCGGCGTATCTTTCTAGAATACCTTAATGTATTAGCAAAACTCCAACCCACAACCTAAACTAACCCGAATGTTAAGTTGGAGAAATCCTATTTCAACTTAGAGAAACTCAATGTCACTTTGGAGAAACGCGATGTCACGTTGGAGAAATCTTATGTCACATCGGAGAAACGCAATGTCACATTGGATAAATGCAATGTCACATTGGAGAAATGCAATGTCATCTTAGAGAAATGTGATGTCACGTTTCATAAATACAATGTCAACTTGGAGAAACGTGATGTCAACTTGGAGAAATCTTATGTCACATTGGAGAAACTCAATGTCACCTTTGAGAAATGAATTCCAACGTTGGAGAAATGCATTCTGACTTTGGAGAAATGCATTCCGACTTTGGAGAAATGCATTCCGACTTTGGAGAAATGCATTCCGACTTATATCGGTCGTTAGAAACAATTACTAAAGCAAAAAGCACTCAATCATTATAAACTCCTCCAGCACAGAATATGTAATTTACGTTTAGCAATAAACAATACAAGCTCCGCAATAAAACGTTATACCTGCTATGCTTTTACTTTTAATGCAATATCCAATTTACTCAATAAGGCGAAATTGCAACTCTTTTATGTTGTAGGATAACGTACCGGCATTATTGGCAATGAATGGTTCCACATAATCATTGGTGGCTAGTATAACCTCTGTTTCAAAAACAAGCTGAAAGTTTTGGTTATTACCCAATCCAGACAGAGAGGCTTGAGGGATAGTAATCACCGTTCCATTTTTGGCAATAGCTAATGAAATAGCCCCGGCAGCATTGGGTGAAAACCCACTAATTACAACAAGAATTCTTGCATTAACACTTTTTTTACCAACATAGGTTATCCGATTGGAAACAGGTGAAGTTGTTTTTTGAAGGGTTATCGCAGTAGAAGTACCGGCCAGTTTCACATAAGTATTTAAGGTATTAGTCGGGGTAACGGTAGCATTACTGTTCATATAGACATAACCAAATGTCCTGGTATTCGGAACGCCGGTATTGGATATCATTTGCCAGCCTGGTGAGTATGAATCGAAACCAGTAATTGGTGTAGTTACACCCCTAAACATGTTTGAATTCATACGACCCAAATCAATTGTTGCTCCAACATTCAATTTGATACCAGTTTGGCCGGTGTAAGAAAAGTAGTTATTGCTTAAATCAACATCTTGTATTGTAAGCCCTGCGAGGAATTCAATTCCTGAACCGGCAGTAATGCCCGTAATAAAATCAAAAGCGGAACAAAGCTTTCCAACATTACCGGTTACTTTAATTCCATCTTTACAATTCCAAAAGTTTTGAATAATGGTTATGGCTTTAAACCCACTTATTTGCCCTACACCCAAACTTGGTGTAACCGCATCAACCACCGAGCAACCAGCAAAAAGGTTACAGTATAAAGTTCCCGTAGCATCTGTAAAATCATAGGCTTTGGTACTCGCTGTACCTGGTATTACCGCCAGGTTTTCAATAAATACCGATACACCTGTGCTACGCAGTACGGCTCCACTTACAAACGACATTACTCCGTCTTTGGCAGGATCTGTTCCACGAAGTCCCGCTCCATTTAAATTAAGATAATTAGTTGAGATATTTACAATACCAGAAAATACATACATCTTACTGGCATTAAGTGTAATAACACTGCCCGAAGGTGTTGGTAAATCGGAAAGCGAATGTACATATATCAAGTTCGATGAAGGATTTGTAGAAGTTGAAGATTGCCATTGTGTAAGCCTGTAAATATCAACGCTATTGGTGGTAGTATTATAGATTTGCAAACCGTTTACTGGAGATACGATAGCATCACGCTGAAAGGTGGTCATGCGCGGAATCAGTAAACCACCAGTAGTAGATGTAATATCGAGCATGGCAAGTGGTGTAGTAGTACCAATACCAACCTGTGCTTTTACAAAAAATGAAATACACAAAAATATTAAGGTTAAAAGCTTTTTCATGAAATTTATATTAGGAGTTAAATAAACAGGAATAGCCTGTATCTGGAATTGAGAAAAAAAGGTTCAGATTTTTTTTACTCTGATTAGATACCTTTCTACTGTATTATAAGCCAACATAATGCCAAAACGAGGAATAGAAATGTACGCATTATCAATTGTATAATTCTGTTAGTTAAGAGCTATGAATGCTACTTATTAAAAATGTTAAATGTTAAAACAGTTTTTGTTTTTTTAAGAAGACACTACATTAAGATTAATATTTAAAAGAAAATATAAATGGGATGCTTTTTATTCGAGCTTTCGCATAAAAACAAATTTTTTTTATTTCTCAGTTTACCGTAAAAAACATTGAATCGGCGTAAGTCACAAGATTAAGTAGATGTGTTAGTGAATTTTGAATTTATAATTTAAAGCTCCCTTATTCTCTACAACCCAAAATTTTAATACAATTTGATCTTTTAAACTATGTAATCAAAAAAGAATAAAAAATTTCAGTCTGTTTACAAATCTGTAATCTAAAAAATTAATTATAAAAAAAATTCAAGCAAAAATTCCATTTTGCAAAGGAAGTATTTTACAAAAAACCTGCCTTCAGTGATATACTATTTTATTAACCTTTACGGATACTTTGCATGCAGAATGTTACCCCAGCTATATCAATAATTATTTGTGCTGATTGTTGATGTAATATCTTGAACACCATACCAATCGCCATTGGCAGGCGAGGTTGCATTGCCATTGCCATTTGTGTCACCACCATGTGCATCATCGCGATAGCTTGTAAAATACACACCTGCTAAATCATTACCTTCAATAACAGAAAAGCCTTCGTTATAAGTCATTTTACTAAAGCCGATTGCAGGCAGGTCAGCAACTTTAACGATTACCCCAGCAGCCAATTTTAGTTTCAATCCTTTTTTAATAAACAAAGAACCTGTGAGTACAAAAGGCACTTCTGTTTCAAGCCAACTTACATCCGTAACAACTTCATCAGATTCGGAAGTAATAAAAATTCCTTTGTAGTTATTCTTTTCAGAAGTATTAGCAGGATTATGGAAAATATTGAAGTTGTCGATGATCAGGAAAGGATTTAAAAACAATGGTTTTACGCATGCATAGAAAGTGCTGTTGGTGATACCGAATTTGTTATCGTGGCAGGCGCGCGCATCTACAACACCATAACCTGTCTGAGTTGTTTCTCCGCCAAAATATGCAAAAGTGCAATAATCTATAATGCCATAATAAAATGAAAATTCAAGTGCTGGTTGCCCCGAGCCTGCACTTGGTCCTTTGCCTCCAAAAAATAAGTTACAATACCTGAAAACACAATTGTTTGAATTGATAACAATTCCTCCCCAGTCATTACGAGCAGGAGTAGAAGCACCGTCAGCATTGTTGTCGCCTCCAAATCGGTTATCTTTAATAGAGGTGAATACGATGGGCTTTTCAGCTGTTCCTACAGCATCAATCTTGCCTGAATTTGTAACGAAAATAGCATTGTCGAAAACATCTCCTTTAAACTTCACAATTGCACCCGGCTGAATTGTTAAAGTACTTTTAGTACTAATTTGAGTGGTGCTAATACATATAGTTTGCAGACTTCCTAAACAGTTGATGTAGTAATATCAATTGTGACATTTACAACTGTTGGAGTGCAATTATCGTTGTTATCGTTGTTGTTATGTTATGTGCATGATGCAATGAAAAGGATAGCGAAAAGTAGCAGGTAATTTAGTGAACGCATTGGTTAGATATTTTATCCTAAAGTAATAACATAATACCATTTGAAAGAAACGTAACTAAGAAAAAATTTGTGCTTTATCTTCCCTTTTAAACATAGTATCCATTTAGTTCCTTGTTTTTCTTCCAACTAAGTCGTAGTGTTAGTAAAGCTCTGATTTACTTTTCAAATTTTTCATTCAAGATAATAGAATAATCAAATCAATTTTTGCAAATTTTTATTTATTCGATAACTCAAATAATTTATTAGATATAAATTGTAAATTTATTTCCGGAATTATCAAAGTCTGTTTGATTCTGAATTTTATTAAGATGAAAATCTTTTAATTTTTTATTTCGTTTTTAAAAATTTATTTAATAAAATACTATTACTGATCAAAAAATTTAATTATTGAAATGAAACATATAAAATAAAAGTTAAAGGATTATATGCACTTTTCAATTAATTAAAGGCAAGATAACCCTAGAATTATCAAAAAACAATAATAGGAGAGTGGTTTGTAGAATATATGTTGAAATATATTTTTACCTTGGCATAATGGTTAAAAAAAATTGGTATTGTATAAATTTACAAAAAAATTAAACCAATAATCCTATGACAAGAATTTTATTCTTACTATTAAGTTTAGTTTTTAGTTTAAATGGTTATTCCCAAATTATTTTTGGGGTTAATAATTATACGGAATACCATATAGGTAATTTGCCAATAATTATTTCAGTACCTCATGGTGGAAATCTTACTCCTACAGGTATTCCAGATAGAACATGTAATAGCGCAGTTAATGTTACTGATCTAAATACAATAGAATTGGCGCAACAAATAAACACAGCCTTTTTTTTAGCTACGGGTTGTCGACCATATATTATTTATAATAATTTGCACAGGTCTAAATTAGATTGCAATCGAAATTTAGCGGATGGTGCTTGCGGAAACCCAATGGCAGAAAATGCATGGATTGAATTTAATAATTTCATTAATACGGCTCAAGCAAGTGCTAAGAATGAATTTGGAGGTAAAGCGTTTTATATTGATTTACATGGGCATGGAAATCCAAATCAACGTTTGGAATTAGGATATTTGTTATATGATTATGAATTGGCTTACTCAGATAGTATTTTGAATACAAACCAATATATTGCTTACAGCACAATTCAGAATTTAGTTTCAACTAATATAAATTCGTTTAAGCATGCCGAACTTTTAAGAGGTATTAATGCTTTAGGTACTTTATTTGGTAATGCAGGTTATCCTTCAGTTCCCAGCTTGCAAATTCCATTTCCTGGTACTACAACTAATTATTTCAGTGGTGGTTACAACGTTGCAAATCATACAAGTTATGCGCAAAATAATACAGTAAATGGTGTGCAAATTGAATGTAATTATACGAATGTTCGAGATACATATTCACATCGAGAGGTATTTTCAGACTCTCTTGTTTCTGTACTTTCAAAATATTTAGCTATTCATCAAAACATTAATACTAGCAATTGCTCATCAGTTTCAACTACACAACTCCCTATCGATCAATATTCAATTAATATTTCACCAAATCCAGCAACCAATTTTATTGAATTTGCATTTTCAAAAGATTTAATTGATTTTGAAATTGAAATAATGAATCTTTTCGGGCAAACAATTTTAAAGACTAAAAACCAAAGCAGGGTAAATATTGAGCAGTTTCCAAAAGGAATTTATTTAATAAAAATAACTGACCAGCAAAAAAGCATAGCAGTTAAAAGAATTGCATTTCAATAATTTTTTTGTTTAAAGTACAACCACTTGTAGTCCTGCAAAGCAGTTAATCTATTTTTTTAATATAGATTATAGTTTATTCTGTTAAAAGTCTGGGTATAGTAGGAATTATAATTTTAATATAGGTAAAAGATTAATAAAAAGTTAATTAGCACTATTAGATTAAAAAACTAGCATAATTTTATCTATTAAGGTTTTAATATGAAACCAGTTAAATAATCAATAAAGAATTTTTATCTAAAAATGGAAATTACTATTACCGATCAATAGAGCCAAGGACTTTTTTCATAAACATATTAACCGCATCTTTTTCTGCAATACCTTCGGAAATCAACTGATGAACTTCAAGCGCTCCACACATATTTGAGATTAATTCTCCAATAACATCAATCTCCTCATTTTTTAATGACCCCGCTTCCGAGGTGTATTCTAACACTTTTATAGCAGTTTCAATTTCTGCTGATGTAGATGTTTTTTGTATTTGTCTAATTACTGGTAGCCTCATCTATTAATGCTTTTAATTGTTCTTCTTTGTTGGTTTGAACCTGATTTAGTAAAACTCCATTTTTGAAACTTGCAAAAGTGGGTAGGTTTTGAACACTTGCTAATTTTCTTGATGCAGGGTATTTTTCGGCGTCTACTAAAATAAACGTTGCGTTCTGTTGTTCAGCAGATAATCGTTTAAATTTTGGTTTCATCAATCTGCAGTTTCCACACCATCCAGCTGAATATTGAACAAGTACAGTATCATGCAAAGCCAGCACTTCAGCCAGATTGTCTTCTTCTAATTCTATCATAATGTAATTTTAATTTTTTGAAAAATATTCAGATATACCTTGGGTGGTGGCTGTTAACGCTTCTTCTCCTTCTTCCCAATTTGCAGGGCAAACTTCTCCATATTTTTCAACATGAAGCTGAGCATCAATAATTCGAATATATTCGTCAATATTTCTGCCAAGGGGGTAATCATTTATTGATTCATGACGTACAATACCTAGTTTATCGATGATGAAAGTGCCTCGATAAGCAGTAGGGTTACCGTTAAAAGACCACATTCCTGTTTGAGAATTTAATTCGTAACTGCCACCTAATACTCCGAAATTTAAAGCGATTGTTTTGGAAGCATCTGCAATAATAGTAAAATTAACACCTTCTATTCCTCCTTTATCTTTGGGAGTGCATAGCCATGCCATATGTGTTTCCTCTGTGTCAGTCGAACAGCCAATTACTATTGTATTCCTTTTTTCAAATTCATTTTGTTTCTCCTGAAAAGCATGAATCTCCGTTGGACAAACAAATGTAAAATCTTTAGGATAAAAAAATAAAATCACGTTCTTTTTTCCTATAAACTGCTCAAGACTAAAATTTTCTATAATTTCTTCTCCATTTATTACAGCGCCTGCTGTAAATTTTGGTGCTTTCTTACCTACTAATGCCATTTTGTTTTTTTAATTGCTAAAATAATTTCTATTTGTATAAATAATAAGTAGTTAACTTGCCAGACACTTGTTAAGATTTTGGGCGTTTTGATTGAACGATGATGTAAATCTTTTCTCTTTTGAGTTTGAGACAATTAGAAATTAAAACTATTTATTATCTTAGATATATCTTTTTAACAAGAAATTGTTAGATATGTTTAAATAAAAAAATATTAAAATCTTATTAAAAGGCTAGAGAATTCTTTTCTTAAATCTATTTTCTCTCAAAATAATTTCAAAACTTTACTAGTGAACTGCTTATAGTTTGCCATTACCATTTACCTAATGATTTATTTTTTAATTTCAATAGGAATGAATTATTAGGCAATGTTTTGCTGGTTAATTCGATAATTAGTAAATTAATTTAACTTATTGTGACAAAAACTAAACCTAACGACATTAATCCATGAATCTTAATACTAAAGCATATCGCAAAGATTGTATTTCGTACTTAATAGCTAAACTTTAGCAATTGATTTATATTTTTACTAAAACTTATTTTGCAAATCAAAAGCAAAATTAGGTGTAACTAAAAAGAATAAACACTGGACGAAGAATAATAAAAAAAAATAGGACGAATGAAATACAAAATATATAATAGCTTTTTACAATTCATCCTTATTTTTTGCTTGCCTTTATTGGGTTATTCACAAACTATTCAAGATGATTTTTAAGGAAATGGGAATATAACCAATTGGTTTGTAGATGACTGCACTATAAATGTTATTACTGTAAATCCTTTTTAGAATCGCATAAATCAAACCGCAACCGTACTTAAATATGAAGATAAAGGTGGCTTATTTGCAAACGTAAAATTTGATAAAATCAATATCTTTAATTTATCAAGCAATTATATTTTTTCTATAAAAATTTATGTTCCATCATATTGCATTACTGGAAATTTGCCCAACCAGGTTTCATTGAAACTGGAGGATGATACTTTGCTTCAACCTTAGGGTACGCAGGTAGAAATTATTAAACCAATTCTGCTGAATCAATAGCAAACCATGACTTTTGATTTTGAAAATGATAATTATATTAATCTAAATGTGGGTTCTTTACCACCAACTCAACGAACTGATTTAAATAGAGTTCTAATTCAAGTAAATGGTGAAAATAATACAGATCGTGTGATCGCTTTTATCGATGATGTTTTATACCTAAATCCTTTAACAGCAAATCCTGTTTTCAATAAATTAGTTTGGTCCGACGAGTTCAATGGTAGCGGTAACATTAATTTTACGAAACGGTTCTATCAAACTCAACTACCTCAAAATGGAAGTTGGTTTAATGGAGAAATTCAACATTATACAAACAGAAGTATCAATTCTTCAGTCTATAACTGTGTATTGAAAATTGTAGCTAAGAGAGAAAACTTTAGTGATCAAGGTTTTATTTAGCAATATACTTCAGTAAGATTAAATTAAAATTTGCTTTTACGTATGGGAGGGTAAAAGTAAGAGCTAAATTACCTTTTGGTGTTGGCGTTTGCCCTGCCATTTGGATGCTAGGTAAGAATATTGATGAAATTGGAGGATATTGGAAAAATCTAGTTTTTGGAAATAGCCCGTGGCCGGCTTGTGGTGAAATTGATATAATGGAACATTGGGGAAACAATCAGAACTTTATTCAACGTGCTATTCAAACTCCCTCCAGCTATGGTGGAACAGTCAATTTAGGGGGTAAAATTGTTTCAACTGCTTCAACAGATTTTCATATTTACTAAATGGAATGGACTTCGGAGAAATTGGAATTCAGTTTGGATAGTATAATTTATTACACGTACAACCCAAGTGTAAAAAATGTGGATATCTGGCCTTTTGACAAAGATCAGTATCTTTTATTAAACGTGGCTATTCAACAAAATATAGCAGCTAACTTTACACAAAGCGCTATGGAAGTGGACTATGTGAGGGTTTGTCAACAAAGTGCAGTTTCGATTAATCAAAACAATGATTTGCCCGAACATAAATTTTTTCCAAATCCAGTAAGCAATGATTTAACTATTTCTTTTAATAATATAAAAGACCAACATCTATTATTTAAAATATACAGCATCGATGGCAAAATTGTTAAATCATTTAAATTACCTATAAAAAATAATGGTATTGTTTTGACTGATTTGGAACATTTATCAAAAGGAATGTATATTGTTTTATATGAAATAAATAATAGAAACTATAACCTTAAATTTTATAAAGATTAGTTTTCAGCTCTTTAATAGAAAAAGCAGCAAATTTTATCATTTCAAATAATAAAATTAAAATAAAAGCAGTATTAGTTATTATTATTTGCCTGAGTTTTCAATTTGCTTTTGGTCAAAACAATCGATTAGTAACAAAAGGAAATATAGGCTGGTACAATTACTTTGGAACGTTTAAGTTTTCGAGTAAGTTTTCTTTGCAAACAGAATATCAATGGCGTAGAGAAAATTATATAACAGAATGGCAACAAAGTCTCGTTCGCATTGGAGCTAATTATAAACTAAATCAAAATTTACTTTTTAGAATTGGCTATGCTTGGATAGAAACATTTCCGTATGGAGAAATCCCTTTGAATGCCTCAGGAAGAGATTTTACCGAACGTAGAATTTTTGAAATGGTTCAATTGTCTCATAAAGAAGGTAAGCTTGACTTTGCACATCGCTACATGTTGGAGCAAAGATTCGTAGGAAGATATAGTACGTCGACGATGGACAAAGAAGATGAGTTTCCCTTATTAAATAGAATGCGATATATGATAAAAGTACAACTCCCATTAAAGGGTAATGAGATCAAAGACAGAACTCCTTATTTGGCAGCCTACAATGTAGTGTTTATTGGTTTTGGTAAAAATGTAAACGCTAATATTTTTGAACAAAATAGAATTGGATTTTTAGTTGGGTATCGGTTACAAAGTGTACAATTAGAATCAGGATATTTAAATCAGATTCTCCAATTTGTAAGACAAATTAACGGGGAAAACGTTTTTCAAAATAATAAAGGACTTATTATAAATGCAAACTTTAATTTTAATTTAATAAAAAATAAGATTTAGCAGGAAAATTTTATTTACCATTATACCATGAATTTCTGAAATATGATTATAAAATTATCGTTTAATTAATTATTAATTTTTTAACTGCAATTCCTTCTTTGCCAATAACTTTCAAAAAATACAAGCCCGATGAAATTGATGTAATTGGAATTAGTTCATCATCATTTGTTATTTTATTTTCCTGAATTATTTTTCCATTTAAATCTGTTAACTGATAACTCTGTAATTGTTCTCCTTTTATCTTAAATGAATTTGAAGCAGGGTTTGGGCTAATTTCAACATCAATTTTGTTTATGGTATTGATGCCAGTGAAAGGAACATAACAACTATTCCCATTAAACCAATTAGACTCAAAATATAATCTTGCATTCGACTTTTGAAAACAAAATAATTGAAATCCTCTATCTGGATCAATAGTTAATGGATAATCAAGACTTATTTCACTCCCTATTCCTTCTATCCAATTTAACCATTCATAACTAAAATTAAACTTGCGTCTAATAGATCCATCTAATAACATAATTAAAGTAATAGAATCTAGTTTAACATAAGTATTAGAATCATAAAACATCGGAAATAAAAAACTATCTCCTGCCGCTAAACCAAAATCATACAATAAAACTTCTTGTGGATATCTCCATGAAAAGCTATAAACTTTCTTTGCAATAGTATCTTCTCTTAATGCAGACCAAAATTGTCCAGAAGTTGAAATTGAATCAGAAGTTACTAAAATTTTTTTATAGCTAATTTGGTTTAAAGTAGTATCTCCATTTATAAAAAAGGATACAGATCTATAACCCCAAGCATATTCAGATTCTAGATAAGTCCATCGATTATTTGGATCCAACATAATTTGACTTTTCGCCTGGTAAAATGATCCGGTAATAATTAGTAAAAGAAAAAGTAGAAATTTTTTCATTGGAAATTACGTTAGGTTTTATAAATTTCAATTATTATTTTATTTATCTAAAGTATATTAAAAAGTTGGATGTCTAATATTAATTATAGTTAAAAAGATTTATAATAATATAATAAAGACTATGGGAATTAAAAATTACAATAAGCTTAAAACAACAAAAGCA
>ENA-OFCX01000278-OFCX01000278.1-metagenomes-genome-assembly--contig:-NODE-278-length-28610-cov-3.553038_pt1 | contig 28610 bp, 31 predicted proteins | sample MGYA00153384_OFCX01 | MGnify analysis MGYA00153384
TGATTTTTTAACCTCTACACCATATTCGCCAGCGAAAACATATTTAATCCATTCTGGAGTTTTGCGAAGCTTGTTAAAACAATTGGTAATTTCCTTAACATAAAATTCTTCACCCATAAATTTTCCATCTCGATGTGGTACCGTAAGCATCAAATGTGCAGGATGCAGCCGCGTATGAATTTTTGATTCGGATAAATAAGCGCGGTATTTATTTCGAATCAATTGCGATTTCCGATAATTCCAAACAGGATCAAAGCGATGCTTAGAATATTGAGTTGCTAAAATTTGCGATTTCGGGGCTGAAGGAGTTGAATAAAATGGTGAATTAATTTCGTGGTAGTTCGCTTGGCCTGGAAATACTGCATATAATGCAAACCGCGATTTTAATAGATCGTACCGTAATTTAATTAATTCCTGATAGTATTCTTCCAGATCTATTACATCATTATCAAGTTTATTGCTATCTAAATAATTTTGAAATAAAGCTTCCTTTTTTACTTTATATTCAACATAATTAGACGGTAAAATGATCTGTTTTTCCTCGAAATATGTTTCGATTGCCCTGGCCATATCCAGGGCATTCCGACGATACCAGCTAATTTTACGTGAATGATTGTTATTACTTTTAATTCTGTTTCCTGCTTCGGTAGAAGTCATAAATAATTTAGTTTAAACTTATATAATAATCCAATTTTGAAACCAATAATGAGTTAACCTAATCTGCCAAAAATCTCTTTGTAGTAAATCGTTTTCATCATATATACAACCCTCTTTCATGTATATATATTCCCCAGTTGTAAAAAAGCGATGTTTAACTTTTTTACCATCCTGCATAGCTTTAATAGCCTCTTCTTTTGTCATAATTTGTATCAATTGATTACAAAATGCACGCACTTCGACAATTTCATCTATCGTTAAATTATGTGGATGACTTTCGGTTGTATTTCTGTTTTGGTCTTTCAACCAAGCTATTGTTTTGTAAAATTGTTCCTCAAATGCCATTGAGTTCCACCACGCCAATGCACCATCCGCTAACATCCGTTTTGCGTCAGACGGGTTTTGGTGGTAATTGAGCGGCAAGCATTGACGAGCCAATCGTAACTTTCGGACGGCAACGACCAATGATGACCACTGTATGATTTTAATTCAAGCATAAATATTTTTACGGGTTTATCCGCCTTCCGACCATAATTTGTAAACCAACTTTTTTCAAACCACAAATATCCCATGTGTGTAAAAATTCTAATTACAACCCTGCCTTGTTTTTTGACGGCTGAATACCTAATTAAAATCCCATCGCTATATGAGAATGGACGGAGTATGCCAGCCGCTAACAAAAGGTTTGCGTCAGGCGGGGTTTCGTGGTTTAATGATGTTTCGTTTTCCATATTTACTTTTGTGCTAAGCCCTTGCGTTATCCTTTTACAACCTCCGGTTTCGATCTTTTAACTTTTGGTTTAGCAGCTGGTGCCGGCTGATCGTCGCCAACTAGATCTGCAATTCCTTTAATAGTTTTAACTTTCTTTTCTGATACTTCTTTAACAACAGGAATTTTTATCAAGTTAATTTTTGTGTTTAATTTTGCAATATCAAATGAAGCTTTACTTGCTAATTCTTCCTTTTTGTTTTTATTATCATTGAATAAAACTTCAGTATTTGAAAAATCTAAGTCAATAAATATTCCTTCGAGAATGGCAGAATTAGAATTTCTATTTATAAAATAATCTTTAATAGCTATTCCATATAGCTGAATTTTTGCGTCGTGAGTTATTGTCAACAAGTAATCTTTAAATTTTAAAAATACAGCTTGCTCATACTCTCTACTGTTGTAAATATTTGTTTTGATGTTAAGTATTTTACACAAATTATCCCTTGCATCGTCGTTAAAGTTTGCAAAGACAAACGTCCAAAATGCAGCTTCCATAGTGTTTGACAATGGCATACTTTTTAAACTAAAATTTTCTAATCGCTTCAAAATTTCACCGTTTAACTCCAGATCAAGTCGCAATTCATCGGATGGCAATTGCTTTTCAATCTTATTTATTTGCGCTTCGTACTTTGCAATAAATGGGTTAACAGAAGTTTTTGCGCTTAAATTTGGCTTATTACCATGGTTTTCTGATACGATAATTTCCATAATCGTACCAGTGGCCAAGTCAAAAACTTTACGTCCTTTGTCTTTATTTTCGTTGTATATTTCTAATAACCGTTCGTATTGTGCAAGTTCATATTTATAATCTTCCATTGCATCCAAATAGGCTTCCTCATTTTGTTTTTCGCTCATTTCCATTTCTTCGCAAAACTCTTCAGTTGATTTTATTGGCAATTCTGGTTTTTCAGGAACTTCGATTTTTTGAGCATAATTTCGTTTAATAACCTCTATTCCATCTTTTTTTAATGATAATGCTAAGCTTTGATGACTATAATTATAATTAACTTCAGCTATTGATATTTCAGGATCTGCAAGTGCTGCATCTAATTTTATCTTATAAGCTGAATTCTCTTTAGCTGCAAAGCATTTACCATGGTAACAAATAGCAGCATTAGCATTATCTGGAAATAAATTATTAGGAGTTGCACTATTGTATTGGCAGCCTATACACGAAGATTTTATAAAACCTTCACCAACAAATTCTTTATTTATATCAAATTTAGCTTTAGAAAGCTCTTTTTCAATTTCATCATTTATCCATTCTTTTAGTTCAGCAAGCGTGCCGGCTCCTTGAGGTACATTACTCCAGATTTTTAAATAAACATCGTTTAACCAAAGGGTTTGATCTTCGATAGAAATAATACTTAGTAATTCAGCATGGCCGTACGGTAATTCACCTTTATATAATTCTTCTTTTAGTTCAGGAATTAGATTTAATAATTTCAACCTTCTACGAACAAACTTTTCTGTTTTTCCAATCTTAACCGCGATATCTGTTTCGTTGTAATTCATCTTATTCAGCATCATGTCGAAAGCTTCAGCTTCTTCCAGAGGATTAACATCTTGGCGTTGCAAATTTTCAGAAATCATAAATTCCAAAGCTGCAATATCATCTAGATCCTTTACAATACAAGTGATCTTTTCTGCTTGAATAAGTTGTGCTGCACGAAATCGACGTTCGCCGCAAATAACTTGGAATCCGTCAGCCAGTGGCCGCACGGTTATTGGTTGAATAAGTCCGATGCTCTTGATCGATTCGGCCAACTCCCCTAACTCATTTTCTGGAAAACGTTTTCGAGGATTTAGAGGATTACCGCTGATAATTGCCAACTCAATTTCTACCGTAGAGTTATCCGGTTTTTGGTTTGTTTTTTTTGCCATAGTTTTCTTTAATAATTTGAGAATTTGAGTTAGATAATTTTTCATTTTTGGTGAGCTTTTTTAAAATGTGAAATGCCAGTTATTTCTTATAGTATGAACAGAGGAGTTAGAACGGTGCTAAACCGTTGAAATTTAGAGCGTTATTGAATGTGCGAGCTGCTTGCTAAAAATCCTGAAATGTTCGCTTCCTGGAACGGTTTATCTGCTAAATATTCGGTTGTATGGAACCTAGTTTTCGGCTCAACTATTTCGTTCCTTCTAGTGTACATTTTTACGATTTCGGTTAGAATTTTTAGCAAATCAGATCCTTTATAACTGGTGCTTTGTAATCTTACCGCAGCTTCATTGAAGTACCAGGCTTGAACGCCTACTTCTTCACTTATTAAATCCCAAGCAACGCATTGCATGATGTAGGTTTCAATCAACCTACCATCGGCATTTAAAGGGCCTTTATTTGCTTTGTGTTCCTTTATATCTTTAATGATTCTTTCACATAGGTTTACAATCTCTCTACGCTCTAAATTGCTTAGAAACTCACCTATTTGCTCCGATTTTACGCGGTACATAGCTTTTTTAGGGTAATACTGATTTACTTCAATGTTTTGATCTAATAGAATTTGAGTACTATACATTTTCGTTACGTTTTAGATAAGATTCAATAGAATTAAGAATTAAAATGGTGTTGGCTTCGTCGGCAGTTTTGCCGTATTTTAAAATGAGTTGTAGCTCGGTTAGTTGTTTTTTTACACATCTAGTTGCATGTTTGCAATCCTCGATAATACATTCAATTTGATAAACAGTCTGCTGTCCTGCTGAAGTCAAACCGTTTTTTCTCATTTTCTGAATGGCTCTTTCAAAAAGTTTAAAAGTTCTTCTAGCAATGATGATTTTATCAATATGGTTTAGCGTACTGATTAAATCTTTATGCTCAATTCGATGTATAATCTTTGTTGGATAATACTGCATAATCTCATACTGATTATGATTTATTCTAATGGTATTGTAGCTGTTGTATTGCTCCCAAGAAAGCTTTGCTTCTTGCTGCAATTCTTTAATTAATTGATCCTGTTGGTAAATTCGATTTGTTAAATTTTCCTTTTCGGTTTCCGATTTTTTTAACTGATACTGCAAACGATTAATGGAACCGGTAAGGCTTGAAATTTTTATATACAACAGATCCATCAATAATGAAGATCTTTTGAGAACGCCAATTTTTTCATCTTTAATAGGAGAATAAGGCTCTTCTAATTCCCAGGAATGCAAGCCGTTTAATTGCGCCGAAACCTGAAAGTAATTAGTACGATTACTTTCAGATAACGGCAGCTGATCTGCTATTCCATAAAAAAAACCTTGCGATTCAGTTTGCATAATTTTTTGAACTACTTGTTTGCAGCTTCCAAATTCTTGTAAATAATTTCCATTTTACGAAGCAGCTTGAAGTCCTTCAATTGGCCGTTTAGCATGGTTTGTACTTTTGCAGTTAGTGATTGCAGTCGTTCATCTGGAAGGTAGTTAACACATTCCCGAACAACCTCGTTAACGCTTTTTCCTGCACATATTGCATTGAGTCGTTTAGTGAATATATCTTTAGGATCAACGTTTTCTGCTGGTTTAATGTCGTGAACACTTTTGAAAACAATAATTTCTTCAACAGGTTCAGCCGTTGAAATGGCGTTTAAACCGCTTTCAGAACCGTTTTTTGTTTCGCTTTCTTCTAAATCTTCATTTAAAGCCGTTTTTTCGCCGTTGGTAGGCAATGCAATGGCGTTTAAACCGCTTTCTGTGCCGTTTTTGCCAATTTGTTCATCATTTGTGTGAACAAGTTCCGCAATGGCGTTTTTAGTACCGCCAAGGTTGTTTATAGCCTTAAAGGTTTTTAAAACTGCGTTTAAAGCCGTTGATTCGCCGTTGGTACTTTCACCAACGGCGTTTTCTGTATCGTTGAGGCTGTTTTTTAATTCTTCAACAGTTGGTCCAGCTGCTAAAATTTCATCTTCTTTGTAAGAATGTGCCTTTAAAGCCGTTGTTTCGCCATTGGTGGTTTCTTCAATGGCGTTATTTGTATCGTTAAAGCGGTTTTGCATGTTTTGCCTAGCTAAATTAAAATCCGAATCGGTTTCAATTGGTTCGGAAAGTGCCTCTACGCTATAAATTTCGCCATTGGTAGGGGGTTCAATGGCGTTTTCTTTATCATCCGCCGCGATTATGGTTTCATCATTTGCTAAATCTGCATTTAAAGCCGTTGAATCGCCATTTAATTCTTTAACGCTTTCCGTATTAGCGTTGTCTTTTTGTTCTTGGTTTAGTTGGTTTTCTGCTTTCATTTTATTTTTTATTTTTAATATCGGTTGAATAATATTCTTCTGGCAATTCAATTTTTTTTAAAAACTCCGCTGATTCTTGCTGAAGTGTTTTTAAATGATTTATTATATTGGGTGAAGCTGTAGTATTTCGCGAAAGCAAAAATTCTATTGATTTGTGACAAAAATTTATTTCCCTTTCTCTCTCAACATGCTTTCTGTACTCCTTTGTTAAATTCGCTATTTCCAATAGTTCAGCTTTTTCCTTTTGCTCCTGATTTTTAATTGCCTTGCGAACTGCAAAATATGGAATAACCATACCGGCTAAAAAACCAGCTACCACCATTCCTACTAAAATTTTGATTCCAATTATTAGGTATTCCATAGCTTCAGTTTTTAGAGGTTTTATTCTGTTGGATCCAGGTTTTCAAATCTCGCTTGATCTGCTTCTGTACTTGGCGTTCTCGCTGCAAGGAAACATCGTTTAGCTTGATAATGTATTCCATGCCTATTGAGAAAATAAAAGCAAATGGAATGAATGTGATGAATGCAACAATGAATTCTTTCATAATGTAGGTTGATAAAATGTAAACTGTTAAACTATTTTTCTTTCCTCTTTTCCCGTTTCTTTCGGAGTTGATCGTATTGCTCAAAATCTCTATCGTATTCATCCTGATACCTCTTACCCATGGTACCAATAATTAAAACGGCCACGATTACAATAAATACTGTTAAAATGGTTAATCCTATATCCATGGCTTACTTTTTTATTTTATAGTTGATCGAGGGCAATTTTATTTTATTGATTTTATGATCTAATTCTTTTAACAATTTTTTTATTTGAATCTGTGCTGCATTTGCCAACTCCAAAACTTCTATGTGTTGCGCCAGCGTTATATGGCCAGCAATGATACTTTTGCACGAATCGAAAATCATTTTACTTCTGATCGAGTTCGCTTTTTTAACCACATTTAAAGCGGTAATTAATTCTTCATCTGTGGTCATGGCTAAACATCTGAAGGTTGAATTACTCCTTTGTTCAAGCATTGAATTAATAATTCTGCACGGCTCTCTACCTCGTTAACATGTGAATCTGCCATTACTATTTTTAATTTATTTCCCAATTCCGATAAAGTTAAAGCTGCATATTGGTGAGTGTTTTTTTCCATCCAATATTTTAAATGCAAATTTGTAAACTCGCTTCGCTCTTTTAATGTAAAGCTTTCGGGTTTACCTTCAATGCCGGACCAGCAAAACAATGAATCGGACTGATTAACTCCCAATTGTCGGAGTTTAATACTTAAAGGAAGGGAGGTGACAATTTCTACAAGTTTCATGATACAATGTATTGACGGGTGTAAAGCGATCTTCTAATCAATTCGCCATTCTCTGGATGTGTTACTTCTAAATCTACTCGGTAAGGTAGATCATCAGCCAGTTCGCTCATTCCGCGAGTTTGGCTATCGTAAGCATCTTGGGCTAATTCTTCTGTATCAAACTTTCTAATGTTTAAAATTTGATTGGTGTTGTTGTTGATGGTGAGAATGCGAGCTTTCATAGTTTTATCAAGTTTTAGTAAAATTGCTTTATTAAATAATCGAGAAATGAATAATATAATTGACACACTTATAAGTTGGCTGAATTCGGAAATTTCAGCTGCTATAAAAGTGATTTTATTTATGATTATTGGGTTTAACCAAACATTGGATATTACTGAAAGATTTGAAAAAATTGTAATTCGATTTAGTAAAATTGAAAGTATTACAAGCGTTGAAAGAAGTTTTAAAATCATCATATACACATTGATTTTTTTCATATTTCCTTTAATCATCATCATAATTTCCTGGTCTTGGAAATCATCTTGGTTGTTTTGGATATGCCAAATTTTTTGCTGGATGCTCATAACCGGTGTATTAATTGCTGTTACTATCAACGTTTTTTTTAAATCAAAAAGAGAAGCGTTTTTGAAAAGGATTTCTTAAGTTTTTGTTAATATTTTTTTGGCCATTTAAAATTTCATATTTTTCTTTCTCAGATATGGTTAGAGATTAGTGTATAGTACATGTTCTAATTGCGTATGAGTAATAATTATGTATTCACCATTCGGATATTTCTTTATTAAAAGATCTAAATAAGCGTTTGCATTTTTCCATGAATCAAACTTTTTTTCTACATAAAATTCTGTTGAAATTTCTACGTCCGTAAAAGAACCAGAAACAGTAATTTTTGATAATGATTTGTTTATAAAATTCATTTCAAAATTTTCATGTTGATAGAAATTTTCTTTACTTAAATCTCCTTTTATTTTTGTCCCATGGCTCATGCTGCTGCCTCCTCTTTCTTTAAATTTTCCGCCTGGTATTCAGCTGCCATTTGCTCCAATAGTTTTGTTAGTTTTTCATCGGTGCATTTAAGCTGCAAAACATTCATTACTTTCATAGATCCTGAATGGGTATCGTATTCAGGATTTTCCTTAAAAAACTTACCGCGCCAGCCTGTTTGGAGAAACTCTTTAGCACGAGTTACCCGATTCTTTAATTCCTTCCAATCATCATTCACATATCTAGGCATATTAATTGTTGTGATTTGTTATAATATTAGTAGCTTTACATCGAAATAGTTCACAATATTAATTACAATTTGTAACAATTCAAATTAAAAATAATAAAAAATATGCAAATAACTGTAAATCAAAGAATTAAAATTTTACGCGAGCATTTACAATTAACTCAAGGCGAATTTCAGAAAGAGAAGATAGCCTTGTTGGTAACAAACTTATACGAGCAATTGCCATCACATTTGGAATATCTGAAGAATATTTAATTAATGGAAAGGGAAATATAAATGATGCAAAAATTCCACTAATAAAAGATATTCCTAATAATGAATTAAATGAAATAAAAGATCTTTTAAAGGAAAGTTTAGCTATGCAAAAAATGTATTTAGAGATTATTTCCGACCTGTCAAAGGCTCACCGGTCAAAGCAGTTGGGTAACCGTTATTCGGGTGAAATTAAGAAATTGGTTTCGCTTTCGGTTGCCCATGCCGCGTAAATACGCAGTACGATACAAGATGCGGAGAGAGTTCCGATCCCTCTCTCTCCGCTTATATTTGCTTGATAAAAGCAAAAATTTTTTATGCTTAAATCATTTTTTTTTGAACAAATATACCTTTAACAAAAAGGTTTTTTTATAAAGTTAAATTGAATAATACTTTATTATTTTTCAAAATTCATTACATCGTTTGTATTCAAAACTTTTTTGAATCCTTTATTTTTTAATCCTGCATATAAAACTTTATCTTTATTCCAGAGATATCCATCTCAAAATATTGCGTTCGCAATAAACTTTGTATCATCTAAATTTATATCCTTTACTAGATTTTTAGCCTCAACATAAACATCCCTAGGAATTAATTCTTTTTTACAAAAATGATTTTAGATAGTAATAGATTGTATTAGATTTCTAAATCATTCTCGTTTAATTTTGATAAAAAAAGCAGTTTTACCCAATGCTTTTTAATTTCAACTTTTAGAAATTCACAACTATAAAATTTAAATTTATTTTCAAAAAAAACATTACCAATATTTCCATTTGTGATGGGCAAAAAACTGAAAAATATGTTTGTGTCAACAATTATTTTCACCTCAGCAATTTTTTAGAAACTTTAGCCCAACGTCCTTTTTTAATTTCTTTAACAAACAAATCAACATCCTCTTGTTTTGCTTTTGAATTATCTATTGCATTTTTATATTTTAATAAGTTTATTATATGTTGTAACTCATCAATATTTGTATTTGCAGGAAATCGTATGATGATTTCTTTAGCAGTTCTTTCGATAATCATACATTATTTCTACCAAATATATTAAAACAATCTGGTCAAAAAAACATGAGTTTTTATAAGATTTTACCTCATTTCCATACTTTAATTAACTCATTCAATTTTATTTTAAAATAATTTTCCTATTCACATTTTATATTCTACCTTCGCAATTCTGTTTTCGGGGTGTAGCGTAGTCCGGTATCGCGCCTGGTTTGGGACCAGGAGGTCGTAGGTTCGAATCCTGCCACCCCGACAAATTTTCCCAATTGGTTTGGTAGCTCAGTTGGATAGAGCAACGGTTTTCTAAACCGTCGGTCATAGGTTCGAATCCTATCCAGACCACCATTTTTATTTGGCTTTTCTGCCCTATACATCCTTAAATTCAGCAAACTTTATTGTTAAAAATTAAAATTCATGCTGAAAAACGATTGAATAAATTCGTTCGTTATAGTTTCAATTGTAGCATATTCAATTTTACTAGAATCAAATCCTATGAATTTTAGAAGTATGTTAGTTATAGGGACAATTTTTTTATCGGCTTGTTCCAAAGAAAAAAGATCGGATAAAGCTGCTGAAAAAATGCAGGATTTTGTTGTCAATATTTCCAACTATGCACGTGGGTTTGATAATAGTTTTATCATAATACCACAAAACGGCACTGAACTCGCTTTTAAAGAAAATAATCCAGAAGGAGAACTGAATCAAACCTACCTAAACGCCATTGATGGTCTTGGAGTAGAAGAATTATACTACAACGGAACACCATCTTTGGATGATGAGCGACTAAGCATGCTGCAAAAACTAAAAGCGACGAAAAAAATAATGGTTGCCGATTACGTGAACGATGAAAAAAACATTTCGGATTCATTTTTTAAAAATACTCAACAGGGGTTTTTAGCATTTCCGAGGGTGAATTCAAATTACGATTACAAACAAATTCCAGATTCTGTATTCCAATCAAACACAATTGATATTAATATACTTGCTGATGCTAAGAATTATTTATACCTAATTAGCAATGATGATTTTTCTTCAAAACAAGATGTAATCAGTAGAATAGCAACCACTAATTTCGATGTAGTTTTAATTGATTTGTTTTATAATGACGATGAATTTACTAAAACGGAAATTGAAAAATTAAAAACCAAGGCAAACGGAGCAAAAAGGTTGGTGATAGCTTATATGAACGTTGGCTCAGCCGAAAAATACCAATATTATTGGAAAAAATCTTGGGGTTTGCACCATCCATTATGGCTAAGACGGAGGTATGATGGCTATAAAGATGAAATTTGGGTAAAATTCTGGCGCCCCGATTGGCAAGAAATTATTTATGGAAACGATGATTCCTACACCAAAAAAATTATCAACGCAGGTTTTGATGGGATTTATCTTGATAATGTGGAAGCTTTTTATTTTCTGTATTACAAAGAGTAATTTTTTTTCACCAGGTTCAACTATTGAATACTGCAAAATATATTTTTTAATAAATTATTTAAATATCAAACTACACATTTACCGCAAACCTAAATGATAATTACTATTGTATTCTAATTGAAAATTGCATTTCTTTTCAAAGTTAAAAAAATTAAGATTAGGCTATCTCCTTTGTAGACTAGAAAAAACTACTTGAGATAATTCTATGAAGAAATTTACAAAAAAGCGAATAATTGGTTTAAAAAGTAGAGAATAAAGAAATTATGAATATGAATGGTTATTAGGAAACTGTAAGGAGCGTGGTGAGCTTTTGGAGAAAATAAACGATTTACCTTATAATTGTATTCGCTTATTTTCATTAAGTAACTGTAAAAAAAATTTGTTTTGTAATAAAATAGTTATAATTTACATTTTATTTCAGCTTTACTAAAACTTACTTATATGAAGATTTTTACACGTTTTACTATTATTTTGTTCCTGTTCATATTGTTTGGAAACGAAAAATCAAGTGCTTCACACGTTGCTGGAGGAGAAATAACATGGAAATGTGTCGGAGGTGGTCAGTATGTTTTCAAAGTAACTATTTATAGAAACTGTGATGGTATACCTGTGATGTTGTCATCATTCCCTTTAAAGCATAATTTTCCAGGAATTCCAGATATTGATTGTAATCTTATCTCTGTTGCAGATGTTTCTCCATCTTGTTCAAGTTCTACAAATAGACTTAATTGCGGATCAGATTTGACTTCGATGTCAGGTTTAATCGGTTCCGTTACTCGTTATACTTTTCAGTCTTCTCCAATTAGCTTAGTGGGTGTCCCAGCTCCTCCAGCAAATGGATATACAATTTATACACAAACCGAATGCTGTAGACCAAGCGATATTCTAAATATAAATACTTCTGGAGGTTTTGCTCAGACCCTGCGAGCTAAAATGTATGGTTTTATTGCAGATGGAAACACCACACCTAACAACCTATCTATTTGTTTTGATAATGCTCCCGACTTTTCTGAAACACCAAATTTAGTAACGTACCAATATGGCAAGGAATATAGTTTTAGTAATAGTGCTGTAGATAAAGATAATGATGATTTAAATTATTCGTTCGACTATCCTTTGATGGCAGATATTACTGATACAGCTTTTTTTATTCCAGGTTATTCAATTACAAACCCAATTCCACGTATTAGTGCAAATGGTTTAAACAATAAAACTGGAGATTTAAGTTTTACTCCAATTATAGCTGGTAAGTTTTTATTTGTAGTAAAAGTATCCTCCCGAAAATGTGGACAAATAGTAAGTGAAATCTATCGGGATATTACATTAAGTGTAATTAATGACCCAAATATAAATTTATTAACCCTAAATGAGCTTCCGGTTTTAAAACCTGTTTTTAAAAACAGTACATCTTTTGATACAACAATAGTAGCGGGCGATACATTATTATTTAAAATTTCAGTTGCTGACTCAAATGTTTCAGGAATATCATCTCTTCAAGGCATGAATGTATATGTCAACGGACTTGCAATGGGAGCAGAAAATAAAAGTTTAACACTTTGCCCATTTCCGCCTTGCGCAATCTTAAATAAAGATATTAATGTAAATTCAGGTTTAATTACCTCCAGACCTCAACTCATTACAAATCAAATTACGATTGTTCCTGGTGACACATTAGGATATGGCTTTTCATTTCAGCCAACTGTTTCAAATCCTACAACTGATTTTTATTTTTACTGGCCAACTTCCTGTTCAAATTTAAACATTAATAATTCATGTGGATTGTCAAATCAAGTTATCTATAATTTTGTTGTAACTGCAAAAGACGATTATTGCCTTGCACCAGGAAGAGATGTTAGAACAATTTCAGTTACGCTAACCGCTCCAAATTCTCTTTGCTTCTCTTCAATAAATCAAATTAATAAAAACGTTTTAATTTCTTTATCCCCTAACCCGGCAAATAATGTTGTAAATTGGATATTTCAAAATCCTACAAATTCAAAAACCTATTTGGAAGTTTATTCCATTACTGGTCAATTATTGGTTAAAGAAATAACAAATGATAATTTTCTGGAAATTAAAAATTTTGAATCAGGTATGTATTTCTTAAAAATGAAAAATGAAGATAATTTTTACTCTGGAAAATTTATAAAGGAATAATGGAACTTTAATAGAAAATGATTTTTGAACTACTAAAGTCAACTGATTTTTCAATTTTAAAAGTTGTTAGTTAAAACTTTTTTGTTATTTCTTAAAAATTTAAAGACGATATCGAAGAGTTGATGTAAATGAAAACTGAAAAAAAATTTCCATTTTTCACCTTAAACACCTATTTTAGGTTTTAATTTCAATAATTTTTATTGAATAGTTTAGTCTTTTTAACCCTAATATAATCACCGAATGAAGTTTTTTTTACGATTTGCATTCATCTTTTTACTTTTCTCAACAACTTTTATTAAAAACTCTTATGCAACTCATGTTGCTGGAGGAGAAATAACTTGGAAGTGCGATGGAAACGGTAAATATATTTTTAAAGTAAATGTTTACAGAGATTGTGAAGGAATATTACTTTTCCAAGAGGATACCATTCTTATTCAGCATGATTTCCCAGGTATTGGTAAAATTGTTGGTCGTATTGTTTCGATAACAGATGTCTCTCCATCTTGCTCATCTACCACAAATAGAATAACTTGCAATAATATAGCTACTGGTAACGACGGTACTCCTGGATCTATTTCTAGATATACTTTTATCACTGCTCCTATAGACTTAGCTGGTGTTCCAGTTCCTCCTCCAAATGGTTATACAATTTGGGCAGTACCAGATTGTTGTAGAACCTCTGACATTTTAAATTTTATTAATGCAGGTGGAGATTTAACACTTCGAACTAAAATGTTTCGATACATATCAAATGCAAATCCGTTAGGAAATGATCTTTCGATTTGCTATGATAATTCTCCTGATTTTTCTGAACCACCTAATACTGTAACTTATCAGTTTGGCCGTGAATTCGTTTATAGTAGCAATTCTATTGATAAAGATTTAGACGAACTAAGTTATTCTTTTGATTATCCTTTAGGAAGTGGTCCAAATGATACATTACAATTTGAGCTTGGATACAATTTATTACGTCCTCTTCCTCGAGTAAATTTACCTTCTCCCGATCCTGTAACAGGAAGTGTTAGTTTTGAGCCAACTTTTTCCGGAAAATTCTTAAGCGTAATCAAAGTAACATCTCGTAAATGTGGTCAAAAAGTAAGTGAAATTTATCGCGATGTTTTAATTCAAGTTTTACAAGATCCCAACCCAAATCCTTTAACCAGAAATGTGCAACCACGGATCGATCCTGTTTTTAATAACAAAAAGAGTTATAATACCACCATAGTGGCTGGTGATACTTTATTGTTTAAAATATCGATTGGAGATTCTAATGTTTCAAATGTACCAAGTTTGCAAGGAATTAAAGGATATGTAAATGGAATTGGGATGGGATTAGAAAATAAAAGTTTAACCCTTTGCCCATATCCTCCATGTGCTATCCTAAATAAAGATCAAAATATAGGTGCTATTACTCCTGCTTCTCAACCAGTTTTTATTACCAATGAAGTTAACAATGGTCCCATAGATACTATAGGTTCTGGGTATAATATTCAACCTACTTTAACAAACCCTACCTCAGATTTTTATTTTTATTGGCCAACATCTTGCGAAAATTTAAAAAAAGTAGATAATTGCGGCGGCACAGAAAGTATTATTTACAATTTCGTTGTCACTGCCAAAGATGATTACTGTATTTCTCCCGGTCGTGATATTCGAAGTTTTAGTGTTACTCTTACCGTTCCAGATTTTGTAAAAGATCCAGTAGTCCATTGCGTTGCTGTAGCTCCTAATCAACGTGATGTTACCTTAACCTGGGACACATTGACTGGTGACAAACGAACGTTTAGAGGTTACGAAATTTATAAAGGAGCTACGGATGCTATTTTGGCAGCTAATATTGCCAGCAATTCGCCAGCAGTTACAATTCCTGGAGGGCCAGTAAATCCTGCCATCATTAACCAAACCTCTTATATCGATTTGAATAATAATTTATCGGGTTCAAATACCATGGTTTATTATATCAGGGCATTAAATAGTTGTAGTGAATACAATGAACCTCCGGTTTATGTTCGTCCAATGAAATTAACTTCTGTTATTCAAAATGGTCCATTTGTGAAATTAAGCTGGAATAAGTTCAGAGACAATAAATTAGCTACTTCTTCTTCTAATTATCGTATTTTCAGAACAGTTGATGGCTTACGAACAGAATTACCCAATCCACCTGCTGTTTCTACCAATGCGATTGAAACCTATACCGATAGAAAAGCAGTTTGCGGAGATACCGCTATTTACGAAGTTCAATTAGAGGATAATCCTTTTTCATGTGCTTCTATAAGTACTGTTGATACGGTTGAATTTACTCCAATTATTGCTGCTTTAGTAGTAGATACTGTATGTGCTAATACTCCTTCAACATTTACAGCGACTGTAACTGGAGGAAAACCTCCTTATATTTATGTATGGTCTGGTGATGGAGGTTTTACTTCTAACGATTTTTCGAGTGGTGGAGCAAATTTTCCGTTCAAAACACCTGGCAAATATGCTTACAGTCTGTTAGTGAGAGACAATTTGGGTTGCGATACTACTTTTCTGGATACTGTAACAGTTGTCGGTGTGCCAGATATGGTCATTATTGCTGATACCGTTTGTATTGGTAAATCAACTACGTTTGTTGCTGATACGCTTGATATTGGATTACAGCAACCAGCAACCTATTCCTGGGATTTTGGAGATGGTAATGCCATTTTAGTAATTGGAAATAATACTGTACAACATCCTTATGCAACCGAAACTACCTTTGCCATTGGATTAACCGTTACTGATCGCTTTGGCTGTACTAGAAGTTTTACAGGTGCTGCCATTGTTACAAAGCCTGAAATTGATATAGATACCATCTCAACTTGTAAGGGTGTTCCTACTTTTTTACGAACAAAATTAAAATTCGCAAAAGCTCCCGTTCAATATATTTGGTTGAGTGATAAAGGTCCAATTCCTCCAACCAATGGAACCACTTTAAACGATTCTGTTCCTTCTTATCCATTCATCAATCAAGAAGGGCAACATGTAATCACGCTTCAAATAATTGATGCCAATGGTTGTCAAGATACTGAAACTGGAATTTTAACAGTTGAGCCAGGCCTTGAAATCAATTTCACCGTAGAAAGTGTTTGTATAGGCAATCCATCCGCTATTTTAAGTGATAGCACTACTTTTACTGGAAGACATCCTTATACCTATGAGTTATTAGATACCACTAATGCTGCTAGTCCAACTCCTATATTTTTAAATGGAGATGTTGGATCTTACACATTTCCAGCTATCGGTATTTATAATCTACGGCTGAAAGTTACGGATGCTGATGGTTGTACAGGAATAGATAGAGTAAATGTTGAAATTTATGATAATCCTGTATTTACATTCAATTTTGCTGATAGCACTTGTGTAGGTGATACTGCAGATTTCACGATTGAATTACCATTTGGACGTGATACATCAGATTTTACCTATATATGGGTAGGTGATGAAGGTTTATCTGCTACCAACTATTTTCCTTTCTTTGTTTATAACTCCATCGGACTAAAATCGGTAACATTAACAATAACAGATCCATCTGGATGTACTTTTACCGAAAGCACCTTTATTGATGTTTGTGAACCAGATGAGCCTGTTGTTTATTTGCCGAATGCATTTTCTCCAAATGGCGATAATAATAATGATGTTTTAGCGATAACTACCCGAAATATTAATAAGTTTAAAATGCAAGTTTTTAATCGTTGGGGACAATTAGTTTTTGAAACCGATAAAGCAGACAAAGCATGGAACGGAGCATCCAAATCAACCGGAGGGGAAGTTCAATCTGGTGTTTATGTTTATTACATCGAAGCTTCTGGTTTTACTAAATCTCTTACCAAAAGAGGTACTATTGTTGTAGTTCAATAAAAAAATAATTAATTACTAATTAAAAAAACCGGCAATTGCCGGTTTTTTGGGTTTACGATAAAATTATTCAATACCTATGAAAATTATCTTACTATCCGCAGCTTCGCAAACTTCAGCAATAGCTGCTTCTCTCCTAGCGTATCAAACTGTATCGTTGCTTTTTTTTCTGATCCATCTTGTTCAATTGTAGTAACCATTCCAAATCCAAAACGTTGATGCTCGACTTTATCTCCTGATTTTAGAAAAGTAGTATCATCCGGTGCAAAATCTGTTGTTGGAATATGATTTTTTGTAAAAACTGGCTTATTACTAATTTTTGGTTTGGAAGCATTGGAATTTCCGCCTCCAAAATCATCAAAAAATGGATTATTAGCGGGGGTTGGTTTCTTTGCAGCAAAAGCAATATCAAGATATTTAGGATCAATTTCGTTCAAAAACCTACTTGGTTCGCAATTTGTCAACATGCCCCAACGGTAACGTTGCAAAGCATAACTTAATGTTAATCGTTCTTCAGCACGAGTTATGGCCACATAAAAAAGTCTACGCTCCTCTTCCAAATCTACTCTGCTGCCAATAGAAAGTTGCGATGGAAAAAGGTTTTCTTCCATACCCACAACATACACATGCTTAAATTCCAGACCTTTGGCAGAATGTATGGTCATCAACGAAACGGAATCAACGTTATCATTTTCCTTTTTTTCATCACCAGTCAATAAAGCAACATCCATCAAAAATTGCTCAAGGCTTTTATCCTCTAAATCTTCACGCTCACTGAATTCTTTTATTCCGCTTATCAATTCCTGAAGGTTTGAATATCTACTTAACCCCTCTATACTTTTATCATCATACAAATCTTTCAGCAAACCACTTTCTTTAGCGATATGTGTGGCGGCATCAAACGCGTTTGAATTCTTAATCATTACCCCAAAACTTTGAATCATTGTTTTAAAATTCAACAGTTTCTCCGTTCCTTTTCCTTCAAAATAATAATTGGCGTTTTCAATAATTTCCCACTGAGTTTTATCAGCTGAATCTGCCAGTACAATTAATTTATCGGTAGTTGTTTTCCCAATTCCACGAGGTGGATAGTTGATAATTCTTTTTAATGCTTCTTCGTCTGTGCGGTTAATTGCCAAACGGAAATAAGCCAACAAATCTTTTATTTCTTTTCGCTGGTAAAAAGACAAGCCACCATAAATTTTATATGGAACATTTAATTTACGCAAACCTTCTTCCATTGATCTGGATTGCGCATTTGTTCGGTATAAAATTAAAAATGATTTGTATTTTAATGAGTTTTTCGATCGTTCTTCAGCAATAGATTCAGCTATAATTTTACCTTCTTCATTATCACTGTATGCTTTCAACACCCTTACTTTTTCTCCTGGACTTTTTTCAGAAAAACTATTCTTTTTTAATTGATTTTGATTATTTGCAATAATGCTATTTGCAGAGTTTACAATGTTTTGGGTGGACCGATAATTTTGTTCCAATTTAAATATTTTAAGATCTGGATAATCTTTTTCAAAATTTAAAATATTCTGAATGGTTGCACCACGGAAAGCATAAATACTTTGAGCATCATCGCCCACTACGCACAAATTTTCGTGTATGGCAGCCAATTTTTTGACAATTAAATATTGAGAATAGTTAGTGTCCTGATACTCATCAACCATCAGGTATTTAAACTTGTTATGATACTTGTACAACACTTCTGGATTATCGCGGATTAGAATATTGGTTTTGTACAAAAGATCGTCAAAATCCATTGCACCAGCTTTGAAACAGCGTTTTGCGTACGATGCATAAATCTCTCCGATACGATCACGACCTGCAGAATTATCATCGGCTTGTATTTGCTCATTAGTTAAATAAGCTTCCGGACTGATCAAATTATTTTTAGCCGAAGAAATTCGATTGAAACAAAAATTAGGATTGTATAATTTGTCGTCCAGTTGTAATTCTTTTAGAATAGATTTTACCACACTTTTAGAATCATCGGTATCGTAAATGGTAAAATTGGATGGATAACCAATTTTATCTGCTTCAATTCGTAAAATTTTGGCAAATACCGAATGGAAAGTTCCCATCCAAATACTTTTGGCATCTGGTCCGGCGATATCATAAATACGCTCGCGCATAGCTCGAGCAGCTTTATTGGTAAAAGTAAGGGCTAAAATATTAAAAGGCTGAACACCTTTTTGCAATAAATGTGCAATTCGATAGGTAATAACCCTGGTTTTGCCAGAACCTGCGCCTGCAATGATCATAACCGGCCCTTCGGTTCGTTCAACAGCGGCACGCTGTTCAGGGTTTAATGTTGATAAATAGTCCAATGAGAAAATTTGAAATCTTGAATGTAAGAAATTCAAAAATAGGGAATAATCAGGAGGTAAGCAGAAGAATTTTTTGGATTTTGGGATGGATAATTGAACCTTTTATGGAAGAAGAACAAAGTTGATTTTGATTGATGAGAGATTTGGAAAAAAAACAAATTCTAATAATTCTCATTAATGAACTGCTTGAAACAAAAAAACCACAGTAGAATACCGTGGTTTATTTGCAATTTAAAATTAAATTACTTTAATTAAATATTATTATTTAAAAAGATTTCTATCAATTCTATTCTTTTTAGACTGTAACCCGTAGCTTAATTCAACACCTATATAACTCATAGAAAGCGAAGCCTTCCCAAAATTATCAAAACCCAAATTAAAAAATTTATACTCTCCTTCTGCAATTGCTTTTGGTGAATAATTACAAATGATTGCACATCCTAAAGCATTTCGATTTCCAGCTGGTCTAACTACGGCAACTTTACCAAAATAACTCGCAACAATTTGCTTAGTATGAAAAACTTCTTTTTGAAAGAGATTAGCAGAATTTACACTGTCAATAAAATAATTATCTTCGTAAGTAACCCTAAATGGATAATTTAAAAACCAATTCCCACGGACACCTGCCTCAACATAGATAGTTTTTGTACCGATCTTTGCAACTTGTTTTTTAAGAGAAAGTGGAAAAGCATAGTAAAAATAAATATGGGCTTTAACTTTTGTTTCGAGATTAGATGAAGAATATTCAGGATTGTCAAATGAAAAGATGCTTTCTTTTGGTGTTTCAAAACTATAAAACGTTTTTTCTGGAACGACGCCTGCTATTGCACCAATTGATAAGTAAAATTTATTATAAATTCTTCTCGTAGAAGATATACCTATTTCAATGCTACTTGTAGCCGACCTACGCAACAGATTATTTACATCCCCAGTATATTGATAACCTTTAAACAAAACAGGACTCACGTTAAACTGAAGATAATTGGCTAACAAATCTGTTTTTTCAGAAACATTTTGAGCATTGGAACTAATTCCATTTATTATTAGGTATAAAATGAAAATAAGCCTTAACACAAGAAATTCTGAGATGCTCAATTTTACCATGACAGTGCCTTAGTTTTTTCTTTATCTCTTACTTTCCAATAACCATAAATCCAATCTCTTTTTGTATTTGAAAATACTGATATCTTGTGCTTTACTTCTTCATCATCAGCTGATACATACGCTCCGTTTGCCGTATTAAAATTTATTTTATTATCACAGTTACCTCCAATATCAGAAATATCTCCATAGACTTGAGCAATCGATACAGATTTGTATTTTACCCATCGTCTTCCTTTCTTTTTGTAATTGTCCAATTTAGCAGTAGCATATTTTCCCCATGGGAGAGTCCAATGACTTACTACCCATGAAAACTTTTTTGTGCTTGAAACGGGTTCAGTACCATTACTTCTCTCATTAGATTTACAATCATTAGAAAGTTTATTTGAATTCGAGATTTTTCTTCCTCTCTCCACTACTAATGTTTGTAGATCACTAGTCTCATTGTAACCTTCCTCAGTCAACGTATAATAAATATCTCCAATTTTCACCTCCCCGTATTTATTCAAAATAGCTCTTACTGTATTATCAACAATAAAGTGTCTATTTGGATTTAATTCATCATTCTCTCCATCAGTTTCTAACCATGCATCATGCTCTGCAGAAATTATACTTCGTAATGAAGTAAATGATAATTCATTTTCGAAGTTAACTAATGGTTGTTGTTCGTTTAAACCTAATGAATCAAACATATTATTAAATGCTTCCTCTCCTAGATTGGAATATTGATCTCTAAACAAATTATTAGCAACTTGTATTTCTAAATCTAAGGAAACTAATACTTTAATTAAATACGTTGTATCGGGAAAATTTAAAATACCATCTACCATAGTAACGGCTGGAAAATCCGCATACGTGCTTTCTGTATTCGGAACTACATTGGATTTGTTTGCTTTGGTAGGATCATCTTTTTTACAACTTGCAAAAAATACTAAGAGGAATAGTAGTAAAATACTACTTGACTTGACTTGACTTGACTTGACTTGATTAATGTTTTCATAATTTTTTTTTAGTTTAAAATTTTTAGATCACTTGTATAAAATCGTAAAGCGGGTTGCCAGCCTTATTTTGGCATATTTTTGTTGACCTGTAAATAACATATTTACAAAATCAAATATTACTACTATATTTCAAAAATCCTAATATTCTTTCAAAATAAAAATACATTTTTCAACACTAAATCCTAATTAGGTAATAAAGCAATGTTTATAAGTTTAAAAAAACTATTGAAGAGACTATGGAAAGGTAGAATTTTTCACTCTATTTAGATTAAAAGTTTTTGAACTTTTAGCTAAGGAGTTATTTTGTAAAAAGTTTGAAGGATTAAGAACATACCACAAATAAACCTTTCCCAAAAAAACCCTACTTTTACTTTTCGATGAACAAATAATGGATGATATAACAAAAAAGATGGATTACAACTCGCAGCGACCACATTTGTTGCTGGCAGAGTATGGCAGAAATGTACAAAACATGGTAAAACATGTGATTACTTTACCGACCAAAGAAGAACGAAATAAATATGCGCAGGCAGTAATTGAGCTTATGGGTCATTTAAACCCACATTTGCGAGATGTAACTGATTTTAAACATAAACTTTGGGATCATCTTTTTATCATTTCAGAATTTAAATTGGATGTAGATTCTCCCTACCCGATTCCTTCTCGAGAAACGTTGGTTTCTAAGCCTCAACCTATTCCATATCCAAAAGATAATATCCGATTTAAGCATTATGGCAAAACCATAGAGTTGATGATTGATAAAATTAAGACCATTGAAGAGCCCGATAAAAAGGAAGCAGCGGTAAATGCGATTGCTAATTTTATGAAAATGTCGTATGTGTCATTTAATAAAGACACTGTTGCAGACGAAACCATTTTAAATGATTTAAGAATTCTTTCTAAAGGCGAACTAAAAGTAACAGAAGGGTTAAATCTGAATCGGGTGGATGTAAAAATTGAGAAAAGACCATCCAATAATTTTCAACGAGATAAAAACCGAAATAGCGGCAGCAATAAAAAACGACCTGGACCTAAAAGATTTTAGAAATAATTTATTATTAATGTATTACTTTAAATATAGGAAATATTATGTTGTTTGATCTCTTTTATAAATAGGTTAGAATTAGAGTAAGATGGCTTAGGGATAGTAGCGGCATCCTTTTTTGCAATACAAAATTTACAATTTTAAATAAACCGACCGCAAAAAAGATATAGCGAATAGCCCGACCCCAAAATTTTTTTTATTTTGAGGGAAGCTCCATATAATAATTAGAAAAATAAAATATAAAAACAGTAAATGTAAGTCTATAAAAATTTTAGTCTACTCTAAAACGAGTATTTAAAGCATTTTAGTTAAGAAAAAATTAAAATTTTACTATCCATACTTTTGATCATTTTAAAAATAAAAAATAAATAGAATAAAATTAGACTTGATAGAATTATAAACAAAAAACACATAAATAAATAAACATTAATTCAAATAATTGATAAAAAAATGGCAGATGCTTTTGAAATAAAAGGTGGTAAAAAACTTTCCGGATCTATAATTCCTCAAGGTGCAAAAAATGAAGCATTGCAGATAATTTCGGCTGTATTATTAACAGAAGAAAAAATCACGATTAGTAATATTCCAGATATTGTTGATGTAAATAAACTAATTGAACTTATTGCAGATTTGGGAGTTAAGGTTGAAAAAATAAACACAGATACCTATACTTTCGAAGCAGCAAATATAGATTTAGACTATTTAAGTTCTGAAAAATTTAAGCAAAAAGGTGGAGGATTGCGGGGATCCATTATGATTGTTGGCCCTCTGTTAGCTCGTTTTGGAAAAGCAAATATCCCAAAACCAGGTGGAGATAAAATTGGAAGAAGAAGATTAGATACACACTTTATTGGCTTTCAAAAATTAGGGGCAAAATTTGAATATGATGCGGTTGAAAGTTTTTTTAAAGTAGATGCAACTGATTTGAAAGGTTGCTATATGTTGTTGGATGAAGCATCTGTTACCGGAACCGCAAATATTGTAATGGCGGCTGTTTTGGCAAAAGGAATTACCACTATTTACAACGCTGCTTGCGAACCATATTTGCAACAACTTTGTAAAATGCTAAACCGAATGGGAGCAAAAATTACGGGTATTGGTTCTAATTTATTGACTATAGAAGGAGTTAAAAAATTGGTTGGAACAGAGCACAGAATGCTTCCTGATATGATTGAAATCGGAAGTTTTATTGGTCTTGCTGCCATGACAGGTTCTGAAATTACCATTAAAGATGTTCACTACGAAGAGTTAGGAATGATTCCAGATATTTTCAGAAGATTGGGAATTAAAATTGAACGTAGAGGTGATGATTTATTTATACCTGCACAAGAACATTATGAAATTGAAACTTTTATTGATGGTTCTATTTTAACCGTTGCTGATTCGCCATGGCCAGGTTTTACTCCCGACTTATTAAGTATTGTATTGGTGGTTGCTGCTCAGGCAAAAGGAACAGTGATGGTTCACCAAAAAATGTTTGAGAGCCGTTTGTTTTTTGTAGATAAACTGATTGATATGGGTGCTCAAATTATTTTATGCGATCCACACCGAGCAACTGTAATTGGTTTAGATAAAAAACATGCTTTGCGAGGATTGCGAATGACTTCTCCAGATATCAGAGCTGGAGTGGCTTTATTAATTGCCGCACTTTCTGCCGATGGTGTAAGTGTAATTGACAATATTCACCAAATAGATCGAGGATATCAGAATATTGAAGCAAGGTTGCAAGGTTTGGGAGCTGATATAAAAAGGATTAGTTAGAAAGTATTATCTGATATAAAATTAAATTTAATACCACATTCTCTTTTCTCGAATAAAGCAATTTTTCTTCATCTGCTAATTCGTTCATTAATTGTGTAACTGTCTGGCGAGAAAGGCAAACCAAGTCTGCAATATCTTGATGGGTAAGGTAATTTCTGATGATGAACGTATCGATCTTTTTTTCGCCTTCGCGTTCCGCCCATTCTTTTATAAAGATTAAAAGACGATGTTTTACATCTTTAAAAACCAAGTTAGTATACCTGTTTTCTAATTTTACTAATTTATCACCAACTCGTTTTGCAAACTCCAATGTTAAACGTGGGTTTTTTCTAAAAGCGATTGAAAATCAGTAATTCTAAAACTACAGATACTTACTTCGTCTTATAATGCTATGGCAGTTTCTTTATTTCCATTACCATTCGTTAACGATAATTCGCCAAATAAATCTCCTTGTTGAATAATATCTTTTATTACCTCATCTCCTTTTTCATTTAATTCAACAATTTTTATCATTCCCTTTTTCAATAAGTAAATCCGATTGGTTCGTTCTTCGGAAAAATATATCACTTCACTTTTTTCTGCTACTTTATACTTTGAAATAATACATAAATCCAAGACTTTTTCATCACTAAGCGTAGAGAAAAATTGATGATTTCTTAATGACCAATATTTGTAATCAGTGGCAGTCATGATACTTTTTTAGGTAGACGAAAATAACGATAATAAAATCAATAAAGTCTTTTGTCGGCAATATGACATTTAGCAACCTGTAGATATCGTTATTTCGTATAATATTTTAAAACTAAGTATGAAAAAATTATTCTAATCATTAATAAGCATCTTGATTTTGAATGCTGAATCTTTTGCACAGCAATGCGTTAGAGTAGCTAACTTTATTGATGGCCTTGAATATAACATTAGCGGCAGTGCAACATTAACGAAGAACGTTAACGGAACACTTATCCTATCTATCTGTTCAGATTTCGCCACTTCGCCTGGTCCTGACCTTCATTTTCTACTTTCTAATTCCACAACTCCAAATTCTCCATACTATATTATTTCGCAAATTCAGTCTGCAAGTGGAGCGCAATCTTTTACGATTCCGGCAACTGTAGATATTAACCAATTCCAGCATGTGCTTATTCATTGCATACAATTCAATCATTTTTGGGGATATGGTAGTCTTGATGCAGGTACAGGAAATTGTTCAATTACTTTAGGAGTGAATGAAAATACTTTAAATTCATCAAAAAACTTTTTCCCAAATCCAATTTTGAACGAGATTAATTTTACATCAAGCGGAAATCTTTCCGTTTTTACCATTGATGGAAAGTTAGTTTTTAATACAATTCAGGAATCAGAAAAATTTAATTTATCTGAAGTGGAAAGTGGACTTTATTTTTATTCTTTTAATAAAAAAGATGGCTCTACATTAAACGGTAAATTTTTAAAACAATAAAAATTGAACTATAAAATTTTATTAAAAGTAAAATATCTGTTGATATTTATTATTTTAAATGGCGTAAAAACTTATGCTCAAAACTCCGATAGTTCTAACGATTCATTATTGCAATACAGAGGAAATTCTAATAATGCATCACTTTCGACAGCAGCAAACCTAAATCGCAAAAAAGGTATAGAATTTAAAATTTTTAATAATTTATATTATCAAACTAAATTTGCCGATTCAAAAGGTGAAACGATAGATGCAGGTAATAAGTCGAGTTATTTTACAGCAAACGCATATGCGTATTATGGTTTAAGTTCTAAATTTAACGTTGGTTTTCAATTAAATTACCGAGCAGTAAGAATTGATAAATCCGAATCTTCCGCTTATGAACTTTTTAATTTCGAAACAACTGAAACCAGTAGAAACGCATTAAGTAATATTGGACCGAGTGTTAAACTATCTATTAGCGAAAAAGCAGGATTAGTTCTTCAAAGTATATTATTGCTTCCAACAGCATCTGATTTAGAAGGTAGTTCATCAAAAAACTTGGTTTATCTAGATTTTCAAAAAATACAGTTTTTCAATCAATTATTTTATGTGAAAAGTTTTAGCCCCAAATTTCAATTATTTGCGGAAGGTGGATTTATTTACAGAACCGATAAAGATTTCAATAACGAAACATCCAGTTTTACCACACAATTTAAATTAATTGGAAGTTATTTTCCAATTCCTACATTAAGTATATATGCCTTAGGAGAATATGCTCCTTCAATTGGGAATTCTGGCGATTTTATTTCGTCTTATTACACACAAACAGGTTTAGGAACAAAATATCAGTTAGTCAAAAATGTTGAAATAGAATTTCTTTACACTTTTTTTCCGGCTTCTAAGAAGGCTGGATTAGGAGAAACCGTAAATTTCGGCTTGCGTTACAGTCGTTAACTATTAATTACCAATAAGGCTAAATTCTTGCTTACTTCGTATTTGATAAAAACTAAAAAAATCATGAATAGTAAAAAAATATTTTTAAACTTACTTATGCTTACCAGCCTCCTGTCTTTTTTTAATTGTTCGGCTAAAAGCTCGGCCAATGTTATAGAGGGAAAAACGGTTGATCACACAGAATGGTCTACATTATTAAAAAAGCATGTTAGCGAATCTGGAAAAGTAGATTACAAAGGTTTTCAGTCTGATAAAAAAGAGTTGGGAAATTATTTGCAATTATTATTAAAAACTAATGCCGCTGAACTACCCGAAAAAGAGCGATTAGCCTTTTGGATAAATGCTTATAACGCTTTTACGGTTGATGTAATTCTTAGAAATTATCCAGTAAAAAGTATAAAGGACATTCGAAATGCTAAATCCTTGGTTGCAAAAGCTACCGGCGATAGTCAGGTTTGGGTAGAAAACCTTCCGTACAAATTTTATGGTAATGAAGAATTATCGCTGGCAAATATTGAAAACCAAAAATTATTGAAAGATTTATTTGATCCCAGGATACATTTTGCGATAAATTGTGCAAGTTTTAGCTGCCCAGCCTTAGACAATGAAGCGTATACAGGAGCTAAAATCGAAAATCAATTAGAAAAAGCAGCTAAAACCTTTTTATCAGATAAAACAAAAAATAAGATTGCTGCTAATTCTGTTGAAATGTCAAGTATTTTCGACTGGTATAAAAAAGATTTTACCAAAAAGACTGATTTAATTACTTTTTTAAATAAATATGCATCTACAAAAATTAATGAAAATGCTGAAATTGGCTATTTAAAATATAATTGGTCGTTGAACGAATAATACCTTTTATTATCTATGAAAAAAATCGTCATCATCGGAAATGGTATTACTGGAACTACCGTAGCCAGAAATATACGCAAATTATCAGATTATGAAATAACGATTGTATCATCAGAAAGCGAACATTTCTTTTCAAGAACAGCCCTTATGTACATATACATGGGGCATATGAAATACGAACATACTAAACCGTATGAAGATTGGTTTTGGAAAAAAAACAGAATTAATTTAATAAAAGCGGAAGTACAAAAAATAGATTTTAAAGAAAAAACACTTCTACTTTCAGAAAATAATACCATTAAATACGACTCGTTAGTAATTGCAAGTGGATCAGTAAGTAATAAGTTTGGATGGCCAGGCCAAGATTTAAAAGGGGTACAAGGTTTATATAATTTGCAAGATGTTTCAACTATGGAAACGTCAACTAAAAATATAAAACAAGCGGTAATTGTTGGTGGCGGATTAATAGGAATAGAAATGGCAGAAATGCTTCATTCCAGACATATTCCGGTTATATTTCTTGTCCGCGAGTCGAAATACTGGAATAATGTTTTACCAGATCAGGAAGCTGAAATGATTGGCCGCCATATTATTTCTCAGGGAATAGATTTGCGTTTACAATCAGAATTAAAAGAAATAATTGGAGATGAAAATGGAGTCGTTCAATCTATTATCACAGGATCCGGAGAAAAGATTGCTTGCCAATTTGTTGGTTTAACCGCAGGAGTAAGCCCCAATATAAAATTTCTAAAGAATACAGACTTAGAAACAGATCGTGGAATTTTAGTCAACGAATTTCTGGAAACAAATATTGAGAACGTTTATGCTGCGGGTGATTGTGCAGAATTCAGATTGCCTTTGCCAGATCATCCAAAAGTAGAACAATTATGGTATACAGGAAAAATGCAAGCAGAAATGTTAGCCCGAACTATTTGTGGCAATCGTTCTGCCTATCAACGTGGAATTTGGTTTAACTCTGCCAAATTTTTTGACATTGAATATCAAACGTATGGTATTGTTTTTAATAAACCACGAGAAAGCGAAAAAACATTTTATTGGGAACATACAGATGGACAAAAATGCTTTAGAATGATTTATAATTCAGAAGAAGAAATTATTGGTTTTAACTTCTTCGGGATTAGATATAAACAAACCGTAGCAGATACTTTTATTCGAACCAAAACTAATATCAATGATGTAATTGATCGGCTGAGT
>ENA-OFCX01000279-OFCX01000279.1-metagenomes-genome-assembly--contig:-NODE-279-length-28579-cov-5.065804_pt1 | contig 28579 bp, 26 predicted proteins | sample MGYA00153384_OFCX01 | MGnify analysis MGYA00153384
TTTCCATCGCGCCGAAATTGAAATCGTCGACCGCTACGATGTTGAACACGTCAAGGTCGTATTCGCGGCCGTAGACGCGTTCGTCCCACGCCATCGCCGCCTTCAGCGCGGCCATCGCGTGCGCGGTCCGCACGACATCGCCCGCGCGCACCCAGATTCCGAGCGCGACGTCGCGACCCGAGCGCGTCGTGAAGCAATCACGGTTGGCGACGAGATCGCCCGCGACGAGCGCGAAGAGATAGGCAGGCTTGGGAAACGGGTCGTGCCACTCGGCACAGTGACGACCGTCGTAAGCACGGGCTTCACCAACTACGACGACTACGCCAACGCCATTGCCCTGCAGCCCGACGGCAAAGTGCTGCTGGCAGGCGCCTGCTACGACGGCACTGGTTTCGCCAATCAGGGCAATAACTACAATTTTTGTGCGGTCCGCTACAACAGCAATGGCACCCTCGACACCACATGGAACAGCACCGGCACCGTCAAAACCGTGATCGGCATCAACGGGAAGGCCTTCGCCGCGACCGTGTTTGCGGATGGTAAGGTGCTGCTGGCTGGAAGCTGCGCCGCCCCCAACTACGATTTCTGTTCGATACGCTACACCGCCAACGGCTCGCTTGACGTAGGCTGGAACGGCACCGGCAAAGTCACCACCGATTTCGCCGGCGGCAGCGACGCCGCCCACGCCATCGCGGTGCAACCCGATGGAAAAATAGTGCTCGCCGGGCGTTGCACAATCAGCAACCCCACTTTATGCGCCATCCGCTACGACGCCAACGGCGCGGTCAACAAGAAAACCACATCCGAGACCTACGGCGAAGCTTGGGCCGTTTCAGTGCAACCCGATGGCAAGATGCTACTGGCTGGTCTCTGCGGCGGCTCCTTGTGCGCTTTCCGCTTCCAGCCCTACGGCCCGCTAGACTTAGGCTGGACTGATGGCTCCATTGTCAGCAACGGTACAGGTGCCGCCATGGCGTTGCAACCTGATGGCAAGGTGCTGTTGGCTGGCGATTGCCAGAACACCAGTGTTGATTTTTGCGTGGCACGCTTTGATGGCGCAAGCTGCGCGGTGGACCTCGACGGCGATACAAAAGTGCTCGCCACTATTGATTCACTGATGCACGTTCGCATCGTGCTCGGCCTCACCGGCGCAGCGGTCACCAATGGCATCAATTTCCCGGTTGGCACGCCGCGCAATGACTGGGCAAGCATCAGCAATTACCTCGTTGGCAAGACGCTGGACATCGATGGTGACGGCCTGACGACGGCATCCGTCGACTCCGTCATCCACGCCCGCGTGGCGCTCGGGCTCACAGGCGACGCGGTGATGAACGGCATCGTCTTTCCGATCGGCGCCGCCCGGAAGACATGGCCGTTGATCCGCGACTATCTGGTCACGCAATGCGGCATGTCGCTCGCGCCGTAACGAGAGCTCATCAGCGACTCATCAAATGGAGAAATCCACGCCATTCTTTGTTGACCCTTCCGGCAACGCTATTGCATCCAAGGCGTTTCAGCACATTGAGAATTTGTTTGCGCAGTAGGGATTGTCAGCTGCTCAACGTCAGTCGATCGCCCGTCGCGGTGGAGCGGCTTGTTCTGTGTTCGCGATTAGCGATTAGGGATTAGGGATTAGCGATTAGCGAGTATTACAATCGTGTGTTCAGTAACACCCAGGTTTATCGCCATGCCGACATCACTTACCAGCAAGGGTCAGGTCACCATCCCCAAGCATATTCGCGATCAACTGGCGCTCTCGGCCGGATCGCAGATTAGCTTCTCGGTCAACCAGAGCGGGCAATTGGTGCTTGAGTCAGCAACGCTGCCGGCACGCGGCAAACCCGTTCCGACCCGTCGCGCAGACCGTTTTGATCGCGCGCGCGGGGCCGCCACCGTAAAGTGGCGAAACACCGACGAACTGATGAAACTGCTGCGTGGCGACCAAGCATGATCCTGGTCGACTCGAACGTCATCATTGATGTGATCGGAGACGATCCTCGATGGGCGGACTGGTCGATAACGCAGTTGCGGCAACAGTCACAGGTTCATGAGCTGACCATCAATCCGATTGTTTACGCCGAACTGTCGCTCAGTTTTAAAAACGTGGCGCAGCTGGATAAAGTCATTGCGGATATGCAGATCGTGTTTGCCGAGTTGCCGCGAGTTGCGCTCTTTCTCGCCGCCCATGCATTCGCCGCGTACAAACGGCGTGGCGGCGCGAAACTGAATGTGCTGCCCGATTTTTTCGTTGGCGCGCATGCGGTGGCAGTCGGCTGCGCGTTACTCACGCGCGACGTGGCGCGCTACCGCACCTACTTTCCTCGCGTTGAACTCGTAGCACCGCAACGATAGGCCAGGTTCAGCATGAGGGCGTTGGTTTTCACCACGTTCGCCGTCAGCGCATATGAGCGTTTGTTTGCGAAGCAGGCTTAGAAACGGTCCCTAAGCTCATCACAGTTGACACAGACGGGCAACCCTGCGACCATCGATTCGACCTGTTCGTTAACAGGTGCATCAAAGCGGTTCTCGCTTCGCAAGCTGCATCAATAGAAAAAATGGACCGTAACCAGGGTAACCGCTCATGAAAAACCTCCTCCGTCGCGCATCTATCCTCGCCGCCTTCTCTTGCGCGCTGCTCACCCCCTGCGTACATGCCACGCCCGGTCAGCCGGGCACACTCGACTTAAGCTGGAACCTGACGGGCAAAGTGATCACGTCGATTGGCGGCGCTGTGCCGTTCGGCACTAACAGTGGTGCGCGTGCAATGGCTGTTCAGGCCGACGGAAAGGTATTGCTGGCGGGCATGTGTTACGACGTCGCCAATGTCGATTTCTGTGCGATCCGCTACAACGCCAACGGCACGCTCGACACAAGTTGGAACGGCACCGGCAAAACGATGACACCGATCGGCGGCATCGACGATCAGGCTTACGCCATCGCCGTGCAATCTGACGGCAAGGTATTGCTCGCCGGATACTGCAAGAGTGGTGGGTCGTACCATTTTTGCGCGTTACGCTACAACGGCGACGGCACGCTTGATGCGAGCTGGAACGGCAGCGGCAAGGTGATTACGCCGATCGGGGCCGGCAACGATCAAGCCTTCGCCATTGCTGTGCAGCCTGACGGAAAGGTGCTATTGGCGGGAACGTGTTTTGGGCAGCCCACCAAGTTCTGTACGTTACGGTACAACGCAAACGGCACCCTCGACTTGAGCTGGAACGGCACTGGTAAAGTGTCCACCTCACTCGGCACTGGCGACATTGCCTATGCGGTCGCCATTCAGCCCGATGGAAAGGTGTTGGTGGCTGGCACTTGCTTGGGCGCCGCTGACAACGACTTCTGCACGGTTCGCTACAACGTCAACGGCACGCCCGATTCAAGCTGGAACGGGACAGGCCTATTGACAACATCCGTCGGCGGTGACGACATCGCTGCAGCGATGTCGTTGCAGCCCGATGGCAAGGTGCTGATCGCTGGCAGCTGCAGGTCAGGGGCCGCTATACCGACCGATTTCTGTGCTGTACGCTACAACACCGATGGCACGCCCGACTTCAACTGGAATGGCACCGGTTCAGTAGTCGCCTCCTTTGGCGGCGGCCTCGACGTCCGTACCAGGGCAATCGCTGTTCAATCGGATGGCAAGGTGTTCTTCGCGGGTGGTTACAACAACGATTTCTTTGCGCTTCGTTACAACGCCAATGGTGTGATCGACACCAACTGGAACGGTACGGGCAGGGTCGTCACGCCCGTCGGCAACTTCGATTCCGCCTGGGCCGTGGCCTTGCAGCGCGACGGCAAGGTGCTACTCGCAGGTGCATGCTCCGCCGATGGGCAGTCATATTACGATTTCTGCGCCGTGCGCTATGACGGCGGCCCGTTTGGTTACAGAAACTGCACGCCCGATATCGACGGTGACGGATCGTTTCTAGCCACTACGGACGCGCTAATCAACATGCGCATCGCGCTTGGCATTACAGGGAACGCCGTCATTGGCGGCATCACCTTCTCGCCGACTGCCACGCGCAACACCTGGCCGCTGATCCGCAACTATCTGGTCACCCAGTGCGGGATGTCGCTGGTGCAGTGAAGTGATCGCGGCGCGATTTTGGGAAGTAACTTAGCGCTATAAAACCAGCGAGGTCGACGGCGACAACGTGCCCTGCCGCCACTTCGGCGTCGCGCTCACCGTGCAGCGATGGCATGAGCTCGCCGACCGTCTGCAGGCCGCCCGCACCGACTTCATCATCGAGCCGCACATCCGCTTCAAAGGCGAGCCGGGCGCGCAAGCCATCCTGTTCTTCCTCGACCCCTTTGGCAACGCCATTGAATTCAAGGCGTTTGAGCCTATTGAGAATTTGTTTGCGACGTAGCCGTCGCGGGTGAGCGAGCCCGCGTCAATTTTTTGATCCGACGAGCATTGGAAGAGACCCGTTCGCCCTGAGCGCAGCGAAGGGTTTGATAATCAGACCCTTCGCTGCGCTCAGGGCGAACGGACTCCTCAATAGACAATGCCGGATCAATAGCAGCTTATGAGCGCGAACCGCACTACGCATGGACTGCATGCGATTTAGGTGGATTGCAGAGCAAATGCCATTTCTGACTATATGTGACGCTGATTACGCCAAAAAGCGGTGGGTTTAGCGTGCGTCAATGCGGATGCGTCCCCGCTTCTCTGACCCGGCGCTGTCGCAGATCGCCGCGTAAGCGCGTCTTTTGTCAGGCGCACGGTTCGTGTGCAACAACAGTCGAAGGAGCCTGCCATGTCGATGATCATTCCGCCAAAAACTTTTGCTGCCATGCGCGACGCCAGCGCGAGTTGGGCCAAGTTACTGTCACTTGGCAACCAGCAGAACGTGTGGACGAGCGCACAAAAAGCACACCTCTCCGAAATCGCCAGCGTTATCAAGTTTCACCACAACGCGCTAAATGCGATGATTGAAGCCAATCAATAGCGGTCAGTCGGCTCCGCCGCAGCGCCGCAGCACCCCGACGCTGCGAGTTAATGGGCTAGACAGCATAAAAGACGCGTCAGCGTAGTTCAAGACCGCCGTGCGTCGGTGCTAATCGCAGCCCAACATCGTCAAAGGCCGTCATCATGCCCGTGCCCCGTCGCTTGTTCGCACTGATCCTCAGCGGCATTGTTTGACGCCGGCAACGGCAAAGTGATCACGCCAGTGCGCACAGCCCATGAAATGGCGTCAACTTCCCGCCGCCCGCAACACCGGGCCGCTGATCCGCGACTATCTGGTTACGCAGTGCGGGTTGTCGCTGGGTTCAGTGAACTGATCGCGGCGCGTTTTTGCGAAGTAACTTAGCGCTATAAAGACCGTTGTATAAGGCTTGGTCGCGCATTATTGCAATACTCGACTTAGGCATAAAACGAGGCCTAAGCCCATATTAAACAAGGCTTTCTACTAAAAGCGGTCGATTATTGACCGCTAAACAAGAAAGCGTCCGTTGCGTTACCCGATCAATTCGGCACGCACATCTTCACGCCTTCGCCGTCCCAGCCGAGCGCGACGAACTGGTTATAGAGCCCGAGGTTGGTGGTGAAGCGGTGATTCGGATCGTCGGGAAAGCGGGCTTGTCCGCGAAACAGGCGATACACCGGCTTTAGGCCCGCAGCACAACTTCCGCCCACGCCTTCCAGCAGCGGCGGATAGGCGTACGAATCAATGCCTTCGTCGAAGGGCAATCGCGGCAACGGCAGATTGGTCGGATTGAGCCCGCTTAGCGTAGTTTTTTCAGTGCCGACCAAGGTGTAGAAATGGCTGCCACGCGACTGACTTTTCGCTACTTTATCGAAGTAGTAGCGGCTGATGCCACGGGTGCCGGGGTCAGCGTCGGTCAACGCGGTGAACGATAGCCCGGTGCGCACCCAGCCCGCCGTGACGTCGAGGATCGCCTTGTCGGCGTCGCGCGACGTGAGGAAGTAATAGTTGAGCGGGTTATAGATGTACTCGGTCAGCGTTTTGGTGGTGTTGGGGTTGACGCCGATGGCGCTGGCTACGGTCGACACATACTGGCGCACATTGTTGGTTGCGCCGGGCGCGAGCGTGAGCGGCGCGTTGTAGCCCCAGTAATAGACAATCGCGCTGTCGACGTCCTGGCCGGTGATGGCCGTGTCCCACGCGTTATCGAAAAAATCAAACCAAGACACGTAGGCCACCCGATCTGGCGTGGTGGGCGGTCGCGCGGTGGTGCCGCCGCTCACCGTGCCGTAGATCGAGAACGACGGGTTCAGCAGGCTGTCCGTTTGCTCATAAGCGCGAAAGGTGGGCGACGGATAGGCCGAAAAAGTGCTGGTGTACAGGCCGTCGGGATTGCGCGGTCGTGCGATGGCCGCATCGTTGCCAGCAATTTGCCAATCCCACAAATAGCGCACCCCGTACTTGAGCGCCACGCCACTGGTGTTGACCACGCTCACCTCATGGCGCACGTTGGTGTCGGAGAGTCCGGTGCCGGTGATCTCGACTTCTTGCACCACCCTGAAGTTGGGCAGCGTCCACGTGGTGCGAAAACCCAGCGTGCCCAAGCTCTGCGTGGTGCCCGCGCCCATTTGCACCGCCGTGTCCCCGCCGGGTGTGGGCCCACCGATCGCGTTATCGTTGACGTAAACCTCCTTGCGCCCGTCGTCCCGCACCGAAATGTAGGACGTGCCCACCGGATAAAACACCGTCTCGTTAGGTGCCGGATGCGACGTTCCGGTTTGCAGACTAAACCTCCCGATGTCGTCATAGTCGATGGTCAAAATTCCGTTGGTGGCAGTCGCAGCAAGCGCGGCGCTCGTGCCGAGCATGGCCAGCAAACCTGCCGCGGTTGCGGCAACGCCCGCGCGCAGCCTTGAGTGTGACGTTGACATGATGAACAACCTTTCTACGTGCAAATGCAATCAGTCTTGAATAGACGCATTCGCTGGCCGATTTGTGACATGCGCCGCAGTGGCGCGGTTTTTGGAGGAGCGCCCTTGGGCGCGAACACGGCTGCTTATGACGCAGAACGCGGTTCGCGGCCCAGGCCGCTCCTACAATTACAGCATGCTGAACTTCGTCGACATCCAAGCCGCCGCCGCTCGCCTCAACGGCGTGGCCCATCGCACGCCCATCCTCACCAGCGCCACGTTGAACGCCATGCTCGGTTGTGAAGTGTTCATGAAGGCGGAGAATTTTCAACGCATGGGTGCGTTCAAATTTCGCGGCGGATACAACGCGATCAATGCGTTGACCGACGCTGAACGCGCTCGCGGCGTGCTCGCGTTCTCATCCGGCAATCACGCACAGGCCGTTGCGCTCGCCGCCCAGTTGCACGGCTGCAAAGCCGCGATTTTGATGCCGCTAGATGCGCCACGAGCCAAGCTTGATGCCACGCGCGGCTACGGCGCAGAAGTCATCACCTATGACCGCTACACAGAGGATCGCGGCGCGCTGGCCAAGCGCTATAGCGACGAGCGAAATGCGGTGTTGATCCCACCCTATGACTACCTGCCCGTGATGGCGGGTCAAGGCACCTGTGGGTTGGAGATCGCCGAAGAAATTGCGGATTTGGATGCGCTGATTGTGTGTACCGGCGGCGGTGGATTTTTGTCAGGCTGCACCATTGCGGCCAAGGCGATTCAGCCGAACATTCAAATGTTTGGCGCGGAGCCAGCGGCGGGCAATGATGTTCAGCAGTCGTTACGCAGCGGACGTGTCGTCAGTATCGACGTGCCCAAAACCATCTGTGACGGTCAGCAAACACAAGCCGTCGGCGACCATCCGTGGGAAGTGATCCGCACTCAAGTGACCGACATTTTGACCACGCCGGACGCGACCGTGGTCGACGCGATGCGCTTCGCGTTTGAGCGCATGAAGATCGTGCTGGAGCCGTCTGGCGCGTGTGCTTTGGCCGCACTGATGGCGAACGTCGAGCGCTTCAAAGGTCAACGCGTGGCCGTCACCCTGTCTGGCGGCAACATTGATTTTGCGCGGTTTGCGACACTATTGTCGTAGCGATTCTGTCGGCGAGGAACGATCAATTACGTCTGTCTGTCTGAGCCATAACAATGGCGCGACGCGCAAACTTGACGCCAGCCGACGCGCCGCCAACGCCCTTCCTTTGTCAGGAGTCAGTCCATGTTTTCTATCCGCCTTCCGTCGACACCATTCGCCGTGCTGTGGTCACCGAACCGTTTGCTCCGCTTGCTGTCAATTTCATGTGTGCTTGCCACGGTTGGCGCTGATGCCGCCACGAGCGTCCCCACTGCCGACCTCAACGGTTTGGCAGACCCGTCTGGCACCAAGCGCTACTCTGGTTCGGTGTTGGTGTATCGCGATGATGTGGCCTACGACGAGGTGAAATTTCCGAGCGGTAAAGTGCGCGATGTTGCCGAGAATTACCCAGCACGGGCACGCTCCGGAAAACGCGTTTCGTTGCAATACACGTTGCCCGCTGCTCGCTCCTCGTTGGAGGTGATCCGCAACTATCAACAGCAGGCGCAAGGCGACGGATTTTCGCCGGTGTTCGAGTGCGCGGGCGACAGCTGTGGTGCGGGCAACGGACAGCTTAAATATTCCATCGTTAGCGCGATCTTGCCATCGCGTTTTTTCGATCAAGTGGGTGAGAGCAGCGCCGCAGCCTGCGGCTCCTATGGGGTGTCAACCATCCGTTACGCATTACTTGAAAACAAGGCCAGCGGTGCGACGCTGGCCGTGGCCGCCGCAAACCCGGAAATTTCCTCCGTCTACTGCGCGGACAGCTACAAAAATCAGCTCACGGTGTGGGTCACTCGCGTAGAACCGGAAATACGCGAACAAACAATGGTGGCGTTGTCGGCCAATGATATGGCTAAGAGCATTGATGTTGATGGGCGCGTCGCGCTCTACGGCATTTACTTCGACACCGGCAAGGCCGACGTTAAGCCTGAAAGCAAAGCCTCGCTCGATCAGATCGGCGAACTGCTCCGGCAACGTCCCGAGCTTAAGCTGCACGTCGTAGGCCACACCGATAATGTCGGCGGTTTCGAGTCGAATACGGCGCTAAGCAAGCGCCGCGCCGAGTCCGTTGTAACCGCATTGGCGAGCAGCTACGGGGTCGGTCGCGCCCGCCTGACCGGCAACGGCGTGGCAAGTCTGGCTCCGGTAAAAACCAACACGACAGATGAGGGCCGCGCAAAAAACAGGCGCGTTGAGCTGGTACTGCAGTAAACGCGCACAGGCCGAAGCGTTGGCGCGGGCGTTGCCACGCTCGATGCGTGGGCGCCAGGTGGGTGGGGGGCGGGACGGTCGCGGTGCAGGGGGCCCGTCGGCGAAAATGTGGGCAAGCCCCTACCTTTCCGACTTATCTCGCCACCAAAAAGCTCCCAATGAAATACCTGCACACCATGGTTCGCGTCACCGATCTTGACGCCTCGATTGCCTTTTATCGCGACGCGCTCGGCCTAGAACTCGTCACCCGGCGCGAGGTGACTGCGGGACGCTTCACACTCGTGTTTTTGGCGGCTCCGAATGACCCCAATGCGCAGGTCGAGCTGACCTACAACTGGGATCCCGAGGCATACGCTGGTGGCCGCAATTTCGGCCATTTGGCGTATGCCGTGGACGATATTTATGCGGCTTGCCAACGCTTGCAAGACCACGGGGTCACCGTGCTGCGCCCGCCGCGCGATGGCCGCATGGCGTTTGTGCGTTCGCCCGACAATATTTCGATTGAACTGTTGCAGGCTGGCGGTTCGCTGCCGCCGATGGAGCCGTGGGCCTCGATGCCGAACACTGGCGACTGGTAGTCAACGAACGAGCAACTTTTTCATGAAACGCCCATTCCACCTGGGCTAGAGGCGCGTTCTAGCAAAACTCAACTTTAGCCGATTCGGTTTATGCGATTCGCGACCATCACGACTGTCGTTGGCGTTGCCGTGCCAGCGAACACAATGCCGCCGTGCCGCGAATGCCCAATTGCCAGCGCGTCAACATCAAGCCATCGGTGGTGGGCAGCACCGCGCCATCGCCGTCAATATCAAGAATTGCGCAACCGCTGTCGGGGCCACCGCGTAGAGTTCCACCACGCCATCGGTGTCTTTGTCGGCGGCGAACAAAATGGCGGTCAGATCGGCGCTGATTGCGGGAATGCTATGGACAGAACCGTTCTCGACTATCGATCCCGAGACCGCGACCAGTGCGGCAGGCGTTCCAACGCTGATCGCGGCGCTGAACAATTCGAACCGGCCTGGGCTATTGCGATTGTCCCGCCACAGGATGCGTCGCGAATCAGGTGTGATGTCGATATTGAATGCGCGAAAGGTCGTCGCGCTGGTTCGCGTCGAAAATAAATTCGTGACGATACCGACCGGAGCGCTAAGGTCGTACTTGCGACCGAGCTCGGTGCTGGTGCAGTATTCGTTGAGAATGGCCGCTTTTTGTGGGCGCGCCGAGTCCGCGTAGCGCGACCAAATCGCCATCAAATACGCGTGCTTTTCTTGTTTGCTCATGGGTGTACCTGAAGGGTTGCTTCGGTACACAGCGATTGTGAGTCAACGGCTGCCCTTCGGTACACTTTTGTTGTGAGTCAACGCGTTTGGGCTCAGAGCTGATTGCCAGAAGCAACGATCCCATCACCACGCCAACCTCGGCTCCGTTGGCCAGCAACCGGGTAACCAAGGCTTTTGCGTCCGCGAAAAATATCGATGTCGACCCACGCGCGTCGGTGAACAGTGGGTAACGAGGTGCGTCCCCACCCAGATGAATTTCAGCGCTGGGCTTCGCCGCGTGCGAAGAATACGCCGGTCATCGCCGCCCTACAATCTCGTTATGAGATCTCTCGCAACCATCCGCCTGATCGGCGCACCGACTGACATTGGCGCAGGCTCGCGTGGCGCATCGATGGGGCCAGAGGCCATGCGCGTGGCTGGGTTGACTGAGGCGTTGACGGCGCGCGGGCTGAATGTGGTCGATGACGGCAACCTGAGCGGCCCACCGAATCCTTGGCAGCCGCCGACGTCGGGTTACCGTCACTTACCCGAGGTGTTGGCGTGGAATGTGGCGGTGCGTGATGCGGTCACCCATGCGTTAAACGCGGGCGAGTTTCCGGTGTTACTCGGCGGCGATCATTGCTTGGCTATTGGCTCAATCACCGCGATTGCGGCACATTGTCGTCGGCAAAAAAAGCGCTTGAAAGTGTTGTGGCTTGATGCGCATGCTGACTTCAATACCAGCAACATTACCCCGTCGGGCAACATTCATGGCATGCCAGTGGCGACTTTGTTTGGCTTCGGGGCAGGCGCGTTGGTGAATCTCTCCGATCCGTCGCCCGCATTGAACAAAAGCGAGATTGTGCAGATCGGGATTCGCAGCGTTGACGAAGATGAAAAGCGCTTTGTGCATGAACACGGGCTGGAGGTGTTTGACATGCGCTCTATCGACGAGCTGGGCATGCGCATCGTGATGCAGCAAGCGCTGTCGGATGTGGATGACAACACCCATTTGCATGTGAGTTTCGACGTTGATTTTCTTGATCCGGCGATTGCGCCGGGTGTCGGTACCACGGTGGGCGGCGGGCCGACGTATCGAGAGGCGCAGCTGTGCATGGAGATGATTGCGGATACCGGGCGCATGGCGTCACTCGACGTGATGGAGTTGAACCCGGCGCTTGACGTGAAAAACGCAACAGCGGTGCTGGCGGTCGATTTGATTGAAAGTTTGTTTGGTAAATCAACGCTGATGCGGCACACTTGACGACAATGTGTTTTGCGCCGCAATAAAACACTTAAAGCCGTCGGGAAATCATAGTTAACGGCGCTTCCAGCGCGAAAATCTCTGACCACGATGCTGCGCCGATGGTGGCGAACGAAGCGCACCCGTTAAACGAACCAGCACCGATATACGATCATTCGTACGAGATTCACTTGTACCCAACCCGCTACGAAAACGAAGGCTACTCCGCGCTCGACATCCCCACCAATCTGGCGATGTCCTACGTGCGCGACCATGCGTCGGCGACCCGACGTGCGGCGGTCGGCAAACACTTAGCCAACGTTGCGGTGGAGGCGGCACGTTTGTTGATTGTGGTTGATGCGGGCTGTGACATGCCGACCGCGTGGTTACACAACCACGGCGTAGCGGTGATTCCAGTTGAAATTCAGGTGGGTGAGCGCACCGTGCGCGACGGTCGCGACGACACCTATTGTGGTGAGTTTGCCCATGAGCTGCGCAACGCTGCCATGCCCGTGTTGCGCACCGAGCCGCTGAAACCGGTGGAGATTCGCGATCACTTGCAGTCGTGGATGGGCCCCGCCGTGGATTACGTGTTGCAGCTGACGTTTGCCGCGTCGCGCAGCAAAGTTCACCTGAGCTCGCTCACCGCCATGCAGTCGCTGGTGTTGATTCACAACAAAGTGCGCCGCTCGATGCCGGGGCGTGGCTCGCTCAACGCGTGGGTCATTGATTCGCAAAGCGGGCTCACCGGACTGGCGCTGCTGTTGGCGCACGCGGTTGCCTTGCGTGATCGTGGCGTTGCGGCCGCACAGATTTCGCCAGCACTGAAAATGATGCGCGACAAGCTGCACACGTTGCTGGTGCCCGGGGACCTGCGCTATGTTGCCCAAGATGCGCAACGGCGTAGAGAGCGAGGTCTGCCGATGTGGAAGGCGGTGCTGGGACGCGCGCTCGGCCTCACACCTGTGATCTATGGCGGTGCCGGTGAAATGCATCCGATTGCCCGCATTCGCGGTCAGCAGCGCGCCTGTGAGTTCGCTCTTGCCCGAACCACGCGACACGTTGAATTGGGCCTCGCTACGGCCACCGTGTGCGTGAGCTACTCGGGCGACGTCGAGGCCTTGGTCGCGATGCCAAGTTTTGTGCTGCTCAACGCCGAATGCAAGCGTCGCGGTGTTGAACTCATCACCTCGACCATGAGCATGGTGGGCACCATGACGCTAGGCCCAGGCGCGATGTCCGTCTCGTTTGCCAGTGAGCGTTTTTCGCCGGGCTAGCGTGTGGCGCACCAGCGTGTCGGCATGTCAGTTGTTCCTGCCGCGTGCTGGCCGAAATCCGGCGTTTTCTAACGCTGATGGCGGCAATACGGTCACCGCACCCCGGCACTCGCGCTTCGGCAAATTGCTGCCGGTGATGCGGCAGCTTTCATCCTCGACCACCTTTGATCGCGGCGCATCAGTAATGGCGCAGCTTGACAACACCAGAACCCCTACGCTCGCCGCCGCGATAACACTTAATTTCATGGGTCACATTCCACACTAAATCCCCAAGGCTACGCGTTAAACCGATCCAATCGAATACGCGTGAGTCAGATTTAGCTACTAATAGCTTTTTCTCAAAACGCCTATTTTATAAAGCCTCAAGGGTAAAAAAAGCAAATGTTGACTATTGTGCATTTGCGCGTTGGCCCCTTATAAAACAAACGTTTAAGCGAAGAGCTATCCCCGGTGCCCGCTTGAAAAGTGGCTCGATTACTGTGCATAATCACAGTATGCACAACGATCACACTGTGGGGCCAAAAACCATCGCTAAAGGCCGCGGCGCGACGCTCAATGGAGCCGGTCGCTTTGAGTCGACCGACGCCGCATGGTTTGACGATGGCTGGAGTGAGGATGAGGCCATCGAGCGCGCGGCCAAGCGGCCAAAAACCGTCATCCACATCGAAACCGCGCGCTCGATTATTTCGCACAACGAGTCGCCCGACCTTCGTTTCGACCAGTCCATCAACCCGTATCGCGGCTGCGAACACGGCTGCATTTACTGCTACGCGCGACCGACCCATTCGTACCTGAATTTATCGCCAGGAATGGATTTTGAGACGCAGATTTTTGCCAAACGCAACGCCGCTGACGTGCTGCGCAAAGAGCTCGCCAAGCGCGGCTATAAAGCGTCCGCCATCAACTTGGGCGCGAACACCGATCCGTATCAACCGATAGAAAAAACCGAGCGCATTACTCGCGCCGTGATCGAGGTGCTGGCCGAGTGCAATCACCCGCTCACCATCGTCACCAAAAACGCCCTCATCTGTCGCGACATTGACCTGCTCGCGCCGATGGCCGCGAAGAAACTGGTCAACGTGTTCATCTCCATCTCGCAGCTCGATAATGATCTCACGCGTATCCTGGAGCCGCGTGCGTCCACCCCGGCCAATCGCCTGCGCGCGGTGCGCGCGTTAACCGATGCGGGCATAGCGACCACGGTGCTGGTCGCGCCGATCATCCCGTTCATCAACGACGAATTTATCGAGCGTGTGCTGGAAGTCTCAAAAGACGCGGGTGCCGTGTGCGCCAGCTACACGGTGGTGCGCTTGCCGTACGAGGTCAAGGACCTGTTCAAAGACTGGCTAGCCACACACTTCCCTGATCGCGCCGAGCACGTGATGAATCGCATTCGCGACATGAAAGGCGGCCGCGAAAACGTCAGCGACTTCGGTGAACGCATGCGCGGCACCGGCATCTTCGCTGATTTGATTCGGCAACGCTTTCGCAAGACCTGCGCGCGGCTGGGATTGAGCGCCACTAACCTGCCCGAACTAGACCTGACACAGTTCGCGCCGCCGCGCGAAGCCGCAGCGCAACAGTCGCTGTTTTAACCGCCTGTAGAAGGGGTTTTAGAGGCGCAGCGCGCTGCCCCATACCGCGAACTTTTGCTCGAATCGCAACGAAGCATGCGCAGGGCTGGTTGATGGCAAGCGTTGAAAACTGATCTGCGGATCGCGCATCTGCAACGCGCAATGCCGCTTGAAGCTTGCCTGCGCTGCGCCGCCGTTGAAGAACACCTGCCGGATGCGTGGATGCTGCGCAAAAAACGTAGCGAAATCATTGGCGACCTCGCTGTCACGACGAATCGACGCATCAAGACTGCCGATGCGCTCGCATGATCGCAGCACATCCCACACCGCCACGTTTGCGTCTTGCAACCCACACACTCGCTCCGAGTACGCGGCATCCGCAGCAGCGCCCGTGACAGCGGCCATGATGCGCCAAAACGCGTTGTGCGGATGCGCGTAGTACTGCTGCGCGTCGAGCGAGGCCGTACCTGGCATGCTGCCCAAAATCAATCGGGTCGCGCATGCGTCGGCGATGGGTGAAAAACTCTCAGCAGGCATTACTTTATTCCAATCGAACGCGGTAGTGCGTGCATTGCGGCTTTGACAATACTTTCATGTATCAGTACACCGCATTTGACCAGTCCGTCGTTGACCAACGCGTCCTCCAATTCCGCGACCAGACCGAGCGTTTTCTTTCGGGCGAACTCGACGGCGAGGTATTCAAACCGCTGCGCCTGCAAAACGGCCTCTATGTGCAGAAGCATGCGCCGATGTTGCGAGTGGCGATTCCATATGGTCTGGTGAGCACGAAACAAGTGCGCATGTTCGCGCACATCGCGCGTGAGTACGACCACGGCTACGCCCACTTCACCACGCGCCAGAACATTCAGTACAACTGGCCGGAACTGGCTCGCGTTCCGGACATCCTCGCCGATTTGGCAACGGTGCAAATGCACGCCATTCAAACTAGCGGCAACTGCATTCGCAACACCACCACCGATCAATTCGCGGGCGTTGCGCCGGACGAAGTGGTGAACCCGCTGGTGTGGGCCGAAATTATCCGGCAGTGGAGCACGATTCACCCCGAATTCGCGTTCCTGCCACGCAAATTCAAGATCGCGATTAGCGGCTCCACGCAGGATCGTGTGGCCATCCTCGTGCATGACATCGGCCTTATCGCGCTGAAAGATGCGGCGGGCAACATCGGCTTCCGCGTCGCAGCAGGCGGTGGCTTGGGCCGCACGCCGATGGTCGGCACGGTCATCCGCGATTTCCTGCCGTGGCAGCATCTCATCTCGTATCTCGAAGCGATTTTGCGCGTGTACAACCGCTTGGGTCGTCGCGACAATAAATACAAAGCGCGCATCAAGATTCTGGTTAAAGAGTCCACGCCCGCGCAGTTCACCGAATGGGTCGAAGCGGAGTTCGAAGCCACCCAAAACGGCCCGCAATTGCTCACGCAAACGCACGTGGACGCGATTGCCGCGCGCTTCACGCAAGCCACCTATCGCGACTTGCCTGTGGATGATGCGGGCACCGTTACGTTCGCTGCATCGAACAGCGAATTCGCCCGTTGGCAGCGACGCAATGTGCATGCGCATCGTGTGCCGGGTTACGCTGCGGTATCGGTATCGCTTAAGCGCATTGGCGTGCCACCGGGCGACATCACTGCCGACGAAATGGCCGCCGTTGCCGCATTTGCCGACACGTACACGCAAGGCGAGCTGCGTGTGACGCACGAGCAAAATTTGGTGTTCGCCGACGTTGAAAAAGGCGCGCTGCCCCACTTGTGGCGCGAGCTCAGAGCGCTCGGCATGGCGGTGCCGAATATCGGCCTCATCGGCAATATCATCGCCTGCCCAGGGGGCGATTTCTGTGATCTCGCGAATGCCGTTTCGATCCCCGTTGCCGCTGCGATTCACGAGCGGTTTGAATCACTCGATTATCAGTTCGACATTGGCGAGCTGGACTTGAACATCTCGGGCTGCATCAACGCCTGCGGTCACCATCACGTCGGCCACATCGGCATTCTCGGCGTCGATAAACACGACGAAGAGTGGTATCAAATCACCATTGGTGGCGCGCAAAACATTTCGCTCGGCGGTGCGCCCGCGACTGCGAAGATTGGCAAGATTATTGGCCCCTCGTTCGCCCGCGCGCAAGTCGCTGACGTGGTCGAAAACCTGATTCAAACTTACTTGCGCCTGCGCGAGCGCGATGACGAACGTTTCGTCGACGTCGTGGCCCGCACCGGCATTGATCCTTTCAAGGAGCGTGTGTATGCCGAAGTTAATTAATCGCTATGGTGTTGTTGACAAAAACGGCACCGACGGCTGGATCGAATACACCGGCGACGCAGGCGCAATTCCAACAGGCGCAAAAGTATTGTTGCCGCTGACCGAATTCCGGGAATTTTCTGGAACGTGGCAAAAGCACGTGGGTGCGTATTCAGGACGGGGCGCGCTGGGCGTGCGCTTGTCACCCACCGACGATCCGGCACTGCTTGCCAATGATCTCGACAAACTCGCTTTGATCGCCGTTGAGTTTCCGGTGTTCGCCGACGGTCGCGGCTACTCAACGGCGACGTTGTTGCGCGAACGTTACGGCTACAAGGGCGAACTGCGCGCCGTGGGCGACGTGCTGCGCGATCAGGTGTTTTTATTGTCCCGAGTCGGGTTCACTACGTTTGCGTTGCGCGAAGATCAGAACGTAGATAAAGCGCTAGCGGCGTTCAATGATTTCTCATCGTATTACCAGCACGCAGCGGGCCGTTTTGTAGACCCAGTGGCGCTGCCTTTGGCGGCGTAGCGAATCGTAAAAAATTTGCCGGAAAAAAGTGATCTCTGTGCGAATTGCGGCCTCAATCATCGCGCGCTTGGGCACCCTTTCCAGCACGGCAGATATCGCCACGTTGACAAAGCACTCGCTCGCTGCCGGAGCAACACGCGCATTGCTCAGCCCGCTCGGGAAAGACGGCACGCTGGACGTCAACAGGTAATTTGTGCACGCCTTCAACGTCAAACTCAAACAGGCAAGCGCCAATGATGACAATCCGCGCATCGCTGTCTGTCGCTCGCCGCGTCAGCTTTGCGGCCAGCTCACCCAGCCGAGCGCGCCCGCCGCGAGAATCAACACACCAAATGCGATGCGATACCACGCGAAAACGCGCAGCGAATGCGTCGCGACATAGCGGATCAGCCAGCGAATCACCACCAGCGCTACGATGAACGACACTGTCGTACCAACCGCAAACGCGGGCAGATCCGCCATCGACAGTAGCGCGCGCTCCTTCCACAGAGAGTACAAACTCGCCGCTGCGAGCGTCGGCACGCCGAGGAGGAACGAAAACTCGGTGGCGACATTGCGCGACAGCCCGAACAGCATGCCGCCAATCAGCGTTGAACCGGAGCGCGACATGCCTGGAAACAGCCCGAAGCACTGCGCAAAACCCACCTTAATCGCGTCTAGCGTCGTCATGTCATCCACATCACGTACCCGCGCATTGACCGCACGATCAGCCAGCATCGATGGCCGTTCTACCCACAAAATCACTAGTGCGCCGATGATGGACGCGGCCGCCACGCCATAAGCGTTGAACAAATACGCCTTAATGATCTTGTTCAGCAGCAGGCCGAGCACGGCCACCGGCAAAAACGCGACGAACAGATTCCAAAAAAACCGCCGCGCGTTGGACACGCGCGTCACGCCGCGAATGGCACCATTGAAACGCCCACGATACGCCCAGACCACCGCGAATATCGCGCCGATCTGGATGGCGATTTCGAATACCTTGCCGCGCTCGTCGTGCACGCCCAGCAGTGAGCCCGCCACAATCAAGTGACCCGTACTTGAAATAGGCAAGAACTCGGTTGCGCCTTCGACGATGCCTAAGATCGTCGCATCAAATAAATTCAAAGCATCACTTTCGTGTCTCCATATCGAACGCCTGCCGCAATGCTAATTCGAAGGCACGCAGAACTTCACGCCCTCGCCGTCCCACCCCGCGCTGACAAGGTCGTTGTAGATCGATGTGCTGGTGGTGAAGCGGTGATTCGGATTATCGGGGAAGCGCGTATTGCCGCGAAATAAGCGATACACCGGTTGCAGACCACCTGCGCAAAAACCGCCCACACCGGACGCCAGCGGCAGATGGGCGTATGAATCAATGCCTTCGTTTTGTGCAAGTCCGGGTGCCGTGCTGTCGGTCGGATTGAGCTGCGCAAGCAGCACTAGCTCGCTGTCCAGCAGCGTGTAAAAGTGACTCCCGCGGGTGGCGCTGAGCGCGACCCGGTCAAAGTAAAAACGGGTGATGGGTCGCAAACTGTCCGGCCCTTGCGTGTAGACGAGAAACGCCGCGCCGGTGCGCACGAACCCGTTGGTGGCGTCGAGCGTTGCCTTCTCTGAATCGCGTGACGTTATGAAGTAATAGTCGAGCGGGGCGAAGCGATATTCCACCATCGTGCGCGTTGGTGGAAGGATCGGCTGCGCGGCGACTCCGGTGCCAGACAACGCGACGTTGGTGGTGGTCGGCGTTGCGTTGTGACCGAAGGTGATCGCACCGCTGCGCGCGCCCGCCGCCGACGGTGTAAAACGCGCGGTTGCCGCGCAAGACGCGCCCGGTGACAACGCGCTCCCCGCGTTGCAGGTGGTGGACGCCAGTGAAAAATCGTTGCCGGAGACCACCGTGTAATTGATAGCAAGCGCGGCGTTACCGGTGTTGGTCAGCGTGACGCTGGGCCTGGTCGTAGTGCCGCCCACGGCGGTGTTGGCGAAGGCCAATGTTGATACGGATGCGCTTGCCATGGGTGCAATAGCAATGTTGCCCGACGCGCCGTAAAGCGACACGCAGCCGGCAATGTCGTCGGCTTGTAGCGTGCTCAGTCCCGTATAGACAGTGGATGGGTCGGGTGTCGTGTTCGGCCCTGACATCACCGCGTTTTCCTGATTGGAGTGCTTAAGACCGAGCAGGTGCCCGACCTCGTGCAACAGCGTGGAATCGAGGCTCGGGTTGTACTGATAGTTGAGCAGCATGTCCGCTTCGTCGAGCGTGAACATCTGACCCGTAAAACCGCTCGCGCCGACGTAAGTGATGCCGGTGGCGATGCCCGGCAGGGCGACCCACGAGATCACGTTGACGCCGTCACGCGCGTTTGTGGCGAGGCTTGCCGCATTGCTCGTGGTGCCTTCGTAGACGAACTGCACGTTGCACACAGCCGACCATTTGGCCATCGCGGTCTGCAACCGACTGATCGTGGCGCTGCTGCTGGCCACGATACTGGCTGGGCGGTTGGCGTCGTTGTAGCGCCAGCGAACGGTACGTCCGCTCCAGCCGTTCCAGCCGAAGCTCAGATATTTTTGTGAATCGAGCGGATTGTTGAAGCGGATGACGTGAAAGTCATTGAGCTCGTCGGTCGAGTTGGCCGCAGACTGCGCGGCTGCCGGACTCACCAGCGGCAGGGCAACGGCAAATGTCAGGCAGGCGCGAAAAATGGCTTTGAAAAACATGGGGGGCACATCATGGTTACAGTGGCTACATCAAGACGACGATGCATCGCTCCCCCCCCACAACACCTCAACATCCCCGATTGTCATATTTTAAGCCTAACCGAACAGCCCGCCACTCTTGCCACCGGTGTTACCGCCCATCGCGCTTTTAAACACGCTGCCCAACACGCTGGACATCATGTCGCTGCTGTGTTCCCGTGGCACCTGCCCGCCGGGTGTCATGCCGTCAACCGCGTGGGGCAGTATTTGCGCCAGCAGTCCGCCCAGCTGGTCTTGGCCAATGCCACTCTTGGCCAGCAGATCGCCCAAACTGCCACCCGCGCCGCCCGGAGCCGCGCCGCTGAGCACCTGCCCGAGCAGGCCGCCCATGCCACCCATTCCACCCACCGCGCCCGCACCACTCTGCTGTCCCGTTGCCTGACCAATCGCCCCGCCGGCCATCATGCCACCCAGCACTTTGAGCAGGTCGCCGCCCTGCACTGGCATGTTTTGTCCCGTGCTCTGCCAAGAGTCGGCATGTTGACCGAGACCGCCTTGCTTGAGCATGCCCAACAGGCCGCCCACGCCACCAGCTTGCTGAATGAGCCCACCAATCAGGCTGCCCAATAAATCCTGCCGCCCACCCTGGTTGCTAGTGCTGTTGCCGCCACCCAGCACTGTGCCCAAAACACCATCGAGTAAGCCCATGATTTGTCCCTTTACTGTGTGTACGAAATTCCGATACGACGGGACAGTATCACAGCAGAAACGCAGGCGCCAGCCTGTACAACCTGATTCGCTGCGTCTAACGCGCCGCGGTGTGATTGCTGGGGAGCGGCAGATTTAGTCGCCACCCCTTTGATGTCCGGGGCGGTATGGCTCAAGATTTGAATTGATCCGCGCTTCCCTAGCGCTGAGCACCCGCACAAGGCAGATCAACTTCGCGCGCGGAGAGCAAGTCGCACAATCGATCCATGTGCGGATCATCCAGTCCCGCCGCGCGCAACGCTGCGGCCGTTTGGCAAAGATAGTCTGCGCCGGAGCCGTAATGGCCGCGACAGGTGGCTAATTTTTCAACCACTTGGTCGTCAGCGAGACGACCCGCGTAGGCTTTGGATCGATGATTCATCACAAAGCCAATGGCGCGAATCGGGCCGTCTTCGGTCTTCACGTTGAGCCACTTCGCAACGTAGCTGCCGCCGAACATTTCGCGCCGCCAGAGCAGCGCAAGCTCCTTGCGCGCCACGTTCGCATGCAGCCGATAGGCAACGCCACGACAAGCGCCTCCGCGATCCAGCGCGAGAACCAATCCGGGGTTCTCTGGCGTGCCGCGATAAACGTTGCTCCATAAGCAGAAGCGTCGATGAAAGCCGCGCACGGTGGCCGCGGTGCGGCCACTGTGTTCCATGCACGGGTTCCAGATTAACGAACCGTAGGCGAAGACATGAACGTCGGTTTGGCCGTCCCAATCTGCGAGCATGCAATCGAGCGATTCGCCGAGCGACTTGTCGCAGAGCACGTTTTGCGCGAGTGGAGAATTGCGGATCGCCTCCCTCGAATAATCGTTAACGATGGCTTCGCGGGTAATGCCGGTGAAGGAGATACTTCGGTCTGAACTCACAGGGTAAATAGTTTGGTCACTTATTCCGCGTGACCTAAGTGGTATTGCGTAATTCGCGCCACTTCTGCCTTGCTTCCAAGGATAACGCTGACGCGCTCATGTAGTTGACTGGGCCGCACTTCCAGGATGCGCTGATGGCCATTTGTTGCAGCGCCGCCCGCTTGCTCGACCAAAAAGCTCATCGGATTGGCCTCGTACATCAGGCGCAGCTTGCCGGGTTTATCTGGCGTGCGCGCATCACGCGGATACAAAAACACCCCGCCACGGGTCAAAATCCGATGCACGTCGGCGACCATCGACGCCACCCAACGCATGTTGAAATCTTTGCCACGCGGGCCAGCGCTGCCTTGCAAAAGCTCATCGACGTAGCGCTTCACTGGTGGCTCCCAGTGCCGCATGTTGCTCATGTTGATGGCGAACTCTTGCGTCTCTTCAGGGATCATCATGTTCGTCTGCGTCAGCACCCACGAGCCCATCTCGCGATCCAGCGTGAAGCAATGCACGCCGGTGCCCACGGTGAGCACGAACACCGTCGTTGGGCCATACACCGCGTAGCCCGCTGCGACCTGCTCGGTGCCTGGCAGCAGGAACGATTGCTCACTCACCTGCCCCATGTTCTCCGGGCCTTTGAGCACTGAGAAAATGGTGCCGATCGACACGTTCACATCGATGTTCGATGAGCCGTCGAGCGGATCAAACAGCAACAAATATTCGCCCTTCGGATACCGATTCGGGATCTCGTGAATCGTCTCCATTTCCTCGCTGGCCATGGCCGCCAGATGGCCGCCCCATTCGTTAGCCTCCATCAGGATGTCGTTGGAAATCACGTCCAGCTTTTTCTGCGTTTCGCCCTGAATGTTCTCGGTGCCCGCGCTGCCGAGCATGCCCGCTAGCGCGCCCTTGCCGACGTTCACCGCGATGGCCTTGCAGGCGCGGGCGACGACTTCGATCAGTAGCCGAAGCTCCGGTTTGATGGCGTTAGCCGCGCGCTGCTGTTCAACCAGAAACTGCGTAAGCGTGGTGCGGCGGATCATGGGCGGAAGGTCAAAAAAGACGGGATTGCGAAGCAGGAATTGTAGCCCGTGGAGATATGGCTTTACGCTGAAACGACCGTTATATATGGGCAAGCTGCGAGTTAATTCAAATGTCGACCGGCAGAAAATTATCGCCTAAGCCCACATTAAATAAAGCGTTCAGCATAAAGCCATTACTGTATCGCCAACTCCTGCGCGCTAAAAAACGTCATCGCATGAACCCGGAGCAATGCCGCATCATTTTCCGCGCCGCACACCGAATGCCTAGGATCGGTTGGACACGTAACATGCCTTCGGCATTTACTCTGCGCTCACTCTAGCGCGCACTCTCCGTCACTTACCAGTCCAATGATGACATTTTGCGCTATGAAATCATGCAAAAACCCCTGTAGGCGCGGGCTTGACCGCGCGTGCCCAAGCTGTTCGGTTGCGCGTTTGTCTCTTCCCTTTGCGGGGATGTTTTCTGCGCGCCGACCGAACAGTATTCAGACCTGATCGCCGTCAGAAAGCAGGAAGCACCGCATCCGAAAACACCGTTCGCGACTGTCACAAAAGTAGCGTTGACACTTGCGTGGTCATGGCGTACCCTAATTCAATGTCATGGAGCTCTGTCCAATGACGTACCATCTCTTACGCTGCTCCTCCTCCCCCTCTTTTATAGCGAGCTCTGCCCCATGATCTCCCCCCCCCCCCCCCACGATTCCGTAGCTTCGCGACTAGCCGTTCGGCGCTTAGGCATTAGTTCGTTGTTCGCGTTGCTTGTCACGATCAGCACCTTTCGTTCTGGAGGAGCTGGCGTTGCTTTCCTTCATGCAGGCAGCAACAACACCCCATGGGCGCTGTCCTTTCAGGGCGTGAACTCTTACACCAATCCCTAGGAGTAACAAGTGATGAAATCATTCGAATGCGCGCTCAAGGCGATCCGTCGACAACTCACCGTTGCCGGATTGCTATGCACCTTCACATGTTCACTGGCTGCCGCACAGAGCACGGTGGTTCTGCCGGCGACTGTGAGTGAATACAGTCCGTTTACCGTGACGGTGGTGACTGCCCAACCCTATTGTGCTGGCTTCCCGGTGGTCGGTGACATGCGCTACAGCGAGAGCACGTTGTCTGTTGTGCTCACACACCTTGACACCCCGGGCACTCAGAGGCGATGCGGCGGTCAGACCACGACGCAGCGTCGCGTAACCTTACCCGGCTTGCCTCGCGGCGCGCAAACCTTGCGATTTGACGTGACCGACGAAAACATTGCGTCTGGTATTAACGGTGCGCGCGTCGCCGAGACCGTCATCACGACGGTCAACGTTACACCGGTGTCCGGCGGGGACTTGGCACCGTTCTGGACCGGGACCGCGATTGCCATGACGGGCCCGGAGACTGGGACGGTCTTGGCATTCGCGCTTTCACCGAGTCGGGTAACGATGTTTGTTGGGGGGCGCGACTGGCTGGAGGTGGGCGCGCCCGAAGCCGGTTATACGTTTAAGGCGGTTAGTGCGCCTCCTGCTGTATCTCTCCCGACGGTATTGTCGAGACTGCACCTGATTCCATACCCGGAACCCTACCGCGGATCGTTCTGGACCGAAGATGCGTCAACAGCACAACGGCTGGCAAGTGAGTGGGGCAAAACCGATACCGAATACCCATACGCTGTCGGCAAACTGGTCGCTGGGGCTTGCCCGATCGGAATGTCGCCCGTGTATCGGGCGTTTCATCCGCAGACCATCACGCATCGCTGGACGCAATCGCGCACGGCCTATGTGTCGATGCTCGTCAACGGCTATGCAGGTGATGGTCCGGTGTGGTGCGCTCCCGCGTTGCGCGGTGAGTAGTTACGGTCACGGTGGTGAATAGGTGCCAGCGCCCGCTTGCCGACGTTCACCGCGATGGCCTTGCAGGCGCGGGCGACCACTTCAATCAGCAACCTCAACTCGGGTTTGATGGCGTTGGTCGCGCGCTGCTGTTCAACCAGAAACTGCGTAAGCGTGGTGCGGCGAGCCATGGGCGGAAGGTCAAAAGAGACGGGATTGCGAATTGGTAACTGTAGCCCGTAGCGTTATGGCTTTAGGCCGAAACGTCCGCTTTACTTGGGCAAACCGCGAATTACGTTCAATGTCGACAATGTAGAAATTACCAATCAAGCCCAAGTGAAATAAGGCTTTCAGTAAAAAGCCATTACCGCTTCGATTTACTCAGCGTGTCCCTAAGCCGGACGAGCAGAAGTACGCACACATTCGACGTAGGAGCGGCGAAAGCCGCGAACAGCGACCGCCATCCTCCTATCGCGGCTTTCGCCGCTCCTACGTGCGGATGGCCAATTTCTGACCGCAAAACATCATCATTTGCCCGGTAAGTGACTAGCGCGCCCGCCTTGGGCGTGCCCAAAATCGCAGCTTTGGCTGTTGGGCACTGCGGCGAGCATGGCCGTCGCGGTCGCCGTTCATCGTTGTCACAAAAGTAACGTTGACACCCTAGCGCATAAGGCGTACTGTATGTCATCGTCATGGAACGCTGTTCACTGACGTAAGGTCTATTAATTGTCCCAGCGCGAACATTTGGCAAAACTCGGTGTATTGGCGCTGCCAACCGGGCGGCACCTGTCCCGAGTTTGTGTCGCCGTCCGTCGACAGTAGTACGGCCTACTTCCGCTCCGGCGGCGCTGGCGTTGTGTTTTTGCACGCTCTGGGTACGGAGAACGTGGCTTGCAGCCTGTCGTTCACTAACGTCACCTCGTACACCAACCCTTGAGGATGATCATGCATTTCACCATCCGTTATCTGCGCACTCATTTCAAACGGTTGATTCGCGTGGGGCGCGCTCGAAACCGCGTCAATCGTGTTGCCATCACTCTACTCGGGTGCTGGGCACTGCTGTCGGGGCTGGGGCACGCTCAAGGCAGCATTCGCGTGGCAACGCCGCCGGTCGAATACGTTCCGTTTGAAGTGGTGGTGCAGACCAGCAAAAACTACTGCTACGACCCGATGTTCCCGATTCTCGGTGAGGTGCAATACGGCAGTGGAACATTGTCCGTGGTGCTGACGCATTTGCACTCTTCGCTGGTCTCTGATGTCCTGACCACGTGCGGTCAGGAGCGAAAGTTCGTTTTGCCGGGGTTGCCTCGGGGACTGCAAACGATCAAGGTGGATGTCACAGACCTTGGCGTTTCCTCGAACGGCGGCCCCGGTGCCCGTGTCAGTGAAACCATTACGTCTGTCATTGACGTGACACCATTCGGCGCTACGACATCGCTCGTCAATTTTTGGACAGGCGGCTTCATGTCAACGTCCCCGACAGATAACGTGCGGGTGTTTCAACTCACCCAGAATCGCGGCGCCATGTTCGTGGGTCAGTGGGACTGGCTCGAAGTTGGTGCCGCAGAGACGGGTTACACGTTCAAAGCATTTTCGATATCGGCGGGCGATCAACTCCCCAACGCGTTGACACCCCTGTACGTTCTGGCCTATCCAGCCCCTTATCGTGGCATCTTTTGGACCATCAACAGGGCCGATGCCCAACGCCTAGCTAATGAATGGGGTAGAACTCTGTCATCGCCGCAGTGGGCAGTCGGTCGCCTGATCAACGGCGCATGCCCGATCGGTATGTCGCCGGTCTATCAGACGTTTCACCTTGCCGCGATTACCCATCGCTGGACGCAGTCGCGGACCGCATACGCCGTTTTGCTTGCGAATGGTTATCAGGGCGAAGGCCCGTCGTGGTGCGCCCCGGCGCTGCGCGGTGAGTAGCTGATTCAACCTGTTGATGCGAGCTACGTGAACCGGTGAAAAAGAGACCGGCTAACGCGTAGCCCGCTCCAAAGCACTCAAGAACGTCATCGCATGAACGCGGCTCAACGCCGCATCATCGTCTGCGCCGCACATCTCGATTGATGGTCGCAAGGTCGCGCACACCGAAGGCCGCCGAGCGTCACCAAAAATCGCGCAACGGTTGTCAGCGGTGAGTTGCACGCAGCGTGCCCCTGCGGCTTTTCCCCGCGCCACGCTTGGCGCGCCTGCGCTCGGCATATTTGGAATTGCTGATGTGATCGACGGCGCAATACAGCAGGCACCGCAGCCGCTGCGACACTGCACGCTCAGGTGACGCTAATGACGCTAAGGCGCAAGCCGATCAATATGCCAGCCGCCAAACTGGCGCTGAAACGCCAGCCGGTCATGCAGGCGTGAGCGACGGCCCTGCCAAAACTCCACCATCTCCGGCACCACCACATAGCCGCCCCAATTCGCAGGACGCGGCGGGTTGTCGCCAAACTGCTTTTCGGCCTCGGCAAAGCGCGCTTCCAGCGCCTCGCGGCTGTCGATTTTTTCGCTCTGTGGCGAGGCGTGGGCACCAATACGCGACTTCAGTGGGCGCGACTGATAATACGTGTCCGAGACGGACGCATCTACCTTCTCAATGTGGCCCTCAATGCGCACTTGCCGCTCCAGTTCCACCCAGTGGAAGGTCAGCGCCGCCCACTGCGATTGCCCCAGCTCACGACCCTTGCGACTGTCGTAATTGCTATAAAAAATAAAGCCGCGCTCGTCGACGCCCTTCAGCAAAACAATACGTGCTGACGGCCGCGCGTTCTCACCGACTGTTGCCAGATTCATCGCCGTAGGCTCGGGCACCTCGGCCTTGATCGCGTCAGCCATCCACTGATTGAACTGCGTGAATGGATCAGCCGCCAAGTCTCGCTTGCCCAGCGAGGCGAGCTTGTAGTCTTTGCGGAGGTCGGCGAGGGGGGTGGCGGGTGTGCTCATGCGATGAATATACTCGCCCCACCTGATGCAGCAATCGGCAAACGCAATGGACGCGGAAACTAACTCATGCCAAGCCACAAAATGGCTTGAAGAAAACGCTAGCGCGTTGGCCGCGCACCGTGCGTGGGTTGAGATCCATGGCACGTTTGGCGACCGAGTTCGCGCGTGGAAGCGCGCTAGTAGAGTCAACGACACGCAACCACGATTTGAAGACACGAATGACAACGAATAAATTTCAGGGCACCGCGTCCTACATCACCACGCCCGACCTGCTGCTCGCCGTCAATGCTGCGATCACGCTGAAGCGCCCGCTGCTGATCAAGGGCGAGCCAGGCACCGGCAAAACCATGCTCGCCGAAGAGGTCGCTAGCGCGCTCGGCTGGCCACTGCTGCAATGGCACATCAAGAGCACCACCAAGGCGCAGCAGGGCTTGTACGAATACGATGCGGTCAGCCGCCTGCGCGATTCGCAACTGGGTGAAGAGCGGGTGAAAGACATCGCCAACTACATCAAGCATGGCGTGCTTTGGGAAGCGTTTGAATCTGACGTGCCGACCGTGGTGCTGATTGACGAAATCGACAAGGCCGACATCGAATTTCCGAACGACCTGCTGCGCGAGCTCGACCGCATGAGTTTCGACGTCTATGAAACGCACAGCACCGTCACGGCCAAACACCGCCCGCTGTTCATCATCACCAGCAACAACGAAAAAGACCTGCCCGACGCCTTCCTGCGCCGTTGCTTCTTCCACTACATCAAGTTCCCCAGCAAAGAGACCATGAAGCAGATCGTCGACGTGCATTATCCGCACATCAAGCAAGACCTCGTCAGCGCCGCGCTGGAAGCCTTCTTCGATCTACGCGAAATGCCGGGTCTCAAGAAAAAGCCATCAACGAGCGAGTTGATCGACTGGATTAAATTGTTGCTGGCGGAGGACGTCGATCCGGCGGTGTTGCGCGAGAAGGATCAGCGCAAAGTGCTGGCACCGCTGTACGGCGCGGTGCTCAAGAATGAACAGGATACTGAGTTGTTTACGAAGCTTTTGTTTATGGCGCGACGGGGGTAGGTTAGTCGCCACCATTGACGAACGCTGAAGATGATTGCGCTGTTCATTTTTTTCGTACCAGGTCTGCTTACGGGCCCGGCCCTGCGCGATGTCACCCCCGAG
>ENA-OFCX01000281-OFCX01000281.1-metagenomes-genome-assembly--contig:-NODE-281-length-28537-cov-24.834316_pt1 | contig 28537 bp, 31 predicted proteins | sample MGYA00153384_OFCX01 | MGnify analysis MGYA00153384
AAAATCACGAAGTTTCTCCACTCCGTTCACAAATTCGATGCTACTGAAACCAGTATCTGCTAACACCAACACTCGAAAACGGCGAATGAGTTTTTTCGGTAGAGTGCGAAGTAATTTTAATCCTAGTTGAGCGGGGGTGACAGTATCTTTCCCTCGCCACGGGCGGAATGCCCACGGCACTCGCCATGCTCCAACGACTAAATACATCACGACTATGTGCAGTCCCCGTTTGCCCTGTAAGATATTTATCAACTGTGAAAATGCCTTAAATTTACCTCGTTTCTCTAAAGTCGTTAGGTCAATAATTACTTGAAGATGAGGACGCTTTCCTGTCGGAGCATACTTCAATAGCTCTGTGAGTATCTGTTTTCGCGTCGCACGAATTACGGCTCTAGTCGGCCATCCATATTCATTCATAAATCGGCTTAATGCTGCGGCCGATTTGATAACACAATGTTCCGGCAATGCCACCCGTTGAGGTTCCCAAAACATTGCCAAGACTGCTTTGAGGCTTTTGTTCTGGTGAGGACTGGGCATTAATCCCATCAATGTGTAAAGTAGAGCTTGGGCACAAGGGAGAATGGTGTTCACTGTTCTCGTCAATATTGTTCTGTGCCCTTTTTCTCACACTTTGGTCACGATCGATACTAGTCCTTATGTATTGATGCAAGATGTGAGTAACGAAAGAATGATGGCTTCAACTTTGCCGTTGCTGTCAGTACGCATCTTGGAATTGGCAAAGGAGCATGGTAGGGTAACAACTCAATCGATCGAACAAGCCACAGGTGAGAGTCGCAGTACTATTAAATCGACTCAAACAACTCACGATCGATCGACTCATGATTCGCTATGGCAATGGCAGATCTACCTGGTATGGGCTGGGTTAAATGTGCGCTCGATAATCAACATCTTTATCATGAAGATAAATTTCGAGAGTCAAAATCCCTTAATCCTCACTGGTAATGGATTAAAGGGATTGAGGGCATGATGCTACTCTAATTTTACTGGGCTGGTGGTTATCAGTAATCGCTTTGAGTTTATTTCTCATTCTGAAGGCTGCCGTTCCACCAATTATTATGAATAGAACGGAAGTGAGTTAGTTTAAATTTTGTCCAAAATTCTATCAAGAACTTCGAGATCCTCTGGCATCAATGCAGTAGAATCAGATAGCTTGGCTATCAATAATTGACGCTTTTTCTCGAATTTATCTGCTTTGAGCTTTTCCTGAAACTCCTCTTCTATTTTAAGTTTCAGAAGTTCGGCTGACTGGGCTTTTTCTCGTTCTTCAATCACTAATTTATCCGTTTGATTGTGTTTATTCTTATCCCGATTGAGTAATTGCCTAATTTGCATGATTTTATGATTTTGCAAATCTATCCGGCGATTTGCAACCGCTTTTAATTCAGGATTGTCTTTATCAGCCTTACCCGTGATCATCGTAATTAGTCCTGGCAAACTGGTGTCGTAAGCCAAGCTGAGTTTTTTAGCCTCAATTACTGTAGTGGAGGCGGTGCCATTCTCGATTGCCTCCACTCGGTCGGCGGTACTCCCAATTAACCCTGCTACCTCTTCTAGAGTCAAACCACTACCAATCCTCAGTCCCAATAAGTCGGCTGCTTTATTCTTAGACACAATAATTAATTGATTGATTTATATTTATTATTGATCGGTCAATTACAGATGTCACTAATTTACCGTATAAATACTGAGACTTTATTCATGAGATAGTCATTGCAACAGAATACGTGTCAAAATCTGTCATACAGTCGTAGTGTGGACACTTCCCACTATCTGGATTTCAGGCAATTTCTATTTGACCAATATTCCTAAGCAGCTACTGACTATTTAAAACTGGGAAGTACGATCGATCCCCAATCCTGGTAAATCTCCTGGTATTAAACGCCCATCGATTAACTTAGCACCTACAAATGGATCGTCTAGTAAATTTAGATGACTATCCAAATCTAAATAATCTGCCAACGGTGACAACTGCGCTGCGGCGGTATTTGCCAACACTGTATCTGAATAACAACCAAACATCACCTGCAAATCGTGAGCGCGGGCGGTATGAATCATCCGCATCGCTTCTGTCAATCCGCCAGACTTCATCAGCTTGATATTAATTCCATCTACTTTATCTACTAATCCAGGAATATCTCGACTGGTAAAACAACTTTCATCGGCAAAAATTGGTAACGGGGATGCTTGCTTTAGTTCTACCAATTGCGCTTCATTGCCTCGTGCTAATGGTTGTTCCAGATATTCCACGCCCAAATCTGCCAACCACTGACTCATATAAATCGCATCTGCGAGATTCCAACCGCCATTGGCATCTACAGTTAATTTGGCAGTGGGCATCTCATCCTTGATGGCCAACATCATCTCGCGATCGGCACCAATTCCCAAGGGATTCCCCAGTTTTATTTTTAAAAACCGCGCCTCGAATACTTCCAACCACCCGCGAATTCGCTCTCTGGCACCGTCGGGCGTATTAATCCCCACCGTCACCGAAATCGGGACAATTTTTTCGCGCTCTAATCCCCACAATTTCCACAGGGGTAATCCGACACTTTTCCCTAGCCAATCATACAGGGCAAGATCGATCGCGGCTCTGGCTGCGGAGGGTAATTGGTAGGCATTCATTAGACTCTCGATCGCTTGGCGTTGCAGGGGATGATAGGCTGCTAAGTGGGGGATAATTTGGTTTAGAGCAGTAGTAATCAGCTCGAATGATTGGACTTGACTACCGATCGTAAATGGTACCGCTTCTCCCCAGCCCGTAATATTGTCGGCTGTTATCCCCACTGCTAAGTTTTGATTTTGACTGCTGGTACCGCGACTGATTGTTAGTGCAAACCGTTTATTGACAGTGTAGGGATAAAGTTCGATTTTCATGTGGAGTTGGGAGTTGCCAGATTAATCTCTAATTTAATAAATTTTAGAGTACCGATCGCCTTATAGTAATTGAACCGTTCGTCGATCGCCGCAAGCTGCCCTATGGCTGTCAGTAAAATTCCATTTGGATCTATTAAACAACTTTTCAACAAACGCCGAGATCGTTTGTCTACCCAATTATTAGGGCTAGGATTAATAATTACCGTCAGTTTTGTCGCGATCGCATTATTTGCACCATTATTACAGGCGATCGGTTTATTACAAGATCCGCAAGATTTACTCGGCTCTCCGATGCCGCCCTACAACCCAATTAATCAAGCTCCATCTTGGCAGCATTGGTTTGGGACTAGTCGGGAGGGTTATGATGTCTTTTCACGGACGCTATTTGGGACTCAGGCGGCTCTGCAAGTGGTGATACTGGCAACTTTAATGAGTTTGCTGATTGGGGTGCCGTTGGGGATGGTGAGCGGCTATTTAGGTGGCAATCTCGATCGAGTCCTCCTATTTGTGATGGATACGATTTACACATTACCAGGATTATTGTTATCGGTGACGCTGGCGTTTATTGTTGGTAAAGGCGTATTCAATGCCGCGATCGCGTTGAGTATTTCCTACATTCCCCAGTATTTTCGAGTGGTGCGAAATCAAACAGCTAGTCTGAAGACGCAAATGTTTGTCGAAGCGGCTCAGGCTCTGGGGGCATCTACCCGTCATGTGTTGACAAAATATCTGTTTGCCAATGTGGTGCAAAGCGTACCCGTATTATTTACGCTCAATGCAGCCGATGCGATTCTAGTTTTGGGTGGCTTAGGTTTCCTGGGTTTAGGTTTACCCGACGAAATCGCCGAATGGGGACACGATCTCAAGCAAGCTTTACCCGCACTTTCGACGGGGATTTGGTGGACGACGTTATTTCCAGGGCTGGCTTTGACGTTGATGGTGACGGGTTTATCTCTGTTGGGCGAAGGTTTGAGTGAGTTGATAAATCCCAAGAGTAGAGGGTAGAGGGTAGGCGGATAACTAAACATTGACGCAAAGGTCGAATTTGCCTAATTTCTGTTCTAATGGATTTAACACAAAGGAAATATGGCGTTGCTGATTTGCGATTACGATCCCTGAAATTTCAGGGATCGTAATCGCGAGTAAATCATCTCTAGATTCGGCAACGCCGGAAATACCTCCGATCGCCACGTTCGATCTGATAATAAAAAGGATCTACCCCCTACTCTCTACCCTCTACCCTCTAATTTCATGACAGAAGTAATCGGGATCGATCTTGGTGGTACGGCGATTAAATTAGGGCTATTTACTGAAGATGGGACTTGTCTTCAGTCATTGTCAGTTCCCACACCACATCCAGCATATCCCGACGCGACGATCGATATGATGACTTATGCGATCGAGAAATTAGCCCCAGGGATGATAAATATTAGCGCGATTGGTGTGGGTACGCCAGGGCCAGCGGATGCGGCGGGGAGGATCGCCAGAATTGCGATTAATTTAGAAGGTTGGATTGATATTCCGGTAGCGACACTGATCCAATCTCGAACTGGAGTGCCGACAATCGTGGGAAATGATGGTAACTGCGCCGGATTGGGGGAAAATTGGCTGGGTGCAGGACGCAACTATCGCAATTCAGTATTACTAACTTTGGGGACTGGAGTTGGTGGAGCAGTGTTTATCAATGGGGCATTATTTACGGGACATGCGGGGAGTGCTGGAGAATTAGGTTTGATTACCTTTGATGCAACGGGATATCCCTGTAAGAGTGGTAATAATGGCTCACTAGAGCAGTTTCTATCTGGGCAATCAATTCGGCGCATCACGGGTAAAGAGCCGAAAGAACTGGGAATATTAGCGGCAACAGGCGATCGATCTGCGCTAGAATTTTGGGATGATTATGGTCGAAATCTCGGCATTGGTTTGACCAGTATCAGCTATATTCTGACACCAGAAGTCGCGATTATTGGCGGTGGTATCAGTGCTAGTGCCAAATACTTTCTACCCGCAGCCAAACGGGAAATCGACAGACGGGTAATGGTGACTTCTCGCCCAGGATTTAAACTAATTGAGGCAGAATTGGGCAATCAAGCAGGGATAACTGGGGCGGCTAAGTTGGCATGGGAGATGTTAGAGCGCAAAAAATGAGGCGTTGCTGGGGATGAGGGTTGAGTAATACCATAGATCGTAACTAACCTCGATCGATTCTCCTCTACCCAACTCGCGATCGCTAGTTCTCGGCAATATCATAAGTGTATAACTTGAATCGACGATCCTATGTCTTCAGAATCCCCAGAATCTCAATTAAGCCTTTTCGGTGAAGCCACAGCTCTACCCGTAGAAGTCCCAGCTAATAACTTCGAGCTGATTCCCACCAGCAGTAATATTCCGATTCCTCTAGGTACATATAGTAGTCTTAGTCAGCTTGCGGCTCATTGTCAGGTTTGTCACCGCTGTGAACTAGGAAATACACGGATCAATGCAGTAGTCGGTAGAGGTAGCGAAACAGCACCGATCTTGATTATTGGCGAGGGGCCAGGGCAAAATGAAGATGAACAAGGTTTACCATTTGTCGGTCGATCGGGTCAATTGCTCGAAAAGATTCTAGCGGCTGTTAAACTAACGATCGATCGGGATGTTTATATCTGCAATGTCGTCCGCTGTCGTCCGCCCGAAAATCGCGTACCCACTCCCGCCGAAGTTGCTGCTTGCAAACCCTATTTACTCGAACAAATCCGGTTGGTAAATCCGAAAATTATTTTATTAACTGGTGCAACAGCAGTCCGCGCCATCACAGGTAAAAAAGACGGGATTACCAAAATTCGGGGGACTTGGATTGAATGGGAAGGCAGATGGTGTATGCCGATTTTTCACCCTGCATATTTATTACGCAATCCCTCTCCAGATGTTGGCAAACCTAAGTGGTTGATGTGGCAAGATATTCAGGCAATTCGCACCAAATTGGATGAAGTTAGCTCGTAAATAACCCAAGTTGTTACCTACAGAGAACGCCGAATTCATGGCTTTTATCTCGATCCTTAGACTTTTTTCTTGGTATGTTTGACTAAAAGCTTGCCATTATCGTGGCGATGATTGAAACCCAGGTGTCCCAATCACTAATACTCTCAAGATGGCGGCAGTCTGCTAGATTGAGAGTAATTGGGTTTATGTCTTGGAAGTAGCTTTAAAGGTATTAATAATTTGCTCGAAGACTGGCATGGCTTGCGGAGAACTTTCGTTATCGTACACGTACGTTACTTGAAATATCTGGTTGCCTGTCTTAAATAACCCGATCGATTCCTTGAGTTGAATACCTTGAATATTTACATCGAGACTCAATCGCACGATTTGACGAGAGCCGACATTCAGGATTTGATTATCGACTAGGTTAAACTCAGGTGGGAGCATTGAAGGGATAACTTTTGCCATCATCTCCTGAATTTCTGCTAATGACACACTTGCCGGAATCGGTAGCCGAGTGACGAGCACCATACTCGGAACCTGTTGTGAATCGGTACTAGTAGCAATTGCTCTAACGATCGAAGGATCGCTCTCGAATACCTGCATTATTGATGCCATCGAAGGAAACATCTTGGCAGTTTGAGCGATCGTGGCTCTAGTCTGAGCACTTGACGGTGAGCCACCTTTGAATCCAGCAGGTAGTTTGAACTCTACCCCATTACCTTTGATTGTACGACTACTATCATAGAGTGCAACGCGATCGATAGTAGGAGCCGAAGTCACAGCCGCAGGTGTTGCGGCAATAGCCGACAGATTGAGAGTACTCAGTCCGAGCAGTGCAATATTGACAATTCCAGAGTAAAGAAAACGCACGATCGATCCCTCGCAGGTGTGGAGTAGCAGCGCAAACAGCTACGGTTTATATTGAATTTTAATCCCTGCTTTTTTAATTGGGTGTGTTCTAGATCTTAATGCACCTAGAATTAGGAATTAATTAACGTCAGTGTCTCCTAGCGGAGAGGCTACGCCAACGGGATAAGGATCTCACTCAAAGATTACTAGCCTCACATCTTGCACCAGCGACGCGCCATACGTAGGCAAAGCCGAGGGTTTAGCGCGTCAAGACAATATTTAAATCCTAGTACCAGCGTAGATCTTCGGGTACCCCTCGTGGGTACCCTCAGGTTGTCGCAGTAATAGGATCTAGGCATTGGTGCAAGATGTGAGTAGCTTCGTTTGGGCACCACTATTCACGATCTAATTTGTCACTACGAAGGGAGTAGGCACTTAAAAATGACAGTGGTTGGCTCATGTTTTCGGCAAAACCCAGAATTCCCCGATCGCGATGTTCGTACAATAACTCTCCCTGAGCATCAAATAAAAAGGTACCACCCCGTTGGGTGAGATAAGTAGGATCGGGCACATAAGTATTCCAATTACCTAGTACTTCTGCCATATTTCGCAGTCTCAATGTTGCCAATTCAAACGGGCGTTGAAAACCGCTACCACCTGCTACATTGAAAAAAGATCCCTCGATCGGTGGTAGTGGTTTAGCACGTACAATCTCGCCAGCTTGGATTAATTGGGGTGCAGATCGATCGCCCTTATATCCCCGAAATACCTCTCGCAGAGTGCCAGGACTACCAATTCCCGCACACATGAGAATGAGGTTAACCCAAGCATTTTGGGCGGCTGAAAAATTGGGGAGTTTGAGTGATAAGCCTGGATAAAGATGGAGTTGGGAATGTAGTTTGGCGCGATCGTCGATAAATAACCATTCAGCGGGAAATCCAGTGAAATTACAGAACTTTTCGCCAGCAGATCGATCGCCAATTCCCACCATCCGCACGGTTAAACCTGTAGACTCGATTTGTTGCCGATCGCGTTGTAGCCACCAAGCATATTCGAGACTATCAAAATCACCCAATTGCGGACAGATGATAATCAGCCGCCGCGTAGCTGAACTACACCCACTCAGAATCGGGACTATTGCCCCATCGCTGACGCGCAGCCGCTCGGTTTGCTGGAAGATCGAGTAAACATTATTCATAATTTCTGAAACTTGACTTTTAAGCCGTCGCGGGGGTGGAGTGTGGGAATCGGATCGAGAGTGAGATTTTGGTTGGGTAATAGCTCCCAACTATTCCGCCGGAGCAACATCGCGGCAATGATTTTGAGTTCCATCTGTGCGAATGCCATCCCGATACAGATTCGGGAACCACCGCCGTAGGTGACAAAGGTATAGTCAGAGGGCTTATAATCCGATCGATCTGGGTCGAATCTGTCAGGATCGAAAGTATGGGGTTGGGGATAAACCGCCGCATCGAAATGCGCTTCAGGAATCCGATAGAGAACTTGCCAACCCTTGGGGACGCGATAACCGTTAAATTCAAATTCTTTGATTACACCCCGAAAACCGCCGCCAATCGGTGAATACATCCGCTCGACTTCATGGAGGACTCGATCGAGATAAGTCATCTGTTTTAAACTATCGATCGAGATTGGTGTATTCCTCCCAATTTGTGACTGCTCTGCTCTAGCTCTAGCCAAAACTTCGGAATTTTGCGCTAGTGCCAAACATAAGGATGCAATCAACGATGTCGTCGTCTCGAGTCCGGCAAATAGCAATAGTAACGCCTGAACTTTTAGTTCGGCAACACTGAGCCGATTTCCTTCCTCATCCTGGCTTTGTACCAATAATCCTAAAGCATCCTGAGTGGGGGATTGCTGCCGCTCTAGGACTACTTGCTCGATATGTGCGAGTAAGCGATCGCGGGCAATTATCGCCCGTCCATAGGTCGTATAGCTCCATTTCAAGGGCAAAGTAAATAAACCATTAGTTAGTTCGGTAAATAGCCGACTCAACTCAGTTGTTTCTGCACCTGGTTCGCTGCCAATGAGTAGGACACTAGCGATTTCAAAGGTAAGATGCTTGAGTTCGGGAAACCAAGTTAAGTCGCCTGTCTGTTCCCACTTGCTGAGATATCGATCGGTAATTTCGGTCATGGTGGCGACATAGTTCGTCAACGCTTTCCCATGAAAAGCTGGCATCAATAATTTGCGATTGCGCTGATGCTCGGATCCCTCTTGCAAAAATAGCGACGCTCCCAGTAACTCCCTAAAATTATCCGGCCAACCATCGCGCCATGAAAACCGATCGAAATGGGTCGATAAAATAAATTTATTCGCTGCTGCCCCGCTCATAACCACTGTTGGACGACCGATAAGATTAGTCCGAAAAATTGCCCCATACTGTTGACGACGCTTGGTCGCAAAATCGGGATCTGTCAGAAATGAAATAGTTTCCCCAATCCAGGGTAAGCCAGATTTTCCAGGCGGTAGGGGTAAAGTTGAAGTGGTTGGTTTGCTTTCGATCGTCATGAGAATAATGATATGGACAGATACTTTGAGTCTTGTCGATCGCCCGAACTAGTCGCGATCGTTAGTGCCAGAGTAAATACCACCATCTTAAATCGAGATTTGGGCAATCTCACAGCAATTAGAAATCTACGCATTGCCGATCGAACGTACGATCGTGTATTTGTCAAACCCATCTTTCCCCAAGTCCCCAAGTCCCCAAGTCCCCCCACTCAGGATCGGGCGGCTTGTGGCAATCTCGATCGCGGCAGTGTTAAATTACGTAAATAATCTCGTCAAATCTAGAATTTTTATGCAGCTTACCTGGCTAGACAATAACTCTTGGCTGATCGAACTAGGCGGCAAAAATATTTTATTAGATCCTTGGCTAGTGGGCGATCTGATTTTTGGGAACCAGCCCTGGTTGTTTCATGGTACCAAAACAGTCGCTCGATCGTTACCCAAGCAGATAGATCTGATTTTGATCTCGCAAGGATTGCCCGATCACGCGCATCCACCGACTTTAGAGATATTGGATCGATCGATTCCGGTAGTCTGTTCCCCCAATGCGCTCGAAGTCGTCCAAAAGTTTGGCTATGAGCAAGTGACATCCCTAGCTCATGGCGAGAGCTACCACTTTGCAGACATCGAGATCGAGGCAGTACCAGGATCGCCAGTCGGCCCCACCACGATCGAGAATGGTTATATAGTGCGGGGTAATGGCAGTAGTCTCTACTATGAACCCCACGGCAATCACTCCCCAGTGCTGGCAGAAAAAGGATCGATCGATGTCGTAATTACACCATTAATCGACCTCAAATTACCACTATTGGGTGCCGTCATCAAAGGTCGAGCTACTACCCTCGCACTGTGCGAATTGCTCAAGCCGCAGTTTGTCTTACCAACAGCCGCAGGTGGGGAAGTTAAGTTTGAGGGCTTACTGGTGTCGATTTTGCACACTGAAGGCACAGTGGCAGAGTTTCAGACTTCACTCACAGCCAAATCTCTAGTAACTAAAGCGATCGATCCACAGCCCTGGCAGCCTTTTAGCCTGGAACTGGCTCATGTTTGATAATTGATAATTGATAATTGATAATTGATAATTGATAATTGGGTTGTGCTGTGGATTTCAACCCCACTAACAACAAGCCACCTGAAAGGTGGAGGTTTTCACCCCCTGTTATTTGTTGAAATATCTCTTACCTAATCAAATACCACTGTTTTATTACCATAGACCAATACCCGATTTTGGAGATGGTAACGCACCGCACGGGCGAGGACGATTCGTTCGAGATCTTTTCCTTTCCTAATCAAATCGTCCACCTCATCGCGGTGAGTGACTCTGACCACATCCTGCTCGATAATCGGCCCAGCATCCAGCTCGGAAGTCACATAATGACCCGTCGCCCCAATAATCTTTACCCCGCGCTCATAAGCCTTGTGATAGGGCTTGGCACCGACAAAAGCAGGAAGGAAGGAATGGTGAATATTGATAATATTGTGACTGGGGAATGTATCGATAAATTCAGGGCTAATAATTTGCATATATTTAGCCAGAATTACTAAATCGATCTGATATTCATTCAGTAATTTTAGTTGCCGTTGTTGCTGTGCTTGCTTATTGTCTTGAGTAATTGGTAGGTAATGATAATCGATGCCAAATTGCTTGGCGATCGGCTCTAGGTCTGGATGGTTGCTGATAATTAACGGAATCTCTGCCGAAAATTCTCGCGCCTGTTGTCGCCAAATTAGATCGAGCAAACAGTGATTTTGACGACTAACCCAAATTGCCATCCGAGGGACAGCATCAGAAAACCGAATCTGGTAAGTTCCATTTAATGGTTGAGAAATAGCACCAAAAGCCGGAGCAATAAGTTCGCGGGGTAGATTGAATCCTTCAATCTGCCACTCAATCCGAGTGAGAAATAAACCTGCATTAAAATCGGTATGATGGTCGGCATGGACGATATTACCGCCATTAGAATAAATAAAATTAGCAATTTTAGCAACCAATCCCCGTCGATCGGGACAAGAAAATAATAATGTAGCTGTCGGTTTCATTCTGATGATTAATTATTGCAGAAATAGATTTAGACGGTCGCAGTCTTTTGGATTTTAGGTTGCATCTCTATAACTATGACAACTGGTTCGGGTTAAAATCACACTTGCCACTCAGTATATTGCTAGGTTATGCTGTATAAAATAACTTCTTGAGGTCAAAACGTATGGATGACATGAAAGCGATCGCAGGGATTGTAACTGCGGCTGGAACAAGTGCTGGTGCTGGTGCCATTTCGGTGGCTACGATAACTTCATCAGCACCTGGTTTTTTAGGTGTTATCGGTTTTACTACAACTACCACAGTTGCCTTGCCAGTTGCAGGAATTGTAGGAGTAGCAGGATTATTAGGCTATGGAATATGGAAAGGTATTCAATACGCTCAAGGTGAGTAATCTACCATAGCAAAGTTGAAAAAGTTACAAATATAGGATTTGGATTAGGAATAATTCATGAATTATTCCTAATCCAAACCCTATATTGATTTAATCGTCTCCCGCTTGTTCGGTTGGTTCGGGTTTCAGGAGCGGTAAAGCACTCGCATCCCTGATACTGGCACAATCGCATAATAGCAGCAATAATCGAGCTTATTTTTCTGAATTTGAGACGGTTTTAATCCTATTCATCACTGTTTATTAATGTAGTTACTAATTATACTTCGACCATATTATTTTCAATTTGCTGAGATTTTTCCGAACTCTTTTCAAATTTTTCTAGTAATTCAAAAAATCGATCGAATCCCTGTCGCTCATCCGAGCAGTAGAGCATAATTATCTTAGCCCAAGATTTAGAGCTATGAATTTGGTAGTAGCTTTGCACAAATTCATGAAAGCCTTCATGGAAGATTAATTCCCGCTCTGTTGGGTTGACTCCTAATTCGCGTCTTGCTGTCTTATAACCAGCTAGAAAAATAAATAAATCTGATACCGATGAATGACCTAAGTACATTCCTGGTTTAGTCTTAATCTTCGCTAAAATCTCAAACAGTCCATTTTTAGGTTCCATACTATTTAATCTCCTAATTCAGCAATTGTAAATCGATCGCTAATACAATGAAAATCTTCGATCCATTCTGATTCTGCCATTCCTTTATCGGAAAGATTATCAAAAACTAGCCCGCGTACTTTTACACCATAATGCTTACCATTCATAGATATCGATTCTTCTCCACCTACTCTATCGCTGATAATATAATCTTCGTCTCTGTAAAAGGTTTTTAGCTCGATAATTTGACATTCAATACCATTATCTCGCAACCACTGTATAACTGTCATGGCACAGTCGTGGCATTGATAAAGATCGAATTGACTGACTATCTTTCCAACTTCTCTGTAGATATCTTCATCTGCTAGATCGTTCAATCACTCTCTCAATAAGCGACAGAAATTGGAATTGATTTAGTGCGTTACCCTATACAGGTAACACACCCTCCAATGATTTAATCGTCGCTAGATTGTTCGGTTGGTTCGGGTTTCAGGAGTGGGAAAGCGATCGCGTCCCTGATACTGGCACAATCGCATAAGAGCATCACCAATCGATCGATCCCGATTCCTAAGCCGCCTGTGGGGGGCATCCCGTATTCTAGAGCTGTCAGGAAGTCTTCATCGACATCCTGAGCTTCGACATCTCCCTCGGCTTTGCGGGCTGCTTGAGCTTCTAGGCGTTCGCGTTGATCGACGGGATCGGTTAATTCCGAGAAACTATTGGCTAATTCTCGTCCGACTGCGAATAATTCAAACCGCTCGACGATGCCTGGTTTCGATCGATGTGGTTTAGCTAGTGGGGAAATTTCGGTAGGATAATCGAGGACGAAAGTGGGCTGAATTAGGGTCGTTTCGCACTTTTGCTCGAATACCTCATTCAAGAGTCTTCCAAGTGTTTTAGCGTCATCAAAGCCGCCAATCCCTGCGTTTTTAACGGCTGCTTGGGCTGTAGCTAAATCTTCAAAGCTATTAAAATCTAAGCCAGTGACTTCTTTGACAATTTCGTGCATCGTCACTCGCCGCCACGGAGCGGTGAGACTAATCGGTGTCTCCTGATAGCTAATCTCCAATGTCCCCAGCACTGACTCAGCGACGGTGGTAATCATCCCCTCCGTCAGTGTCATCATATCTTCATAGTCAGCATAGGCTTGATACACCTCGATGCTGGTAAATTCGGGATTATGGCGAGTAGATACACCCTCGTTGCGGAAAATCCGCCCCAATTCAAATACTTTCTCAAATCCACCGACGATCAACCGTTTGAGGTGTAATTCGGTAGCAATCCGCAGGTACAGCGGCATCTCTAGAGTATTGTGATAAGTATTAAACGGACGTGCATCCGCACCGCCAGCTTCTGACTGCAAGACTGGGGTTTCGATTTCGATAAAGTCTAGGTTTTCCAGATAGCGGCGAATTCCGGCGGTAATGAGCGATCGTTTTCTAAAGGTATCGCGTACCGATGGATTGACGATCAGATCTAAATAACGCTGACGGTAACGTTTAGCTACATCGGTTAAACCGTGCCATTTCTCTGGTAATGGGAGTAAGGATTTTGTGAGCATCACATACTCATTGACGAGAATGGATAATTCGCCTCTCTCCGTGCGTTTGATTGTCCCCTTTACGCCGATAATGTCGCCGATATCAGTCAACTGCTTGAGATGGGTAAAAGCATCAGCAATTGAAGACATTCCGGTTTCAATCTGTTGCTTGTTTAGATAGAGCTGAATCGTGCCCGTTTCGTCTTGAATGCTAAAAAAAGCCAATTTACCCATGACTCGCCGTGCTAAGATCCGTCCGGCGATCGAGACTTGGATATCTACTTCCCCCGTATTTTCTAAATCCGCATACTCTAGCTGCAATGCGGCGGCTTGGTGAGTAGATATCCAGTTGTAGGCGTAGGGGTTCATCCCTAATTCGCGAAGTTTGTCGGCTTTAACCAGGCGCGTTGCCCGAATTTCGGCTAATGTCGAATGTGGTTCTGGCTGTTGGGGCGACTGTTGCTTGGACATATTGCATCGATCTAGGCTGGAATCTTTATTCTACGCCCTATCGCCTGTGTGTTATCGCTCCTTAGCAATATTCACTGATATCTTCACCGCATTCGTCGGCTAGATAGCACATTGCTTTGAACCGAAGCATGACAACTTCGTCATACAGCGGGTTGAGTTTACACATCGGCGGAATATGTAGCAACGTACGTCCAAATAAGTTGAGATCTCGTTCAAACGGGCATTGAGAAGGGATCAGTTTACAGAGCTGGTGTGCTAAACGGGGATTGGAAATCTTGAGATTGTCCAACCAGCTCCGCAGCGGCTTGAGGAGATCGAAGTTGGGTAAATGCAGAGAATTGATGGTTTCTTTCGACATTATTCTAGTTGCAAGCAAACGAGCAAGCTTTGATAGATTAGAACCCATAATATTTAGAGGTATCAATGGTATCGATGAGATAACTATTAATGACGTTGTTACTGAATGGAATGTTCATCTAAAGATAAACTACACACATGCTCAAGCTATTTTCGGAAAGAACAGTCGGATCTGGCAGTATTTGGGCTTGGGCATCTAGCTACCAACCGAGATTACTGCTCAGAGCGCGGACTACTAACATTATGTCTTAGTCGATCCGTTGCTGACAACTGTAAATCTACTCAAGTATTCTAACGCACTTATTCTTTATCTAAGCGTATTATCGATCGCGTTTTAAACATATTTCCGACCCGATTTTTTGTGTGTCGATCGATACAGTTTTAGCTTAACAATTGTCAATTATTAAAAAATTGCGATCCCCGACTAGTTTCTCTTCAATCTCATACCTTTTGAGTAGGATGAAGGCTCGATCGATACCCGTTTGTGGCATTGCCGCTGTTAAGGCGCATCAAAGGCACCAGCAATATAGTCAATCAATAGCAACCGCTCTCCAGTAGGGACTGTCACGACGTGGAGAGGTGTACCGACGATCGATTGGCGCATTGGTTGATGGCGGACTATGGCTACATCAAAGCGGCAGGGATAGTCGGCTAGGTGTGGATATTTGGCTAAAAATAGTTCGGCTGTGGTGAGTATTTTGGCTTGTTTCTGGGGCGTAATTGAGAGTAATCCATCGGCATCCCAATTCGATCGATTGCGGGTTTTGACTTCGATAAATAGCAGGACATCAGATTCGATGCCAATGAGGTCGATTTCGCCGCTACGCCATCGCCAGCGATGATGTAGGATCTTTCCCCCACGGGTGATTAGCCACTGGGCGACAACTTCTTCGCCTTGTTTGCCAGTGTTCATTTACTCAGTTGACAGTTGACAGTTGACAGTTGACAGCGCAGAAATCGCGATGATGCAAAGTCCGCCTCAAGTAATCAGCGTAGATCTAGGGTACCCATGAAGGGCACCCCTACAGGTTAATTGTGTCGGGGTGCCCTGTCTTGACACACACAAACGGGAGGTTCCCTCCCGTTCGATGCGCCGCTGTCTTGTCGTTTTTTTATTCGGCGTCGTCTTTATTCGGGGGTTCCCCCCGAATAAAAAAACGACAAGACGGGGGAACCCTAAATCTAAAAACGCCGCTTCATGGGTACCCTGGATCTACGCTATTGTCTAGTCTTTATGTATTGGTGCAAGATGTGAGATTACTATTTTTCCGATCGATCCTTAAATCAGACTTTTGAATAAATGAATGCCGTCGGCGTTGCCGAGTAGAGGATCGGCGGCGCGTTCGGGGTGGGGCATCATGCCGATGACATTTTTGGTTTCGTTGCAGATGCCTGCGATATTATTCAACGAGCCGTTGGGATTGGTGCCAGCATAGCGAAATAATACTTGTCCGTTGGATTCTAATCGATCGAGTGTGTCGGGATCGGCATGGTAGCAACCTTCACCGTGAGCGATCGGGAGATTAATTGTGGGGGTGTTAGAATAACCCTGTGTCCAGATGGAATCGGTGTGCTCGACTTGAAGTGGCACCCTGTCGCAAACAAAGTGCAGATCGCGATTGCGTACTAATGCACCGGGCAGCAATCCAGCCTCAGTGAGTACCTGAAAACCATTGCAGATACCTAAGACATATTTACCTTGCTCGGCATGGGCGATGACTTGTTTCATAATTGGTGAAAATCTGGCAATCGCACCACAGCGCAGATAGTCACCATAACTAAATCCACCAGGAATGACGACGACATCTACGTCGTGTAAGTCGGTTTCTTCATGCCAGATCGTACGGGTGGGCTGTCCGAGCAGATCGCGGGTGACATACACTACATCGCGATCGCAGTTGGAGCCAGGGAAGACAATTATTCCGAATTTCATAAATAGAGGGTAGAGGGTAGAGGGTAGAGGGTAGGGATAGACTGGATGAATGGGCAAGCGGATAGCTAACTGGGGCGAGTTTAATCCTACCCTCTGTCTTGATTCGCCAGACCGTCGGGGAAACCGACGATCGCAAATCGCTACCCTCTACCCTCTACCCTCTACCCTCTATCTCAAGTCGGTAATTCTCAATTACGGGATTAGCAAAAAGTTGGTCGCACATGCGATCTAGTTGAGTGTGTGCCTGGGCTTCATCTGTGGCACTGAGACTAACTTCGATGTATTTGCCGATGCGGACACTCTCAACATCAGTGTAACCCATGTGTGCTAAACCAGACTGGACTGCCGTCCCCGCAGGATCGAGGACAGAGGGACGAAGTGTGACGTAAATACGAGCTTGATATTTTTGATTCAATGGAACCCCTCAACTTTGCGATAATTTAGATGTACAGCCGTAGTAACTTAAATCTACTTAGTACCATCACCAATTGTAAACTAGTACCAACCTCGGCTGTCATTTGTGTTCCGATCTCCCTTGTCAGGTTGGTATTTATAGTTATCGATCGAATCGGGTATTTAGGCGCGGGTATTGACAATAGCTCTACCCTACAGCCCAACTAAAACCTAAAATCTCCACCAAGCACAAACCGCGCCCAACCAGCACCCAGATTGCTATGAAATCCGATCGAACTCGCAGCCAAAAACGTATTTTACAGCTCCTTGAGCAATGCGATCGCGCACTTTCTGCCCAAGATATCTATGTCGAACTGCGGACAGGATCTCAAGCAGTAGGGCTAGCCACGGTTTATCGTGCGCTGGAGAGTCTAAAATTGGAGGGCAGCGTTCAAGGTCGCACATTACCGACGGGCGAATCATTGTATAGTTGTGTCCAAGCAGACAGACATCATCTGACTTGCTTGCACTGTGGCGAGTCAATTGCGATCGATGAGTGTCCGGTCGAACAATTAGAACAAAAACTAGAATCACTCCATCAATTTAAAATTTACTACCACACTCTCGAATTTTTTGGAGTATGTTTGACTTGTGCGCCGACAGAAGTAGACAATAACCTCGAACGCGATCGAGTCATTCATTTACATCACCATCACAGCCACGATTGATTTACTCACATCTTGTACCAATAATGGGGATACCCATCGAGGGCACCCCCAGCGGTGAATTGGATACTGGTGCAAGCTCTTAATTTAATTATTAGCAGGGGTTTAATTTCCCCTCTCTCCCTTTGCCCTTTTTAAACAGGAATCTGCATGACTTTTGAGAGTTTCATGAATTCGATTGGTGTTGCCGACCCGCACGGACGCGGGTGGTTATCTGTGGTGCTAACTTTTATGTTTGCGTGGATAGTCACCTATTTATTTATTCCTAAAGTCCGTACTTTTGCCCTAAAAGTCGGTTGGGCAGACGAACCCAACGCCCGTAGACTCCATCAAGAACCCCGCGCAAATGCTGGGGGATTGGCGATTTATACAGGGGTAATTGCCGCAATTATTTTAGCAGGATGTCTCGCGCCGATCGTACTTGCAAAAGTACAGGTGGCGATTTTAGCGATCTTACTCGGCGGCTCGGTACTGGTAATTATCGGGTTTATCGACGATCAATACAAACTACCGCCACTATTTCGGCTGCTCGTCCAGATTTTGACAGCACTACTACTGGTTGTTTGTAATATCAAAATCCACATTGTCTACTTTGGTGCGCCCATTGATGGGATTTTGTCAGTCATTATCACCGTGTTATGGATTGTCGGAATTACCAATGCTGTCAATTTGATGGATGGGATGGATGGTTTAGCTGGAGGAGTGAGTTTCATTATTGCCATGACTCTGTTGGCAACATCCGCTCAATTTGAAGCGAGAGCTGCTGCTACGCTGATTTCGGCGGGAGTAGCTGGGGCAGCTTTGGGCTTTTTGCGTCACAATTATCATCCCTCACGGATTTTTATGGGGGACGCTGGAGCTTATTTCCTGGGCTACGTATTGGCAGCTACTAGTATTCTCGGTAATGGCAAGGTAACAACGGTTACTTCACTAATTCCGATAGTGCTATTATTTCTCGTTCCTGTTGTAGATACGAGCCAAGTGATTATCAAACGGTTACTATCGGGGCAGAATCCACTTAGTACCCCTGGGAAAGATCACCTTCACCATCGACTATTGGCGCAGGGATTTTCGCAAAGGCGTTCAGCCTCGATCTTGTGGGGAGTTACCTTAGCTGGGGGCATGATTGCCATGCGGATGCAAGGGATTCGACAGACAGCGATCGTGGTAACGGCTGTAGGGATTGCGCTACTGTTGATCTTGACAGTCTGGCTCCGGCTGCGGGCGATCGTCAAGTCTCCAGATATTTCCATCCCTCATCCAGAGGATAAACAATAGAATTAGGTTTTAGGCTTTAGGTTTGAGGTTTTAGGGTTAGTTCGCTATTGTGACGCGGAAGACGGAAAAGACAAAGATCGATCTAAACTAGTATATATTCGGTTGAGTGGTATCGATTTATGGCAGACAAAAATCGTGGGACATTTGTAGGGGGCATGTTAATCGGTGCGGCAATCGGGGCTGTCACGGGGCTATTAGTAGCTCCATGTAAAGGACGAGACACGCGCAAGATTTTGAGCAAAACTGTGACAGCAGTACCACAAATGGCCGAAGATATTTCTAGTAGCGTTCAACTTCAAGCCGATCGGCTCTCGATGGCGGCTGGAGATCGCTGGCATGATACACTCGATCGATTGTCCACGGCGATCTCTGCGGGAATTGTTGCAAGTCAATCCGTGCGGGAACCAAGTATATCCGATCGTCCCAATCTTAATGCGGTGGATGAGTAATCCACAACTATCAATTACTTGTACTGAGCGTAGCCGAAGTATCAACTATAAATTATCAATTAATTTTGACCCTCATTGACCCGTTGCTGCTCTTGGGATGCTCGATTCTACTTGTTGCTGTTAGTTTGACAGCATTATTGGTTGCTGCCTTCCCAGCGATTCAAGACCTGTCTCGTGCCGCTCGGAGTGCCGAAAAGTTATTCGACAGACTCGATCGAGAATTACCACCTACGCTTGAAGCAATTAGACTAGCAGGACTAGAATTGAGCGATCTCACTGATGAAATGTCTCAGGGAGTACAGAGTGCATCGGCGGTAGTGCAGCAAGTCGATCTCAGTCTCACACAGGTCAAAAAACAGGCAGGAAGTGCCCAAGTCAATACTCGGAGTATCTGGGTAGGTGTAAGAGCTGCTTGGCAAACGTGGCGACGGGGAGAATCCGATCCCAGTAGATACTCTGCTGCAAATCCAGTCTCAATCCCACGTCGTTATCTAGTTCCCGATTTACTTCAACAGGAGCGGGAATTAAATCTTCCAGATTCAATCGGCGAAGATGATGATTAGATGCGGTCGTAAATCTATTTTTTGCAGTCGCCAAGGTGATTACCCGCGCTGACTTTAGTTAATATTTCCGATAAAAAAATTGCTAGAGATATCTATACCCCTAGCAATATTTACTCTACCTGCAAGCAATTGCAGTCTGTTGGCTCTACTTAATTGGGCAATTTAGAGATTACCAGATTGAGCTAATTTATCTTTGAGTTCGGCTAATTTTCCAGCCCAGCGGGGATCGGGTTGGAAACTTTCAGTACTTGTAGTAGTAGTGCTGACATTGTTACTGGTACTAGTCTTATTACCCTCTTTGCGACCACCTTTTTTGGCAGCACCACCATTACTGCGACGAGGAGTGCTAGTGGGGGTAGCAGGGGTAGCAGGGGTAGCAGGGGTAGCACTAGCACTATTCTTATTACTTAAAGTAGGTTTCGGTACGTTGCTAGGTTCTCTAGGAGTAGGTTCATTATCGCCCTCGCCATCTTCATCTTCTTGCCCTTTGGCTTTGGGTAAAGCTTTTTCGATTTTGATGGGTGTCTCTTGGAACATAGCACCGTTGTACTTCTCGATGATTTGGTCTGCTTGTTCGTCAGTCTCGACGGTGACAAAGCCAAATCCACGGCATTTACCAGTCTTGCGATCTTTAATGACTTTGACAGAAACTAAGTCGCCAGCTTCAGCAAAAACGGTTTGGAGTTCATCCCGCTCTACATCAGATTTTGGTAAGTTGCCCACATATAAACGAATAGACATATAGAAATTCCTCCAGACTGGAATTAAATTAGCTTGCTTGCAGGATTTCCCGTGGGGGATTGCCTCAATTTTAGGTATGTAAAAAACTGCCGAAGAAGTGTCCTAATATTTCAAATTATCACAGTCGATCGAACCTCAGCGAGAATTTGGAGCTGCAAAATAGCTACTCACAACTGCTTGTCGTTGGCAGACTTGTACTGAGCGACGTGCACTGAGCGAAGTCGAAGTGAGTCGTTGGTGACAGGCTGCCGTAGGCACAGTAGCCTCTCCCCTAGAGAATCGATGCTGTAATTTGAATCCGCAGGTACGATTTTGATGTCCTCGGCATTGTAACTTAATGATTATTTACAAATTTTATTACACCTCTACTTAAACTATCACGTCTAGGTAGGGGAGATCGATGTATTGACGATCGATAGTTAAATTAAAAGGTGGGTACTACCCACCTTCTACAGATTATTCAAGATAATCGCTGGATCGATAGTATTATCGATCGAACTTAATGATTAGACCCGTTCTTCACTCCGATGACCACCACGGTTGTCGCGGCTATCACGGCTGTCGCGCTCGTAGCGACTGCTTTCATTGCGAGGGGCACTGTCACGACGATCGTAACGACCACCGCCGCCACCGCCACCGCCGCCACTGCGGAGAACTGGTTTGCCACCAGCACCACCGCCGCCGCCACCACCGCCACGACGGTCGCTACCACCGCGAGGTTTGAAGCTATTGGAAGAACGTTCGCGCTCTTGTTGTTGTTGTGGTTCTTCCATATCTAGCCATGCGGGGCGAGTTTGGTCGTATACCAATTGAAGTGCTGCTGCTGCGACGGTATGAATGTCGTATTCTTCGCTCATTTTGGCGATAATTGGCAGGAAGGAAGCTACCCGTTCGCCGGATAGAGCCTCTTGTACCTTACCCTGAATCTTATCGACATGGGACGCTTCTACTTGAGCGCGAGTCGGGATTTGACAGACAGTCAGGGACTGTTTGACACGACGTTCGATCGCTTGTAGTTTACGACGATCGAGGGAGTGAATCAAGGAGATTGCTACTCCTTCTTTACCTGCACGACCTGTCCGACCGATCCGGTGAATGTAGTTTTCGACACTATCGGGGAGGTCGTAGTTGATGACGTGGCTGAGGTGATCGACATCTAGACCGCGTGCCGCAATATCTGTTGCAACGATCCAGCGTACTTTGTCACCACGGAATCGTGCCAATAGGCGTTCCCGTTGAGTTTGGGTCAGATCGCCATGATACTCATCTGCGCTGTGTCCGGCGGATTGGAGTTGGCTGGTGAGTTCTGCTGCTGCTTTACGAGTCCGAACAAAGATAATTGCTGATTCTGGTTGTTCGAGTTCGAGAATAGGTTGCAGAGCTTGGGCTTTAGTCCAACCGCGTGGGATGAAGTAAACCTGTTGCTGAATTTTGGAAGGTGCCGCTTTGACTTGATCGACTGTGACGGTCACAGGAGATTTGAGGAAGCGGTTGACCAATGAGCGAATTGGGGGTGCCATCGTCGCCGAGAAGAAGGCTGTTTGGCGTTCGGTGGGCAATTTGCTCAAAATCAGTTCGATGTCGTCGATGAAGCCCATACTGAGCATTTCATCAGCTTCATCGAGTACCAACCATTCGACTTGTCCGAGGCGGAGATGACCGCGATTGATCAAGTCGATTACACGTCCAGGGGTACCGACAACGGCAGCTACACCGCTCTCTAAGCGACGAATCTGAAGGTCGATCGCCTGTCCGCCGTAAACTGTCAAGATCGGGGAACGACGCTCGTTACCACCCAAGAAGGTTTTCATCGCAGCCGAAACCTGCATGGCTAACTCACGGGTAGGAGTCAGTACCAAGGCTTGAACGATCGGACGCTGCCAATCCAAACGCTCGATCATGGGCAGTGCAAAAGCAGCAGTTTTACCCGTTCCGGTTTGGGATTGTCCGACTACATCTTTGCCGGATAGGAGATAAGGAATGGCCTGCTCTTGAATATTGGTTGGTTCAGTAATCCCCAGTCCTTCCAGTTGTGTAACGATATGGTCGGAAAGTCCAAGGCTAGAGAAAGAAACGGTCATAATTTGTAGTTAAGTGGATCGGTATGTTTTGATGTCGAAAAGTTAGGAGCTAATCTTTAGGAATTCAACAGTAGATAAACCGGGGAAAACATCGTACCCAATATTTAAACCATTCAGTTTGGGGATGTGTGAGAATTAGCTGTAATTCTGCACCAATAAAAGCAATACTAAATAGTTACAGAATGTTCGCATCACTTGCGAGGCGGAGATTCTGTCGTGAATTGTTGTCGAATAATCGGTCTTTTTACTGAGTTCTAGCGTCTTCGCTCCAATCCAAAATTTAAAGTATATTTAGATTTTGAATTTAACAGTTGTCTAGTTAGTAGCGACTATATTACCATTTTAATACCAAAACTGAAAGCTTGGCATCGCCGGATAACCGATCGCTATTTACTATTCACTGATAGACGATCTCGCCGTGGAGATCGTAATGGTCGGCTGCGTGGATCTTAGCGGAAACAATTGACCCAAGGCGGGCACTCCCACTAACATACACTAGTCCGTCCACTTCTGGTGCAAATCTTGCAGATCTGCCTACCAACAACCCGGAATCGGGATGCTCCTGTTCGATCAGGACATCCACGGTTTTACCGATTTCACCTTGGTTACGGCGGAGTGAAATTGGTTGTTGCATCGCCATGATGCCGTCGCGTCGCTCGTCCATCACTGCTTGTGGCAATTGATCGGGCAAGGTAGCCGCCGGAGTTCCATCCTCTGCGGAGAAGGTAAACACCCCAACATGATCGAATTCATGCCGTTGCAAGAATGCTTGGAGATGTTGGTAATGAGCGTCGGTTTCTCCAGGGAAGCCGACAATCAGTGTTGTCCGCATGATTGCATCAGGGAGAGCTGTTTTAAGTTGCTCGATGATGCGATCGTTTACCTGTCCTTGCCACGGGCGATTCATGGCACGGAGGATTTCGGGATGGGAATGCTGTAATGGTAGATCTAGGTAGGGTAAAACATTCGCTGTTTCCTGCATGGCTGCGACTACCTTGGGTGTTAACCCTGTGGGGTAGGCGTAGTGCATCCGAATCCACGGAATGTCTACTTTGCCTAAAGCGCGCAGGAGTTCAGCTAATTTAGGTGTACCATAGATGTCAAGTCCATAGTTGGTGGTGATTTGGGAGATCAGGATTAGTTCCTGTACGCCTTCATCTGCCAGTCTTTGAGCTTCAGCAACGATCGACTCAATCGTACGAGATCGCTGTTTTCCGCGTAAGTGCGGAATGATACAAAAAGCACAAGCATAATCGCAACCTTCAGCTACGCGTAGATAAGCAACACCCTCAGTCGTCGTCCGATAACGGGGTGTGTGTTCGTCAGCGATGTATGTTGGTTCTGGGCTGATTTCTACTACCCGTTCGCCGCCACGACTGCGTTCGATCACATCGACGATTTTGTGATAGTCACCGCTACCAACTACAGCTACAGCTTCAGGTATTTCTGCAAGTAACTGCTCCTGAAAATGCTGCGCCATGCAGCCAGTAATCACGATCTTTTTGTCCGCCTCGGCTAGTTCTACTAACGTGCGGATGGATTCTGCTCTTGCAGCATCGATGAAACTACAAGTATTGACGATGACATAATCTGCTGCGGTTTCGTCAGCATCTACCTCATACCCTGCTTGCACGAGCAGTCCGAGCATGTGCTCGCTATCAATTCGATTTTTTTCGCAACCTAAATGAGATATTGCAATTGTTGGCTTGTTGCCCATGTATTCTCGGTTTCTCTGTCTCCAACAGTAATACAGTGATTATTGCTCAGTTACCAGTTCCAACTCGTGTTTTGTTCGATCCGCCCACATTGCGTTAACGCTTCTTTAAATAGACTAAATCGGCGATGGCTGGATCGATTCTTTTTCAGAGACGCTATGCCAATGACAAAATGCTTTTAAATCCGGCTTTCGATCTTAACCGATAATTTCAGTTATCAGCACGATCGGGGTGTCGATTTGCAGTCGAAGAGTACTTTAACTAGTAGTTTGGACTAAAAATTTGTTTGTCTAACGTTAGAGGCTTAATTTAAGTAACGCTGCTATATCTTAGCACGATGTTGCGAGATGTAAAGTAGAAAATATTGACGGGTAGATGGGGAGTGGTGCAATGGGAATCGATCGCCTTGCCTCATTTCAGGCACAGCCAGCGACTGAAGTGGACTTGAGCGATTAGCCTGGGGATGAGAATAGCACAAAGCCAGCAATCTGTGAGTGGATAATTAACCCGAACTGAAGCTAAGTAACGTGAGTGTCTCCTGTCGGAGCGACTGAAATCACGCGGAGGTTCCCTCCGCGCTGGGCGGTGCCCAAACGAAGCTAGAAGTCATCGATCGGAAATCCTTATCCCGAACTCACGTTAAGTAGTGAGTAACTACAGCCTAATTTGTGGATAATAGAGATGAAGATTGAGTCTCGCGGTTTGGTCATGCCCAAGCTTGAGTTGGTGCGGCAATCGCCATTCGCCTAGTTGAACGTAAAACGTGAATTTAAAGCAAATTTTTAACACCACTCAGCCGATTATTGGAGTAGTCCATCTGCTGCCCCTACCGACTTCGGCGCGTTGGGGCGGTAGCCTCAGTGCGATTATCGATCGAGCCGAACAGGAAGCAGTCGCCCTGGTTTCTGGTGGTGTCGATGGGATTATCGTCGAAAACTTTTTTGATGCGCCTTTTCCTAAAAGTCGCGTCGATCCGGCTGTAGTTAGTGCGATGACGACGGTGGTGACGCGGTTGATGGAATTAGTCTCACTACCGATCGGCATCAATGTATTACGGAATGATAGTCTCAGTGCGATGGCGATCGCCAGTTGTACTGGAGCGGCTTTTATTCGGGTAAATGTCCTGTCTGGAGTGATGGCAACAGATCAGGGCTTGATTGAAGGCTGTGCCTACGAACTACTTAGGTATCGGCGAGAATTGGGCAGTCATGTCAAAATCATGGCAGATGTCCTCGTCAAACACGCTCAACCACTGAGTTCGAGCGATCTAATTAATGCCCTGAGAGAAACAATCGATCGCGGTCTAGCAGACGCGGCAATCATCTCTGGAGTAGCGACAGGTAGTCCCCCTAGTCTAGAAGACCTGAAGCTGGCTAAAGCGGCGGCTGGGGGCGTTCCGATCGTGATCGGCAGTGGCGCAAATTTTGATAACATCGGTAGTTTAATGCAATATGCCGATGGGGTAATTGTTTCGAGTTCGCTCAAACGTCAAGGGAAAATTGAGAACTCGATCGATCCAATCCGCGTCAGTCAATTTGTCGAAACAATTCGTCAGGATATCGCTAGCCGATCTGTACAACGGGCGATCGATTCGATGAAAATTCACAGCTAGGCTTTAGGCTTTGGGCTTTAGGCTTTAGGGGTAGAGGGTAGAGGGTAGGTAAGAGAGAATTACAAACATAGCTCTGGTACCCTGGTGCATTACGGCTGATGCCTAACACACCATCCACCATCCACCATCCACCATCCACCATCCACCATCCACCATCCACCATTTACCCCTATGAAACGTCGTCAAGTTCCTTGGATTTATCAATACTCACGGTTACTGATTGGCATAACTGCAATTTTAGGCATATGTGTTACAGCTTACCTGACGTGGGTAAAAGTCAGCAACAACGGAGTTTGTGGCACTGAAGGTTGTCAGATTGTCCTCGCTAGTCCCTTTGCCAATGTGGGTAACTTTCCGCTGACTGGTTTGGGGCTATTGAGTTACATTGCGGTGGCCGTGATGGCATTTGCGCCAACTCTGATCGATCCCAAAACTAATAAATCAGCTCACAATCAGCTCAATAACCTCACCTGGCTGGGGCTATTCCTGGCTGGCGTGGGGATGGCAGTATTTAGCGGCTATCTGATGTATTTGCTGGCATTTGTGATTAAAGCGGCTTGTCCGTTTTGTATTGCTTCCGCAATTTTCACATTCACGATCTTGGGACTGACATTAGTTGGGCGAGATTGGGAAGATGTCGGACAAGTAATCTTTACAGGTATGGCAGCGGCTCTAGTGTCACTGCTAGTATCGCTAGTATTGTACAACACGGCGATCGGCGGTCAAATAAATTCGCTAGCTCCCACTACTGCTCCCGAAGTAGGTGTGGGTTGGGAAATCAAGTCTACGTCTGGAACTGCGGAAATCGAGTTGGCTAGACATCTGACCCAGAAGGGTGCCAAGATGTATAGTGCTTACTGGTGCCCACATTGCTACGAACAAAAGCAGTTATTTGGGAAAGAAGCCTGGGCGCAAGTTACCAATGTCGAATGCGCTGCTGATGCTAAAAAGAATCCTCAGCCCGATGCTTGTACGAAAGCTGGCATTAGAGGGTTTCCGACTTGGATCATTGATGGGAAGCTAGATCCTGGCGTTAAGAAACTGTCTAAACTGGGCGAGTTGACTGGTTATAAAGGTGACACTGCATTTAAGTACGATCGATTGTTTACTAGATAGCCTAAGTTGCTAGTTGTAGAACGCCTACGATTGAAATCGTGGCTCATGTTGCAAAGTCCGCCTACGCGGACTAATAAACTAGTCCGCGTAGCGAAAAGTGCGTTCTTGGGGTTTCCCCAAGTGAAGCACCTTTTCAAGACAGGCGGACTTTGCAATCCGAGGAGTGGTTTTAACCACTTTGAGTATAGGTATCAGCGTTTCCCTATTCGGCGGGATAGAGGTGAAGTTAATCCTTTTTGCGTAGGTTCGGTTGTGCGATCGACACAAATAGTTTATATATTTTAAGGTTGCTAATAATCACTCAAAATCTACCGAATGCTTACAAAATTGCAGCTACTTCAGTCAACTACCGCGATCGGGATGGCGATTGGTGCCATGACTACTCCAGTCATAATTCAAGCCAGCCCATCGATCTCTACTAGTGGAAAAACCATTTCATCTGGGCAGCCAGTCACCAATAGCACCCTGAAACCTCCTCAGTCTGGTGGTAATTCCATTGCCGCAGGTGCGAAGATCGAAACAGTCTCAGGAGCGGCAGAAACTGCTTTAGTCGAATATTTAGCTGCAAGCGATGTCAAGTTCTATGGTGCTTACTGGTGCTCTCATTGCCAGCAGCAAAAATCTTTGTTTGGCGCAACTGCTGCGGCTAAATTACCCTATGTTGAGTGCGCCGCAGATGGTGAAAATTCTCAACGACAGTTGTGCAAAGATAAGAATATTCAAATGTTTCCCACTTGGGCGATCGATGGTAAGTTTTACCCAGGCACAAAAGATTTAAAAGAGATTGCCAAAATGACTGGTTATCAAGGTTCGATGGAATTCAAGTATCATAAGTAGAGTCTAAAAAATAGATGAGTCAATATTGTTTACTCATCTATTTGTTATGAACGATCGATCTAGATCTAACTTCTGATTTTGCACTATTAATCGTTTACCGAATAGCAGAAGCTATGGCTTCGGGGTTTAAATCTCCGTTCTAATCACTTCGCTTCAACTGTCAACTGTCAACTGTCAACTGTCAACTGTTTAAATCAACCCCGATACTTAATGAACTACTTACTCAACTTGTGGCGATTTCCGATCTTATCAATGGTACTATCATCTTTGTTTTTGAGTTCATTGCCAGTCAGTGCAGAGACGCAGGCATCTGCATCAATTCCATCAAATAGATCGTCCGCGCAGCCTCTAGGAGAGAAGATTGCCACAAATCAGATTACTTCTATCGATAGCGATGCGATCGATCTTTTAAGCCCACAACCGCCAACAAGTGAGGTGCTGCTCGCTCAATCAGTCAAGGTAACTCCTCAA
>ENA-OFCX01000282-OFCX01000282.1-metagenomes-genome-assembly--contig:-NODE-282-length-28461-cov-4.990249_pt1 | contig 28461 bp, 28 predicted proteins | sample MGYA00153384_OFCX01 | MGnify analysis MGYA00153384
GCACCTTTGGATCCTGCTGCAGCAACGGATCCGAGGCCAACGCGCGCCACGACGCGGCAAGCGGAGCATTCTGCGCACGCTCCAGCCGAGTGGTCAGGGCGGCCGCGGCTATGCGCACAGAATCGGGAATGCGCTCGCCCATCGTGGCGGAATCCACCGCCATGATGGCCGGCGCATCAAATACCGCGGCCGGTGGCATGCTGTCACCATCAGGGACGGTCGCGCCCAGCGCGGTCACGGCTGCGCTGTCGGGAGCCATCGCAGCACGTGCTGCAACACGACGCGGCGGTGCAACGTCAGCGAGTACGCTGTCGGCTCTGAACTGCAGGCGGCGCATGCGTGCACTGGCTCGCGCGAGATCCAGCGTATCGGCGGGCACCGGCACACGCTGCAGCGCGACACGTTCCGTGCGCGTGAACCAGAGCAGCAGGCCGAATGTGACAGCAAACGTGACGCCGCCGACACCTGCCAGCACGCCGCTGCGGTGCACGATGTTGCGCGCACGCCCGGCCATCCAGCGCGCCCGCGGCAATGTGGTGGGTGGATCGATCAGGGCATTCACCTGCGAATTCTAGCCATGAACAACAGCGCGGCGCCCGACAGAAGCCGGGCGCCGCGCGACAGCATCATCCAGCAACCTTACTGGACCGTGATCTTCATGTTCATGTTCATGGCCTGATGTGGCGTGCAGATGACAGAGTACGTGCCAGCGGCGATACCACCAAAGGACATCGTCCACGCCTCGCCGTCCGTCACCAACATCTTGCCCGTCAGGTCGCCCGAGGCTTCCGGCATGTTCGCCGTGATCTGAGCTGCCGATGCGCCTGCCGTTGCGGGATCGAACGCAACGTTGTGCGGGCCACCCTTGACGCTCACGAACTTCACGCCGTCGCCGGCCTTGACCGTCAACGTGGCGGGCTCGTAGCGATAACCCTTCTCATCGCCAATCATGTTGACGGAATGCATCTGGCCCGTGATCGGGCTCGCTGCGACTGCGCCAGCTGCGGCAGCCGGTGCGGCAGCTGCAGATGATTCGACGGCCGGCGCTACGGCCGCCGTGTCTTCCGCCTTCTTCTCGCCACCACCGCACGCAACCAACGCGAATGCGCTCGTTGCAACTGCCAGAACCTTGAACTGCATTGAATGACTCCTGAAGACCGGTGATTATCGAACCGACGAACGTACCTGACGCGCCACACCCGCAGTTTCTTGCTATCCGCACCTTGAAACTGCCGGAAGCATAGGCAACCGTTCGCCCGGGGCAAGTCCCCGGCGTCGCCGCACCGAACAATCGGGCGGCTTCACAATCAGCAAACACACTGTTGCCCTGCAGGTGTTCCCGGTGCCGACCCGTGTGCTTCGAGACGCGGGTTCGACGTTGACCGTGATTCCCTGTCCTGCTACAGTTGCATTCATGCGCAAAACAACGGCCCAGCAGTACCACCATCATCATGATCGTCGCCAGACGGGCGTCGTCCGGGTGTGGTGCTTCGCGTAAGTCTCGCGCGCTGGTGCTGTGCTTTGCGGCGGCCCGTCCGGTTTATGGACGGGCCGCCGCTGTTTTTGTTCTCCACTCACGCCTGACCGCATGCTTCGCATTGCTCTGCCAAACAAGGGTCGCCTCTCCGAGGACGCCCGCGATCTCTTCACCGACGCCGGCCTGGAAGCCAAGGGCAAGGGCGATCGCGCACTGACGGCGTCGCTCGGCGGCGAGTTCGAGGCAATTTTCGTTCGCGCGGCCGACATCCCGGAGTTCGTCGCCGACGGTGCGGCGCAGGCCGGCATCACGGGAGTCGATCTGGTAAACGAATCGGGCCGTCAGGTGGAGGAATTGCTCGACCTGGAGTTCGGTTGCTGCCGCCTGGTCGTGGCCGTGCGCGATGATGGACGAATCAAGAGCCTCGCAGACCTGCAGGGTCGCCCGCGCGTCGCCACCGTCTTTCCGCGAATCACCGCCGATTTCTTTGCCAGGGCGGAGATCCCGGTCGAGATCGTGCCGGTGTCCGGTGCCGCCGAGATTGCACCACACCTCGGGATCGCCGACATCGTGGTGGACCTCACAGAGACGGGCTCGACGCTGAAGGTGAACGGGCTGGTCGAAATTGCCACGGTGCTGCAGTCGTCGGCTCGGATGATCACCATCGTGCCGCAGGGTGATCCGCGCCGCACCCAACTGAACGAACTGGTGGATGCGCTGTCGTCGGTGCTCCGCGCCCGCAGTCGCCGCTACCTCATGGCGAACGTGCCCCGCGCACGGCTGGCCGAAGTGCAGGCCATACTGCCTGGCATCAACGGACCCACGGTGATTGACATCATGGATCATGGCGAGATGGTGGCGGTGCACGCCGTGGTGTCGGCCGCGACGATCTATCGCACTATCGGCCAGCTGAAGCAGCTTGGCGGACAGGGCATTCTGGTCACTCGCATCGAGCGACTGATGCCATGAGTGCCGACATCTTCCGCTTCACCGGCGACATCGCGCAGCTCACGACCCACGATCGGCGCGTGCTGTTCGATCGCAGCACCTCGGCCGACGATGCCGTGCGCACGCAAACGGCCGACATCATCAGGCGTGTGAAGCGTGATGGTGATGTGGCGCTTCGCGAGATGGCGCTGGAGTTCGATGGTGCGACGCTCGACGCACTCGAGGTGCCGTGCAGCGAGTGGCAGCGTGCGCGTGACGCGATGGCGCCCGAATTGCGGGCCGCGCTGGAGCGTACGGTGCGCAACGTCCGCGCTGCACATTCCGCATTCCTCCCCGTGGCTGTCGAGATCGAGACGGAACCCGGCATCATCGTCGGACGTCGGCCCGATCCGCTGCAACGTGTGGGTGTATATGCACCCGGCGGCCGTGCCGCATATCCAAGCTCCCTGATCATGGGCGTGGTGCCGGCAAAGGTTGCCGGCGTGCGCGACGTCATCGTCTGCTCGCCGGCGTCATCGTCGGGACAGCCATCGGATGTGGTGTTGGCCGCCGCGGCAATTGCCGGCGCCGACCGTCTCTTTGCGATCGGTGGCGCGGGGGCGATCGCCGCCATGGCGCATGGCACCGATTCCATGCCTCGAGTGGATCGCGTCGTCGGTCCGGGCAATGCCTGGGTGGCCGAGGCGAAGCTGCAGTGTGCAGGCGCGGTCGCCATCGATTCGCCTGCGGGGCCGAGCGAACTGCTCGTGATCGCCGACGCCTCGGTCGACGCGCGCACGGTTGCGCATGAACTCCTGGCGCAAGCCGAGCATGATCCGCGCGCGGCGGTGGTGTGCGTCGCGATCGGTGCAGCGGTCGCGCAGCGCATCGCCGACGCGGTGAGCGAAATGCTGCCGTCAATCGATCGCGAGCAGATCGTTCGCGACGCCTTCGCGTTCGCTGGCGCCGTGCTCCACACTGACTCGCTGGACACCGCCGTGACGTTCGCCAATGCCTGGGCCGCCGAGCACCTGCTGCTGGCGCTGGCACCCGAGCCGATGGAGCGGGCGTTTGCATCGCTGCGCGGCGCCGGAACGGTGTTTCTCGGTGCGGCGGCAAGTGTCGCGTTCGGCGACTACATGACTGGCGCCAATCACGTGCTGCCCACCGGTGGCCTCTCGCGCTGCTACTCCGGACTCTCGACGCTCGACTTCATCCGCTGGACGTCATGGCAGCGCGTCACACCCGCCGCCGCCGCATCACTGGCACCCGATGTCGGGCGCTTTGCCGACAGTGAAGGCTTGTTCAACCATGCCGCGACCGCGCGGCAATGGAACCTGTCGGCATGAGCACACCGGCCACCACCAATCGCCTTGCCATCGCACGCGCCGCGTACGACGACGTGCCGCTGTACGACCCGAAGCGCACGCCGGTGAAGCTGGACCTCACCGACAACACGAACCTGTGGGGTGTGCCGCCGAACGCAGAGCGCGCGATCCGCGAGTTCGCATCGGCCACGGTCACGCGCTACCCGACGCTGTACGGCACGGAGCTGAAGGCCGCACTGGCCACGCATGCCGGCGTGACGCCCGACATGATCGTCACGGGCTGCGGCTCCGACGACATCCTGGACTCGGCGATGCGCGCGTTCGGCAACGAAGGCGACCTGGTCGCGGCCACCGACCCGACGTTCGCGATGGTGCCGATTTTTGCGAAGATGAACGTGCTGCGGTCCACGCTGGTCACGGAATTATCGGATCATGACGTCGACGCCGACGCACTGCTGGCAACGGGTGCGAAACTGATCTATGTCTGCTCGCCGAACAATCCGACCGGCGCACTCGTGGCACGACGCACGCTCGAGAAACTGATCGAGCATGCGCCCGGCGTGCTGATGATTGACGAGGCGTACGTGGAGTTCGCCGGCGTGTCGAACATCGACCTGCTGGCGCGATCATCGCGCGTGCTGCTGATCCGCACCATGTCGAAGGCATTCGGGCTGGCGGGCCTGCGCATCGGCTACGCGATCGGGCATCCGACGCTGGTGGCGGAAGTGGAGAAGTCGCGCGGTCCGTACAAGGTGAATGCACTGGCCGAGCAGGTCGCGGTGACGGCGCTGCGACAGGACGTGCAGTGGGTGGAGGAGCACATACGGATGGCGATCGAGATTCGCGACCGGCTCACGATCGAGCTTCTGAAGCTGGACCTGGACCCGATACCGTCGAGCGCGAACTTTGTCTGCGTGCCGGTGAAGCACTGCGTCGAAGTCGGCATGGCAATGCGCGAGCAGGGCGTTGGCGTGCGGCCGTTCCCGAATCTGCCCCGCCTGGGCGACGCGCTGCGCATATCGGTCGGTCCGTGGCCAATGGTGGAGCAGTGCGTGAAGGTGCTTGGCGCCGCACTCACAAAGAAGCGGAAGAAATCGTGAAGCTCAGCATCTTCGACTACGGTGCCGGCAATCTGCATTCGCTGATCAAGACGCTCGAGCGTCCGGGTGTCACGGTGCAGGTGGACACCGATCCGGCCGTCGCGGTGACGGCAGATGCGCTGGTGCTTCCCGGTGTGGGCGCGTTTCCCGCTGCGACGCGCGCCTTGGGTGATGAAGGCCGCGCCGTCATGCAGTCGGCAATCCGCGCCGGCCTGCCCACGCTCGGCATCTGCCTGGGTATGCAGGTGCTGTTCGATGCAAGCGACGAGGGTGGTGATGAGGGACTGGGCATCATCGCGGGGCGTGTGGAACGGCTGCACGCCGCGCGCGTGCCGCAGATCGGCTGGAATCAGCTGGAACCGGGTGCCGGGCACGACACGCTCCTCGACGCATCTGGGCTGCGCATTGCGTACTTCGCCAACAGCTTCGTCTGCCGGCCCGCTGATCACCACATGGTGACCGCGTGGAGTACGCACGAGCAGGATCGCTTTCCCGCCATGGTTCGCGTCGGCCGATGCACTGGCGTGCAGTTTCATCCTGAGAAGAGCAGCACGGCGGGCGTGAGTTTCATGCACGCGTGGCTGCGTGAGGTGCAAGCATGATCGTCATTCCGGCCATCGACCTTCGCGATGGCGCCTGTGTGCAGCTGGTGGGCGGCGAGTACGCGCAGGAGCGCGTGCGCCTGCCCGATCCCATCGCCGTAGCACTCGATTGGGAAGCGAAAGGCTTTCAGGCGCTGCACATCGTGGACCTCGATGCGGCCACCGGTCGCGGCGACAACCGCAAGGTGATCGAGCTCCTGCTGGATCGCACCGACCTCACGGTGCAGGTCGGCGGCGGCATCCGTGATCGCGAGGCGATCGCATGGCTGATCGACGCGGGCGCAACGTACGTCGTGGTCGGCACACGTGCGCTGGAGGACGACGAGTGGCTGGCCGAAGTCGCGGAAGAGTTTCCGGAGCAGCTGATCGTCGCGGCCGACGTTCGTGAACGACAGATCGTGACGCGCGGCTGGACGCGCACGATGCACATGGACATCGACGAGGCGATGGAGAAGCTGTCGCAGCATCCGCTGGCGGGTGTGCTGGTCACGGCCGTGCACAAGGAGGGGCTCATGCAGGGCGCCGACCTCTCGCTGATGGACGATGTCGTGCAGTCCACGGAGCTGGCCGTGATCGCGAGCGGCGGTATCGCCACCGACGTCGACCTGCGCCTGCTGGATGATCGCGGCGTGGCCGCAGCCGTGCTGGGCATGGCCCTCTACACCGGCGCGCTGGATGCAGCCGCCATCGCCGAGGAGTTCCGCGGATGAGCACCGTCGTGCGTGAGACGAAGGAGACGCAGATCACGGTCACGGTCACGCGTGGCACCGGCCTCGCGACCGTGGACACGACACGTGAATTCCTGGATCACATGCTGGTCACGTTCGCGAAGTACAGCGGACTGGATGTCACGGTGCATGCGCGTGGCGACCTGCCGCATCACCTGATCGAGGATGTCGCGATCTGTGTCGGCGCCGCAGTTGCCGCGGCACTGCCGCCGACGGCCGCACGCTACGCCGATCGCACCATTCCCATGGACGACGCGCTGGTGCAGTGCGCCATCGATCTCGGTGGGCGTCCCTATTATCGCGGCAAGCTGCCGGTGGGCATCTGGGAACACTGGATGCGCTCGTTCGCCGACAACGCGAAGGCCACGCTGCACCTGCGCGTGCTGCGCGGCACCGATGCGCATCACATCGTGGAGGGTGCGTTCAAGGCGCTCGGGCTGGCCGTTCGCGATGCGTTCGTGGAATCCGGCGCGGTGTTTAGCACCAAGGGAAGCGTCGCGCTGCAGGTGTCGGAGTGATCGCGTCGTGCTGACGCGTCGGTTGATCGTCTGCCTGGACGTGACGGGCGGCCGTGTGGTGAAGGGCGTGAACTTTGTCGGCTTGCGCGACGTCGGCGATCCGGTGGCACTCGCGACGCGCTACGAGGCGGAAGGCGCCGACGAGATCACCTTCCTTGATATTTCTGCCAGCGCCGAAGACCGCGCGACCCTGCTGGACGTGGCGCGTCGCACCGCGGAGCGGTTGTTCATTCCGCTCACCATCGGCGGTGGCATACGCACGGCCGACGACGTGGCACGCGCGCTGCGGGCCGGCGCCGACAAGGTGTCGCTCAACTCCGCGATGGTCGCCGATCCGTCAGTGCTGACCGCGTGCGCCGATCGCTTCGGTGCGCAGTGCGTCGTTGCGAGCATCGATGCAAAGCTCGACGAGCAGGGCATGTGGCGCGTGTGGACCCATGGTGGTCGCACCCGCACTGCGTTGGAGGCGGTGGCGTGGGCGCAGGAGTGCGTGGAACGTGGCGCCGGCGAGGTGCTGCTCACCAGCATCGATCGCGATGGCGCCCGCACCGGATATGATCTGGCACTGATGCACGCCGTCTCGTCGCGTGTCGCGGCACCGGTGATCGCGAGCGGTGGGGCAGGTAACGCCCAGCACGTGGTGGATGTGCTGGCGGAGGGGCATGCCGATGCCGCACTGGTGGCCGGCATCCTGCACGACACCGTGACGACCGTGGGTGCCCTCAAAGACGCGATGCGCGCGTCAGGACTGGTGGTTCGATGACTGCGACACTGCCGCTGCTGCAGGCCGTGACGGAACTGGCGCGACTGGCCGGCGACGAGGCGAATCGCTTCTTCCGCACGGGCATCGCCGTGGAGTACAAGAGTGACGGATCCCCGGTGACAGTCGCTGATCGCTCTGCCGAGACGGCCGCGCGCGAGTGGATCCGCAGCCGTTTCCCGGACGACGGGATCCTTGGCGAAGAGTTCGGCCTGGAGAACGAGGACGCGCCACGTCGCTGGGTGCTGGATCCCATCGACGGCACGAAGAGCTTCATCCACGGCGTGCCGCTGTGGGGCACGCTGGTGGCGGTCGTGGAGGGCGAACATGTGCTGGCCGGCGCCATCTACGCGCCGACGACGCAGGAGCTGGTGGCGGCGGCGCCGGGCGAGGGCGCGTGGTTCAACGGCAGCCGGACGCAGGTCACCACCACGGCATCGCTGGCCGCGGCGACGCTGCTGGTCACTGACGAACGCTTCCCCGATCGTCCTGTGCGGCAGCAACGCTTCAGGCAGCTTGCGTCAACGGCGCGGATCACGCGCACGTGGGGCGATTGCTACGGCTACCTGCTGCTTGCCACCGGCCGCGCCGACATCATGGTGGATGACCTCATGAACCCGTGGGATGCGGCGGCCGTTCAGGTCGTCGTGGAAGAAGCGGGTGGCCGGTTCACCGACTTCCGTGGCCGATCGACGGCGTTCGGTGGCGACAGCATCGCGACCAATGCGGCACTCGACACCATCGTCCGCGACATTCTCTGCCCGGGTGGAGATCCCGGTCTCGATGCTTGACCTCGACCGGATCGACTTCACGAAGGGCGACGGACTGGTGTCCGTCGTGACGCAGGACGCCATCACAGGCGATGTGCTGATGGTGGCATTCGCCGATCGCGAAGCGCTGCAAGCGACCATGCGCACGGGCGAGATGCATTACCACTCGCGCACACGGGGTCTGTGGCACAAGGGTGCGACGAGTGGCAGCACGCAGCGCGTGATCACCCTCACCGCCGATTGCGACAGTGATGCCATCCTTGCGCGGGTGGTGCCGGCGGGCCCCGCCTGTCATACGGGCGCGACGACCTGTTTCACGTCGCCAGGCGTGAAGCCGCCGCCACCGGATGCGTTCGCGGAGCTGGATGTCACGATCGCGGCACGTGCCGCAGAGCCGGCCGGTTCCGATACACTGAGCTACACGCGCACGCTGCTGGACGATCGCAACCTGCGCATGAAGAAGATCGGCGAGGAGGCCGCGGAGCTGGTGCTGGCCTGTGCAGACAGTGATCCGGTTCGTGCGACGAGTGAAGCGGCGGACCTGCTCTACCACACCATGGTCGCATTGCAGGCGCTCGGCATCCGGCTGAGCGATGTGCGCGAGGAGCTGTCGCGTCGCGCGGGGCGATGACCCGCGCGCGATCGACGACGCGCCGGACCTGATGCGTTGCCGCGTGAGGTGATGTTCGAGATCCTCGTTTGGCGCAACGCCGCCTGCATTTGACAGGCCCCGGGCACTTCAGCAGGTTCGCTGACATCTGCAGTCTGCGAAGCGGCGCCGCGTGCGCCGCGCTCACCGCCCCGACATGACCATGCGCCACGTGATTCGCCCCATCCTCCGGCGTGCAATCACGCTGGCGGCTCGCTCGCTCCTGTGCATGGCGGTGCCGATCGGCAGCACTGGTGCGCAGGCGGGACGTGCGCAGGCGGGTCGCGCGCCGGCACCCGACGTGGTGATCGTGCGCGCTGCGCGACTGATCGACGGTCGCGGTGGTGCGCCGCTCGAGCCGGCGATGGTGCGCATCGAGGGCGAGCGGATCACGGCGGTCGGCCGCACGTTGCCCGTGGCCGCCGGTGAGCGCGTGATCGACCTTGGCGCCGCAACGCTGCTGCCCGGCATGATCGACCTGCACACGCACCTCACTGGTCGACGCGGTGTGCATTGGGAAGATGCGCTGGTGAAGACCACGCCGGCCTACGATGCACTCTGGGGCGCGGCCAACGCACTGGTCACGCTCCAGGCGGGCTTCACCACCTGTCGCGACATGGGACCCACATGGCCGTATGTGGATGTCGAGCTTCGGAACGCGATCGACGCGGGTGCCGTGCCGGGTCCGCGGATGATGGTGGCGGGCAACTACGTCTCGTCAACCGGCGGGGCCGGTGATGCACGCCAGTTCTCGATCTATGTCGACGTGCCGCTGGTGCGGAACCTCGCCGACGGGCCGCAGGAGATCATGAAGGCCGTCCGTACGAACTTCAAGCACGGTTCCGACTTCATCAAGATCCTCGCCTCGGGCGCCGTGCTGTCGAAAGGCATCGAGCCTGGCGCACAGCAGTATTCCGACGAGGAGATCCAATCGGCAGTGACCGAGGCCGCGCGATGGGGCCGGCAGGTTGCCTCACACTCGCATGGCGCGACATCCATCATCGCCTCGATCAAGGGTGGCGTGCGCACGATTGATCATGGTTCGTACCTGAACGACGAAGCGGTCACGCTGCTCAAGGCCGGCAATCGCCGCACGTTCTACGTTCCAACGCTGTACACGTCGGTGTCGATCGAGGAGGATGGTGTCGCGATCAACATTCCGGCGAGCGAACTGGAACGGTCGCGCCGCATCACGCAGGTCCAGAACGCCGGCTTCCGCCGCGCACTCGCCGCCGGTCTGCCCATTGGCTTCGCGACCGACGCGGCGGTGATCAGGCACGGCGACAACGCGCGTGAGTTCGCGCTCCGCGTCTCACTCGGCGAGTCACCGATGCAGAGCATCGTGTCGGCGACATCGCTCAACGCCGAAATCATGGGCTGGAGCGATCGGGTCGGAAGCGTTGAAGCGGGCAAGTTCGCCGACCTTGTCGCAGTCACGGGAAACCCGCTCGTCGACATCACTGAACTGCAGCGTGTGGGGTTCGTGATGAAGGGCGGTGTCGTCGTCGTCGATGCCATGCGGCGGCGATCGGCGCGCTGAGCGGATGCCCGTTGCACATGGAAAAATCAGGGCGGCAGCGTGTCCGGAAACGATGCCGAATAGCTGATCTTCCATCCACCGGACGTCTTCACGAAGACCCGTTCCGAGATACCGACCGATGGCTTGCCTGCATTGATCCCGCGGTAGCGGTACATGCCGTAGACCACGCCGGGTGCGAGTGGCGCGACGCGCATCTCCTGCACGATCAGCGTGTCCGGCCACGATGGGTTGCTGTCGATGCGCGCCGGCCAGTTCATCCAGCCGCGCTGCATGCCGCGCAGTCCGCCCAACGTGAGCCCGGGCGATTGCATGTAGGTGCGCAGGTAGCGTGGATGATCGCGCTTGTGAATCGCATCGAGGTTCTCGCGGAAAAGCGCGAGTGCGGCCGCTGAGTCGCGGGCGGCGTTCGGGTGCGCAGCGCGCTGCGCGTGCGCCGGTGCGCAGACCAGCATGCCGGCGCATGCGGCGAACAGCGTGCCTGCCAGCTTGATTCGCATCAGAACGATACCAGGCGCGCCGCCGAAATACGGCGAGGGTCACCGATGTACGCCATGGTGATGCCTTGCAGATACTGGCGTGAGACGCGCTGAATGTCTTCCGGCGTCACCTTGCGCAGTTCGTCCACGAACCCTGAAGCGAGGCGCCAGTCGCCACGATAGAGCTCGGAGCGTGCGAGGAAGGTGGCCTGATCCGAGTTCGTCTCGTTGTCCAGGAAGAATTCGGTGATGAACTGCTGCACCAGCAGGCGCAATCCTTCCGGATCGATCAATCCGCGCTTCATGGACTCAAGTTCTCGCCGCATGATGCCGAGCACTGAATCGGGAGTGGTCGTCGTGACATAAAGTCCGGGTGCCGTGATGAAGCGATCCACGAATGGCGCGTTTACCGCGTACGTCAGATTCCGCTTCACACGAACCTCCGTGAACAGCCGCCCGCCAAGCGCTGCCATCGCGAGGCGCATGGGCTGGTAGTCGCGGCTGTCGGCACGCGGCCCAACCCAGTAACCCTGCAGGTAATTCGTCGGCAGCGTGCGCGTGATCGTGTGCAGCGAGCTCGTTCGTGCAGCGGGAGTGATCGGCGGCGCCCAGCGGTATTCACCGCGCGGCAGCGTGCCCAGCGTGGCCCGCACCATCGCCTCGAGGCGCGCGCGCGGAATGTCGCCCACGACCACCAGCAGCATCCGCGACGTCACCATCTGCGTCTTCTGCCAGGTGCGAAGATCCGCCAGCGTCAGCGCCTTCAACGTGGCCTCGGAGCCCACCGGCGACGTGCCGTACGGATGTCCCGCGAATGCCACGCTGTCACTGTACGAATTGAGCAGCGCCTCCGGATCATCGCCCCGTTGGCGTACGCCGCTCAAAATCGTGCTGCGCACCGTCTCGACCTCACCGGAATCGAGTCGCGGCTGCATGATGCGGTCGGCGAAGATCGCGAAGGTCGAGTCAAACGCCGTTACGGTGCTGCGCACGCCGATCATCGTCCAGTCAATCGACGGCGACGCGACGATTGCGCTGCCCAGTCGCGCCATCTTCCGCTCCAGCAGTTCGCGCGGGTATTTCCGCGTGCCGCGCTCCGACGCCTCGAGCAGCAGCAGTTCAAGGCCAGCCTTTGCCGCCGGCACCTGTGACACGCCGCCCAGTAAATAGAGGTTCGCCGCCACGACTTCGTTCGCGGTCACGCGGCGATGGATCACGCGCAACCCGTTCACCTCGAACGATGTCGTCGCCGAATCCGACGTGCGCTGCGCCGCCATACTCACCGGCATCGCCACGAACGCCGCCGCCAACGCCAGCATGAACCCGCCCACGCGGCAGCTCACGGCGTCACCCGGGCACCCTTCACCGGTCCGGTCACATCCGCCTCGGTCAGCTTGAGCTTCGCTCGATCCGAGGGACTGATCAGCACCCCGGTCACGCTCGGCTTGCCGACGATGAATTTCGCAGCGTAACGCTGCAGGTCCGCCGGCGTCTGTCGTGCCATGTTGTCCACGTATCCCAGGAAGTAGTCGAGGTCTGCAACGGCCCACCAGAACCCGATCGTGTGTGTCAGCTCCGACGTTTTCTCGATGCCGAACTGGTTGTCAGTGCCGCGCAGCGCCTTCACCGACTCCAGCTCAATAGCGGTGAAGTAGCCCGGATCATCCAGTCGCGCGATCTCGGCCCAGAGTGCGATCAGCGCGGGCTTGAGTCGCTCGGGCGTCGTCTGGCCGCTGATCGTGATCGGTCCGACCTGATCCAATGTGTAGTAATTCACGCCGACGGCTGTCCACAATCCGCTGTCCGTGAGCAGGCGCTGGAAGCGCGACCCCTTCGTGTTCAACGCATCCGAGAACACATCGGCCGCGTACGTGCTCGCGCGATCACGACGCACGCTCGGCCCCTGCCACTGAATCAGTACCGTCACCGCGCCGACTTCCGCCTCGGCGATCACCGCCGTGGCACCGCGCAGTGGCGGAATGAGCGGAACCGGGTCCACCACGAACGGATCCGGCCCACGATCCCATCCGCCGAGCAGAGAATCGGCGTAAGCGAAGATCGCGGCCGGATTGATGTCGCCCGTCACGATCAGCGCCATGTTGTTCGGCACGTAATACCGCGACTGGATGAACCGCATCTTCTCCGGCGTGACGGTGCGCAGGATGTCACGGTTGCCGATCGTGTTCTTCCGGCTCGTGCTGTTCGGGTAGAGCGCCGCGTTCATCCGCTGCGTGATCTCGAAACCAGGCGATGCCTCGTTGCGATCGTACTCGCCGAGCACCACCTCTTTTTCCTGCGCCAACTCGTTCGGCAGGAACAGCGGGCCCCGCGCCGCCTCCGCAATCAAGCGCATGCCTCCTCGCACGCTGTCGGACGGAAGGCTCAGGTAGTAGTTCACGCGTTCTTCCTGCGTCGTGCCGTTGTACCGCGCACCAAGTTCCGCCGCACGCTGCCCGAACGCCTCGGCATTCGGATAGGCCTTGCTCGCCTTGAAGAACATGTGCTCGTACATGTGCGCCAGCCCTTCGTATTCCGGCCGCTGGGTGAACGCGCCGTTCTTCACGTTCAGCTCGACCGTCGCGATGGGGATGCCGTGGTTCTCGACGGCGATCACTTCCAGGCCGTTGCGCAGCACCGTGCGCTTGATCACGCGCTCCAGCTCCGCGCGCTGCGCCGTGAGCGCTGGCGCGAGCGTGAGCATCGCGACGCAGACTGACGCGAGAATTGCGGGACGACGTGTGCAGGTTCGGATCACTGAGGGTCGTGTGAGGGCGAAGATCGTACGCGCATGCCGCGGCTCTGGCACCCGGCGCCTGGGATGAGTTGTTTAAAGCGATATGACGACTGCAACCAATCGCGGCACAACGACCGTGCCGGAGCCTGTGCTGAATGCGGTGGCCTCGCGCCTTGATCCGTCACGCCTGCACCGCGCCACCCGGATCGCGCCATACACCGCCTTTCGAATCGGAGGTCCGGCCGATCTGCTGTACGATGCAGCGACGGGCGACGATCTGGCAGATGCGATCGACAGCGCGGAGGCGGAGGGCGTCGACTGGTTCGTACTCGGCCTCGGTGCGAACGTACTCGTTGGCGACGGCGGTTTCCGCGGTCTGGTGATCCGGAACCTTGCGCGGCACGTGACCTGGCATGACGACGGTCGCTGCGTGGCCGAGAGCGGGACGGTCATGGGGGACCTCATCCGCGAGGCCGTCGCGCGCGGCTGGTCCGGGCTGGAGCATTACGTCGGCATTCCGAGTACCGTCGGTGGCGCCATCTGGCAGAACCTGCACTTCCTGTCCCCGGCGCCGGAGCGCGAGCGCACCATGTTCATCGCCGAGGTGTTCGAGGCGTGCCGCGTGCGCCACGAGCGTGGTGAGCGCGCGACCGTCGATGCGGGCTACGTGGGCTTCGGCTACGACGATACCGTGTTCCATCACACCCGCGACATCGTCCTTGACGTCACGTTCCAGCTCGCCGCCGGGGACCGTGGTGCCATGCATCGCATCCTGCAGGAAAACCTCAGCTGGCGCGGTGCGCGGCATCCGTGGCTGGAGCATCATCCCAGCGCCGGCTCGATTTTCAGGAAGATCGAGGGGGTCGGCGCCGGGCGACTCGTCGACCAGTGCGGCCTCAAGGGCCACCGTATCGGGGACGCACAGATCTCGCACATCCACGCGAACATCATGGTGAATCTTGGCCAGGCGACCGCGGTTGACGTCCGTGCGCTCATCGCGCATGCGCAGGATGCAGTGTTCGAAAAATTCGGGCATCGGCTGCAGCCGGAGATCGGGTTCATCGGCTCATTCGAACCAGGCTGATCCGCGCCCACCGCTGCTCAGAAGCCTGTGTCGACGCCGATCGGCAGGCTGCCTTTCCCGTTGATCGCGCCCCGGGGCTGCGTAACTCAGTGACGCTCGCATGCGCCACCGACAGCCGAAGCCTGCTGCTGAAAGTCAGGCGGTATGTCAGCGGGCTGTTCGACGACGCGAGATAGTGCGCACGATTGCGGAGTTCGAGGCGAAATTGGCTCACATGGTCAAATCCCACCCGATTCGTCAGGCCGCGGAGGTACCGCGACCATCCCGACAGCAGTGCATCGGAGCAGCGCCCGCGCGCCCCATTTCACTTGATTCCTTCCGCCACCCACGACTTCCACTCCGTCTCGCAGGCGCCGCCAATCGTCAGCTTCTGCTGGTTGCGGACCAGCGGCTGCATCAGGATCAGCGGTTCATCCATCAGGATCTCGAACCAGCGATCCGGTCCATACCGCGACGGAGCCAGTCCCATTTCGACAAAACGTTTGCTGCTGCGATCGATCAGCGCGTCGATCCCGAATTTCTGCGAGAAACGCTGCAGCTCGCCTTTCGACGCGCCGCGTTCATTCAGGTCGACGAAATGCACCGGCACCCGTCGCTCGGCAAAAAAGCGCTCCGCTTTCCGGGTGGCGGCGTTTTTCCGAGTGCCGAAGATCTGGACAGGCATCTGCATACCACCCGGTACACGAGCCGCGCGAACCATCGTGCGCAAGCCAGGTAAGTTGCATGTGGCAACGCGAGAATTTCTCGCACGACAGCGTGCGCGGCTGGAGCAGATCGCGCACGAATCAATGTAGGACGTCCGGGCCAGCATGACAGGCACCTCGAACTTTCGCGCTCCGTGGTTCGCACGGAATCGGCATGTCCAGACTCTCTGGGGCAAGTTCATCAGCCCCGAAGCGCCTGTCGTGGCCACACGTGAAACATGGCAGACGCCAGACGGTGACGACGTGGTGGTGCTTCGCGCGAACGCGGACGCACCCGATGCGCCCCGTTTCGTGCTCTTTCACGGTCTCGAAGGCACCGAGCGATCACACTACGTCCCGTCGCTCTTCCGCGCGGTAGCGGCACTGGGCTGGGGAGCCGACATGCTGCTGTGGCGCTCGTGCGGCGGCATGAACAATCGTGCGGCCCGCTTCTATCACTCTGGCGAGACGGAAGATGCCGTCTGGTTCCTGCGGAAGCTGGCGACGCTTCATCCACATGCGGCGCTGGTGGCATGCGGTATTTCGCTGGGCGGCAATGTGCTCACGAAGCTCGTCGGGGATGCCTCGCTGGAGTTGCCCGCCAACCTGCGCGCTGCGGCCGCGGTCTCGACACCATTCGACCTTGAACGCGGCGCGAGATTCATCAGCAGCGGCATGTCGAGCATGTACGAAAGGTGGTTTCTTCGCTCATTGCGGGTGAAGGCGCTGGAGAAGGCTGCACGGTATCCCGACCTGTTTCCGCATCCCGACGTGATCGCGCGCATCCGCACACTGTGGGAGTTCGACGACCTGATCACCGGTCCGCTCCACGGTTTTGCTGGTGCGAGCGATTACTACACGCGCAGCAGCGGCATTCATTACGTGCAAAGCGCACGTATCCCGCTGCTGCTTCTCAGCGCCGCCGACGATCCGTTTCTTCCGGCCGACGTCCTCGACGAGGTGCGTCGCCGCGCCAGCACCAATCCGCTGGTGCACACCGAGTTCGTGACGCATGGTGGGCACGTCGGTTTCGTGACTGGCACCTCGCCGCGCCGCTCGCGTTCTTACCTTGCTGATCGCGTGCCGACGTTCCTCGCGCAGTTCGTACAGGGGTAGCGCGGGGAACGCCCTGCCGTCCTGCTCCGCGCCTGCGCGCACCACGACGGCAGGATCGCTGTCTGCGTTGCAGGACGTTCTGTCTTTTCACCGACCACTCGCTCAGGCCGCCGCCATGTCCACTCGTCATGCTGTCGTTCGTTCTGCCGCGCTTGCATCCGTCATGATGCTGGGCGCCTGCTCCTCGTCTGCCGCGAAGCAGGGTCGTGCCGCCGACGACCACCTGGCGCATGCCGCGGAACCGGCGTCGGCCGCCTTACGCACCGATCAGCCGGACAATGCAACGCTGCCGGCCGGCGCGACCACTGTCGCCGCGCGACTGGCCGCGTCACCGCGACATGGTGAGTACGTGATGATTGCGCGCACCCCGGGCGGCGTTGATTCCATCCGCGCCTGGATCGTTTATCCCGAACGCCGCGACAAAGCACCCGTGGTGGTGGTGCTGCACGAAATCTTCGGAGTCAGCACCTGGATCCGTGGCGTGACGGATCAGCTGGCAGCCGACGGTTACATCGCAATTGCACCCGACCTTCTCTCAGGCACGTACACGCTTGCACCGGGCGACACGATCCTGCAGGCACAGGCGACGGCGCTGATACGCACGGTGAAGCCCGCGGATGTGCAACGCGACATCGCGCTGACGGCGGCGTATGCGATGGCGCTGCCCTCCGCACAGCAGAAATTCGGCGTGGTCGGATTCTGCTGGGGTGGTTCCACGTCCTTCGCGACGGCAGTGAGCGCCAATCCAAAGCTCCGCGGCGCGGTGGTGTACTACGGTTCGTCGCCCGCGCTCACGGAACTCGCCAGCATCAAGGCGCCAGTACTCGGACTCTACGGCGGCAATGATGCGCGCGTGAATGCAACCATTTCCGCGGCCGATTCCACGATGAAGGCGCTGAAGAAGTCGTACGCACCGGTCATTCTCGCCGGTGCAGGGCATGGATTCCTGCGGCAGCAGGATGGTCAAGCCGGCGCCAACATGTCGGCAACACAGTCGGCGTGGCCCCAGACGCTGGCGTTCTTCCAGAAAACGCTGGGTCGCTGATCAGGCAAGCCGCCCATGCATCGAGCGCAGCGCTCCTTCGCCTGGGCGATAATGATGTGACGGCAACGAATCGTGAGCGGGGGAAAGGGTCGTGAATGGCTACAGCCTGTACAATTTTGTTTTCCTCGCCGGTTTGCTGATCAGCGTTCGGGTGATGGTGCGTGGTGTCGAGCGTCGAGTTTCGGTCGGCGACGCGATCGTGCGGACTCGCTGGGCGACGCTCGCCGGAGCTTTGACGATGGCCGGATTCCTGGGATCCGTTCTCGCACGCCTCGACATGGCGTCGGATGTCACGGCAGCCGCGGCCATCGCGGGTGCCATCTTCGGCGCGACGAGCGCCGGGATTGTGGTGCGTCGCGCCGTCGCAATGCCCGTGAGTGATCACGAATTCGATCCGCGCTTCGAGCTGCAGGGAGTGCCCGCAATGGTCATTCAGACTATTCCCGCCAACGGCGACGGACTCGTCCGGCTTGCTGCCGGTGCCGGCGCTGTGCACGAGTCGCTGCTTCCTGCCCGCAGCATTGACGGTACATCGATCGGTGTCGGTGTGGAAGTCGGTGTGGAACGTGTGGATGACGGTGTTGCCTTTGTCGAGGCGTGGTCCGCAATCGAGGCTCGGCTCTGAACCTTGCGGTACGGCGTGACACATTCGCTGCTGGATGCCGTACATCGCGGCGATCACTGATACTCTGCCGGGAGGAGCGAAGACGATGTCTGACGCTGCGCTGTTTGTCTTCGTGTTCGGCGGATTGTTTGTGCTCCGCGGTATCGCCGCGACCGTCGTCTTTCTCTGGATTCTTCCCGACGGTATCCGGTGCCCGCAGTGCGACGCTGAGACGGCAGCCATGCAACCCAGCCTGGCACTCAGGTATCTGCGGAGTTTTCGCTCGAGCTGGTGCATGATCTGCGGGTGGCATGGTGTGCATCGCGTGACGAAACCAACCCCGATACGTCGACGCTCGAATGCAACACGCGGCGCCAATGCATCGTCCGCCCCCACACCTCCACCCGCATCGCCACCCGCTGAGCGACGCTGACGGTCAGTACGTGAGCATCACTCGCCACAGCACACCGATCAGATAGTCGTTGCCGTCGTCGACCACGCCAATGGCAATGGCTCTGACAGAGAATTGCCGGACGCATAACTGCAGACCGCGGTACGGCGGATCAATCGGCAGCGGACGGTTGTCATACCCAATCCCCCACGCTGATTCAGCAAACGGTTCGTGGCGAGCTACAACCGCGAATCGCTGTTCCCACGACGGCGGATGATGCTCCACGCCACGGCTGGGATCCGCTCGGATTGCACCTTTCGGAACTTCATCTTTCCGCGGCCATTGCCGTTCCGCGTCGTACAGTTCTGCGTCAAAGCCGCTGCAGAACAACCGTTGCAATGTCAACCCACGCAAACTCTCCACCTTACTGACGCCTGCGGACGCAAACCGACCGCCCAGGGTCACACTGCCGTTTTTCGCAGCCGGGTAGTTCTGCATCGAGCAATTCTGCATCGAGCAATTCTGCATCGAGCAGTGCTGCGTCGTTCAGTGCTGCGCCAAAGCCGTTGCAGGACAGCTATAGCAGTTCCAAACCACGCAACTCACCCTCGCACCGACGCCTCGAGACACGAATTGACCGCCGAGGGTTACACGGCCATTCCGCAGCAAGGCCGCTTCGCGTCGTACGTTCTGCGTCAAAGCCGTCGCAGTACAGCTGTAGCAGTTCCAGACCACGCGACCTTTTCTCCGCACCGACACCTGCGGATGCGCACCGACCGCCGTGGATTGAGGTACGGCTGTTCTGTATCGTATCGTTCTGAGTCAAAGCGGTTGCAGTGTAGCTGTTGTAATTCCGGACCGCGCTAACGCTCCTCCGCACCGACGCGTGCGGATTTGAACTGACCGCCGAGGATTGAGCGGTTGTTCCGCAGCGATGCTCTTCTGCGTCGTGCCGTTCGGCGTCAAAGCCATTCTGCGTCAAAGCCGTTACGGTTCGCCGTTTACGATTTCGTCAGCAACGGTTCGTCAGCAGAAGCTCATCAGAAGTGGGTCATATCGGCAGCGGTTCCTCAGCAACAGCGCACCGTTGCATGCCAGACTGCCGCGGACGTCATCCCCGGTGGCGCACGAACAATTCGATCCAGTCAGGGAATCCGCCCGGGATTTCCATGAAGTCGTCGAAGTATACCAAGCCTGCATCCTCGAACAGCTCGATGAGGTTCGGCACGTCATCGGTATTCGGCAGCGGTCCGATGATGATGAGCGCTCCTTCGACACGGAACTCGTCGTCGGTGAGATTCAGGATGTCATCGAGCGTTTCACGCGTGAGCCCGACGCGCTCGAACGCCTCGCGCTGGATGGCGAGCGACGGGCCTGACGAGGAGATGGGGAGCGGCATCAATCGTATCCGTGTGTGCGGTTGAGCGCGGAAGTTGCGCGAGCAGGCCACGGAGGGAAGTGGTCAGGACAATGACCACCGCGTCGCCCGAAGTGCTCCAGGGATGGGCAGGGGTGGGGATGGGCGCGACGGTTCGCGCACAGGTCCACGTTCCGGCGGTGTCCGTCGCCGTCATGTGAGGGACACGACGTGGCGGCGCTGGCACGGCGTCCACAGTTCGGACGATGGATGTTGAGTGGGTGCCTCGACGCATCACGCGCGATCGAACGTTGGTTGCTATCGTGTAAACCATTGTGACACATAGGTTTACGTTGATTTTTACTTGTTTTTTCACCCTGTTTCACGTGAAACAGTTTAGAAGTTCTGGCGTCGGTGTTTCACGTGGAACACGACGTTCAGTCTTCGCTGCTCACGTTGCGACGTATATTCGCGTCACGGTCATTCTCATCCCCCGCCGCACATACCAGTGGCTCGAGTCATAGCAATCGCAAACCAGAAGGGCGGAGTCGGGAAGACGACGACTGCCGTCAACCTTGCCGCCAGCCTCGCCGTGGCAGAACAACGGACCCTGCTCATCGACGGCGACCCCCAAGGCAATGCGACATCCGGCATCGGGTTATCCAGAGACGACGTGACCCGAACGACATATGACGTCCTGATCGGCGAAAGCAACATCAGTGAGTCGCGACATCGCAAAGTTCAGTTCCCGACACTTGACGTGCTCCCGGCTACCACAGATCTCGCCGGCGCCGAAGTCGAACTGGTCGACCGCGACGAACGCGAAGCCATGATGCGAAAAGCAGTCGCCCTCGTTCGCGACGAGTACGATTACATCCTCATCGACTGCCCGCCCTCGCTGGGCCTGATCACCGTGAACATGCTCGCAGCCGCAGATTCGCTGCTCATTCCGGTGCAGTGCGAGTACTACGCACTCGAAGGACTGTCACAACTTCTGAACACGGTTCACCTCGTACAACGCAGCGTCAATCCGGAACTCGGTATCGACGGCGTCCTGCTCACCATGTACGACGCCAGACTCAATCTGTCCCGACAGGTCGCGACCGATGCACGGGAATACTTCGGACCGAAGGTTTTCGAGAGTGTCATCCCCCGCAACGTCCGACTGGCTGAAGCGCCAAGCTTCGGCAAGCCAATCATCCTCTACGACCTCGCCTCCGTCGGTGCCCAGGCCTATATGGCAGTCGCCAAGGAACTGATCGCTCGACATCGCGCAACACCCGTCGCCCCCCCGGGATCCACACGTCGCGCCGACCGCTGACCGCGCTCACCGCACCACTGCACCGACCGCGACAGACCCAAGACGACCAAGGATCCACGATGAAGCCAGAACAACCACGACGCCTTGGCAGGGGACTCGAAGCACTCCTCGCCATGAAAAGCCCGGAACCGCGGAATCCACCCGGCGCGATAACGGAATCCATCGGCACGGAAGGACTCAAGAACCTGCGCCTGAGCGAGATCCGCGCAAATCCGTACCAGCCCCGAAAGGAATTCCGACCGGAAGAACTGGCGGAACTCCAGGCGTCGCTGAAGGCTAGCGGCCTCCTGCAACCGATCACCGTGCGCCCGGCTCCAGCCGGAACAGGCTACGAACTGATCGCCGGCGAACGTCGCTTCCGGGCAGCTACTGCACTGGGATGGACGGAAATCGCCGCCGTCGTGCGTACCATCGACGACAGGACGCTGCTCACGCTCGCACTCATCGAAAACCTGCAGCGCAGCGACCTGAACCCGCTCGAAGAGGCGGAGGGCTACAAGCGCCTCGTTGACGAGTTCGCACTCTCCCACACCCAGGTCGGCGAGGTGGTCGGAAAAGACCGCTCGACGATCACCAACCTGCTTCGCCTCCTGCAACTCCCGGCCGCTGTCCGCCGCCTCCTCAGCGACGGCACGATCTCGCTGGGACACGCCCGAGCACTGCTCGGACTCGGCGACGACCGTGCCATGACCGAGCTGGCACGAGAAATCGCCGCTCAAGGACTCAGCGTTCGCGACGTCGAACGTCGCGTGCAGGCGACACCAGGCAAAAAACGCGCAAAGAGCGCAACAACGCCGCGAACCGCCGCATCTGCCGAAGCTCGCGGTATTGAGGATCGACTCCGCAGACACCTTCAAACCGATGTCGGCGTTCACCTCAGCAAAGGCAAGAGCACCAGAGGCGAACTCCGGATTCACTTTTACTCGAATGACGACCTGAGCCGAGTGCTGGAGATGATTCTCGGCGCGGAATCGAACGAGTAGGAGGGTTGCGAAAAGGATACCGAAAACACCGTACAGATCGACGTGTAGACAATCCGGCGTTTGTACACAAAACTATAACTATATACGCTGCAATGACTTACACTGGTACATCAGCGTGTCTTACCAAGTTTTCCACACTGACTTCCCTCGCCGGCGCTCTTGTCATGGCCGCCTGCGGTAGTACGAAGAGCGCAGCAAACGATTCCGCCGCCGCCGCTCCTGCCACGCTGCGCGTCGCGCTGCTGACACCTGGTCCAGTCTCTGATCAAGGGTGGAACGGAGGTGCATTCGCCGGATTGAACATGATCCACGATTCGTTGGGCGCGCGTGTCAGTCATGTACAGACAAAGACACCAGCTGAATTCGATGAGAATTTCCGACTTTACGGCGAGCAGGGTTACACGCTGGTCTTCGGACACGGCTTCGAGTACCAGGACGCCGCCGAACGCATCGCGAAGGGGTTTCCGAGGACGCAGTACGTCACGACCTCCGGGACCCGCACCAGCACCAATCTCACGGGCCTCGAGTTCGCTTTCGAAGACGGCGCATATCTCGCTGGCATCATCGCAGGAGCGGCAACGAAGACCGGAACGATCGGTGCAATCGGCGGACAGGAGATCCCGCCGGTCCGCCGGAGTTTTTACGCCTTTGAACAGGGCGCACGATCAGTGAACCCGTCGGTGAAGATGATCACCTCGTATGTCGGCAACTGGGACGACGCGAGCGCCGGCAAGGAACAGGCACTCGCGCAGATCGGACGCGGGGCCGACATCATCTTCCAGAATGCCGACGCGGCAGGACTCGGCATCTTTCAGGCGGCACGCGAGTCGAAGGGTGTCCGCGTCTTCGGAACCAACGGCAATCAGAACGCCGTCGCACCGGAGGTAGTGCTGGGAAGCGTCGTCATCGATCTGCCGCGCGCCTTCCTGCTGGTCGCCCGCGAAATTCAGGCTGGTGCCTTCAAGCCGCGTGTCATCTCGCTCGGCACGGCGTCGAACGTCGTCCGGCTCGAACTGAATCCGGCGCTCCGGGGCACGATTCCGGCACCCGCGCTGCTGACCGTCGACTCAGTCACGAAACTGTTTGTCGCCGGAACCTTCAAGGCGCCCATTCCACCGATCGCCGCCATCAAGCCGTGATCGATCCCGAGCGGACTGCCGGGACCGACGAGATTGTTGCGTGGCTCGATGATCTGCTGCAGACGTCGAGCACGCCCGATTACGGCGGTGCACTGAATGGGCTGCAGGTTCAGCATGCCGGACCCGTGCACCGGGTCGCGGCCACCGTGGATGCGTCCCTGCGAAGCGTGGAACTGGCGGTTGACGCCGGCGCAAACCTGCTGATCGTCCATCACGGTCTGTTCTGGGCAGGCGCCCAGCCGATCCGCGACACGATGCACACGAAGCTGAAGCTGCTGCTCGATCACGACATCGCGGTCTACAGCTCGCACCTGCCGCTCGATCGGCATGCAACGCACGGAAACAATGTGCTGCTCGCCAGGGAACTGGGCCTGACGCCTGCAGCCACATGGCACCCGTACAAGGGCGTCCCGATCGGAGTGGTGACGGAGTGCGACCTCCCCACTGCGGCATTGGCCGCGCGGGCACGCAGCTTCGCTTCCGCGCATGGGCATCACGCCGTCGTGACGCCCTATGCCGCGGCGCGACGGTCCAGGCGCGTCGCGATCTGCAGCGGAGGCGGTGCCTCCAGCGATTCGCTTCGCGAAGCACTGTCGATCGGTGCCGACACGCTCATCGTCGGTGAAGGACCGCATCACACCGCTGTCGATGCCGAAGAGTCAGGACTCGTCATCATCTACGCTGGTCACTACGCGACCGAGACACTCGGCGTCCAGGCACTCGCACGCGCGGTGGGCGAGCAGTGGATGCTGCCCTGGTCATTCCTTCCGGCACCGACCGGATTGTGAGCGCGCCGGCGCCACGGCTGGCGCTCGTCGGGATCAGAAGACAGTACGGTCCTGTGATCGCACTCGACGCAGCATCGCTCACCGTGCAACGCGGCGAGGTGCACGCCCTGCTCGGCGAGAATGGTGCGGGCAAGTCGACGATGATGAAGATCGTGTTCGGGCTCGAGCAACCAGACGCGGGAACGATCCACATCGACGGCGACAGTGCGCATATTCGGTCCCCGCGACATGCAATGCGTCAGGGGATCAGCATGGTGCAGCAGCATTTCGCGCTGGTCGACGCTCTGACCGTCGCCGAAAACGTCGCGCTGGGCGGTACCGCGCGGCTCGACCTTGATGCGACGCGTGCGCACATCCGTGAGCTCAGTGCAGCATCCGGACTGCCGATCGATCCGGATGCGCGCGTGCGCGACCTCACAATAGGCGCGCAGCAACGACTCGAGATCATCAAGGCCCTGTCGCGCGATACGACCATTCTGATCCTCGACGAGCCCACCGCAGTGCTCGCACCGCAGGAAGCACGTGAATTACTCACGTGGATGCGACGTTTCGCCACAAATGGCGGTACGGTGATCCTCGTCGCGCACAAGCTGCGCGAGGTGCTCAGCGTCGCTGATCGCATCACGGTGCTGCGCAAGGGACGCACGGTGTTCACCGGCCATGCGCGCGATACCACGGAGTCATCGCTCGCCGACGCGATGCTGGGCGGGCCGGACATGTCGTCGGCGGATGCCCGCGTCATCGGGGCGACGAGGGCGCACTCTCGGCAAGCCGTTCATTCATCATCGTCAGCAAAAACGCGCGACGTGCTCGTACTCACGGGCGTCGGCGTGGACGATGCACAAGGCGTACAGCGCCTGCGCGATGTGAATGTCACGGTACGCGCCGGCGAGATCATTGGCGTCGCTGCGGTCGAAGGTGCGGGTCAGCAGGAACTGCTGCGCGTGATGGCCGGACGAACGACACCGACGCGCGGCACTGCGACGCTGCCATCCGACGTCGGATTCGCGCCTGAGGATCGTCATCGCGACGCCATCGTGCTGGACGCGACGATCACGGAGAATGTGGCACTCAAGGGCGCAGGACGTCGGCACGGCATCATGCCGTGGAGCGCGCTGCGCGATGCAGCTCGCACCCTGATGCGGCTGCGTGACGTGCGCGCGGGCGATGCACAAGCCGCAGTCCGGACGCTCTCCGGCGGCAACCAGCAAAAGCTCGTGCTCGGCCGCGAGCTTTCTGGCTCGCCCGAGGCGCTCGTCGTGGAAAGCCCCACGCGCGGACTCGATATCCGCGCGACGGCAGACGTGCATGCCGCGTTGCGCGCGGCGCGCGATCAGGGAACGGCGGTGATTGTCTATTCGAGCGACCTGGACGAGGTTCTCGCGCTCGCGGATCGAGTGATTGTCGTGGCAGAAGGTCACGTGCGCGAAGTGGCCGCGGATCGCGACACGGTTGGCCGCGCAATGCTCGCACCGGCAGACCGATGATGCGCATTGCCCGGATGGTGCTCGACCCATTGCTCGCCGGCATCCTGTCGCTGCTGATGCTTGCCGCATTGCTGGTCGTCAGCGGGTATCCCGTGGCGGAGTCACTGACGGCACTCTGGCGTGGAGCGTTCGGATCGTGGTCCGTGATCGCATCCGGCACGCTGGTGCGCGCGACGCCATTGCTGTTCGCCGGACTCGCCATCGCAGTCGCGTTCCGGGCGGGCATCCTGAACATCGGCGCCGAAGGCCAGCTGCTCATCGGTGCGGCAGCAGCCACTGCGGTGGCGATGATCATGCCGACGTCACTTGGACTCGCCGGCGCACTCCTCGTGCTGCTCGCGGGAGGGCTTGCCGGCGGGGCATGGGCTGCCGTCGCGGCCCTGCTGCGCGTTCGTTTCGGCGTACTGGAAGTGATCAGCACCATCATGCTGAACGTGATCGCACTGAATATCACGGGCCTTCTCGTGCGCGGTCCCTTGCAGGAACCGACGCGCATCTTCCCGCAGTCGGCGCTGATCGATCAGGCGCTCCGCCTGCCGCGTCTGATACCGGGCACACGACTGCATCTGGGCGTGGCGCTTGCCGTGTGCTGCGCGCTTGGCCTGGCCTGGTTTCTTCGATACACCGCGCCCGGGTTCAGGCTGCGCATGACGGGGTCGAACGCGGCGGCGGCGGCAAGCGCCGGCGGCATCGATGTGCGGCGCGTGATGTTTTCGGCTTTCGTCATGAGCGGTGCGCTGGCCGGGCTGGGTGGCGCGGTCGAGGTGACAGGTGTGACATATGCGCTCTACGAAAACCTTTCGCCGGGATACGGTTACACGGCGATCGCTGTCGCGCTTCTGGCTCGCCTCAACCCGGCCTCGGCAATTGGTGCGGCGGTGGTGTTCGGCTCACTGGAGGCTGGAGCGAGTGCGATGCAGCGGGATGCGCAGGTACCGGCGGGACTGGTCGGGGTGGTCGAGGCGTGCGTGATCCTGATGTTGCTGGCATCGGAATGGATTGGAGCGAAGGTGCAGGGAATGCGATCGTTGAATCGGGGGGGGACCCCGCACGACCAGGTTCTCGAGGCGAGCTCGTCACCAGCATGAGTTCACCCGTGCTCGCCGACTTCCTCGACGCCTCCGTCCGCAGCGCCACACCGCTCCTGCTGGCCGCCCTGGGCGAGACCGTGGCTGAGCGCAGCGGCGTGATCAACGTCGGTATCGAGGGGACGATCATCGCGGGATGCCTCGCCGGACTCGTCGCCGCAACCGTCGTCGGACCGAATGCCGCGCTCCTCGCCGCGGGCATCGCGGGCATTGGCATCGCTTTGGTTTTTGTCGTCGTCGCCATCGGCCTGGCCATCACCTTCGGGCTGATGGGTATCATCAACATGGCCCACGGCGAGCTCATCGCCGTCGGGGCCTACACCACCTATATCATTCAGAACGTATTCGCCGCCGGCCTGAATCTATCACCGTTCGGGATCTCCATCGCCATTCCCGGTCTCAACCTATCGCCTGGCAGCATGGGCTGGTATTTCGTGGTCGCGCTGCCGGCGAGTTTCCTGGTGGCGGCCCTCGTGGGACTATTACTGGAGCGGACGGTGATCCGTTTCCTTTACAAGCGCCCGTTGGAGTCGCTGCTCGCCACTTGGGGGATTTCCCTCGTTCTTCAGCAATTGTTCCGGCTCATTTTCGGAGCGAACAACGTCCAGGTAGGCAGCCCCTCATGGCTTTCGGGGAACTGGACGGTGAACGACGTCGTGTTCGGCTGGAACCGGGTCTTCGTGATCGGTTTCGCCGTGCTCATCATCGTGGCGACATGGCTCGTCCTGAATAAGACCTCGCTGGGTCTGCTGATCCGCGCGGTGATGCAGAACCGCAACATGGCCGCCTGCATGGGTGTCCGCACCGAGCGGGTAAACATGCTGACCTTTGCCTTCGGCTGTGGCCTCGCGGGTCTCGCCGGAGCCTTCCTCTCGCAGATCGGAAACGTCGGCCCATCACTCGGGCAAAATTACATTGTCGACGCCTTCATGACCGTCGTCGTTGGCGGTGTGGGTAATATCCTCGGCACCGTCGTCAGCGCGCTTGGCATCGGCATGGCGGACCAGTCGCTCCAACAGTATTTGGGAAATCCCGTCATCGGGAAAATCCTCGTCCTCGGCGCCATCATACTTTTTCTGCAGTGGCGCCCGGCAGGAATTTTCGTCACCCGCTCCCGCAGCCTCGACTAGACCATGAGCCGCCCGCCCATCGCTGGTCGCATCCAGCTTCCCCTCCTCATCGTGGTCGCCATCTTCCTGGTGGTGGTGATGCCGCTGTTGAATCTCTACGGTTACATCGAGCCCTTCACCCTCAACCTCTGGGGCAAGTATCTCTGTTATGGAATCATGGCGATTTCGATCGATCTGCTGTGGGGTTACACCGGCCTGCTCTGTCTCGGCCAAGCGCTGTTCTTCACCCTCGGCGGATACATGATGGGCATGCACCTCATGCTGATGATTGGAAAACTCGGTCAGTATAAAAGTGTCCTTCCCGACTTCATGGTGTTCCTCGGGCACTCGGAGATCCCCGCGTTCTGGCAGCCGTTCTATTCGTTTCCCTTCGCGCTGCTGATGGTTTTCCTGGTTCCCGCGGTGCTGGCCTATGTGTTCGGCTGGCTCGCCTTCCGCTCGCGCATTAAGGGAGTTTACTTCTCCATCCTCACCCAAGCCCTCACCTATGGCGCGGCGCTGTTGTTTTTCCGGAACGACCTGCTCATGGGGGGGAACAACGGCTTCACGGACTTCCGCACCTTGCTGGGCGCGGACTTGCGGGTTCCGGATACCCAGCGCGTGCTCTACATCTGCACCGCCGTGCTTCTGGTGGCT